>Ga0163163_10005800_pt1 | contig 10729 bp, 12 predicted proteins | sample S65metaG_FD_119766 | JGI IMG/M metagenome (GOLD analysis project Ga0163163, IMG submission 119766) | Switchgrass rhizosphere microbial communities from Kellogg Biological Station, Michigan, USA - S6-5 metaG | ecosystem: Host-associated > Plants > Roots > Rhizosphere > Soil | place: USA... | reverse complement strand
CATGGTCGTCGCTCGCCACCGCATCTTGTCGCCCAGCCCGAGTTCCTCGAGCAGGGCGAAGGTCGGCTCATCGGCCTTACATACGAAATGATAGAACCGCTCGATGGAAAGCCCATCGAAGTTGAAGTGGGCGGCCATCCCGCCGGGCTCGGGGGCGGCCTCCAGGACGTGGACCTCGTGTCCGGCGGCGGCGGCGTGATAGGCGGCGGCCAGACCCATCGCGCCAGCGCCGACAATCACCACGCGAGTCATCAGGCGTCTCCCCCGGCCACTACGCTTCCACCCCAAGCGCGGAAGACGCCCACACGGCTTCCAAGCTCCCCATTAAGTGTCTCCGACTTAATGGAGAGTTTAGTGGAGAAATCCTGCGGCGATTATAGATCGATACGGTGTTGTCGTTGCTCAAGAAATACATAGTCGGACTGGACGACTCGGCGATGGACGAGGGCGTCGCACCCTTGGTCAGCCAACCTAGGTTGGAGAGCAAGAGCCGGAACGGCGCGGCAGGCTATCCCAATCAAGTGTCTATGGGTTTGTTCTTGAACGAAAAATTCGTGTGAGCGAAGTAGCTCGGTATGGCCGCCGACCCCAATCCAATGAAGTGGGCGATGTAATCGGCATACGGCCCGACCTCGATCTTCTGGAACACGACGCGGAACATGAAGGAACTGACCGCCGTCGCGATCGCAAGCGACAGGAGGTTGACGAGGAAGAAGCGCAAATAGGCGGGGATAAGACCGCCCTCATAGGTTCTGAATACAAACAGCCGATTCAGGGAGAAGGCCATTGTGAGTCCGAAGACGTGCGACACGGCGACGGCGATCTCGAAGGCCACGATGCGCGTCAGGACCGCTCTCAAGGCGATGGTCGCGATGGCGCTGGCGCCGCCGACCAATAGGAAAGCGACCATCCGCCTGTAGTCCGCCTGCGGCATTCGGATCATCCCAGTCTTCTTTCCAAGCTCCGCCACGGGTTGCGCGATTGTTCGCTCACCCAGCGCCGCGGTTCGATTCTGCCGCGTCGGCAAACGCCTGCGATTCCAGCGGAGCCGCCTCACATTTCGCGGGACGCGTCGCCCCTCGGGGCGCAGGTTCGCCATTGACCAGCCAGATGGCGATCTTTCCGGACGCCGCCACCGGCCGGTAGTGCGCGGCGAGATAGCGATCCAAGAGCACAACACCACTGCTCTTGGAGCTCCCGTTGGGTTCGTTGACGACCTCGAAGCTCGAATCCCTGACGACCCAACGAACGTGGCGGCTCGCCAATTCATGGACGATATCGGCTTGCACGTCGGCCCGGGTCTGCAGGCCAGGATCGAACTGGTGCCAGTGCGTCGACGAAAGGCGTCCGGACGCGAAATATAGGGCCACTGGATTCACGAAGATCTTATCGTGACGGTCGAGGCCGACCATGATGGGTTCGTCCGCGGCCGTATGTGCGGCGAGGTAGTTCGCCACTCGCGCGTAATCCTCCGGAAGCATTGCGACGCCGGACGCGGGACCGCTTTCGCACCTTCCGGCAGCTGTCGGCGAGAGTCGCACGAGACCGGCGCGAACCGCCATCCACCCCGCCAAGGTGCGATCCGGTGTGTGAATGCTCTGGCCGAACCACTGTTTCGCCGAGAACACCGCGGGCGCCAGGGCCACCAGCATCAGGAATGCCGCCGCCGCCTTGGCCCAATGTCCTCGCCGCCAAAGACGCTCTGCGAGAATGGCGAACACGATCAGCGACGGGACGATGCTGAGGAGCATGTGGATAGCACTTACCCGCACGATCCCTTTCAGCAGGAACATCGCAGCGACCCCGCCAAATACGACGAGATAGATCGTTGCACGATCGCGAGCGAAGAACGCCCTGGATGGCCTGGGCGTCTCACCGCCAGGTCTCAGCAACGCGAACAGCGCCAGACCTACCGCGAGGAACGGAAGGTAGACGGCCGCGTCCTGCGGGGTCTCTCGCAGAGCCGAGGGGCCAGGAAACGGAAGACCTCGCATCAAGGCATAGTATTTTGTCGGATAGCCGATGATGTCCGCCAGAAACGGCGCCGGCGGCGAGACAAACAGAAAGGCGACCGCCGCCGGCACGAATATCAAGGCCGTGCCGACGCCGTAGGCGCCGACTGCGGCGACAAGGCCACGCAGGCGGTCGCGCCTTTCCCTGGACAGGCTCGTCAGCATCAACGCGATCATATGGGCGAGCAGCAAGAAGAAGCCCGTCTCGTAACGGAAGAGCGCCGTCAGGCCCGTACAGGCCCCGGCCGCGGCCAGGGCGAACACACCCGACTTGCCCTCACCAAATCGAGCAACCAGGTACGAGCCTAAGAGCGCGAAAAGCAGACACGGGAAGACCGGGTAGAGATAGGTCGCCGAGGATAAGAGCCAAAGGCCAGCGACACCGGTGGCGACGAGCGAAATCGAAAACCGGCAGTACCGGTTGACTATTATGTAAAATATCGAAACGGTAATAGACCGCAGTAATACATCATATATTCTCGCCGAAATGAAGCTCTTTCCAAATACACTGAATATCGACGCCACAGCATAATACTGTGCTGGACCATAATTCGCGTAGAAGTCCCGATGTGGAATGTCGCCGTGAAGGACGCGCATTGCGTCGAGGAGGATGATCCCCTCGTCGTAGATGCCCAGTTCACGTGGCATCCCTAGAAGGATGCCAGCGAACGCCACAATGCCCAGGACAGCCGCCACTAGGGCGGGAGACGGACTTCTCTCGGCGTGAACAGGATCTAGAGCGGGCTTCACGTTTGTCATCGATCCTCTTCGCCTGCGCCAAGCATGGTTCGGACGCCCTGGTTGCTCGGTGGGAACTCGGGAAACACGGCCGGCCCTCCTTGGCCGTCTGGGCGGTTCAACCTGTGGCTGGGAATATCAGGGCGCCTGGTCCCTGAAGGTGACTGTCTTGTGAAGCACGAAGCTCAGGAGGACTGGGGAGAGGATCCCAATTGCATTGCCCAACGCCTCCGCTGTGGGACGAGCCATGAACCGAGGGAGCATCACCGCGCCCAGAAACACCGATACGATCCAAACAATCGGCAACCCTACAAGATTGACGCCGATAAAATACAGGATTTCACGGCGGCGAGAATTGGCCGATTTCTTGAATACGAATAGTATGTTCAACGTATAGGCGGTCACGAGACCGACGACGTAAGCCAATGGCACCGCGACACCATAGCTGACGTAAGAACTGAACAGAATTCGTGATATCCATTGCAATAGCGCCGCCGTCCCTCCCGCGAAAAGGAACAGCACGAACTGTCGATTCAGGAAAAATCGCGAGATATTCTCAATCACATTCAGACCCTAGTGGATCGTCGCGGCATTGCCGGGAGCCGCCCTGCAAGTTGCATACCGCCGGGTCCGCCGTCAGGGACTCATCCACGCCGGGCCTCGTTCCGGGCCTCATCTAGAATCTCAAGGTGACGTTGGAATAGACGGGATCGAGGAAAGTCTTCTCGAACGCTTCCTCAAGCGGCGTGGCTCTCACGGAAAAGATGGCCGGCCAATCGATGACCTCGAAGACGTCGGGTGTCACCAGCGCCTCAAGCTGCTTCGTCGTGAAGGGAGGATTGCGGTCTACTAGAGCATAGGCGGCTAGCAATCCCCAGAACAGCTTGTAAGGAACGTGGACGATGGGCGTCCGCAGGCCCGTGACCTTCCGCAGCAATCGGATCATGTCGACATAGTCGATCTTCTCGAGACCCGAAATATTGTAGGCGCCCGTCAGCTCTCGCTCGATGCATGAGGCGATGATGCTTGCGAAGTCTCCGGCGAATAGGGGCTGGCGCAGGTACCGACCGTCGCCGGGAATCGGGAACACCGGAACCCGCTCCATGAACCGTTTCAACCAGCCGATGTGCTTGCGGTCGAACCAGCCGAACATCAAGGTCGGACGAAGGACGACATGGGTCAGACCGCATGCATCGACGACGGCCTCCTGGGCAGTTTTGCTCTCGGTGTAGAAGTCATTGGCTTGCGAGTTCACGACCGACGAACTGACGTGCACGAGGTAGGCTGAGCTCTTGGCCGCCGCTTCCAGCACGCGATGGGTGGCCGTCACGTTGTTGCGCTCGAACTCCGCCCAATCGAGCCCTCCAATCTGAGCCTGCAGCATGATCACGGTATCGCATTCAGCCGCCGCGGCCTGCCACGGACCGGGCTCTGCGAGGTCCGCCTCGATGAGCGTGGCCTCCGGGCGAAGCTGCCGCAGGGTCGCCAGGTTCTCTGCGTGCTTGTCCACCCCGACGATCGAGGCCGCATCGCCCAGCTGGGCAATGAGGTTCTGGCCCACCAGACCAGCGGCCCCGGTTATGAATACGCGCTTGCTCATGAAACTACCGTTGGAAACTGGTGGGGAAGACGCGGCCGTCGGAAGGCCGTGCGAATGGCGTGGTCGGGACTGCGGAGGAAGCCGCAGGTCTGGACCTCGGGCGGGCTGATCAAGGATCCGTTCACAGCGCCTTCGATACCGATTGGACGATTGGCGAAGCTTCGCATCGCGCGGAAGCCGATACCGTCGGCGCCGTTTCACCGTTGATGAGCCAGATGATCACCTTGCCGGACGCAGCCACTGGTCGATAGTTCGCGTCGAGATAGCGATCGAGAATCCTGACGCCGCTGCTTCTGGAACTTCCATTGGGCTCCCGCACACCGTCAGTCGTGGCGTCTCGGACCACCCAGCGCACCCGCTCTCTGGCAAGCTCCGCAACCATGTCATTTTGAATATCCGCCCGCGTCTGCAAGCCTGGCTCAAACTCGAACCAATGGGTCGCCGGCAGTCGCCCCGACGCGAAGTAGAGTCCAATCGGATTGATGAATATTCTGTCGTGCCGATTGAGTCCGACAAGGATCTTTTCGCCTTCTCGGCTATGCGCACCCAGGTAGCTCGCCGCGCGCGCATAGTCCTCCGAGAACCACGCGATCCCCGAGGCCGGCCCGTATTGGCAACGCTCACGGAACGCCACCGGCGCTTTGACGACCCCGGCGCGGACCGCCATCCAGCCGGCGATCGTCCGGTCCGGCGTATGGAGGCTTTGACCGAACCATTGCTTTGCATCCAAGACCGCTGGAGCCAGGGCAAGAAGGGCCATCGCAACCGTCGCCGCCCGAGCGACCTTTCCCCTGTTCCACCAAAGCCCCGCCAGAATGGAGAGCACGACGATCGAGGGCACGATGCTGAGGAGCATCTGAAGCGCGCTTATCCGAACGATCCCTTTGAAGAACAGCGCGACAGTCAATATCCCAAACACGACGAGATAGATGCTCGGTCGATCGCGGGTCGCCAAGGACTCAACGAATTTGGGACGGGCGCTAGCGGGCCGAAAGACCTCCACCGCCATCAGCGCGATGGTGAGCATCGGCAGGTAGACCGCAAGATCGTAGGGATTGGTGCGCAACACCGACAGCCCAGGGAACGGCCAGCCACGCATTTGGGGGTATATTTTCGTGGCATAGTCGACCACGTCTTCGATAAACGGTCTTATCGGTGACGTTGAGACGAAATAGATAGCAACCGGTAAGAATACCACGGTCACCCCGACAATATATATTGCAGTCGACCTTAATGTTAGACGCCACTTCTGGGGTAGGTCTTGGCGAAAACATATCACCAACGCGATCGCCGCGAGGTGAGAGACCATCAGAATGAACCCGACGTCATACCGGATGAGAGCGGCTATTCCAGTAAGCGCGCCACAGATTCCGAGCCTCAGACTAAATTGATTGCTCGCCAGGATTCCGGATAAGATATGCGATCCAAGGATCGTAATTAGGATGCATGGAAACACTGGATAAAGATAGTTTCCCGAAGAAATCATCCATAGACCTACAACAATTGTATAAAATATAGATACAGTGGGCTTATTAAATATAGATACCGTAAAGTATACTGTACCTATAACAATGGACCTAACCAGAAGATCGTACAACCTAGGGACCATAAACCCCGAGCCAAACACCTTGTATAGCGCAGCCACGACCGCATATTGCCCCGGACCGTAGACCGAAAAGAAGTCCCTATGCACCAGCTTACCCGCAAGCATAAGGCTGGCGCTTGAGGTGATAATCCCCTCGTCGAAAATTCCGAATTCTCTTGGCATGCAAATGAATAGCGCAACAAAAGACAATATTGAAATAAAAATGGATATATAGGCTGAATACGCTCTGCTGTTTATATTTTCTTCTTTCACGAATCGTGTCTTCCGAAATGAAGTCTGCGCTCAGAGGATCGGTACATTGACGTCCTCAATATCCGACGCGAGAAATCTCAAGATCACCGCTTCGATACTACGCCGCCTGATGACGCATCGACACCGATCGGCTTGCCAACTGCAGCCAGGTCAGCGGCTGGGCCGAATTCCAGGATGAGAGATCCCGAATCCAAACAGCTATCCCCGTGGACCGACTGGCAGCTTAGAAGGATTCGCTCGACGGCCCTTATGCACCAGGTCGAGAACGGCCTTGGCCACGGCCTCGGGCTGTTCGGTCATCATGAGATGAGATGATTTCACAATCCTCTGCTCGCCACGGAAGAATTTTGCGGCGATCTCGCGATGAAATGCTTGCCACACCATCGCCGCAGGATCCTCCCGTCCCGCCGCCAGTCCGGTCGGCGAAGCGGTGAGCACGATGGTCGGCACGCTCTTGAGCAGATCGCCCGTTCGGTTGACCTGCGCGGACGTCGTCGTGAACAGCGTGTCCAGTTCCGAGACCTGGGTCTTCCAGCTCGCAAGCATACCGGCGCGAGCGCCGTCTGTGTCGGCTATGCCCGACAAGCAGCTGAAGGCCTCGAGCTCGGCCTTCGAACCGGTCTGCGCCGCCTTTGCACAGGCCGCCGGCCGTTGTCGCACCCCGTCCAGGCTTCCCGAACCCGGACCGAAGATCTGGGCAAGCCGGCGGTCCTGGAATGGGACGGATGTATCGACCAGCACCAAGCCGGCGATGTCCGCCGGTCGGCGCGCCGCGAAGAGCCTGGCGTATAGGCCCCCCGCTGAATGACCAACGAGGACGAACGGCCCGCGCTCGTCCGCGCGTCTCAGAGCCATGTCCAGATCGCGGGCGATGGCCTCCCCGGTCCGCGGCATGGGCCCGGCGGTGCTGAACCCATAGCCAGCGCGGTCGTAGCTGCAGGCCCGGGTCTCGCCCGCCACGAGCGGCTGAACCTGGCCCCACGCGCTAGCGCCCGCGCCGAAGCCGGACTCGAAAACGACCGTGGGGGAGCCGCGCCCGACGCAGACGAGATTGATCGCCCGGCCATCCGGCAATCGCACGAGACGGCCCGGCTGGGCATAGGGGTTGCTGAAGCCGGCTATGGCTTGAGGGGTCAGACTCGACGAAGTCGCGGCCAGAGCCAACAGGGTCGCCACGGCGACCTTGGCCACTCGCATAGTCCTAAGAGCTGTTGGGAGGCGCACCCCGGCCGTCCTAGGGAGCAACAGCGGTAGCCGGCCGCTGTCGGAGCTCGCCGTCTCGCTGGCGCGTCCAGTGCGCAGCATTTGCCACGTTGCAGGCGGCATGGATCATGCATAGGAAATTGTAGCGCACGCGCGGGGGAGAACGGCCTTGGAAACGGTTTACGATTGGATCACGATCGCGATCTTCGGCGGGCTCGTCGTACTCTTCCTGCAGCGCTCGATGGCCGAGGGTGAACCGCAGGACACCATCCTCCACTATCTCCCTCCTGCCGTCGGCTGCGCCATCGCCAACTACGTCGGCAACCATGGGCAAGGCCCTCTCTCGGCTCTGATTGTCGTCGCGGTGCTGGCCTACATCGTTCTAATTCTGAAGCCGTTTGGCGGCCTCAAGTTCTGAGCACAATCTAGCCGCTTCGAGTTCGCGCAAAAAGGTCGGCTCACGTCTGGCGCAGCGGAGCGACGTCACCGATGCGGTTCGCGCGCTCCGTTCCGACCAGGACAAGCCGGCCGGCAGCCGGCGTTGCTGCGATGAGCTCGACCACGAAATTCTCGATGATCTTCCAGGCCGGTTCCGGAGCGTCGCTCGCCACGGAGAAGCGTGACAGCAGCCCATCCGGGATGATGCCTTGCATCGCGATCTTGATTCGCGCCATTCGCTGCTCGCCGCCGTCCTGGGGAAGCAGCTCGCCGATCCGAGACCAGTAGATGATGCTTTCGCGGTGATCCTCGGACTCCGCGGCGAGTCGCCGGGCGGGCAAGCTCGCCGATCGCCCCACAGCCAGGGAAACGGGCTCGTTTCTCGTGAGGCTGTAGCCGAAGGCCGGATAGCAGACCTCCGGACGATGCAGTTGCAGTTCATCGGTCTGGCGACCGCCGTAGGCCAGCAACATCATGATCGCGACCTGCGTGGTCCGATTGACGTACTGGCGCACCACCAGCTCATTGTAGAGTTTGGCTGACAAGGTCCCCTTGCCGTTGATGGCGTAGGGATCGCCGATGTCTTCCGAAGCCCACTGGCCGAACGTGGCGGGCACCAGATCAGCCAACTTGCCATGCTTGAGGAGCGGGACCTCCCGGCGCGGTTTGAGGGCGACGCCAGCGGCGGCGCCCGTCGCGCAGGCGGCGCCGATCAACAGGTCTCGGCGGAGGATCATTCTGCTTTCCATGACGCGGGCAGAACCTTCCAGAGCAGCTGATCCAGGCCAAACACCAGCAGTAGATCGACAGAGAATAGAAACAGGCCCGCGGCCTGGTGCAGGAATCCTTGGGCGACTTCATCCCCGAAGAAATACGTCAAAAGTATCAATACCATGATCCGAACGATATTGCCGAGGACAGCGATCGGTATCGTCGCGGCCACCAGCAGTCCGGCATAGCGAAGTCGCGATCCGCGAAGCAGATAGATGTAAAGCAGGCTGACCGCCGTCAGTCCGACAAGAGAGTTCATGCCCGAGCAAGCGTCTTCCACCAGGAGCCGATAGCTGGAGACGTAGATTGTCACCCCCTCGCGGGCGACGGGTACGCCGGTCGCCGACAGAATGCTCATCGCCGCCCAAGAGACGAACTGCTTCAGAGGCGCCGTGAGCTGATCCATGAACCAGCCAGGCGGCGGCACCAGAAACGCCAGATATCCGACGGGAAACCAGGCCCGGAGAAGAGCGCTGAGTCCGATCCGCGAATAGAGCATGGCGACGCCGACGCCATACAGACCCACCACTTCCAGACTGATAAAGTCGAAGACTCGGCCAAGGACATAGATCGCCAGCGATCCGAGAAGGCCGCCGAGCGCCAGAGGCAGGGACCCTGGCCTGATAAGCTGCTTGGTCTCCCCAAGCGCGCGCACCAGCAGCCAACTGCCTACGGCCAGAACGATGGGTCCGTGGGCGCCGGCCTCGGTGGTCCAAACCTGTTGTCCCAGAGACAGGATCGTCGGCGCCGCCAGGAGCCCAAAGGATGCGGCGAGCAGCGCGTCGCCTGGTCGCACGCGGCCCAGTCGCTCCCTGAATTCAGTCATCTTTGAACATTCTCGCCCGACAGCGCACCAAATCCCAACTCAGGTCGCAAGACTCGAGCCACTCTTCAAACGCTGCGGACTGCGCGTCGCTCAATGGCTCAATGGCCGGAGTCGGGAGACATGGCCACAAACCCTGCGGCCCCACACCGCTGTCCAGCAGCACTTCAGACACGTACTCTCCCTGGACCAGGGTTACATTCCCTTTTGGCGATCGGCAACGGCAGCGCGTTATCGTAACCGATGGAACCGACTATCGTCGTGAATTGGTTTGTAAGGAGTTCTGTGTAGGCGTTTGCTAGCTCGACGGCTGGAAATATACAGAGAACCAGCGTCTCGCTGACCAAGTTTGGGGGATCCGATGAACGCCACACAACAGAACATGTTGGTTCTAGGCGGCTTGGCCGCGATGGCGGTGCTGTTTGCGCTGGTGGTCGGCCTCCTGTCTAGCCAGACCTTGCGCGACAAGGGACTACGCAGCGCCGTCAAGCGGTGGTTGGGACACTAGCATCCATGCCGTCTGTGCGTCCGGGTTCAGATCCGCAAGCCAAGCATCATTTTGTCTTCCTGGATGGCCTGCGCGGCGTCGCCGCGCTGTGTGTCGCCATACACCACGCCTCTGCGACAAAGAATGGATACTACTTTAGTAACGGCTCGCTTGCGGTCGATTTCTTCTTTTGTCTTAGTGGGTTCGTCTTAGCAAGCGCATACGACAATAAACTATTATATCGAAATATAACCTCTTCAATATTTATGGAAAGGCGATTCATAAGACTATACCCGATGATTTTCTTCGGGACCGCCCTGGGGACATTGGTCCAATTCACAATAAAGGATTGGCCCACGAAGACTGTAATCATCGACAGTGTGAGCGCATTTTTGTTCATTCCCGCCGGCCTATTGAGGCGGTGGACCCTTTTTCCGACGAACATCCCGATGTGGTCGCTGTTTTTTGAGGTCGCCGCATGCATTGGGTATGCAATTGCGGCGCGCCTGCTTTCACCCAGGTACTGGGGACTCTTGGCAATATTGGCCGGCGGCCTCCTCATTGCGGAGATTCGTCACCACGGCGAGATTACGCTCATCGGAATTGAAGGACTGGGAAATTTCTTCGCAGGGTTTCTCCGGGCCGGATATCCGTTCGTGGTCGGCATTCTGATCTTTCGGTCAGGTCTCTATCAGCGGCTGCCTCAGGTTCCGTCGTGGGTCCCTCTCGGAGTCCTGATCGCCATTCTCATGTTCCCGCTTCAGGAGCCCTGGACCGTCCAGGCCGCGGCCGTGGCCGT
>Ga0163163_10005795_pt1 | contig 10731 bp, 11 predicted proteins | sample S65metaG_FD_119766 | JGI IMG/M metagenome (GOLD analysis project Ga0163163, IMG submission 119766) | Switchgrass rhizosphere microbial communities from Kellogg Biological Station, Michigan, USA - S6-5 metaG | ecosystem: Host-associated > Plants > Roots > Rhizosphere > Soil | place: USA... | reverse complement strand
TGTGCGCTACAGCGAGTTTCTGCCAGACACTCAACAGATCGGTAGTGGGGTAATAGTCAACCAGGGGAATTGGCAACAGCAGTTAGAGGATAACAAGAATGCATTCGCTGCTGCGTTTGCGCAGCGCGAACAGTTCGCGACAGCTTTTCCGTCCTCGTTAACACCAGCAGAGTTTGTGGACAAGCTTATCCAGAATACCCGAATCTCGCCTACCACTGCAGACCGCAATGCCGCAATCAACGAGTTCGGAGGCTCGGCTGATACGAGCAACCTCGCTGCACGGGGACGATCTTTGCGCGACGTCGCCGAGAATGCAACGTTCAATCAACAGGAGTTCAATCGCGCGTTCGTGTTGATGCAGTACTTTGGCTATCTACGCCGGAACGCGAACGACGCTCCGGATGGTGACTTTACTGGCTATGATTTCTGGCTGACCAAGCTTCAACAATTCAACGGCGACTATATAAACGCCGAGATGGTTAAAGCGTTCATAACCTCTATCGAATATCGCAATCGGTTTGCACCATGAAACACTGAATCCCAATTCCTCTCCACGTCAGCAGCCAGAGCTTCGCCCCTTCCCTGCAAACACCTGCCGGAAGGTGGGCGCACGCGCTGTCGTAATTGTCATAACTCATGGATACAGCGAACAAACTTACTTTGGAAATATAAAGTAGACGGGATTTTCATTGTTTAGACCACGTTATTGGCATAGTATCCTCGCCCAAGACCTCCTGTGATACTGAAGCCGCTGCTCCTATCGGCTAACCACACTGGTTTTTTACCTTTTCAATCAGCACACCGAGATCGAGGAAACTCGGATTGCAATGATTGGGCAGATCGTCTCACATTATCGAATTCTCGAAGAACTCGGTGAAGGCGGGATGGGAACTGTTTACCTCGGCGAAGATCTGCATCTTGGCCGCCGGGTGGCAATAAAGTTTCCCCTGACAAAACCGGACGATCATCAACTTCGTGCACGCTTCCTGCGCGAAGCCCGCGCTGCTTCCTTACTCAATCATCCCAATATTGCGGCCGTCTACGATTACGGTGAGACCGATGATGGGCGGCCGTTCATAGTAATGGAATTGATTAAAGGGGAGACGTTGAGCTCTTTGATTGAGGATGCGAAATTACCACTCGGACGCGCGGTCGAGATTATAGAAGATGTTGCGCGTGCCCTTGGTGAAGCCCACGAACATGGTGTCATACACAGAGATGTTAAGCCTTCAAATGTGATAATCAGCGAGCGGCAAGTTAAGGTACTGGACTTCGGCCTTGCAAAACATCTGAACGCAGAAACTCTTCAAGCCGCGGAATCCGATGCCAGAACGTTGCTCGCAACAAACACGCAAAGCGGCATTATTATTGGCACTCCACTGTATCTCTCACCCGAGCAGGCTACTGGTGCACCAGTTGACGCCCGCAGCGACTTATTCTCTTTGGGCGCAGTGCTCTATGAATCCATTGCAGGCAGGCCTCCATTCTCGGGCAACAGCGTTGTTGAAATTGCTGCTCAAGTAATTCACGTTAATCCTCAACCACCTTCAGTCTTTAACCCAAAGGTTACGCCTGCACTTGATCGGATTTCTCTGAAGGCGCTGGCGAAACTACCAGAGCAGCGTTTCCAGTCTGCAAATGAATTTATCTCGGAGTTGGACCACGCTGGCTCTGCTTTGCGAGAGAGTGCCCCTGATCAGACACCAACCCAGCGAATCACAATCACTCACGGAACGGGTGCCGCGAGTACGCTTGCCACGTTATCTGACATTCTTCGCCGGCCTCGCTTTTCGGTCCGACTAGTGATTCTTGCATTGGTCCTGCTCGGAGGACTCGGTTGGGGACTGAGGATGATATTGCGAACAACCCCATATCAACCGTCCGCGGAGGCTCAACGGTGGTATCAATTGGGAACGAGTGCGCTGCGCGAGGGTACGTACTACAAAGCAAGCCAGGCACTCCAACAGGCTACAGCAACTGACAATAACTTTGCGTTGGCTCATGCACGTCTTGCTGAAGCGTGGACCGAGTTGGACTACGGCGACAAAGCGAAGGACGAAACCATTCTGGCCGGCTCTCTTGTACGTGATCGATCGAGTCTGCTGCCCCTCGATGCGCTCTACCTTCAAGCTATTACTGACACCATCTCCCGAAATTTTGGAAACGCCATTAAGGGATATACCGAAATTGTTAATCGTGTGCCCGCTGCAGAGAAGGCTTATGCCTATTTTGATCTAGGCAGAGCATATGAAAAGAATGAGGACGTTGAGAACGCCATAGCCACTTACAAGAAGGCGACTGAACTCGATGCTCAATGTGCTCCGGCGTTTCTTCACCTGGGATCTCTTTATGGACGAAGACAGGATATTGCTGGCGCTGAATCAGCATTTCAGAAGGCTGTCCAAATCTATCGCGCGTCCAGCAACTTTGAGGGTGTCGCGGAAGCACTGTATCAACACGGCGCGCTTTACGACGATCAAGACAGAGGGTCTGAAGCGAAGGCCCAGTTTGAAGAGTCGTTGACGATTGCGCGCGCAACCGGCAATCAATACCAGGAAATCAAATCCAAACTGCGCCTCAGCAGCGTGTTGCGGACTGCCGGCGACACAGCCACTGCACAACAGTACGCTAATGAAGTCATCCAGTTGGCCCAGGCAAACGGTTTAGAAAATCTTACAACCAGTGGACTGCTTGATCTGGGTAACGCCTATTTCTCACGCAGTGATTTTGACCGCGCCGAACAGTACTTCAAACAGGCGCTCGAATATGCGAAACGCAATAAAGGACGTATGAATGAGGCGCGCGCGCTGCTATCTCTTGGCAGTTTAAATCAGACGAGGGGCAACCTGGATGAAGCTGTCTCCTATGTAGAGCAGGCATTCGGCTTCTATCAATCCGGGGGTTACCGACAACAAACAGCGCAGGCGCTGATCCTCCTTGCACGGATCAATAGAAATAGAGGGAATTATGAATCAGCCCTGCGAGCATTCCAGCAACAATTGGATATTGCCCAACAAGACGGCAGTCTCCAGAGGCAAGCTGAGGCGCACGAAGGAATCGGGTTTATGCTTAGCCGAGAAGAGCGTTACCCCGAAGCGTTAGCTCACTTCGAGACCACATATTTGTTATTCGGCAAGTTGGATAACAATCTTTCCATAGCTACTAGTTTGGGCCATCGAGTCAGCATGCTGAATTTGTTGGGACGACATGAGGAAGCTCAGCACCTTCTTGACGAGCTTTCTGAGAGATCACTTAAATTAGCAAACAAACAGCTCACAGCGTCACTAAACCTGGAGCTCGCCCAGGCTGCATTAACCCAGCGCAATTTCAACGAAGCAAAAGCGAAGTTAAGAACTGCTCTCGCGATCGCAAACGAGGTCCAACTTAGAGAAAGCGTCCTTGAAGCCAAGCGGACACTCTGCCAGGCAAACGCGCTAAGTGGTGAAGCGCGAGAAGCCGTACCATTGTGTAAAGAAGCGGTGACTCTTGGAGAGCAAACCAAAGATCCATGGCTACTCTCAAGAGCAAAACTCACGCTTGCAGAAGCTTTACTCGAGAATGGTGAGGCAAAGATTGCTTTAGAGAATGCATTGGCATTAGCAGATAGTTTTGAACACACTCAGCAGAAAGATTCGGAGTGGTTTGCGCTTCTGATAGCAGCTCGCGCCAGTCAAGCAAGTAACGACGCTGCAAAAGCCCGCGAGTACGCGAATCGCTCTCAGGAACTATTCAAAGGACTCGAACTAACATGGGGGACGGATTCTTATCGCAGCTTTCTCACGAGACCGGATGTGATGTACTCCCACCGGGAACTCCAACTGCTAAATGACAATAGGTAAATCCTATTAAAGGAGAAAACAAATGTCCTCAACAAAAACTACAGGGAATTCAACTTATATGGCTCGTTTGGTTGGGCTACTCACCTTGTTCTTGATAGCAATCGCTCTGAATTCCAGTTGTCGTAATGATCAAAACCAAGGCGGGACGTCGCGGCAGCAGCTGACTCCGAGTCCGAGTCCGCAATCGTCGTTAAGCCCATTCGACACCGAGACCATAATCGTAATAAAGGGCGGATCTGTTGACATGGGTTTCGACGAGTGCCTTTACCCAAAGGCTTTAAATTACGTATGTGTTACTTGCGACTTCAAGCAACTTGAGGTTGGACCTGTTGCCGGTCCGCTGAAGGCCTGTCAACTCAACAATCAAACATCCACCATTACAATCCATGCAGGCGGCGGGAAAAAGGATATTCAGATAAAGAGAAACCCAGTACACGGAATCAAGATTGAATTTGACGACACAGAATATGGCCCAGACTGGACGGGTCTTTACCGGCACCAAAATGCTGGTAATAACATCACGGATGTGAAGGTCACCCCGTCACAGAACTGCGATTGTCCGACAGCGCCAGCGAAGTGCCTAGTTCGAGTTACAACTACTAGGTAAGTCCTGAAATTAGAAGTGAAGGGTGCCGCGACGAACATTGCAAAGAACTTCGGGGCAAAGAGCGTAACGAATAACATCGCCAGCCCAGCAGTTGCAAAACCGAAAGAGCCGTAGCGGTAACCGAACCCAGCAAACTGATTAGTGTTTGCGAAAGTAATGACCTCGATACGAAAGCTCGTGTCATGACAACGCGTGCGACCCAAGAAGCGGGAAGTTACGCAGTGACAACTAAATTATTGATCTTTGGTGGAACCGAGGAGGTTCTCCAAGAAGTTCTAAATTTCTAGCGGAGCAGTATGCCCAAGATGACTCTTCTCATCATTGACATGCTCAATGACTTCTTCCGGCAACACGCCCGCCTCGCCGAGCAGCGCCCTCACCTTGTCGCGTCCATCAACATGCTCACCGAGTCGTTCCGGAAGCATGACCAACCTATCATCTGGGTCCGACAGGAATTTGCGCCGGATCTCCACGATGCTTTCCTGGACATGCGGAAACACAATCTACATATCACGATTGCCGGTACCGATGGATGCGAGCTGCTGCCGGAACTCGACTACCTCCCCACCGACATTACTATCGTGAAGAAACGGTACAGCGCTTTCTTCAGAACCGATTTAGAGGAAACGCTCAAGAACCTGCGCCCCGACCTGTTGGTCGTCGCCGGGACCAATACCCATGCGTGTGTCCGCAGTACTGTCGTTGACGCCTACCAGCGCGATTATGAAGTCGTGGTCGCAACGGAGTGCATAGCGTCATATGACGAAGCACATCACGACATAACCACGCGCTATCTGGAGGGGGGAATTGCCCGGCTGTTGCCCAACCGCGAGATCATTAAAATGCTGGCATCATGAAAGTGTGATCTCAAAAAGCCTCACGATTGGATTCGCGAGAGGGTCTTAACCTTGCGGGAAGGTTTTAAAGCGCGTCAGAAACATGAACAGTAAACCAAAGTGCATCATCGTCACGGGCAGGCCGGGATCCGGAAAAACCACTCTTGCCAGGAAACTTGGTCTACGCCTGTGGATGCCAGTGATAAGCCGTGATGAGATCAAAGAGGGCTACGTAAACACTTACGGCGTCAGACACGACCAACTTCCACCCAACACCAATGGTCTAGTCTCCGACTTTTTCTTCTGTCTAGTGAATCAATATCTTGCGGGTAAGGTCTCTGTTGTTATAGAGGCGGCATTTCAGCACGAGGTTTGGAAGCAAAGGATGCCTGCGATTCTTGAGTTGGCATACGTCTCGATTATTTTATGCTCCGCCGATGATGCAATCGCGGCAAGACGTCACCTCCAACGAGGCTTAGAAAATCCAAACCGGGAGTTTTATCATGGCGATAAACGTGTCGACCATTACAGGCAAACGGGCGAAATTTTATCTCCCTCAAGTTATGACGCGCCGAAATTCAATGTACCCACAATCGAAGTCTCGACAGATGGAGAATACGCTCCTTGTATTGATGAGATTGTGAAGCAGATCCAATCATCAGATGCCTATGGTCTGTGAACACCTCTCACCTCTCGAACAAATGTTGATTACCCGCGGTGTCGAAATCACGTATCGCGGTCAGGCATGGTCAATGAATTGTCGTGAATGGGTTTACTTCGACTGCTTCCTCGACATTAGCGCCATTCGCAAGCACATCTCTTTTCCGGACTTTGTTCATGACCACTCGCACCGCGGAACACATGATGGCCAGGAGTCTGGTCTTGTTTGCACCTGCTGCCATGATGCGATTATTGGTTATTACGAACCTGTAGCTGGAAAGCCCGTGTTTCAGGGGTAACAACTGCGTCGAAATAGATTTATGGTCCATCTACCATTCCATGCGCGAGCCGATGAGGCGCAACGTTAGGAGCGGCACTCGCATGGCACGTACTCTCTCTCCCACAATGACGGTTCGCGAGTTCGAGAATGGCTATTGGTATGTCTACGAGCTGAGGGACCTTGGCGGCCGAATCGGTATTCCCGAAACTGCAAGACTGAGAAAGGACGAACTCGAACGAGCCATCTTGGCATTCTTGCAAACCGGTGCGATTAAGCTGGCAACGAAGCGTGCTTTGCGCAAGACGGGTATGAAGGATCTTGAACGTGGCCTGTCCCTGAACCTTCGGATTGAACACTACACGAGTAATCGCGAGACCAAGGACTTCATTGTCCAGCAAGCCAGAAAGGTGTCTCCGGAGGTTCGCGAGAAACCTGGTGTTTGGTATCGCCTGAACCGCTGGCGAGAAGAGCAAGTCACGAAGGGCAATCACCCTACCTACGGCGACCTCGTTCGACAGTACATCGCCCTGAACAAGATGGAACGATTCGAGAAGATACCTCACGGACGCTACATCAACTTCGTCGCCGAGTTTCTCGCTGCGGAGAAGGGACCTCGTGCAGATGCGATTGCCGCATGGACCGAACTCAAGTCCATGGACGTACCCAAGACCTACGCTTCATGGGTGAAAGCGCGAAACAGAAGGAAGACAGTAAGCTGACATCGCGAATCTGTGCCTGCGGCTATCGGATTAGCAACCTATCGGTAACTCGGCGCCGCCGCGTCGGACGAACGTCGAGGTGACGAAGGATTTGAGGTTAAGCTTAACGCACTAAAGATGCTTTCAGGATGGGTCTGCGGAACTTGATGCCCGGTATTCTTCAGTTCGATCAACTGCGACTGAGCGATTGAACCCTTCAGGCGATATGCATTGTTCTTAGCTGACACGACCCTATCTTGATCGCCAGTGACAATGACGACGGGAATACGGATAGCAGGATAGAGCTTGCTTATCACCTTCAGTTCTTTGTTTAAACCAAATTCATCTTCGAAGTAAGCTCGCAACTGTTTATGATGAAGCCACAAAGAAGAGGCGTGGCGCAGATAGTCGTTGGACACCGTATCCGGATAGAAGGCTCGCTGCAGTTCTTTCTTCAAAATTAGCTTCCCGAAGACGAGTCTCCCAACCGTCAGACTAACGTCGCCAATAACCGGCGTTTCGAGCACTGCGCGAAGAAATTGATTTTCCTTTTCATCCGGGTAGGCGGCCGGCGCGAGAAGTACGATTGCAGAAAGCTCCGTCGGGTACTCCACAGCATAGGAGAGCGCCAAAGCAGCTCCCCAGGAATGGCCTACGAGTACCGGGTATGTGAGTCCGAGATGCACGAGTGTCTCGTGCAACAACCGCGTTTGATAAAGTAACGTTGCGGCTGTGCCTTTGGGCCGATCACTCTTACCGTGGCCAGGTCTATCAACGGCAACCACCCTGTGATCGCGACACAACAGACCCAACCTTTTGAAATCGAAATCGTCGACACTCCCGGCGTTACCGTGGATCATCACAACTACGGATCCCGACCCGGCTTCGACATAACGCACACGGGTGTTTTCAATCTCTAACAAATCTTCCTTAGGCTGTTCACATTGTGCGTCTTGTTGTGCTTCCTGATCGTTAGTGACCAGAAAAGGAATGTTATCAGCAGAGTTTGAACTACTCGCGATACCGACGGACATACTGCCACTCAGCACGGTTAACAGGATGAGTGCGTAAACTTTAATCATAACTGCTCACTCAATGCGTCTCTTGAAAGACCAATTGTCACTAGGCACAACAATGATTGTCAGTGGCGACTCTCCTTATGTCAATCTCTTGATCCTAAGATCCGGTGTTCTGGCGTACCGAATCTGCAAACGTTATCGCGCTGTTCCGCTGCCACTGTGGTGGCCAGCACTGGCAGTTAGTCTCATGGCGTTGCACAAACTCGGGGTTGCAATCGTCAAACCGGATCAGTTGACGCGCTTAGTCAGTGAAAAAACGGGAACCGCTGAGAGTGCCAAGACTACTCGCGAGCCACTAAGGCGTTTTCTTGCGAACTGAGTAGACTTTGTTTCCAATTCAAAGGCGGGCTCTTTCCTATGATGTATTGGTGGAGCCGAGGGGGATCGAACCCCTGACCTCATGACTGCCAGTCATGCGCTCTCCCAGCTGAGCTACGGCCCCGAGAGTGAGTTATCAATGAGGAGTGGAAGAGTAGCGTAGCGTATCCAGTGGGTCAAGCGAGGAGAAAATGAGAGCTTGTACCTCTCCTTCTCTCCTCCTGATAGTTGGTGCGTCCTAATGATCGTCGGTAACACTCGGGATCTTGAACGCGCCGGTGGCTGCTACTTGTGGACGATATTCCCAGTGCCACGGCTCGCCGTTCACGGTGCGTACAAATCCGTGGGCTGGTGCGTGAGCTTTCAACCAGTCGTACAACGGATCGCCGTTATAACTGCCAATCGCAAAATCGTACGCGAGTCCGTCCTGGTGATTCGAGAAGCCGGGTTTGGCAGCCAGATTGAAGCCAGGCTGATGTGTGATAAAGCCGCTGTAGAGAAACTGCTGACTCGCGTACGTCCGGAACCCACTCTTCAAAGCGAGTAGCACACCGTCGGCTTCAGCATCATTCACTAACTTGAGATAAAACGGGGCAACGTCCGCCGAGATGTATTTTATCGAGTCTTTGGCCCCGATGATTTCAATCAAGGTAATCTGTTTCAGAAAATGGCCCCGATCCCACGCGGAATTTGGTCCTTTCTCATCATTGTCGGGGGGAGGAATTGTTCTAAGAGTTTCGTTCAAGAATTTGTTTTTTAGATTGTTCTTTGAGGTCCAACCAAACCCATCAACGCGAACGAATACGAGATCCTTAAACACTTTAGCATCAGTAATTTTGACCTGTGTTCCGATGGGAATGAGTTTTGGCTGGCCATCAACTGTCACAGCCGAGAGTAAATCCTCGTCTTTGCGAACACGTGCCTTAGGATCATCGATAACAAATGTCTTGTTGAGGTAGCTGTTCATTGGAGACTCCTTGTGAGAAACAATTGACGGAAAGAGCGAGGAAAACCAACGCAAACCCTTGGCGACTACCCAAACGTTACCGGCTCAATTTTTTCGCCGCTATCAATGCTACCGCGGTGCCGCATACCAACATCAGTGCTCCTCCAACAACGCGTTTGTAGTTTGGAAGTTCTCTAACTTCTGTTTCAGTTATCACGACAGCCGATCTTGGTTCGACGTAAAGCGCTCTGTAGGTAGTGACACCGCCGGCTGTGGCTACGAGGATGCCGACGATTAAGAGAAACACTTTCACGAAATTACCTCAGAGAACACAAACTTAAGAATGCTATCCACAGATTACGCAGATTCATTTCTAAGAGCAGTTGTTAAATACCTTTTCGAAGGAATCTTCGTAATCTGCGGTTGAGTTTTTCACTTCCCTTTGAAGGCAGGCTTTCTCTTCTCAAGAAAGGCGGCCACACCTTCATCCTTGTCTTCGGTCGAGAAGCAGAGTGCAAACAAATCCACCTCACGACGGAGGCCTTCATCCAGATTCGATCTCGAAGCGAGCTTGACGGCTTCCTTTGCCAACTGCAAAGCGATTGGACCTTTGTCGGCAATTCGATTCGCAATCTCCAGTGTCTTGGCTTTCAACTGATCAGCGGGAACAACATGATTCACTAGGCCAATAGCCAAGGCAGTCCTGGCATCGATGATCTCGCCTGTAAGTATCAGCTCCATCGCTTTGCCTTCGCCAACAAGACGAGTCAGGCGCTGTGTGCCGCCACCACCGGGAATAATGCCCAGGTTAATTTCCGGCTGGCCAAAGGAAGCGTTCTCACTAGCAATGCGGATGTCGCATGCTAAAGCTAATTCACATCCACCGCCCAGGCAGTAGCCATTGATCATGGCAATTACAGGTTTCGGAAAACTGTCGATTGCCGTGAACAACGATCGGCCCATCATGACGTCGCGTTGTGTTATCGACGTTCGCCCGGCGAACTCAGCAATATCGGCTCCCGCGATAAAAGCCTTGTCGCCGGCGCCAGTAAAAATAACGACACCAACGGAGTCGTCCTTGCGGAGTTCTTCGAGCAACGCGGCGCCTTCCTCACGAGTCTTGATGTTCAGCGCATTTCTCTTGTCAGGGCGGTTGATCGTGACGACGGCTATGCGGTCTTGTTTTTCGAGCAGCAGAGTTTCGTAGTTCTGAGACATTGATGACTGGCGTTGAAACTTCACGCTCCAACTGCCTTCCTGTTCGTTAGTTGTATGAGAACGGTGGGATCGTACGAGGAGACCGGTGAATCGTCAAACTGGTGGATTGGAGCTTGGTGCTTTGTACTTGGGTGTCAGAGCTTCGTACTTTGAGCTTTGTGTTTGTCGAGAACAAAGCTCAAAGATCATTCGATTCAGGATCGCCACTGGCAGGCTGTTCATCCGCTACCCACGACACAAAGAGTCGCAG
>Ga0163163_10005794_pt1 | contig 10734 bp, 8 predicted proteins | sample S65metaG_FD_119766 | JGI IMG/M metagenome (GOLD analysis project Ga0163163, IMG submission 119766) | Switchgrass rhizosphere microbial communities from Kellogg Biological Station, Michigan, USA - S6-5 metaG | ecosystem: Host-associated > Plants > Roots > Rhizosphere > Soil | place: USA: Michigan... | reverse complement strand
TCGCTTGATGACCACGAAACTCGCGTCGTCGGAGAGGTCTACGAATTCAAGGAAGTGCGTCCGGATGGCTTCGAAAATCGCGCGGGCATTCAGGTGTTTGACTTCCCGCATCTTCTGCTCGAGGTGTTTCGGGAAATAGGCTTCCCCGCCACGAACATGATCGATTAATCCATCGGTATAGAGCAGAAGGATATCCCCGCCACCCATTAATCTCCATTCGTTCAATTGGTATTGATCCTTGAACCCGAGAACGCTCTTACTGCGGTTCCTGTCGATGACGTTGTCCGACGGCAACGTCCCGATCGGAGGGAAAGATGTGCACAGATCCTCGCTGACTTCCATGAACCGATCATGCTGGCTCGAGAAGACGACGGGGTTTGGATGTGCTGCAGAAAGAAAACGGAATGTGCAGTCTTCGGAAATCTCGCCGTAAATCATCGTGACAAACTTATTCAGGCTCGAAGAATTGTAGAACCGCGTGTTGATATTTTCGAACAGGCGTTTTGTAATCTGTCCGAACATGTCGATTTCATAGATGGCGCCGAGAAGAAACGCCTGGTGCAACATCGCCGCCAGCAACGTGTCGGTGGCATGGTGCCCCGACACATCCAGAATCACGATCCCCGCCATCTTCCGAATGCGCTCGAGATTCGCAACAATATCCGGACGCCCCTTCTCGGTTGCGTGCCGGATTCGCGCGTCAATGTCGAAGCGTTTCTTGAAGTCGACGTAGATCAAATGATCGCCGCCGCAAACGCCATTGAACGGAATGACGCCTCCGTAGACTTCTATTCCAGCCAGAGACGGGATTTCACCGGGCAGAGGGAGAATATATTTTGCGATCTCCTGGAAATTCTTCAACTCTCCAGTTAGAAATGCCAACGGGTCTGTAGGTGCTTTTATTGCCATAATCAAATTGTACCAGTCACAACCGGCGTCGAAAGAACGCCATCGTGATTACGACACTAATGATGGTTACCATGACACGAATGTGGCGAGGATTCATTCGCCGCCCTATCCGCGCGCCGGCGTAACCGCCGACGACCGCAGCAACCAGCATGATCAGTGTCTGATGCCACCAGATCTTTTTCGCTACGATGAAGCACACAACTGCGGCGGCATTCATCGCCCCTCCGAGCAGTGTGCGATTTGGATTCATCGCCTTCACATCGGTAAGTCCCAGCAGACTCCACACTGCAAGCATGATCAATCCTATGGCTCCGCCGAAATATCCGGCATAAAGCCCGATCACGAATTGCGCGGGAAGCAACGTTGAGGAGCGCAAACGGAACGACCGATGGGATATCTTCCGCAACCTCGGGGCCAGCCAAGGTCCAAAGATGAATGCCAGCGTCGCAGTCAACAGAAGCCATGGGACCACGGCATCGAACGTATGCTCCGGCGTGAAGAGAAGCAGCAGCGCGCCACCCGTACCACCGAGAGTGCTCGCCATGAGAACCAGCTTCAGCGGAATGTCTGCAAAACCCTGAAAATCGTCGCGATATCCCCAGGCGCTTGCGAGAACACCGGGCAGAAGCGCAACCGTGCTGGACGCATTGGCGATGATGGACGGAACACCGGTGTAGACCAGCGCAGGAAATGTGAAGAAGGATCCGCCACCGGCAACAGCGTTAATCAATCCCGCAACAACGGCAGCGCCAATGAGGAGAAGGTCCGATATCATGTTTTTACTTTGGTCGGATCTCCCGATTATTCCTCAAGGTCTCAGTGGCGCGGATCGACCTTGATATCGACGTTGGAGACTCCGCCATTACGAGGAAGCAGCGTAATGAAGATCCTCACCGATGCCGCGCGGTCCGTTTCAATTCGCGAAACTTCGGTCAACTGGTCCGGACCGATGCATACAAGACGCTTTGCAATCGGCTGAGGCGGGCGAAGCCCGTTGCGCCAGCGGACAAATTCCAACGGAACCAGCGGCTTGAATTCCAGGAAGATGCTTTGCGTATTCTGATCGATTATCGCAACATTTTCGACCACTCCGCTGCATACAACGTCTTCGTTGTGATCAATAAAGACCGCCGAAACACGTAGTTCCCCGGGAGTGCAACCCGACCCTACGGAGGAAAACAGGTTGATCTGGAACGTACTGGCAAGACTATAAATCTTCTGGTCCGTGTTGATCCAGTACAGAGCAGACACGCACGAAAGCGAAGTGCTGGTTTGTGTCTGCGGCTGATTCGAGGGAATCCCACCCCGCTGAGGCAGCAACCCGAAAAGCAGCAAAAACAATGGAGTCATCATGGCCTAAGGACCCCTCACAGTCGTAAATGGTTCGAAGACGACGAAGAATTGTTGCGACGCACAATCGTACCCCGCCGCGGCGGAACGGACCAACTGCAAACCGAGGGACTTCGGGGAATTTGTCATTGTTCATTAATTCATTAATCAATTGTCATTTGTCATATGTGGAATGGAACAGAAGCCTCCTTCCATAAATGACAAATGACAATTGATTAATGAATTAATGAACAATGACAAATTCCCCGTTCTGCTCAATACAAATGAGGGGCATACTACGGTCGTGAGCGATCGATCGGAAACGCAAAGAACGAAAACAAGACTGGCGTTTCTTGTTGCCGGTGTCGCTATTGTTGTGATCGCCGCGGTTCTCCTTTTGAGCCCGCGCGCCCGCCATCCGGACTCCAGCCTTTCGTCGGGCAATCTTCCCACGCGTCTCAGCAATTCCGAGTTCTGGACAATGGTGACGGATTTCTCCGAACCCGGAGGCTACTTCCATTCCGATAACTATCTTTCCAACGAGATCGCATTCCAGGAAATTATTCCGAACCTTCAGCGAACGGTGAAGCCGGGAGGCGCCTATCTTGGCGTCGGGCCCGAACAAAATTTCACTTATATCGCCGCGTTGCGGCCGCGAATGGCTTTCATCATCGATATCCGGCGTCAGAACATGATTGAACAGCTGCTATACAAAGCGTTTATGGAAATCTCTTCGGACCGTGCAGGTTTTGTCAGCATGCTTTTCGCCAGGCCGCGGCCCGCAGGACTCGGCCGCAGAACCACAGCCGACGATCTTTTTAAAGCGTTTGATAATTCCAATCCAAACAGCAATCTCTTCGAAAAAAATCTGCGGCTCGCCATCGATCATCTCAGGGAGCACGGAATCATCCTGTCGTTCGGCGACCAGGCCAGCATGCGAAAAGTCTACGACGCCTTCTATCAATCCGGGCCGAATATGACCTACACATCCTATGGAAACGCTCAACTCCTTGGGCGAGGCATGCCGAGCTATTCGGACCTCATGACGTCCACCGACGAAAACGAAAAGAACTGGGCTTACCTCGCTACTGAAGTGCAATTTGAAGCGATCCGGCAGCTCGAACTGAATAACCTGATTGTTCCGCTTGTCGGGAATTTCGCCGGCAGAAAGGCCATACGCACCGTCGGACAGTACGTCAGAGATCACCACGCCACTGTCACGGCATTCTACCTTTCCAACGTGGAGCAGTACCTCTTTCAGCAAGACGATGACTGGGCCCGGTTCTACGCCAACGCCGCAACTCTGCCGACGGACCCCACGAGCACTTTCATACGTTCCACGGCGGATCGCCGGGGAGGCGTCCGCTGGGCATTGAAGATGCTAACGTCACCAATCGATGATCAGATCCAGGCGTTCAATGCGGGCAAGATTCATACCTACTCCGATGTACTGACGAGTCCCAATACAATTAATTGACAGTGTTCCGGCGTCAGATGTCTGGCCTGGTGACACACCCGCAGAGGACGGGATGTCGTGACAAATGAACTCAAAGCGACAGTAAGAGGATGACTTAACTGGGGAAATCGCAATTGCCAGGTTGATACCAATGGCCTCTCCATTTTGGACATCCAGTTGCACTTGGCTCTGGCGAGGTGGATCAAGATGGAAGGCATATTGCTCCCGATTCGTGAAATCGTAGGCATTACCGAAGAACTGGCGCGCTATTCGAAAGACCATACGTTGATGGATCAACTCACCGTGACGCGCGGATACGCCGAACTGGTTCAGCTGGACCCATCGAATCTTTCCTACTACGCGAAACTCCAGATCGCACTGGAGCGCCTCTCCCTGATGGCATCGCAACGAGGACTGCGTTCGATCGCGGATAGAATCCGCGAGATGGGTATCGATGCCGCATCCCACACGGAATTTTCTCAGGCGACATCCAGCCCGGCATAGCGAAATTCCAGACTTTCCCGCCCTCGAAGTATGGTAAGTATCTCACCGTGCAACGAGAGGGACTCTTCCGCACGCTCTTCGAAAGTTCGCCAGATGCGATCCTCATCGAAGACGAAAATGGAAATATACTGGACTGCAATCCGGCAGCGGCCGCGCTGCATCGGACACCCAGAGAGCTTCTGATCGGAAAGCCCGGCTCTGAACTGCTTCCACCTGAAAGCCGCACACTCATCTGCGGCGAAATTACAGAACGCATCCAGCAATATGAAGGACTCAGCCTCACCACCGATGGCGGGAGAGTTCATGTTTCCGTCCGTACCAGCCGTATCGACTACGACGGGAAGCCGGCGATACTGCTTCATGTCCGCGACATCACCGATCGCAAGCGATTTGAACAGAATCTTCAGGCGTCGCATGACGAACTGGAAAAGCGTGTGGAAAGCCGCACTGCCGATCTGGCCCGAGCCAACGAAATCCTGCGGTCTGAAATTGCGGAACGGAATCGCGCGGAAGGACGCCGCAAACGGCTCGAAGAGGAAATCCGCGGAGCCCAGCGCATGGAGGCGGTTGGAAGACTGGCGGGAGGCGTCGCACACGACTTCAACAATCTGCTGACCGTTGTTATCGGCCGATGCGAAATCATACTCGACCGTCTTGACGATGATTCTTCAATGCTGCCGGAAATCCAATTGATCCATGACGCCGCGAGCAAAGCGGCGTCGGTCACGCGTCAGCTGCTGGCGTTCGGCCGCAAGCAGGTGCTTCAGCCGCACATCATCGACCTCAATGTCGTCATCTCCAACATGAAAGCCATTCTGCTTTCACTGATCAGCGAAAACATTCAGCTGGGGATTCGGAGCCATGCCGACCTCTGGAGGGTCGAGGCGGATCGCGGCCAGCTCGAACAGGTGATCATGAATCTTGTTGTCAATGCGATCGATGCGATGCCGCGCGGCGGAAAACTGGACATTGAAACATTCAATGTCGAACTGAAGGAAGCAAGACCGCAGTTCAATTTCCCAATCAAGCCGGGCCAGTATGCAGTTGTGTCCGTACGCGACAGCGGTCAGGGCATGGACCCGACCACACTGTCTCACGTGTTCGAACCGTTCTTTACGACAAAGGGAGAAACGAAGGGGACGGGCCTGGGACTTTCCACCGTCTACGGCATTGTGAAACAGAGTGGCGGTTATATTCTGGCCGAAAGTTCCGAAGGAGTCGGATCAACGTTCCAGGTCTACCTTCCTGGGATGGACCGAGCGGCCGAACCCTTCCACGAAGACATCACAAAAGCACCCCACGGAACGGAAACTATTCTTCTGGCCGAAGACTCCCAGATGGTCCGCGAATTGACGCGGGAACTCCTGGAAGCGCGCGGCTATCGCATCATTGAAGCATCCAGCGGTGAGGAAGCGCTGGAGATCTGCAAATCTCATCCCGACGACATCAGCCTCATTCTCAGTGACATCATCATGAACAAAATGACCGGACGCGAACTGGCGGAACAGGCAACGCAGCTGCGTCCGGGAATCAAGGTCGTGCTCATGTCCGGATACGCCGATGAAATCACTCGCGACAATATCGTCAAGACCGGATTCCAGTTCATCGCGAAGCCATTTACCGGAAATGCTCTGGCTACCAAAATCCGCGAAACGCTTGGCGGGTGAAAAAAAGGAGAAAAAGGGGTCTGACGGGTCTGGCCCCTTTTTCGTACAGAACAATTACTTCTAAAAAGGGGCCAGACCCGTCAGACCCCTTTTTCTCCTTTTTTTCACCCGCCATCACCCGGATCTTCATCGGCACCGTCGGGAGGCGTCGCATCGTCGAGATGATCCAGATATCCCTGAGGTAGAGAAACCTTCTTCTGCATTCCACTGGTTTTTCCGCGAATGACACGCATCGCGGTCGGTGGAAACGGCTGACATCGATCCACATTTTCAAAGACACGCGTCAGGTCGTCCACAGTTTCGACTCGCATGATCGCGGCCCGCAATTCCCCGCTCAATCGAAAACCTTTCGTGTACCAGGATCCATGGCGTCGAAACGAACGCATTGCGAGTCTTTCGCCGAACCAGTCCGAGAGCAACCTCGCGTGGCGAAACATCACGTCGATCACGCCGCCAAAGTCCGGAGGATTCGACGGTGTCTTTCCGTTGAACACGTCGGCGAGATCCCGAAACAGCCACGGACGTCCAAGACAACCACGCCCGACAATCACTCCGTCGCATCCGGTTTGGCGCATCATGCGAAGCGCATCCTCAGCTTCCCAGATATCACCATTGCCGAACACCGGAATTTGCAGGGACTGCTTCAACGTTGTAATAGCGTCCCAATCCGCAAGACCGTGGTACAGCTGCGCGGCTGTGCGCGCATGCAACCCGACTGCGGCACATCCTTCATCCTCACCGATACGTCCGGCCGTCAAATACGTGGTATACGCATCATTAATCCCCAGCCGGAATTTGATGGTGACAGGAACACGCCCGGCCTGACTGACGGCGGCCCGCACGATGTTGCGCAGCAGGTTTGCCTTCAGAGGAATCGCAGCGCCGCCCCCCTTTCGAGTGACTTTGGGAACCGGGCAACCAAAGTTCATATCGAGATGATCGATGCGTCCTTCTCCGACCAGACGCTTGACGGCCTCCGACACGTAGTGGGGATCGGTTCCGTAAAGCTGCAGACTTCGGGGAGATTCCTCCGGGCCGAAATCCGCAAGCTTCATCGTCTTGTCTCGGCCATCCACCAGCGGCCGCGCGTTGATCATTTCACTGACATAAAGACCCGCACCAAATTCGCGGCATACGGCGCGAAACGGATAGTTCGTCACTCCGGCCATCGGCGCCAGCACAACCGGCGGCCAGATCTTCAGTGGTCCAATGAAAACAGGTTTGAATTCGCCTTCCGCTGCCAACGGAACGTCGCGATTGATCGCGTTATGGTAGATCTCGTCCATTGCCTGATGTTAACAGTCTTGCAGCGCTCGAAGCGCGAGTCCCCTGGCGACGGAAGTGAATTCACTGCCGCTCGATATTTTTTCGTTACCGAATCGTTCCTCAAAAATGTGACGAACCGCCGGCACCAGAGAAGATCCACCCGTGAGGAATACTCGATCAACGTCCGATGCTGCAACTCCGGTTGCTGCCAGCAGCCGATCGACGCAGTCACGTATCTTCTGAAGCTCTTCCCGGATCCACCGTTCAAAGGCACTTCGCTTCACGGAAGCTTCCACTCGAATGCTGTAATCCTCAAACAGAAATCGGCTCGATTCTTCGCGCGATAGAGCCGACTTTGTCGCCTGCACAGCCTGATGGAGATAAAAGCCGAGATCCCCTTCCACGACATGCAGAAGCGCGGCGATCTTCTTCGGTTCGAGGGAGTGAGATTCAATGCTGCGAAGCATCTGAAGCGTGTCGCTCGATTTCAGGAACGAAAGATAGTGCCAGCGTTCCAGGTCGGAATACACCCATGTGGGCATCGGAAGAACCTTATCGACGGAATGGAACTGCGATCCGCGTCCGAGCGCCGGCGAAACCAGATTTCGAACGATGCGCGCATCAAATGCATCTCCAGCCAGAGCGACGCCTTCATTACCGAGAATCCCTCCGTTGCGCGCACGGTCTCGCCGGGCCGAAGGGCCGACACGCAAAAGGGAGAAATCGCTGGTTCCACCTCCAAAGTCCCCGATCATGATGAGTTCATCATGATCGAGCGTGCTCTCGTAGAAGTACGCGGCGGCCACAGGCTCGAATTCAAACACAACAGGGCCAATGCCTGCTTTTTCGATGGCCTTTTTCAGCCGGCTCAATGCGAACTCGTTGTCTTCTGCAGAATTGGCATTCGAGTATCGCACGGGCCGCCCTACGACAATGGGGGCGTCCGAGGATCCCGCCATCAAGCCCGACTGTGTTTCCGCCTGCGTTCGAAGGTCGCGGAGGATAATGGTGATCAGGTCTTCGAGTGTGTACTGGCGGCCGAAAACGTTTGTGGATGTAAACAGCCGGCTGGCGAGAAAAGACTTCAGGGATTGAATCAGTCGTCCTTTTTCGTCTGCAGCCAAATAACGCTCGATCGCCAGGGGTCCAGTTGTCGCCGGAGATTTCGGTTCGAAATAGAGGACCGACCGGTATGTCTCCGTCTTGCCTTCGCCCGATGAAAACAACACGGCCTCGGATGAACGATCCGGGCGAGCAATCGCAATCGAACTGTTCGTGGTGCCGAAGTCCAAGCCTATGCCGATGCGCATAACCTTTGATCATGCCGCATGTGGGGGTGATTATTGTGAGGATTTATCTGGCAGGGGATCGAAAAAAGGGGTCTGACGGGTCTGGCCCCTTTTTCTGATTAGAAAAAGGGGCCAGACCCGTCAGACCCCTTTTCTTACTTCCCGACAGCCTTCCAGAGTTCCGCTTTGCTCTGCGGAGCTGCCGATGTGTGTACGTTGATGTATCGATCAAAGTCCAGATTGAGTTTCTCGAGAACCGGAACCAGTGCCTTGATGTGATCGTTGGCCTGCTCGCCGGGATTCGGCAGAGAGAAGTCCCCCTGGAAAAGCACCTTCTCCTTGGGGATATATGCGACGATCAATCCGTTCGAATGAGGCGCACCGGGAATGTGGTAGATCTCGACCGTGCGTGTTCCGTCCGAGTAGACTTTCTTCTCCGCAACAGCTTCGACCTTTACCTTCCTCGGAGTCTTCGCGAGAGGATCAACCATGGGGTCTAGGAGCGTTCTGGGATTGTTGAGCGATTTCTCCAGGAATTCCACGTTGTTCTTTTGCGTGATGATGATCGCGCCATCGGCCGCCAGCGCCGGCAGACCACCGGTGTGATCGGAGTGAGGATGCGTGTTCATCACGTATCGGATCGGTTTGCCCGGAATGAGTTTCTTCGTTGCGTCGATGTACGCCTGACCGCGTGCAATAGATTGTGGGCCTTCCAGCATCATGATGTAGTCCTTAAACTCGACAATCACCGAGTCGTAACTGCCGGGTCCCGTGGTGAGCCTGTAGAGACCGGTGCCGAGCATCTCGTTAGTGACAACCAAAGGAGCCGGGGCAGCAGGTGCACCACCTCGAGCCGCTTGAGGAGCACCAGCTGGAGCACCACCCGGTAGCGGAGGAGCACCAGCCGCAGGCGGACCGCCTCGCGGTGGGGCACCACCCGCAGCAGCAGGAGCAGCCGCACCACCTCTCGGCGGAGCGCCCGCAGCGGCGCCTCCAGCTGCAGGAGCCGCGCCACCAGCGCCGCCACGTGGGGCCGGTGCCGGCGGAAGACCAAGAGTCGCAATGTCTTCAGGATTCGCCTTCGCTGCAGTCACATTGACTTCAAAGAACGGGAATTCACCGCGAGTCTGCACGATCTTCGTGGGAGCCATGACTCCGCCGAAGTCCTTCCAGCCGCTATAGACGGCGAGAATGTGCATGTCGCCCATGATGTTGTCCTGATACCACGTCTCCACCCGGTCGACGATGTTCTGATCATTCACGTAGCCGTTGATCACGTAATTTTTCATGGAAGGCGCCTTCACCGTCGGACTCCAGGTGAGGACGGTGTAGTTCTTGCCGTCGACCTTTACCTTCTTGGGACTCACGGTTGCGTTATTTGCTGCGGCACCTTTCAGAAAACCCCACGGTGTGATGTAAAACTCCAGGGAGTTGTTCCAGGCCGACGCAACATCGGCTTGCTGCGCCGAGATCTGCTGGCTGAAATTTCCAGGAGTCAATGTTGTCGAGCCGCCGGCCCCAATGTTGTTCGTTGTTCCTGTGGCGCGCGATGTCGGGCCCGCCAGATCGATGGCTCGGACGTAGTTGTTTATCGGGCGCATCGGATTGTGCGTATCCTTGCAGATCATGTCCGTGGAATTGGCTCCGCACTGTTGGAACGCCACATCTTTGGCCGTCCCCGAATACGTAATGGATTTCACATCGCCCAATGCCTTTTGAGCATTGGCGATCACGGTTTTGGCATCCTGCGCCATGGCGGTCCCACACAGGAACGCGAGGCAGATTGCGATAACGGAAATTTTCTTCAACACAGGTCCTCCTCCTTCGGAAAACAAAAACGGTCTATTTCGGAAACGCGAGTTCCCTTGAAAAAAACGGCAGTACCTTCATTTGAAAATTCATGGGCACCTGGCCGTTGTGATCCCCCTCAAAAGTCTCGAAGTGATGCGCGACTCCTGCATCGGTGAGGGCTGCATCCATGTCGCGATTGGATTGAAGCAGCCCGTCCTGAAGTCCGACATTCATTTCAATGGCCTTCAGCTTTTTCAAATTGGGAGCGTATTGCTGGAGCATGACCAATAATGAATTCGCCATCCATTTCGCTGCGATTTCCGAACGCGGTTTGCCATCCTTTACGGGCAGATCGATAAAGAGCGGCCCATTGTTCGGATTCGAAGACCATGCCGCAGCACGAGCGAGAGGCGATTTCTGAGTATATGTAAGCTTCGCCGCATCCTCTTTGGTCTTGATTGCTTCCATTGCAGTGATGGCCGGAGTGACTTCCGCCGTCTCAAAAATGCCACCCGCGGACATC
>Ga0163163_10005786_pt1 | contig 10741 bp, 11 predicted proteins | sample S65metaG_FD_119766 | JGI IMG/M metagenome (GOLD analysis project Ga0163163, IMG submission 119766) | Switchgrass rhizosphere microbial communities from Kellogg Biological Station, Michigan, USA - S6-5 metaG | ecosystem: Host-associated > Plants > Roots > Rhizosphere > Soil | place: USA... | reverse complement strand
TCACCGCCGATCCCTCCGCGTACCCGGTACCGCCATGGCCCGTCGTTTGACGCTCGGCCTGTTGTGTTGCACCACTGCCGGCGCGGCCGCTCTAGGGATCTCCATGAACCCCCGCAATGCTGCTCCCGCTACTACCGCGATGACGAACACGGCGAACAAGCTGGACGCGTCCCGCACGGACGCTCTGATGCGGGCCAACCGCTCGCTCACCCGCACCGCCCCGCCGGCGAAGCCGGCACCCGCCAAGCCGGCCCCGCTGCCGAGCATCGCCGGACTCAGCTCGACGCAGGTCAAGATGGCCGATGCGATCGTCAAGGAAGGCGTCCACATGGGCGTCAGCCGCCGCGGCCGGATCATCGCGATGGCCACCGCGCTGCAGGAGTCCAACCTCAAGAACTACACGCACGCGGTCGACCACGACTCGCTGGGCCTGTTCCAGCAGCGGCCGAGCTCCGGCTGGGGCACGCCGAAACAGCTGACCAACCCGACCTACGCCGCGCACGCGTTCTACCGGGTGCTGGTCCACTACAAGGGCTCCTGGGGCTGCCTGACCTGTGCCGCCCAGAGGGTGCAGCGCAGCGCGTTCCCGAGCGCGTACGCCAAGCACGAGCGGTTCGCGACGAAGATCGTGGACATCCTGGATAAGCGCTACTGACGTATTCCTGGCTGGACGCGTTTCTAAACCAGCCCGGATCCAAGTTGACGCTGTGTGGGTGCGTAGTTACCAACCGTGACTACACACCCACATCGCTTTTGTGGGAATGCTTTCGGTTCCGGCCACACGCGAATGGGAGTTACCGAACGGTGGAGAAACGTCACGAGTGCATAAAGGGCATTGCGGGCAGCGACCCGGAGGCGCAGCCTCGGAGTGTGGACTCCCCTCGGCTTCTCACACACGACGCCATGGTGCGCCGCTGGCGGCTCGGCCACGCGGTCCCGGTGTCGGCTCGGATCATCGAATACGTTTCCTATGACGGCGCCTGGTGGCGCCGTCTCGGCGCGGTCTGGGAGGCGATCCCGGACGGCCCGTTCGCACTCGCCCTCGAGGCCGGCCGGGCCCGGTTCGATCAGGCCTGCTGCGCCGCCGGATTGGCCCGCCCGCACCTGCCCGAGCCGAGCGTGCGCGATCCGTGGAGCGTCGCCCGGGCCCGCCGGCGCGGCGGCAGCTGCGGCCGGTCTCCGGTGTTCCTGCCGATGAGCGCGACCGAGGTGCGACCCCGGCACCCGATCGCCTGCCCCAGCCGGACTCGATAACCTCGCGGTCCGGCAACGCACTCACCGTCCGGCGCGTTCATCGTCCGGCGCGTTCATCAGCGGCGACGATCTGTCCGCCGGCCGTGCCGTCGCCGCCGGGGCGGCCTCGCGTTTTGAGGATCACGCCAATCAAGCATTGAGGTTTGTCCGATGTTCATGCGATAGGGTCGCGGGAGTTCAGCTGGCGGCAAGCATTTAGACAGGATTCGTGTGGGTTATCTGAGCAAAGTTCCGGCCACCGCCGTTCAGACCGCTCTGCATGTCATCGCCATCGCGGCGTTCGTGACCCTGGCACTGACACCGCATCGCACCGCGGGCTATCTGCTGGCGCTCGCCGGTCTTCTGGTCGTTGCCGGTCGCGGATCCGAGACTGGCCTGCTCAACGCGATTCCGGCGGTCACCCTGCTGGCCGCCGCCGTCCTGGTTCCGTTGCCGCACACCGCCACTACCGCATTCATCGCGCTGGCACTGGTCTACCTGATCGTCTCGCAGTCGGCACTGCTGGCGCTCGGCCGCAAGGCCCGCACCCAGGCGCTCAACCTGCCCGGCTACGCCGAGCCCCGGCGGCTCGCGATCCCGGCCGACGCGATGGCCGCGGCCAACGTGATCATGGTGGCCGCCATCGGCGCCATCGGTTACGCGAAGTGGCCGGTGTGGCCGGTGGCCGCGGCGGTCGCCGCCGAGTGCGCCGCGGTCGCCATCGTCACGGCCGATGTGATGTACCGCCGATTCAAGGGCGCCTCCGATGTCTCGCACTTCCGCGCCGCGCTGGAGAAGCACGCGCCGTCCTTCATCGTGTATTTCAGCGACACCTCGGGGCAGGAGTTCCAACTGCTGTCCTGGCTGCCGCAGCTGGACTCGATCGGCGAGCCATACCTGATCGTGGTGCGCGAGGCCGCGACGATGCGCAAGCTCCGGCCACACGTCACGGCGCCGCTGTTCTACTGCCCGACGGTGCCGACCGTAGACTCCACCATCATCGACAGCGTCCGCGCGGTCATCTACGTCAACAACGCCAACCTGAACAGCCACATCGCGCGGTTCAGCAAGCTGACGCATATTCAGCTGCTGCACGGTGACTCGGACAAGCCGGCCAGCTTCAACCCGGTCTCGGCCATGTTCGACCGGCTGTTCGTGGCCGGTCCGGCCGGTGTCCAGCGGTACGCGGACCACGGCGTGGTGATCGCCGAGGAGAAGTTCGACATCGTCGGGCGGCCGCAGGCGGCCGCGGTCACCGACGCCCGGACCGAGTCCGGCACCACGGTGCTCTATGCCCTCACGACGCCCGGCCACTACGCCGACGAGAACCACTGCTCGCTGCCCGCCGCCGAGGCGATCGTCCGCGGGCTGATCGACGCCGACGCTACCGTGATCTTGCGGCCGCACCCCGGCATCAACCGCCGCACCCCGGGCTTCGCCCAGCTGGCCCGGGCCGCGAAGCTGCTCGCCGACGACCAGGCCCGGTCCGGCCGGCCGCACCTGTTCGGCGCCGCGGCCGACGCGATGTCCGCAGTCGAGGCGATGAACGCCTCCGACGCGATGGTCTCCGACGTCTCTGCGATGGCCGTCGACTACCTCGCCTCCGGCAAGCCGCTGGCGCTGACCGACGTCCGCTCCGCCGGACCCGACTTCGCCCGGCACTCCCCGATCACCCGCGCGGCCTATGTCATCAGCGCCGACGGCGCCAACACCGCCGAGATCGCCGCTGACATGCTCGGCGACGACCCGAACGCGGGTCACCGCGCCGCGGTCCGCGACTACTACCTGGCGGCCGACACGTTCGCCGAGACCACCCGCCGCTACCTGCGCGGCGAGAAGATGACGCGGACATCGACTCCGGTGCATCCACGAGAATCGGCCGAGGTCGCCGTCTAGCGTTGCCGTGTGGTGCCGCTCACATGAGGAACGTCTCTCATGGGTAGGGAGTAACCAGGCCTCAGTGCGGATACTTTACGGTAACGAGGTAGACGCATAAGGAAAATGTGGAGCGAGGACGACGTGGCGGACGCAGGAATTTCCACCCCGAATGGCGACGTAGTACTGGGCGAGGTGCCCGCGGTCGAGGGCGCAAGCGGCCTCGACATCGGGAAGGTGCTGAGCCAGACCGGCCACGTCACCTACGACCCGGGGTTCATGAACACCGCCGCCTGCACCTCCTCGATCACCTACATCGACGGCGACGAGGGCATCCTCCGCTACCGCGGCTACCAGATCGCCGAGCTGGCCGAGAAGTCCAGCTTCCTGGAGACCTCCTACCTGCTGATGTATGGCGAACTGCCGACCGCCACCGAGCTCGCCGAATTCGAGGACCGGATCCGCCATCACACGCTCCTGCACGAGGAGATGCGCCGGTTCTTCGACAGCTTCCCGCGCGACGCGCACCCAATGGCCGTGCTGTCCGCCGCGGTCAGCGCGCTGTCCACCTTCTATCAGGACAGCCTGAACCCGTTCGACCAGGACCAGGTGGAGATCTCCACAGTCCGGCTGCTGGCCAAGCTGCCGACGATCGCGTCCTACGCCTACAAGAAGTCCATCGGCCAGCCGATGCTCTACCCGGACAACTCGCTGGGTTACACCGAGAACTTCCTGCGCATGACATTCGGCGTGCCGGCCACCGGCTACGAAGTCGACCCGGTCATGGCCAAGGCCCTGGACATGCTCTTCATCCTGCACGCCGACCACGAGCAGAACTGCTCGACGGCGACCGTCCGCCTGGTCGGCTCGTCGCACGCCAACATGTTCGCCTCCGTCTCAGCGGGCGTGAACGCGCTCTTCGGCCCGCTGCACGGCGGCGCCAACGAGGCCGTGCTGGAGATGCTGGAGTCGATCAAGGCCGACGGCGGCGACGTTCGCAAGTTCGTTCAGCGGGTCAAGGACCGCGAGGACGGTGTCCGCCTGATGGGCTTCGGCCACCGCGTCTACAAGAACTACGACCCGCGCGCCGCGATCGTCAAGAAGACCGTCCGCGACGTGCTGCAGCGGATGGACCGGCCGGATCCCCTGCTGGACATCGCCATGCAGCTCGAGGAGATCGCGCTCGCCGACGACTACTTCGTCAGCCGCAAGCTCTACCCGAACGTGGACTTCTACACCGGCCTGATCTACAAGGCCATGGGCTTCCCGACCAAGATGTTCACGGTGCTCTTCGCGCTCGGCCGGCTGCCCGGCTGGATCGCCCAGTGGCGCGAGATGATCAACGACCCGTCCACCAAGATCGGCCGCCCGCGCCAGGTCTACACCGGCTCGGCGGAGCGCCCGTTCGTCGCCATCGACGCGCGCTGACTCACACATAGCTGCACGGCGCCGGGCCCGGACTCGTTCCGGACCGGCGCCGTCGTGTGTCACCGTCAGATCTTTTGCGGGTACGCCGGTTCTGCGCCGACTCCGCCGGGCGTTCCGGGCTTCCGGGCTTCCGGGTCGAATAACTCGGGGATTCCCTGAGAAAGTCGACTCTGGACGGTGGCCCTGCCCGATCGTCGACGCGCGACGGCACATCGTCCTAAGGCGACGATCACCCATTGCCCCAGCACACGTGCACCGACCTGGCCGCGCAACCCACAAACGCATTGGCCGGCCCAAGATCGCGACGTCCGCGGCCTGGCGGCTGTCCCGGCCGGCCTGATCGCGAAGTCCCGCGGAGCCATGGTCGTCCCGACGGCTCTCAGGGAGCCACGGCTCCGCGGGACGTTGCGATCAAGGTGCCGTGGCTCCGCGGACGTCGCGATCTTTACCAAGAGCCGCGTTGACATGTGACCGGATGGTCACCTAATCTTGACGCGTGTCCGACGACGACGATCTGGTGTTCAAGGCGCTCGCCGACTCGACCCGCCGCCTTCTGCTGGACCGTCTCTTCGAGCGTGACGGCCGCACGCTCACGGATCTGATCGCCGACCTGGACATGACCCGGTTCGGCGGGATGAAGCACGTGAAGATCCTGGAGGACGCCGGGCTCATCGTCTCGCGTAAACGCGGGCGGGAGAAGCTGCACTTCCTCAACCCGATGCCGATCCGGCTGATCCACGACCGCTGGATCGACAAGTACACCGAGGGCCCGGCCGGGATGCTGGCGCGCCTCAAGGCCGATCTGGAGAAGCCATGACCAGCGCACAGGTCTATCAGCTGTTCATCAAGGCGTCCGCCGAGGACATCTGGGACTCGATCGTCAAGCCGGACGCCACGATGAAGTATTTCCACGGCGCCCGGATCACCAACTCGCCGGAGCGGCACGTGTCGCACGGGCCGGACGGCAGCGTCTGGGGTGACGGTCCGGTTCTGGAGTGGGATCCGCCGCACCGGCTGGTCCACGAGTGGCGCTCGCTCTACGACCCGGCCATGGCCGGTGAGGCGCCCAGCCGGGTCACCTGGGAGATCGAGCCGGCCGGCCCCAGGGTCTGCCGCCTCACTCTCACCCACGACCAGCTCGACGGCGCGCCGCTGACCGCCGCCAGCGTGTCGGGCGCCGGCTGGATGTTCGTGCTCTCCGGCCTGAAGTCTGTAGTGGAGACCGGAACCGGCCTGATTCCCTGAGAAGATCTTGCGCACCAACCGCGCACCCGGGAGTCTGGGTGCGATGACGGAGGTGTCCATGCCCGACGGGCAGATCGTCGTCGACGGCCTGACCAAGGTTTATAAGAACCTCAGAGCCGTCGACGATCTTTCGTTCACGGTCCAGGCCGGGCGCGTGACCGGATTTCTCGGACCGAACGGTGCCGGCAAAACGACGACATTGCGGATGCTGCTCAACCTGGTCCAGCCGACCGCCGGCACCGCGACCATCGGCGGCCGCCGCTACGCTGACCTGCCCGAACCGATCCGCGAGGTCGGCGCGATCCTCGAAGCCAGCGCGGCCCACAAAGGCCGGACCGGCCGCAACCACCTGCGGGTGCTGTGCCGCGGCGCCGGGCTGCCCAAACATCGGGCCGATGAAGTGCTCGCTCTGGTCGGCCTGACCCCGGCCGCGAACCGCAAGTTCAAGGGTTACTCGCTGGGCATGCGCCAGCGGCTGGGCATCGCGGCCGCGCTCCTTGGAGACCCGCGGGTGCTCGTCCTCGACGAACCGGCCAACGGGCTGGACCCGGAGGGCATCCGGTGGATGCGGGATCTGCTCAAAGCGCTGGCCGCCGATGGGCGAACCGTCCTCGTCTCCAGCCACCTGCTCACCGAGATGGAGATCCTCGCCGACGACATCATCATCATCGCCAGCGGCAAGCTCGTCGCGCAGGGAACGGTGGCGACCGTGATCGACTCCATGCCGGCCACCGAGCGGACCCTGGTACGCACCAACGACCTCGGCCGGCTGCTCGCCGAGCTGGGCGACCAGGCCTCGAGCGCGCCCGCGGAGAACGGCGTCTACATCTCCGGACCGGGCGCCGAGGCGATCGGCGACGCGGCCCGGCGCGCCGGGGTGGCGCTGCATCAGTTGGTCACCGAGCGTCCGGATCTGGAAGCGGTCTTCCTCGAACTCACCAAGGAAGGGGCCGGGATCCGATGACTACGCTGGCCAGCCCGGCGCTGTCCGGGGCCAAGCGCACCGGCACCACGCCCGGCCGCCTGATCGGTGCCGAGATCCTTAAGGTTCGTACGACCAACGCGTGGTGGCTGTTCACCATCGGCGTGGTGGTGTTCACGCTGCTGGCCCTCGCCGTCAACTGGCTCGGGCACCACTTCGAGTTGCACCCTCCGATCAGCCAGCTGAACGCCGATCAGCAGCGCACCGCGGAAGCCTCGGCGGCGCTTGCACGGACCCCGCCGGGACTCGCGAAGATCACCGCGGACATGGTGACGTCCGGCCAAATGTTCGGTTGTCTGCTGGCATTGGTGCTGGGCAGCCTGGTGGTGACGAACGAGTTCTATCACCAGACGGCGACCGCGACATTCATGACGACTCCGCACCGCACCGCCGTCCTGCTCGCCAAGCTGATGGCCGCGGCGCTGTTCGGCGCGGTGTTCTGGGCGGTGTCCACTGTGCTCGACTTCGTGGCCACACCGGTTTTCCTTCATACCGAGCATGTCTCCTACGGCATGTTCAGCTGGATTCCGATGCGCTCGGTGCTGCTGAACCTGCTGGCGTTCGTGTTGTGGGCGGTGTTCGGCTGCGGCCTCGGCGCGCTGATCCGCAATCAGATAGGCGCAGTCATCACCGGCGTCGTCGTCTACCTGATCGGATCGATCGCGATCCAGCTGCTGTTCCAGCTCCTGCACGTGCTGATCCCGCATGACTGGGTGCTCACCGCGCAGGTCGCGGCGCCGGGCGTAGCGTCGCGGGTGTTGCTGACGCCGGGACGGGCCTTCGACCACGCTCCGCCGCAGTGGGCGGGCGGCGTGGTTCTGGTGGCGTACGCGGCAATCTTCACCATCATCGGCATCGCGCTCACCCGCAAGCGCGACATCAGCTGACGGACGGGTGGCCGCCACCGAATTGCCATCGCGTAACACCGATGGATCGTGGCGGCCATGTCCGTTCTCCGGCGGGTCGGCGACCGTTCACCTCAACTGCGCTCCGTTGTCGTCTGGCGACGGACTGTGAGTACGTCGACTGCGGACCCTGGTCCGTCCCAATGAGAGTGCGGCCGCGTGGTGCGGCCGCACTCTCATGTCATGGGACGGGGTCAACGATGCCGGTTGTGCACCAGTTCGCGTACGGGGCGGTCAACCCGATCGTCGCGTTCTTCCTGGCCTTTGTCGGGTCGATGTTCGGGTTGACCTGCACGGAGCGGGCACGCCGAGCCGATCGGCCGGGGCGCCGGGCCCGCTGGCTGGCCCTGGCCGCGCTGGCCATCGGCGGCGGTGCAGTGTGGCTGATGCATTTCATGGCGATGCTGGGCTTCGACGTGCCCGCCACGGACGTCCGATTCGACCTGCCGCTGACCGCGGCGAGTTTCGTGATCGCCGTGGTCGTGGTGGCCGGCGGGTTGTTCCTCGTCGGTTTCGGCCGGCCCACGTTCGTCAAGGTCTTCTTCGGCGCGGTGCTGACCGGCGGCGGAATCGCCGCGATGCACTACACCGGCATGGCGGCCCTGCTTCTGGGCGGTCATCTCAGCTACGACACGCAGCTGGTTGGCGCGTCGGTCCTGATCGCGATCGCGGCGGCGCTGGTCGCCCTGTGGTTCACCATCGCCGTACGCGGATGGAAGGCGATCACGGTCGCCTCGGCGATCATGGCCGCGGCTGTCTGCGCCATGCACTACACCGCAATGGCGGCAATGAGTGTCCATCTGGATCCGGTGGGGACTCCGGCCAGAGTGCACGGCTTCAGCCCGCTATCGCTGATCGTCCCGATCATCGTGCTCGGAGCCGCGGCCGCTATGGGGCTCATCTTCGTGGCCATATCGATGATGGGAGACGAGGAGTTCCATGCGCGGCCGGAGATCGATCCGCGGACGCCGGTGTCACCGGCCGTCGCACCACCCGCGTCGGCGTCACTGCGCGAATTCGACGCGCATCACCGCAGCGCCGCGTTGCGATCGCACCGCGGCTGAGGTCACGGCATGTGGTCGATGATCCGGGAACGTCCAGCCCGGCTGGGCGCCCGGGGAGAGCGGGCGCCGAGCCGGGAACGTCAGCTCTCGGCCAGGAACAGGGGGATCTTCCGAGCCGTACGCAACCTATAGTCGGCGTAGTCGGGGTAGGCGGCGACGGCGCGCTCCCACCACAGGTCGTATTCGGCGCCGTCGATTTCGCGGACCTTCAGGTCGTACCGAATATCGGTGCCGTCCTGGACATCGACGCGCGGGTCGGCCACCAGGTTGTGGTACCACACCGGGTTCTTCGGCGCGCCACCCATCGAGGCCACGAGCGCATAGACGCCATCATGCTCAACCCGCATCAACGGCACCTTGCGGATCTTGCCGCTCTTAGCGCCGCGCATCGTCACCACTACCACGGGCATCCCCCGCATGGTCGTCCCGGACGCGCCGCCGGACGTCTCGATGGCCGTGACCTGGTCCCGGACCCACTTGGCCGGGCTGGCCGCGTAGTCACCCTCGATCGGCATCTCGCTCTACCTTCTGCTGGAATTTCTCGGACAGCCCGCCGGATCCGGTCCGGGTTGGGGTTGGGCCTATTTCGCGTCGAACAAGCCGCGGCGGCGTGACCTTCCCGATCAACGCAGGATGTGTTCCAGAACGCCCCGGTGCTGCTGGGTCCAGTCATGAGCGTCGCGGACCTCGTCTACCGCACCGAGATCACGAAGCCGGCTCATCGCCGGATCACCGGCGTCCGCGGCCGCCGCGATCCCCCGCCAGCACCGGTCCTGCCACCACACGATGGTCTCGATCAGCAATGGGCGGTCGTCGAGTTCATAGGCGTCGGCGATCAACCCGATCCGGTGCCCGGCGACCTGGACGTCGGTGATCGCCGGTCCGAGATTGACGAACTGCCAGCAGACGTGGGCGACATCGTGGATGCGTTGCCCGGGTGCGGCGATGTCCCAGTCGATGATCGCGACCGGGCGCAGACCGGCCCCGACGTCTCGATAAACGGTGTTACGCGGCGACAGATCGTTGTGGCAGACGACCTCCTCGCCCCGGGCCAACGGGCTGTCCGCGGTCAGATCATGAAATTGCCGGACGAGTTGGGCGATCCGCACCAGGCTGGCGTCGGACCAGACGCCGGGCGGTTGCACCGGCTCCCAGGCGACATGGCCGTCCACGTAGGACAGCATGTCGCGGCCGGTGTCGTCGACGCCGAGGAATCGCGGAGCTGCCGGCCAGTGGTGTGTCTCGAACAGGCGCAGAAGATCACGAACCAGCTCCGGTCGCAGCGCCGGCGGGCGCCGGATGGTGTTACCCACGCGGATCACCTGGTTCACGTAGCCGCCGGGCAGCACCTCATCAGACACCCCGCCATGGTCGCGCACCGGATCGCTGCTGAAAAGCCCAGATCAACAACAGAAACGGTACGAGAATCCAGAACTGCAGCAGTGCGTAGCGACGCAGTTCACGGTCGGTATCGACGCCCTCAAGTTCGACCTCGAGCCGGCCCGCCGGGGTCAGTTCGGCGGCATGCCAGGCCAGCGGAGCGTAGTTCGCCGCGACCCCGCCGATCACTACCGCCAGGATGATCGTCGTCGCGTTGGTCGGACCGGCGAGCAACCAGGCGACGATTGCGGCACCGAGCACGACGCCACCGATGAATTCGACCAGTATGATCCGGCGCCGCCGGATCGTGCCCCGGGTGCCCCACATGTCGATCGCGGCAAGACGTCGGACGTCCACCCCGCCATTGTGGACTGAACTCGCGGCGACCGTCGATCAGCTGTGCATGGTCCACGGTTGCTGCGGCAGTACCGCGCCGGTCTCAAGAACCGACTTGAGATTGGACAGCACTGCCGGCCAGCCCAGTGCAGCCGCCTCGCGATCGTCCGGGCTCAGTCCTTCGTGCGTGACAGTCAGCCGGACGATGCCGTCGCCCGGCTCGATGTCGAACGTGACCCGCGACGACGGACCATCCGGAGCGCTCGGGTCGGCCCAGGTGGTCACCAGGCGCT
>Ga0163163_10005785_pt1 | contig 10741 bp, 6 predicted proteins | sample S65metaG_FD_119766 | JGI IMG/M metagenome (GOLD analysis project Ga0163163, IMG submission 119766) | Switchgrass rhizosphere microbial communities from Kellogg Biological Station, Michigan, USA - S6-5 metaG | ecosystem: Host-associated > Plants > Roots > Rhizosphere > Soil | place: USA: Michigan... | reverse complement strand
GCGACCCGACGGCCGGCGACCCGACGGCCGGCGACCCGACGGCCGGCGACCCGACGGCCGGCGACCCGACGGCCGGCGACCCGACGGCCGGCGACCCGACGGCCGGCGACCCGACGGCCGGCGGCGCGCCGTCCCTGACCAGCTCGTTCGATGCCGATCCGGCGAGCATCTACCCCGGCGACCCCGGCGGGAGCGCCGATGCCGACCATTCCGGCCAGGGTGCGAGCCGATGGTCCCGGGCGGACACGCGCAGGGGAGGTCGATGAATGGGCAGGGCATTCCTGGCCGAGTGGCTGCCGCTGCGGCGCAGGCGGTTCCTCGTCGGGACGTTCGGCGCAACGGCGGCCGTCGCCGCCCTCGGCGCGGTGCTGACCTTCATGGCCAGCGAGGGACACGACTTCTACGGCGACCATCTACATCCCGGCGGCCTCGCCCGTCCCGGCGGCCTCGTCCAGGGGCTGGACGCGGTGAACATCCTGCTGGGCGTCATCGGGCTGTGTGTGGTCGGCGCGGCACTTGCCGGCGACTACAGCCGTGGCATCCTGCGCAACCAGCTCATGGCCCAGCCGCACCGGCTGCGGCTGCTCGCCGGCAAATGCCTGGCGCTCGCGTCGTTCATCGCCCTGGTCGTGCTCGCGGCGACGGTCGTCAGCGTCACGTTGTCGTTCGCCTTCGCTCCCATCAAGGGCGTGCCGACGGACGCGTGGACCTCGGCGGCTGGTATGCGCGAGCTTGGCAAGGGGATCGTCAACAACCTGTTCAACGCCTGGGGCTACGGGGTGCTCGGCGCGCTGATGGCGATCGTGTTCAGGTCCCCGGCGGCGGCGATTTCGGTGGGCCTGGCGTACGTGCTGCCGGTGGAGATCATCGTCACCGGGATCTGGGAGCCCGCCGGCCACTGGCTGCCGGGCCAGCTGCTGCAGGACATCGCCAGCGGCGGCCACGGCTACCCGACCGCCTATGCCGACGCGGGACTGCGCGTGCTCCTCTACGGGCTCCTGGCCGCGTTCGTCACCGCGATCCTGTTCCGGTACCGCGACATGACCTCCTGACGACGGGCGCCGAGGCCGGCCGCGACCGGTGGCGGTCCAGCGGCGGTCCAGCGGCGGTCCAGCGGCGTCAGCGAGGTCGGAAGACGATCGTGTTGACGTGGGACTTGCCTGCGCCCGACACGACGAGGCTCAGGTAGCTGCCGCCCAGCTGGCCGGCCATCGCCCGTTGGTATCCGGCGATGTCGAACCCGTCCAGCGGGCGCCAGACGCCGTCCTGCAGGTAGGAGCCGGCGTAACCCCAGCCGTCGAGCAGCTCGAGAATCGGCGCGGCGGACGCCCGGGCGTCCTCGATCTCGACCACCAGCGTCGGGCGGAACCGCTCGACGAGACCCTCGGCTCCGCGCAGCGCGGCCAGCTCGTGGCCCTCGACGTCAATCTTGATCACGCCGAGGTCCGTGACGTCGAGCGAGTCGAGCCGGATCGTCTCCACCGGAATCGTGCGTCCCTCGCCCTGTGGGGTGAGCGACGCACGGCCCTCGGTGCCCCGCCCGCCGGCCGGCAGCCACAGCTGCGCAGTACCGGCCGACTCGGCCGCCGCCTTCGCGATGACCTCGACGTTGGCGCGGGCCGTGCGAGCGACGAAGGCCGCCATCTCGGGGTTCGCCTCGACGGTGACCACCTGGCGGGCCGTGCGGGACAGCCACCACGTCCACGGGCCGTACCAGGCACCGACGTCGAGCGCTGTCTGGTGCGGGCCGACGAACGACTTCACGTGCCGCAGGACCGGTTCGAACCGCAGATGCGCGTACGCGATCACTGACGCGAAGGCCCGGTCGGGCACGGCACCGGCCACGACCCCGGTTGCCTTGGTGACCAGCGACGGCGCGCCCGCACCGGACGCGGCGTTCCCGGGACCCGCGGCCGGCGCCCGCTCCCCTGCCGTTCCACCCAGCGGCGCTGTCGCCATGACACCCCTCGAAAACGGGTGCCGGATGGGATGGCCGCGACACCAGCGGCGGCTGCCCGCGGACGTGTCCGCGCGACTTCGCTGCGTCCGAATCCTGCCGCCTCCCCGTGAGTGAGGCAACAGACTCCTTCCGTATTGACCTGATTTCTCTGGAACTGCCTCAGGAACCGGGCAGCCTGGCGAGGTCTATGCGCAAGAGCCACTGGTCGAGCTTGAACGGCGGATACGGCCACTCGATCGCGTCCAGGACGAGCTGGTTCACCGGCAGCCAGAGCAGCCGCCGCTGTGCGTCCACGGCGCCGCGCCGCAGGCCGACGTACATGGTCGAGCGCCGGCGCAGCAGGTCGAGGCCGAGGTCGATGCGCGGGCCGACACGGAAGGTCATCTGCCGGCCCGCCCCCTCCGGTTGGATCGCCATCAGACTGCCGTCGACACCCGCGAGCAGCAGTCCGCCGCTCGCCGGGTCGAGTGTCAGGCTACGCACCAGGCCCCCGTCGCCGCTCCCGCCGATGAGATGGTCCGGCCGGCAGGTGGTACCCCAGCTGGTCGCCGGCCAGTTGCCGACGGCCGGTGACCGGGTCACCAGGCCGCGCTCGCCGCCGATCTTCGGGTAGACGGCGACCCGGTCGGCGGTCAGCCCGTCCGCCCGTGTCCTGGCGACGAAGAGGGTCCCGGCCGCGTCGAAGCACGCGGTCTCCATCCGCGAACCGTCCTGCGCGGCCCGCACCGCGGTGCTCATCGGCCGGATCGTCCCCGTCGACGCGGAGTAGGAGAACTCCTGCACGGTGAACGGCTGGACCTTCCCCTCGGCGTTGTAGCAGTCGCTGATCAGTGCGAACCGCTCGTCGTCCGCGGCGCTGGTCGGGTCGACGGTCACCTCCCGCGGGCGGACGAGGACCGTCAGCCCGAGTGGCCGTGGCTCCGGGTACTGCCAGAAGGCCCGGACCTGGCCGGCCAGGTCGACGACGAGCAGCGCGCCGCTGTGCTGCTGGCCATAGCCGAAGTACTGCGCGACTACCAGGTGGCCGGAGCGGGGCAGCCGGGCGATCGAGGCCGGCCCACGCGGGTTCGGCGGCTGCGACGGTCCGGGTACCGGGAACGCCGCGGCGGACCGCTGCGGCGTGAGCCCGGCGGCGAGCTGCTGTGCCGTGTAGGAGAGGCTGGGCTCGTAGTGCCAGGGACCATCCGCCCCGTCGCGGACCACCTGCCCCAGGGTGGGCAGCTGCCCGTCGACGGCGGCGTTCCAGCCGAAGTAGGGGATCTCGGACAGGAACACCACCCGTTCCCCCGCACCGCGAGCCGGGTCGGGCTCGGGAACCACCAGCACGTCGGCGACGTCGCCGCCGCCGACCCCGCGGTAGCGGGCGTTGGGATTACCCAGGACGGTTTGGCCCGTCGTCGACGGGATCACCATCCGGGTGAAGCGACGCGCGGTCGGGTCGAACGCCGCCAGCTCCATGCCAGCGGCGGTGGGCTTCGCCTGGTTGTCGGTGAAGGGCGTCGTGCCGACGAACACCGTTCCGTCGGCGGCGACCGCCGACATATAGGCCGCCTGCCCCGGCCCGAACCCCCAGCCCGCGACCTCGACGGCGTCCACCGACGAATCGTTCAGATACCCGCCGAGCGTTCCCGGCGCGCCGACGATGCTCAGCGTCTGGGCTGGCCGTGCCGACCGCGTCGCCGCCGCCGCCGCCGGGTGCTGCTCCCGGTCCGAGCTCAGATACCTCGCGGCCGCGGTGCCACCGGCCGCCACCGCGCCGAGCCCGGCCGCACCGGCCAGCAGGGTCCTCCTACTCACTGTCGCTTTCAGAGCCGCCTCCGCCACACCGCCAGCGAGATCCTTCCCCCTGCCCGCCGACCCTACTGTCCGGGCGCCGTGTCCCGGTATCGGCCCGTCTGACGGCCCCGCGGGGTCGGCGCCTCGTACCTCGCGCCGGGGCAGGAGCCGGGGTCAGCCGGCCTGAGAGAACGCGTCCGGACCTCCGGCCCGTTCGACCGCCCCGGCCTGGAGAGCTGCTCCCCCCCGTGCGGCCGCCTCGTCGGGCTCGGCCGCGGCCCTGCCCGGCACACGCGTACGCGCGCCGGCCGCCGACCGGTCGGGAGCCAGGTGGCTGTGCAGCCGGACCACGAGCGCGCCGGCGACGACGGCGGTGAACGCCTGGCAGGCGAGGCCCATGGCGGCCGTCCGCATGATCTCACCGTCCGCCAGCGCGAGGACGACGGCGGTCAGCGGCGTGCAGCCCGCGAGCACCCAGATGATCTTCCGATAGCCGGCGCCCAGCAGGTACGTGGCGAACAGCAGAGTGACGGACAGGCAGGTCATCGCGAACGCCAGCACCCACAGTGCCGGCGCCGCCGTCGCTAGCTCCGGCCCGAAGACCAGAGACAGGACCTGCCGACCGGCGACCGCGCCGATCGCCGCCAGGAACAGCCCCGGGGCCACGACGACGCCCAGCGCCATGGCCAGCGCCTGGCCCGCGGGCTGGCCCTCCCGGCGCCGGCGCGCCGCCTCGGCCAACAGGTAGTTCGCCACGGCCAGCCCGATGAACACCGGGACCTTGCAGGCGGTGGAGATCGCCGCGTAGCCGCCGACGCCGTCGGGATTGCGCCACCCGACGATCACCACGTCGACGTTCTGCAGCAACGCGAGCGGCACCAGCGTCGCCAGCGCCACCGACGACTCGGCGATCAGGCTGTCCCGCGTCCGCTGCGGGGCGGCCGCCACGGGCACCATCGGGATGGGTCCGGTGGCGGTGGTTATCGGCATCACGCCCTCGTCGCCCTCGCCCCGGCGAGCCCGCACGGGCCGCCGCGCGAGCGGCGCGGTGCGCGCCACCGCCCAACGGGCGTGCTCGCCACCCACCAGGACACCGATCGCGAGCGCGAGACCCGCGCCGTTGACGCCGAGCCCGGCCGAGACGAGCACGACGACGCAGGCGATCCGGAAGCCCGACTCGAAGACCACGTTGCGGGCGAGGCCCGGGTAGTTGCCCCTGGCTTGCAGCAGCCCGCGTTCGACGCACACGTTGACCCAGATCGCGGCGGCGATCGCCGCCTCCGCGATCGCGAACGGGTGTGGGTAGGACAGCAGCAGCGCCACGGGTTTGCATACCGCGATCGCGACCACCGAGGCGAGCAGGATCGCAAGCCTGGTCAGGCCGCGCAGCTGCCGGATCCAGTACCGGCGGTCGCGCCGGGTCTCACCGCTCTGGGCGAGCTCGCGGTGCACCACCGCCGTCAGGATCGCGTTGCCCACGACCGACAGCACCATGAAGATGTTCGTCTGGACCACGACCGCGCCGTAGCCACGAGTGTCCAGAGCCCTAGCCAGCACCAGGTTCATCACGAGGTTGAAGCCGTTGGCCACAACCCCGGCCGCCGCCAGCGCCATCGGGCCGCGCAACAGCTCGGCAACGAGCTCCCGCCGCACCGCCAGTGCCATTGGCCTCTCCGTGTCCCGTCATCGGCCAGCCTCACGGCCTTCGGACGCGGGCAATCGTATGACTGTGCGTCTTCTGGGATGACCTCGGCTACGTTGTCGGGACAGAGTGGCTCGGGCCGTCGACCAGGAAGGCGAGGACGCGCGCGGTGCAGCACCAACCCGCCCACACCGGCAGCACCGACAGCCGCGGCCCTGGTGACGGTGCCAGACGTCCGCTGGAGGCGCTCGCCGGCCGGCACGTGGTCTTTCTGAACTGGCGGGACCTCGACCACCCCCAGGCCGGCGGCGCCGAGCTGTTCTGTCAGTCGGTCGCCGCCCGGTTCGCCGCGGCCGGCGTCGAGACGACGCTGCTGACCGCCCGCCCGGCAGGCCTGGCGGCGAGGGAGACGGTCGACGGCGTACGGGTCTGGCGCGGCGGCGGCACCTTCGGCGTGTACCCGTCGGTGCTGGCCCGGCTGGCCCGGCTCACGGCGTCCGGCCGCGTCGACGCGGTCGTCGACTGCCAGAACGGGATCCCGTTCTTCAGCCCGCTGGTCGTGTGGCCCACGACCCCGGTGGTCCAGGTGCTCCACCACGTGCACCAGAAGCAGTTCCCGCTGTACTTCCCCGGGCCGGTCGCCCGGGTCGGGCAGCTGCTGGAGTCCCCCGGCAGCCGCTGGGTCTACCGGCGCCGCCCAGTGGCCGCGGTCTCCCCGTCGACCCGGGACGAGGCCCGGGCTGTGCTCGGCCTGCCCGGGCCCCGGTTCCTCGTCCCGAACGGCGTCACCGTCACGGCCACGGACGCGGACGCGGTCGTCAGCGCCCAGCCGACCATCGTCTGCGTCGGCCGGCTGGTGCCGCACAAGCGGCTGCACCTGCTCGTCGAGGCGATCCCGGCGCTGGCCGCGCGTCATCCCGGCCTCGTGGTGCACCTCGTCGGCGACGGGCCGGACCGCGAGCGGCTGACGGCCAGGGCCGCCGAGCTCGCCGTTCCCCAGGGCGGCCCCGACAGCGGCGCGACGCTGCGCTGGCACGGCTACGCCGACGCCTCGACCCGCGACGCGCTGCTGGCCGGGGCGTGGCTGACGGTCAACCCCTCGCACGGCGAGGGCTGGGGCCTGTCCGTGCTGGAGGCGAACGCGTTCGGCGTACCGGCCGTGGCCTTCTGGGTACCGGGGCTGCGCGACGCGGTCCGCGACGGCGAGACCGGCTGGCTCGCCCACTCCCCGGCCAGCCTCGCCGGGGTGATCGACGAGGCCCTCACCCAGTTGCGCAACCCGGACCGGGCCGCCGCGGTACGCACCGCGGCCCGCCGCTGGGCGGCCGGGTTCGCCTGGGAGGCGAGTGCGGCGGGCCTCGCCGGCATCATCAGCGCCGAACTGGACCGGGCAGGCCGGCGCGAGCGCCGCCGGCCGGACGACGCCGTCACCCGGGCCTGGTTCCCCCTGCCCGCCCGCGCCCCGCTGCCGGCGCTGCGCCGCACGGATCTCGTGTACCGGACAGCCCGGACGGGCGCGGGCGACCCGGCCACGACGGCCGCTGAGACCGGCGGCGCGGTCGCGCTGCTCTACGGTGCCTCGCTCCCCGCGGCCAGGGCGGTGCTGGCGCGGGCCGGCGTCGCCGCGGGCGCGGCCCGGCTGCGCCCGGCCACCGGTCACGACCTCCTCGTCGGCATCGGCCTCGCCTCAGCGGGGGAACCGGCCGGTCAGCCTGGCGGCGCCGCGCCGGCACCAGCCGCCAGCGCGGCGGGCCGCGCCGACGGTCTGGCACGACCGGCCTAGACCGTGACGACGGGCGCGGGCACGTCCGTCAGAACTGCCCCCGCGACGGCCCCGTGCCCCGGGCGGCCACGGCCTCCAGCCTGACCGCCGCCTCAGGTGCGAATCTGACCTCCAGCTCGGCCATCGCGGCGAGGAACAGATCGGCGAACTCCCGCGCGGCCGCGGCGTCGAACAGTTCCAGCGCGTAGGTGAACGTCAGGTGCACCTGCCCGGCCATCCGGGCGACGTGGACGACCAGGCCCTGCGGCATCCTCGGCGTGGCCGCGAAGTGCATGTCCAGCAGCCGCGGGCCATCCAGGCCGACCGTGAGCCCGCTCGGGACGTGGCCGAGATTGCTCACGGCGAGCGTCGGCATGAACACGGGCCGGGCCGCGTCGATGGCGAGGCGCAGCACGGCGGCCCGCGCCCGGGGTGGTGTGGCGGTGATGAGCAGGTCCGCCAGCCGCACGGCCTTCCCCTGCAGGCCAGGCCCGGCCAGGCCGGGGGGCGCCGCCGGCCCGCGTGCCTTGATGGCCGTGGTCCGGTCGAGGACCGCCGCGAGCAGCCGCGTCGGCTGGGCCCGCAGGGCCGGGTCGCTGGCTACCAGCGCGAACCCGGTGGCCGCGCCCTCCAGCTGGTCGTGCGCCACGCCGCCGACGGCGACCCGTACCCGCAGGGTGCCGCTCACCCGCCCGCGGCGGCTGTTCCACCGGTCGGCCGCGAGGTGGCCGGCCGCGATGAGCAGGTCGTTGACACTCGGGACCCGCCCGTCCGGCAGCGAGGCCGGGCGGGGCGTCGCGACGACGCGGGGGACGAAGGCCAGCCCACCGGCACCTGGCGGACCCACCGGGGCGAGGAACCGAGGGCCAGCCGCGAGCCGGCGCAGGACCCGCCCGCGCACCGCCGGGCGCAGGCCGACGATCGGTCGGTACCGTGGAAGAGCCCTCGCCTCACCGCCGGGTTCCGCCCAGTCCGCCGACGGCTGGTAGCAGGCCGTCATCTCGGTCAGCAGGGTGAGCAGGCCACGGCCGTCGAGAGCAAGATGATGCGCCACGGCGCCGAGGAAGTCGCCGGCCGGGTGGTGCGCTACCAGCAGCCGTACCAGCGGCGCCCGCCCCAGGTCGATCCCCGGCAGGATGAGCCGCCGCAGCGCAGACCAGGCGTCCTCCCTCGAGGCGACCTCGACCTCGGCCACCGGAGCGCGCCGCGGCCGCGCCGCGCTGCGCCACCCCTCGACGCCCGCCCGGTCGGCAAGCTCGGAACGGGTCGCCCGGTGGTTGGCGAACACGACCGTCGCCGCCTCCGTCAGCGCCGCGGCGTCGACGTGTCCGTCCGTCCGGCCCAGCAACGCGACGACGACCGGGACCTCCGGGCGGTCCGACGACAGCAGCACCCGCTCGGGCAGGGTCAGCGGCCGGACGGTGCCGTCCCGGTCCGCGCTGGTCGTCATCGGCGTGCCCCACACTCCTGCCAGGCCCCCGGCCTGCCCATCGTCCGGCGGATGGGTCGGTGCGCTAGCCCGTTCACGGGTCGTCCCCAACTCTGCCCGCGGACGCCGCCGGAGGCTCGTGGTCGGGCGCCGCCACGGCAGTGGGCTCGGCCGCCGCCGGGCTGGTGGGCTCAGGTGCCGCCGGGCTGGTGGGCTCTGGTGCCACGGACTGAGTGAGCTCAGGTGCCACGGACTGAGCCGGCTCGAGCGCTGCCGGCCGGGTGGGCTCGGACGCCGGTTGGGTCGCAGGTCCTGCCCGGCGGGCAGGCCGGGCGGCCAACGCGGCGAGGGTGGCCGCGAACGCGACCGCACCGGCGGCCTGCGACCATCCGCTGAACGCCCCCACGCCCGTCCGGGGCGACCCGTCAGGAGTCACCAACATCACCACGCCGGCGACGGCCATCCCGGCCGCGGCGACCCACGGCAACACCCCGGCCCGCCGTCGGGCGGCCACGATCAGCAGGGGCACCACCAGCGCCACGGGCCCGGCCACGAACAGCACGGCGATCATCCCCGCGACCGCGGCCACCCACCAGTACCGCAGCCGGCCGGCGTGGGCGAACAGCCCTCGCCGCGGGTCGAGGAACCGGGGATAGCCGTCCTGGTCCGAGGACCGGCGCAGCCGGAACCGCCCGGGCACCAGCGCCGCGGCCACCAGGAGCAGCGCCAGGCCCAGACCGACGGCGAGACCCGTCCGATACGTCCGGCCCGGCCCGTTCTCGATGACGACGGTGCCGCCGGGGCCGGCGGGGACGATCCAGCCCTGCTGCCAGCCGTCCAGGCGCACAGGCGTCAGCGCCACCCCGTTCAACGTCGCCGTCCACGCCCGGTTCGCGTTCTCCCGTACCGCCAGGAACCCCTCACCGCCCGGCCCGACCTCGACCTCACGCCGCTCCGGTGTCCACTCCCCCACCGACGTCGTCCGCGCGGCGGCCGCGGGCTGGCCGGTGCCAGCGCTGACCAACGAGATCGTGTCCACCAGCAGGATGGAGTCACGGTGGGGCACGCTGAGCAGGTGCTTGCCCGCGGACAGCGGCACCGCGCCGTCTGGCGTGCAGACGGTGAATCGCACGGGACGACCAGTCGCAAGGTCGTGGACCTTGCCCTCGACACGCACCTGAAAGGCGGTTCCGTCGATGGTGAGGACAGGTCCTCGGCCGCAGTCGAAGACGAAGGGCCGATCGTCCGTCGACGCCGTGTTGGACGGCACCGCGGTGATCGTTCCGGTCATGGTGAACCGCCCCGCCCTCGGCGTGTCAAACCGGCGCGCGATCGACTGCTCCTCCGAGCTGCTGAACGGCTGGGTGATGTCGTCGCGCTCCCGGTCGAAGGCGAACATGACCGGCCCGTCCACCGACTGCCGGAACAGCCTGGACGTGTCGTCCGGCACCTGGGCATAACGCTGGATCGGCTGCCCCGGAACGGTCAGCTCGCGGATCCCGGCACCCTGCACATCCGCGTTGTTGTGGGCGACGTCCAGCAGCGTGACCTGGTACCAGGAGCTCTTCCCCGGCGGCACCGCGAGGTGCTGCGCCTGCTCGGTGGCGCTCACTGCGGTGTCGACGGAGCCGCCCGCTGTCGTCACCCTGATCATCCGCGGCACCGGCCGCTTGCTCGTCTCGGCCAGCAGCTGCACCTCCAGATACGGCACCGACACCGCGCGTGCGACGTCGACCCGCAGCCACGCCCCCTCCGACCCAGCCTTCGGATCCGGCTGCGCCATCCACCAGGTGTAAGGAAGGCCGTCCACGGCGCTCGCCGGCGCCAGCTCCGGCACGGCCCGCAGACGGTAGCCGTACGACGACGCGGAAACCGACTTCCCGCCCAGGTAGCCGGCGACCGTCTGGTGCCCGTCCGGCGGCCGGTCGGTCCACTGGTCCGGCGGAGTGCTCTCACCGGCGACGTTCTCGTCCGCGCCGAGCAGATAGGACGCGGAGCCGTGGACGACGCCGAACTCGTAGCCGCGCCGGTCGAACGTGTCGGTGACGGCGAGCCCGGTGGTCGGAGTCAGCACGTCGGCGGCCGCCGTGGCGTCCGTGGGAGCGGTGTCCGCGCCCGCGTCGGTGCCGGCAGGCCCCGAGGTTAGGTCCTCGGCGAGGATCACCGCCTGGT
>Ga0163163_10005782_pt1 | contig 10747 bp, 11 predicted proteins | sample S65metaG_FD_119766 | JGI IMG/M metagenome (GOLD analysis project Ga0163163, IMG submission 119766) | Switchgrass rhizosphere microbial communities from Kellogg Biological Station, Michigan, USA - S6-5 metaG | ecosystem: Host-associated > Plants > Roots > Rhizosphere > Soil | place: USA... | reverse complement strand
TGCCGGGCGGCGAGGTGCTCGACGTGGCGGACCGGGAGGGCGGTCGTTCGTTCGACGCCCCGGGCGCGACCTACAGCCACCGGCGGCAGGACGACGGCACCGAGTGGTGCACGTTCGAAACGCTGGTGCACGAGTTCAACCTGACCGACGATCCGGCACTCGTGGAGCTGGCCCGGATCGTGCACGCGGCCGACGTCAAGGCCGACGCCGACTCGCACCCGTTCGGGGCGGCGCTACGGGCAATCGGCGAGGCGGGCCTTCGGGTCGAGTACGACGACCACCGGCTGCTCGAGCGCGGAACCTTCGTCTACGACGCGCTGTACGCGCACTGTCAGCGTGGCTCCGTCTAGCCTGAGGGGATGTCGTACCCATCAGACGCGTACCCGCTGGACCGCTACCCGCCCGACCGGTACGACGGCAGTACCGGCGAGCCCAGCGCGCGGGTCCGTCGCATGGACGCCACCCCGGAGTTGTTCAACGCGACCGGCAGCGCGAGCTACCTCGCCACCGGGGCGTCCACCAACGGCCAGTTCGGGCTCTACCGCTGGGACATGGACGGGCCGTTGACCGGTCCGGGGCCGCATTTCCACCGCAGCCTGTCGGAGTCGTTCTTCGTGCTGTCCGGAGCGATGCGTCTGTACGACGGGAAGAGCTGGGTCGACGCCGGCCCGGGCGACTTCATGTTCGTACCGGAGGGCGGGGTCCATGGATTCCGCAACGAGTCCGGCGAACCGGCGTCGATGCTCATCCTGTTCGCGCCCGGTGCCCCCCGCGAGGGGTACTTCGAAGGTCTTGCTGAGTTGGCGGCGAGGACCGAGCAGGAGCGCGCGGAGTTCATGACGTTCCACGACACGTTCTGGGTATAGAACCGGGCGATCGTCATAGGGCGCCGTAGCGCCACTGGGCGGCGCAGTAGATGTGGACCTTGACAGACGTGCCGTCGACGTAGCCGATGTGTTCGGTGACGTCTCCCGTACCCCCGCAGACGATGCACGCCTGCCCGACCTTCTGGTCCTCGGTCAGGCCGGCGAGCCTCTTGGCCCCGCCGTCGCTGCCGCGCACGATCTGGATCATAGTGATGTCTTCGCTGGTCACGGGGCCGATAGTACGCGCGTTCGAGCAACTCGGGAACAGAGGTTCGCATGTTCGTCAGCCGCCCTCGCGGGTAGCAGCAATGGGGTAGCTCCGGGAGGGCAGATGACCGTACGCAAGCGGAGGGCGGACCAGGTTCTGCTGCGTGAACGGTTCGGTCTGCACAACCTCGCCGAAATTCGCGGCCGGGTAAGGGCGGCCGGCCTGGCGGCGGGCTTGCCACCCGACCTCACGGAGGGCCTGACGATGGCGACGAGCGAGGGCATGGCCAACGCGATCATGCACGGCGGCACCGTCCGGACCGTGACGGTCTCGGTCGTCGAGGACGTCGGTGTGATCTCCGAGGTGTACGACGACGGGCACGCGGCGGCGTTCAGCCCGCCGACGCACGCTCCCCCGCCTGAGCGACCAGGCGGTCGCGGCCTGCTGCTGGCGTCCACGCTGTGTGACCGGCTGAGTGTGACCACAGGCCCCGACGGCACGGTGCTGGTGCTGGAGATCGACTACCACCACTGAATACGGCACGCTGGGTCGAGCACGTCGCTAACCGCGCCAAGAGCCGCCGATCATGACGTTACCTTCATGATCGACACGGGGCGCGAGCGGGTGAACCGAGAGGGGCGCGGCGGGCGAGGCGGTCCGGAGCGGCTGGGTTAGTCTGCGGGCACAACCGAGGAGGGCGTGTCCGTGCTGTACGAGCCGTTCGACCTGCGTAGGCCAGACTCGCAGTACCGGGACCTGCTGGCCCGCATCCTCGACGAGGGGGCGCAGTCGCCGACCCGGCAGGGCCCGACGGCGCTGACCCTGATGCAGCAGACGATGCGGTTCGACCTCTCCAACGGCTTTCCGGTGATCACCGACCGGAGTCTGAAGACGTTCTGGCGCAAGCCGATCGGCGAACTGTGCGCGTTCATCAACGGGGCGACGACGCTCGACGAGCTGCGCGACTTCGGCTGCGACTGGTGGGACGACTGGGCGACGCCGGAGAAGACCGCGAAGCGCGGGCTCGAGCCGGGCGACCTCGGCCCCGGTTCCTACGGTGGCGCGTTCCACGACTTCCCGACCGCGGAGGGTGGCGGGTTCGACCAGTTCCGGCACCTGGTGCAGCAGATCCAGGAGCTGCCCGGAGATCGTACGCACTTCGTGTCGCCGTGGATCCCGCAGTACCAGACCCGGGGCGCGGGCAAGGTGGCGCGCAGCACGATCGCGCCGTGCCACGGCTGGGTGCACGTCCGCATCCTCAATGGACGGTTGCACCTGCACATGTTCCAGCGCTCGGGCGACGTCCCGGTCGGCGTCCCGTCCAACATGGTGCAGTACGCGGCGTTGGCGCTGATGCTCGAGCAGCTGACCGACTACGAGCCGGCGATGTACTACCACACGATCTCCGACGCGCACATCTACTCCGATCAGGTCGAGCAGGCCCGGACCATGGTCGAACGTGAGCCGCTGCGGCTGCCGACCGTGCACCTCAACGACACCGGCCGTCAGGTCGGCGACATCCACGACTTCCGGGCCGAGCACTTCGACCTGACCGACTACCACCCGCATCCGGGGCTGCGGGTGCCGGTAGCGCCATGAAGCTCTCGCTCATCGTGGCCGCCGACGAGCAGGACACCATCGGACTCGACGGTGACCTGCCGTGGCACTTCCCGGACGACCTGAAGCGGTTCAAGGCGCTGACCGTCGGCCACGTGGTGATCACGGGCCGGTTGAACCAGGACTCGATGGTCGCGCGGCTCGGCCGGCCGCTGCCGGACCGCACCACCCTGGTCGTCACCCGCAGTACCTCCACGGTGGACACTGAGAACGTCGAGTACGTACCAGACGTCGCCACCGCCCTTGAGCGCGCCCTCGAACTCACTCGAGCTGACGGGCGCTCGGCAAGCTCTCGCGCCGAAGAGGACGAGGTCTTCGTCATCGGCGGCGCCCAGATCTACGAGGCGGCGCTCCCCCTGGTACAGACCGTGTACCTGACCCGGGTACACGGGACGTTCGACGGCGACGTGTCGATGCCGGCCGGCTGGCTCAACCCGTTCGAGCTGGTCGCGCGGGAGGAGCGGGACGGGTACGCCTGGGAGACGTACCAGCGGCGGTCCTACTACTACCTGGGGAACTCCCGGGGCGATGTCCAGTCCGACTACATGCGCCAGCTCGAGGCCGAGGGACGGTGCCTGTTCTGTCCGGGGCAGGAGACGCTGGCCGTCCTGCACAAGACTCCACAGTGGACTATCGTGCCGAACCGCTTCCCGTACCGGGGCACGCGGCTGCACCTGATGCTCGTACCGGATGAGCACGTGGTCGACATGATCGACCTGTCGCCGCCCGCGCGGGAGGACTTCTGGTCCGCGCTGGCCTGGATCCGCGAGCGGTACGACCTGACCTACTACGGTCTCGCGGCCCGCAACGGGGACCCCCGCTTCACCGGGGGTACCATCCGTCACTTGCACATCCACGTCGTGGTCGGCGACGTGGAGGACCCGGACTTCGAGCCGATCCGGGTCAGGATGAGCTCCCGCCCACCGGTCTGATTCTTTCGCGCCAGGTGCCCGTGAGCCGCGGCTAGGCTCGGCAGGTGGCATCGCCTACCGAGGCCGAGGTGCACCCACATCGCTGGCGGATTGTCGGCGTTCTGGTGGTCAGTCTGCTGGTCGTGGTTCTGGACAACACGATCCTCAACGTGGCGCTCAAGACCATCCAGCAGGACCTCAATGCCAGCCAGGACGAGCTGATCTGGGCTATCAACGGCTACTCGCTCGCCTTTGCTGCCCTGCTGTTCACGTGGGGCGTGCTCGGAGACAAGTTCGGGCGCAAACGCGTGCTCATGATCGGGCTGGTGGGGTTCGCAGCCGCCTCCGCCTTGTGCGCCTTCTCCGGCTCGCCGGGCGTGCTGATCACGTTCCGCGTGTTGATGGGCGCGTTCGGCGCGTGTGTGCTGCCGGTGTCGCTCGCCATCATCACGGTCGTGTTCCCGCCGAACGAACGCGGGCGGGCCATCGGGATCTGGTCGGCGTCCGTCGGTGGCGCCGTCGCGCTCGGCCCGATCGTGGGCGGGATTCTGCTCGAGCACCCGCAATGGTTCCACTGGCTCATCGGCAACGACTGGGGCTCGGTCTTCTTCATCAACGTGCCGCTCATCGCGCTCGGCCTGATCGGCATCATGGTCGTCGTACCGGAGTCGAAGAACCCCAACCCGCGCCAGCTCGATCCGCAGGGTCTCGTCCTGTCCATCCTCGGCCTGCTGGCGCTGGTGTACGGGATTCAGAAGGGCGACTGGGGTCAGTGGCAGACGTACCTGTGGATTGGGCTGGGCTTCGCGCTTCTCGCCACCTTCGTCTGGTACGAGGGCCGGACCTCGCATCCGTCGATCGACCTCATGCTGTTCCGGATCCGGTCGTTCTGGGTCTCCTTGACCGGCGTCTCGCTCTCGTTCGGCGCGCTGCAGGGCACGATCCTGTTCCTCGCGTTCTACTACCAGCTTGTACGTGGCTGGAGCCCGCTGCAGAGCGGTCTGCTGACGCTGCCGTTCGCGATCGGCCAGCTGATATCGGCCCCGCGCAGCGGCAAGATGGTCGACCGGTTCGGTGCGCGCGTGGTGATCGTGGGTGGGCTCGTCATCACGACGGTGGCCGTGATCCTGCTGGGCGTCGTGCCCCAGCACGCCTCGGTGTGGTACCTGCTGCTGATCGGGTTCCTGTTCGGGTTCGGGCTCGGTAACGTGGTCGCCCCGTCCACCACGCGGATGACGCTGGCCACGCCACCGGCCCGGTCGGGCTCGGGCGCCGCGGTGCAGAACACCGTCCGCCAGGTCGGTGCGGCGCTGGGCGTCGCGATCCTCTCCTCGGTCGTCGGGACCGTCTACCGTGGACAGATCGCCGGGCCGCTCACGAGGTCTCCTCTACCACCGGGGCTGCGCGACGCGGCGGGCGACTCCATCGGCGCCAGCTACGAGGTCGCCGGCCGACTCGCCGCGGGCGGCGTACCGTCCTCGGCCGTGGCGCGGCTGGAGCACGCGGCCAACGACGCCTTCATGCCGGCGTTCCACGCGGCCGCGTTCGTGGCCGCCGGCATGTTGATTCTCGCCGTGATCCTGTTCGCCGTGTGGCTGCCCCAGAAGCCGGACACGGTCGACTGGGAGGACACCCTGCAAGGTGCCAAACCATCCACAGTGGATCGACAGGCACCGGAGTCGTCCCCGCAGAGCTCGACCCGGGCCCGGCCAGGCTACAGATCCTCTCCCTGACCGGCGTTCTCCAGCGGTACCCAGAGCAGCTCGATACCGGCCGCGCGCAGCACCGCGTCCCCGTCCAGCACCGCGTACGGGCCGGCGAAGTAGACCCGGCGGAAGCCCGCCTCGGCGACCAGTCGCGCACAGCCCGGACACGGGAACGTCGACACGTACAGGTCGGCCCCGTCCAGGACGAGCCCGGTCCGCGCCGCCCGCCCGACGATGGCCGCCTCCGCGTGGATCGCCGTGGACAGTTCACTGTGGACACCGCGACTGAACTCGTTGCGCGGATCGCCGTCGACATATGGCGAGTACTCGGTCGGGCGGTGCTCGTTGTGCGCGACCGCCAGGATCTGGCCGTCGCGGGCCGCGACCGCGCCGACCTGCCGCCACCAGTCCGAGCTGTAACGGGCCTCGTCCGCCGCGCGGTGCAGCATGGCCGTGGACAGCTCATCCGCCGCGACCACCCCGTCGTACCCGGCCGGGCGACCGGCCAGGCTCCACTCGCGGTCCCAGCGCAGAAACGTGCGCTCCCACGTCACCGTCCGGTTCCGGCCGAGGTCGTGTCGCGCGACCAGGTCGCGCATCAGCTGCTCGTCCGGGACGACGAGCTCGTCCGCGTCCACCGCGGTAGCCAGGTCCGCGCTCTCGACGACCCGGCCTCCGACCAGGCGGGCCGCCTCGGCCGGCGGCAGGGCCCGGATCTCCTTGCGCAGCACGGGAAACTCGTCCGCGAACGACGAACCCAGCACCAGCACGGCGGCGTCGCGGTGCCTGTCCAACAGTCGCAGGTACCCGGCGTGCAGCACAGGGAGGTAGAGCAGCAGCTGCTTCAGCGGGTGCCGCCGATCTCCTCGATGACGTCGCGCATCAGCTCGGGCAGGCGCTCCGACACGTCCTCGGGCAGGTGCTCGGAGAGGCGAAGGCTCAGCAGCTGGGCCAACTCCAGCTGGAGCAGGCGCAGCCGGGCACTGGTCGACACGGTCGCCATCCGCTCCAGCACCTGGACCTTGGCGCAGTACTTCGCCTCGAGCTCGTCGATCTCCTCCGGCTTGTACGCGTCGGCGGTGGCGACCAGCACGTCCGGCCGGACCGCGTCGATGAGCGCCCACCGGGGATCGCCCGCCTGCTTGAGCGTGACCAGGCCGACCCCGCGCTGGTGTGTGACCATGCGCAGGCGCTCGAGCTCGGGTACGGCCGGGCGCCAGATCCCCTTGCGTTGGCGGACCTTCTCGTCGCTGTCCACGCCGACGATGAGGAAGTCGCCGTACGACCGGGCCGCCTCGAGGTACATCGAGTGGCCCTCGTGCAGGATGTCGAACGTGCCCATCGTCAGCACGACCCGGCGGCCGAGCACCCGCAGCGCGTCCACGATCTCCGTGATGCGCCGGTAGTCCGGCACGAACCGCTGGGCGAAGTTCGACGCGTCCTCGAACAGGCCGCTGCCTTCCGACATTCGCGCAGCCTAACGCGGGCCGTACCGATACGTCGCACGACTCAACCGGGAACCGTTTTGTAACATTCGGTGGGCAAGGTGGCGTCATGCACGACAACGCACCGACTGTCTACTTGCTGGCCGGGTCGGCGAATATCGGCGCCCGGACGTACGCGAACCTGCTGGCGGCCCGGGGTGTGGTGCGGCTCGAGCCCGCCGACCGCGACGTCCTGGCCGACCACGTCGACGCGGGTCGCGACGTCGTCCTGGAAGCCGAGCCGGCCGACCGCGATCGCTACAAGCAGCTGGTCGAGGAGCACGGTGGCCAGTGGTGCGTGATCCACTTCTCGGACGACCACCTCGGCACGGTGCAGCGCCTCGGCCGATCATGATGTTGGACGTCCATGATCGCCACGATCATGACGACAGCCTCATGATCGCGGGTTGAACCGGGGGTCAGCGGATGCAGCAGTCGGTGCAGACCTTCGGCGTGGGCAGGGTGAAGGCGAGGCAGCAGGTGCGGCGGTGCACGGTCAGGCCGACCGGAGCGGGGGCGAGGTCGACCAGGTGGTCCAGGTCGAGCGCTCCCAGCACCTGGTGGGCGACCTCCAGGGTCGGTCCGGCCAGCACGCCGGCGCTGCGGGACAGGGCGTGTGCGATGCCGGACGCGACCGATCCGAGCAGCGCGTGCCGGCCCAGGTGGACCCGGCCGCGGACCTGGGCCATCAGGGGCTCCAGATGGTCGTCGAGCAGCGACGCGCGCAGCAGGGCGAGCAGCTCGTCGTCGTCGGCCGCGATCCGCAAGGGGCCGGCGGACGCCGCGAGCGGGTCGGAGCCCAGCACGGCGACCTCGACCTCCTCCGGGACCAGCGCCACCTTCAGGAACGGCGCCGTCCTGGACCAGCGGACCCGGACCGCGTCAGGGCGCAGCAGTGGCACCCGGCGGCCGCCGGCGTAGCCCAGTACCGCCGGCAGGGCGAGCCAGTACACGTAAGCCTTCCAGGCCAGCGCCGCGGCGGCGTGTGGACTGGCCTCCCAGCGCGCCCGGGCCGCGGCGATCAGGTCGTCGACGGCCTCGCCGCCGGTCAGGTCGGTCGCCGGTACCCAGCCCGGCCCGTATGCCGCGAGGCCGGGGCTGATCCCGCGCATCGGCCGGGACGGATCGGCGGCCATGGCCCGGAGCGCATCGCGGACTGGAGCGAGAGCGTCGAGGGCGCGGACAGCGGTCGGCGCGCTCACGCGTCGCCTCCGGTCCACTTCGCCACTGCTGCCCTCATCCCTGTCGGATCGATCCCATGCACCCTAGGCCATGGACCGAAGGCTAGCCTAACCACATTGCGGCTAGGCTAACCAGATCATCGCTGTACGCCGATGGATGGGTCACTCATCGTGGTGACAACCGGTACCGTCCCGGGTAACACTGGAGCGACCGACCTCTGAGCCGAGTGGCGGGACCCTACATGACGACTCCGCAGCTCGAACGGGCCGCGGACGCGTTCGCCGCCGCGCTCGTCCAGTGGCGTGCCGAGCGGGGCCTGTCGAAGAAGCGACTCGCAGCCGAGATGGGGTTCGACCCGTCCTACATCAGTCACATCGAGGCGCGCCGGCACCGGCCGACCGAGGACTTCGCCCGCCGGGCCGAGAGTGTCCTGCAGGCGGGCGGCATGATCTGGCAACGCTTCCGGGAGTACGAGGACGCCCGGGTGAACGCCGGCGGCGACGGGCGATCGACGAGCTCGCGCGCAGGGGCCGACGGGCGGTCGGCCGGTTCACGGGCCGGGGCGCCGCGGCAGCGGCCCGACAGCGGTCCGGTCGAGTGGCTGCCGCTGATGACCGGCCTGATCGTGGAGCACGAGCACGCCACACTGTCCTATCGCGACGGTGCGTACCGGTGCACGGTCCGGCGCGACCTCTACAACGCCGGGCCGGAGCCTGTCACCCGCTACCTCGTGCGCATCTCGGTGGACCGGTTCCCGGGCGAGCCGGAGCGTTCCAACCGGTTCTATCGCGAGCATCCGTTGAGCTGGGCGGAGCTCAACCTCACCGCGTACCACGGCGACGAGCCGATGACCTGGCGGCCGAGCCACGACCGGGACGCGTTCAAGGAGGTCTGGCTGCTCTTCGCCAACGACGAGGCCCGGTTCCCGCTGTACCCGGGGCAGCGGGGCCAGATCCGGTACGCGTACTCGGTCGGCGAGGACAAGTGGGGATCGTGGTTCCAGCGCGCCGTCCGACTGCCGACCCGTCGCCTGTCGGTCCGGCTCGACCTGCCGGCGGCGCGCCGACCGGTCGTCTGGGGCATGGAGACATCGCTGACCGCCGAGGCCGGCCCGCTCAAGCCCCCGGTGACCGAGAGCCGGGAGGGCGACCGGGCCCACTTCGACTGGTCCATTGAGGACCCCGCGCTGAACGCGCGGTTCCGGCTGGAGTGGCGGTTCCGGGGCGACGCCGGGTCCGCCGTGCGGCCGCCGCTCGCCGTGGCGGAGGGGCCGCGACTGAGCGAGCTGATGCGCGGCGCCGGCATCGTGCAACGCGGGGCTCCGATGCTCGACCGGTCAGCCCGCTGGCTGGACCTGCCGGAGCAGGCCCCGCTCGCCGAGGACGTGGTGGCCCGGCTGCTGGACGCACTGGCGCGCATCGCCGGGTTGTACGACTTCCGCAAGGGCACCGGGATCGCCGCGCCCCAGCTCGGCATCGACTGGGCAGCCGCGGTCATCCGCCCACCGGCCGACGAGGCCCCGAGCGAACCGGTGGTACTGCTCAACCCGCGGGTGGTCGGCGAGTCCATCGAACAGGATCAGCAGTACGAGGGGTGCCTGTCCTTCTTCGACGTGCGGGGCCTGGTGGCGCGCCCGCTGCTGATCGAGGTGGAGCACGCCGACCTGTCCGGTGCGCGGACGGTGACCCGCTTCACCCGGGCGACGGCCCGGCTCGTGGCCCACGAGGTCGACCACCTGGGCGGCCTGCTCTACCCCGACCGGATGCACACCGATGCCACACTCGTCCCGATCGAGGAGTACCCGAGCCGGGGCAAGCCGTGGACCTACGCCCAGCCCGACAGCGAGTCGTAGCGGATCCGCCTCGCCGGTACGCCGAGGCGCGACAGCGTGCCGAGCGTCGCGCGGACCATACCCGGCGCGCCGCAGACGAAGAAGTCGTGCTCGGCCCAGGGTCCGTACCGCTCCAGCACCTCGTTGACTGGTCCACGTTCGCCGACGTACCCGGCGTCGTCGCTGCAGGCGGGTACCACCGACAACCACCCATGGCGCGCGGCGAACCGGTTCAGCGCCGGCATGTCGTACAGGTCGTCCCGGTCACGCGAGCCGACGAACAGGTGCACAAACCGGTTGCCGTTGTACTGGGTCAGCTGGTCGAGTAGCGCCTTGATCGGGGCGAGGCCGGTACCGCCGGCGACGAGCACCACCTCCCGGTCACTGTCGAACTCCAGCGTCATGGTGCCCATCGGCGGGCCGAGCCGGACCAGATCGCCCACGGCCGTACGGCGTACCAATGCGCCCGAGACCCAGCCGTCCGACGGCGCCCGGACGTGGAACTCCAGGGTGCCGTCGGCGCGCGGGGCGTTCGCGATCGAGTAGGTGCGCCACATCCGTGGATGGTGCGGCGTCTCCAGGTGCATGTACTGGCCGGCCTTGAACGGGTACTGCATCAGCGGTTTGACGGTGAGTACCCCGATATCGCGGCCCCGCCGCTCGTGCGCGACGACCTCGGCGTGCCAGAAGGCCGGCGAGTGGTTGGCGCGTTCGGCCGCGGTCAGCATCCGGGTCGCGATCGTGTCGTAGGCGTCCCGCCAGGCCTGGTCGTACTCGATGGTCCACCGGTCTCCGGCGTACTCGCGCAGGCTGGCCATGAGCGCGACGCCGACCACCCCGTAGTGCTGCGGCTCGACGTGGAACCGTCGGTGCGCCCGCCCCAACGCGCTCAGGTAGCCCTCGAGCGAGTCCGGGTCATCCACCATCTGGATGATCGATACC
>Ga0163163_10005781_pt1 | contig 10748 bp, 4 predicted proteins | sample S65metaG_FD_119766 | JGI IMG/M metagenome (GOLD analysis project Ga0163163, IMG submission 119766) | Switchgrass rhizosphere microbial communities from Kellogg Biological Station, Michigan, USA - S6-5 metaG | ecosystem: Host-associated > Plants > Roots > Rhizosphere > Soil | place: USA: Michigan... | reverse complement strand
GTCTCGATACGCCGGATTCGCATAGGCGGCGCAGTCTGTGCGGCCTTCTGGTAGGCCGCCGCGGCGGGCGAGGCCAACAGGGCGGTGAGGAGGGATCTGCGATTGAGGGCCATACCTGAATACTACCAATCGCCGGGCGCTATAATCGCACCTTAAAATAGGAATTTCCTTATGAGAATCACTTACATATTGACGGCCGGCGCGGTCCTGGCGGCGACCGGCGGGCGTGCGACGGCTGAGATTGCGAACTTCGATCGGAACGGGCGGCTGACTTCGATGGTTTACGGCGGCGAGGAACTGGCGGCACGCGGACGAGTCCAGCTTCCGTCGCCCGATTGGAGCAGGATCGCCGAACCGTCGCAGGCTACGGGTGGCGGACGCCGGCAGTCGTACCAGGGTTCAATCGCAGTGGAAAACGGTAAGACCGCGCGTGTTCGCCAGACCGTGAGCGAAGCGGACGGCCGCGTTTCAATTTCGGTACAAGTAACGGCCGATATCGATCTCGACGTGGCTGGCGTCTACTACGCCATTGATGTCCCTCGCGCGGAATTCGTGGGCGGCCACGCCATCGTCCCTACCGCGACGGGCACGCGTGCCGTTACGCTCCCCGCCATCAAAGGGGCCGAACGGCAGTTTTTCCACGCCCGGGGTTCCTCCTTTCAACTCGCCGGGAGCTTCCATAACCTGATGCTGTCGGCGACTCTCGACGCTCCGCACGCCATCGCGCTGGCGGACCGGTGGGACCGCTCCGGGCGCACGTACACGGCCATGATCGAGATCCACGCGGGGCGCCTCTCCGCCGGGCAGACGGCTTCGCTCAAGCTTTCCCTCGCACTGGCTGGAGAACCCGACCGCTCGGCAGCCCGGCTGAAGATGGACGCGGGCTCGAAGCGCTACCAGTTCCAGGGGGCCGGTGGGAACTACTGCTTCAACATCGAGTCGCCGGTGTCGCAATACACACTGGACAACTTGAAGGTAGCCTGGGGCCGTACGGAGATGAGCCTCAGCTACTGGGAGCCGGACGACCACAGCGCAACTCCGCCGGATGCGGATTACTTCAAGCAGCGCGAGCAGGCCTATCCGCGCCTGCGCCTGGAGATGCAGATGGGCAGACAACTACAGGGCAAGGGGATACCGTACGTCGCCAGCATTTGGGCGATTCCCGAGTGGGCCTATACCGATCCGGGCGCAAAGCCTCAGCGCCGCAGCCGGCGCCTCATCGCACCGGAAAAGATGGGGGCGCTGGTCAACTCCATCGTCGGTTACCTGCGATACGCCAGGCAGCAATACGGCGCGGAACCGGACTTATTCTCGTTCAACGAAGCCAATATCGGCATCGACGTGCTGTTGACGGCAGAGGAGCACCGCGACATGATCAAGCGCCTGGGCGCGGCGTTCGAGCAGAGCGGACTCAAGACGCGGCTGCTATTGGGCGACGCCACGGGACCGCGCAACACGCACGATTTTGCGCTCGCCGCGGCACTCGATCCCGAGGCCATGAAGTATGTGAAGGCGGTTGGATTCCACTCCTGGGGCGGTGGAACGCCGGAACAGTACAAGGCGTGGGGAAATCTCGCCGAGTGGCTGCAGCTGCCGCTGCTGGTGACCGAACTCGGGGTGGATGCGCAAGCCTATCAGGGCGGCGCGTACGACTCCTTCAACTACGGCATGAGCGAGGTCCGGATGTACCAGGAACTACTGCTTTACGCCCGCCCGCAGGGTACCCAGCAGTGGGAGTTCACCGCGGACTATGGCACAGTCCGCACACAGCGGCGCGACGACGGTGGCACGGACTTGATCCCCACGTCCCGCTTCTGGCTGGTCAAACACTTTACCGACCTGACGCCGCGCAACTCTGACGCCCTCGCCGTCTCCTCGGACAATGACAAGGTGCTGTTCACGGCCTTCGCCCAGGGGCAGGGAAGCGGGCGTGTCTACACGCTCCACGTGGCGAACATGACAGCGGCGCGCGAGGTCACGATCGGGGGCGCGCCCGATATAGTGTTCCGCGCTGTGCGGACCAGCGAGAGCGAAAACTTCCTGGAACTACCGCCCGTCCGGGCGCAGGGCGGAATTCTACGCTTGGAGATTCCGGCACGCTCTCTACTGACCCTGACTACGATGCGGAAGTAGTACTTAAGGGAAACAGAGAAAAAGACCTTCAATTAACGGGCAGAGCCGGCCGCCGTGATATAAGCTGGAGGTCATGCAGGATCTATCTCGCCGCGCCCTTCTCGCCATGGCCGCCGGGAGTGTGCCGCTTGCCTCGCAGGTACCCATCCATCGCCAGAGAGCTGTGGTCTCCTTGGTAGGCGGCGAAGACCGCCGCAAGAACGTCTATAACGCCCTGGCCGCGATCGACGACCAGATACGGCCTGCGTTGAAACGCAAGAAATATGTGCTGATCAAACCGAACACGGTGGCGGTGAATAATCAGTTGGGATCGACCCATGCCGACGCATTGCGCGGCATTCTGGATTACCTCGAGGGGCGGTTCCGGGGTCCGGTAGTGATCGCCGATTCTTCCAAGGACAATACCTGGGACGCCTATGAGAACTTCCACTACGACCGCGTCTTGGCGGAGTACCGGCGTGCGCACGTGCGCTTCGTCGACTTCAACGAAGAAGAGAAGTACGTCGTGCAGGAGATCGTGGACAGGAATCATCATTTGATGCAGGTGCGGCTGGCGGCACGGTTATTCGATCCCGACGCGTTTATTCTCGGCGCGGCACTGCTGAAGGCTCACGACAATGTAGTCGCTACGCTGTCGGTGAAGAATCTGGTGATGGCGGCGCCGCTCCACAGCCCGCGTAAGGAAACAGCACCCTGGCACGATAAATCCAAATACCACCAGGGCTACCGCGAGATCCAGATGAACCTGGCGATCACCGCGCGGCGGATGCGCCCGTTCTGGGGCGCGACTGTGATCGACGGCTACGAGGGCATGGAAGGCGAGGGCCCGCTCAAAGGCACACCGGTAGCGTCGCACATCGCCATCGCGTCCACGGATTTTGTGGCGGCCGATCGCATCGGTGTGGAGGCGATGGGAGTCAATCCCAACTGGGTCGGCTACCTCGGGTACTGTTGCGACGCCGGCCTGGGGCAATATGACTCCTCACTCATCGACCTGCGAGGCGGCGTGCCGGTGTCCGCGGTGCGGAAGGAATACAAGTTGCACCCGCGGATCTCGCGGCAACTGGAGTGGATGGGTCCCCTGCCGAAGGCATGATCGCGCGCGAGTCTGCGGGGATATAATTCTTGCGTGACTCGAAACGTGAACCGGCGGGAATTTCTGGCGGGCACAGCGGCACTCGCAGAGGCGGCATCGCTGGCGGCGGCCACGCCGCAGATGATTGACACGCACATCCATCTATATGACCCGACGCGTCCGCAGGGGGTGCCCTGGCCCGCCAAGACCGACGCGATGCTGTACAAGCCCACGCTACCCGAGACTTTTGCGGCCATGGTACGGCCGTTGGGAATCATGGGCGCGGTCGTGGTGGAGGCCAGCGCCTGGGTGGAAGACAATCAGTGGGTGCTTGACCTGGCGAAGGAGCATCGGGTGATCGTGGGGTTGGTGGGACACCTGGAACCGGGCGCGGAAGCGTTCAGGACGAATCTCGCGCGATTTGCAAAAAACCCGTTGTTTCGCGGCATCCGGTTGAATGGAAATGCGATCGGCACGGGAGTAGCACGGCCGGCATTTGTGGAAGATCTCAAACGGCTGGCGGATGCGGGTCTCATGCTGGATGCCATCGGCAGTGCGGCCATGATCCCTGCCCTGAGTACGTTGACCGGTAAGATTCCGAAGATGCGGATTGCGATCGACCATATGCCGGTCGAGCCTGTCGGGTGGCAGAATTCGCGTGCCGCCCTGCGGGACCTTGCGAAGGGCACGCAAGTCTATTGCAAGGTTTCCGGCGTGCTGAAACGCGTGGACGGCAGGACGGTCGAAGACGCGGGCGCTTACAGCGGGGCGCTGGCCGAAGTATGGGATGCTTTCGGTCCGGACCGCGTCATGTACGGAAGTAACTGGCCGGTGAGCGACAAACTTGCGTCGTATGAGACGGTGCTTAAGGTAGTCCAGCGATACGTAGATGCCAGGCCCGCCGGCGACGCCGACAAATTCTTCCGGACCAATTCGAAGGCTTGCTACGGATGGCTCGATCGCGGTTGATGACGGATTTTGAGTAAGTATGTAACCATACATATGCCGTTACTTCTTTTTTGTCATTAGGCTTGGTATTCTAATCTCCTATCATGGGCACCTCAGGCTTCCTTATCCACGGCCGTTACCAACTCATTGGTAAGCCAGTGGGTCAGGGTGGTATGGGGGTTGTCTACAAGGCCTACGACGTCGCAACGAAGCGTCACGTGGCGCTCAAGAGCATGCGCGGAGCGCTGAGCCCCGCCGCATTGGAACTATTCAACAAAGAATGGTCAGTGCTCGCCCATTTGAGTCATCCAAACATCGTCGATGTGCTTGACACTGGGGAATTCAGCCAGGAGAACGAGCGAAGGCCCTTCTTCGTCATGCCGTTTTTGCCCGGCGCGACGCTCGAGCAACTCATGCAGAGCGCCAGCACGCGGCTCACGCTGGAACGCATCGTGGGGATCATCGCGCAGGCCTGCCGGGGTCTTCAGGCAGCCCATGAACAAGGTGTAGTTCACCGCGACCTCAAGCCGAGCAATATCTTCGTCATGGACGACGATGCGGTGAAGATCATCGATTTCGGGATTGTTCACCTGGTGGGGGCCGATTCAGTGACGGGGCTGAAAGGTACGCTGCAGTACATGGCGCCAGAGCAAATCGATTTGAAGCCCAGCTCTCCAGCATCCGATATCTTCGCGCTGGGCGTCGTGTGCTACGAGGCCCTGACGGGCCGCAAGCCATTTTCCCGCAAGACCGAGTTGGAAACAGCCGAAGCGATTCGCCACCATATCCCGCCCGCCATCTGCGATCTGAATCCGCTGGTCAGCCAACTCGTCAGCCGGGTGATTCATAAGGCAATGGCCAAGGATCCCTGGCACCGTTTCTCGACGGCCAAGGAATATTCCGAGACGCTGCAAAAGGCGCTGCGAGGGGAGGCTCTGGAGCGGTTCGACCGGGGGAAGATTCAGCCCCGCATCGATCGCGCGAAGAAGGCACAGGCCGCGGGCGATCATCAGTTCGCGTCGGAGATTCTGAGCGAACTGGAAGCCGAGGGAAACATCGACCCGGAGATGAGCCTATTGCGGATTCAGATCGATCAGGCAATCCGCCAGAAGTCGGTCCGGCAGTTGCTGGAGAGCGCGCGCACGCGGCTGGAGGAGGATGAATTCCCCCTGGCGCTACAAAAGATTCAAGAGGTGCTGGCGATCGATCCCGATAACCCGGATGCGCTCAGCCTGCGGAGCGTCATCGAGAAGCAGAGAAGCCAGCGCCAGACCGAAAACTGGTTTCGCCTGGTCGATCAACATATTCACAACGGGGCGTTCGGACAGGCGCGACAGGGCCTGGAGGAGATTCTCAAACTCAATCCCAACGAGAGCAAGGCTCGGGGCCTTCTGGTGGATGTCGACCGGCGGGAGAAGGAGGTCGAGCGATCGCGCAAGGAAAAAGAGCAGCTTTACCAGGGGGCAATGAGTTGCTATCAACGCGGTGAAGTCAGTTCCGCGCTGACCAAACTCGAGCGAATTCTGGACATGACGCGGCGTGCGCCGGACTCCACGATTCCCGACCGCGATGCGCAATATCAGAACTTTTACAATCAGCTCCGCACGGAGCGGGATGCCACGCGTAGCGCCTATTTGGAAGGGCAGCGGCACCTGGCAGACCGTAATTTCGCCAAGGCTTTGGAGCTCTGCAACGAGTTTCTGAAGAAGTGTCCGGGAGATCCGATGTTCCAGGCGTTGAAGCTGGAAGCAGAGGAGCAGCAACGGCAGGACCAATCCGCGTTTATCGCCGAGGTGTCCCGGCGTGCCGAGTCGGAGCGCGATCTGGACAGGCGGGTCAACATTCTGAAAGAGGCTGTCGAGCGGTATCCGGACGATGCCCACCTGCAGCAGTCTTTGCGGCTGGTTCGTGAACGCCGGGACCTGGTGAATTCGATTGTGGAACGGGCCCGCCAATATGAGGAGGGAGGCCAGTTTATCGAGGCGCTCAGCCAGTTCGACATTCTTCGTAACATTTATGCGCAATATCCCGGAATTGAGTTTGAGACGGAGCGACTGAAACGCCGCCGGGATGCCCAGATCCGCGAGGAATCGAAAGGGAGGTGGGTGGAACAGGTTGATCGCCAAATCGGCCAAGGCGACTACGCGCGAGCGCGGGAACTGGCTCGTACGGCCCTGGATGAGTTTCCGGGCGATCGGGAATTGACCGAACTGGAGCGCATGGCGGAAACGGCTCTCGGGCACGCGGCGGAGGCGGAAGAGTGGTTGCAACGAGGCCAGAAACTCTGCTTCGAGCGGCAATTCGGCGAAGGTCTGGAAGCGCTGCGCAAGGCAGCTTCGCTGGATAGCCGGAATGCGGTCATCCGTGCGACCTTGTTGAACGCCCTCGTAGAGCACGCTCGCTCGGTCCTGAATGATGATTGGCGGGCTGCCGAACCGTTGATTGAGCAGGCTCTGAACATCGACGCGGGTCACCCTTTAGCCAAGAGCCTGCAGGCGCTGGTTCTCGACTACAAACGTCAGGAGATCCTCAATGAGTGCGTCTCACAGGCACGGGAGATGCAGGCCAATGGCGACCTTGGCGGAGCGCTCGCCAGAGTCGAAGAGGTTCTGGCGTCGTGCCCGAGCGAAGTGAGGCTGGTGCAGCTACGAACGACGCTAAGGAATTTGGGGGCGGTGTCACCTGCATCGCCTTCGCCGGCGGGAAGACCGGATGCCACAACCGCGTCCCCTAAATCGGGACCGGCCGAACCGACACCGGTTTCGCCGGTAGTGGATCGGCCGACGCTAACCGAGAGTGCTCTTGACCTCGATAGGAGTATGGCCAGCACGGTCACAACGCTGCCGGCAGCGGTGGTGCCGAAGCCGGCGCCAGGCGAACGCGGGGCCGGGGCCCGGAAACTAGCCGCGGCCATCTCGCAGCGATTAGCCCGCCTGCCGAAGTTGCTACAGGATTGGGCCGAACCCAAAGGAGGGTTGTCCAAATTACAGTGGGCACTGATTGGTGCCGCGCCGGTACTCCTAGTGTCGGCCCTGACGATCACTTATTATCATCGTCCCCGCAAACAGTCGCCTCCACCGCCGGCCAGTGAATACTTCGTCGATCTCGAATCAAATGTGGCGAACGCGAAATATCAGGTGGACGGCAATCCGGCCCCGCCCCCTCCGTTGCGCCTGCCGCCAGGCGACCACACAGTCGAGGCGTTCCTGCCAGGCTACAAGCCGGCGAGGCGAACGTTCACTCTCGCTCCCGGCGCGGCGAAGCCGTACGTCGTTTCGTTTAGTTTAGAACCGGAACTGGCCCGGCTGCGGCTGTCATCCGGATTGAAATCCGGCCAGGTATCGCTGGACGGCCAGCCGCCGGTGGACCTGCAAGACGGGAATTACGTGAACGATGGGATTGCGCTGTCCAGCGAGCACACGCTTACGTTGACTCAGGGAGGAAAGGAATCCCTGGCGATCTCGTTCCGCGCCGAACCCGCCGGAATGGTCACGCTTCCCACGCCTATCAAGGTGAAAGATGTCAGCGTTGTGGTGATTTCGAGTCTGACCTCGAGTGCTCGCGTGTACACCAGCGATACCTCGCTGAAGGGCGGGCTCAAGGATTCCACGCCACAGGCAATTCCGCCCGAGGGCCTGGAGTTTGGCGGGATCACTGCGAGCACCGAAATCATGCTCGACGACGGCAAGTCGCAGCGAGCCCTGCCCATGGAACTGGGAAACGCGCCCACACTCACGATTTCACTGGCCAACAATCCTAACCAGGGTACCCTGCAACTAGAGGTTTCTGTGCCAGGTGCCGAGTTGTCGCTCGACGGACGCCCGGCGCGGCCTCTCCACGCAGGGCCAAACTCTCGAGGCCTGGAGCCCGGTCAGCATAACGTTCGTGTCTCGAAAGAGGGATACGAGCCGTGGGTGCGAACAGTGGACGTGAAGAAGGGCGAGACACTTCGTTTGGGAGTTATCGAACTCAAGCCGGTGATCCGGACGGCATCCCTGGTGATCGAGGGCGCCACGCGCGAGGCCGAGGTACTGATTGACGGCACTGCCCGGGGTGTCGTTGGCAGCGATGGCTCCTTCAAAGTTGACGATCTGTCGCCCGCAGCGCATACTGTCACGCTACGCAAAGCGGACTACGAAGAAAAGCAAATCCCCAGAACGTTTGGAGTTGGACAGCCGGTTCGCATTTCCGGCGCGGAAGGGCAGTTGACGCCATTCGGTACGCTGGAGTTCCGGGTTACACCGCCGAACGCGAGCATCACCTACAAACGGGCAGAAGAAGCGCAGGCGCGCACGGCCGAAAATGGCAAGAATGTGCATGTGAGAGCGGGGCGTTATCTGGTCACAGCGACCGCCGGTGTCAATCGGGAGCGCCAGCTATCTGTCGTAGTGGAGGCGGGTAAATCGCTGCCCATTGACTGGACGCTGCCGCCGCCTCCCGACGACACAAAGAAGCCGCCGACCCCGACGGCGCCGCCAAGGCAGACGGTCACCAGGGATCATTTCCGCGATCCGGATTCCTGGACACAGGACGGCGCATGGTGGACCCATAAAGGCGACTCTGTGAGTTGGCTGAACCATAGTCAGGGCACGTTTGTGATCCAATTCCTGCGGCAGAAGACGGGACTCATCAAGCGAACGCGGCGCGTGGAGTGGGTGATCGAGCAGAAGGATTCTCTCAACCGGATCGAGTATGGGTTCGACTTTTCGAACCTGGAGCGGCGCGTGATCGTGGCCGGCAAGCCCGATCCCAACAAGGTGAAGGTGCCTTCCGCCGCATCGTCCGCAGAGAGCTACACACTTCAAATCGAAATCTCGCCGGACCGCATCGTCATCCGCGATATGCAGGGCAAGGAGTTGGACCAATATCAGAGACCGAACGGTGCCGCGCCGTTTGGGAGGTTCGGCTTCAAAGGCGATGTGGCGCTGGCGATCAAGAGGGTGGACGAGCGCTGAGCACGGTCTCTCGTGATTGGCTTCGTTTTGGTATGAGCTCTTGATCCGCCTACGCGTGAACGACACCCGCCGTGACTGTCAAGGCCGCTTCCTCTTCGTCCTCGAGCGGCACCGGCGCCGCCATTTTCGGGAGGTTGGTTTCCCACCACTTTTCGGCCTGCTCGGGAGACCATCCGCAAGTATTGGTTAACTTTCGCAGGCTGCGCGCCAGGCCCTGCGCGCTTGGGATGCGATCGGCCGGATCCTTCTCCAGCAACTTCATGACGATGGCTTCGAGTTCGGCCGGCACCGGCAGATCGCAACGCTCTTTCATAGGCGGCGGAGGCGTTTGTACATGCGCCATCGCACAGGCCGTCGGCGTCCTGGCATCGAACACGTTGCAGCCCGTGAGTAGAAAATAAGCGGTACAACCGAGACTGTAGAGATCGGCCCGCCCGTCTATGTGCGGGCTGCACAAGGCCGCTTCCGGCGAAAGATACGCCGGCGTGCCGGTGGTAACTCCGTCCATGGTGGTAGCGGTCCGTTCCGGATCTTCGTTGTGCAGAGTCTTGACCAGGCCGAAGTCCAACACTTTTGTGAAATCGTAGTCCAGGCCCAGCTTGCCGAGCAGGATATTTCGAGGCTTGATATCGCGGTGTACCATGCCCAGCCTGTGCGCTTCTTCCAGGGACTGCGACACCTGCTGCAGGATATGGACCACCCGGCCCGCGTCCATCGGCCCGAACTTGTCCACGAGGGTCTGGAGATCGATGCCTTCAATCAACTCCATCACGTAGTAGAAGGCCCCGCATTTGGCCTGGCCGAAATCGTATAGGGCAACGGTGTGCGGCGAGCGCAGCCTTGCGGTAACCTGCGCCTCGCGCTCGAAGCGTCTCCTCAACAGGAGTTCCTGGCGGCCGCTGCTGGATAGCAATACCTCGGGGCGGATCAATTTGACGGCCGCATCGCGCGCCAGCGTCTTGTGCTTCGCACGCCATACTTCGCCCATGCCGCCCTTGCCGATCAGAGTCTGCAGGGAGTAGCTTCCGACGTCTTCGGCGCACTGCTGCTGGACGTAGAACGCCAGAGTCCGATTGTTGAGTACGTACATCCAGATTCCGATGATGCACAGCGGCAGTACCCAGACGAGCATCCGCGCCAGCGGCATTGGCTGGTAGCCGAATATTTTCAAATCGACATAGTAACCGAGCGGCCACATCATGGCGCACAGTCCGGCGGTAAGTGCGGACTTGAGCGGCGCATTCGGCAGCAGGCGTCCGCACAACATCATCCAGACGGCGATTGCGGAAACCCCGAGCACCACGGCGTTCGGGTCCTTATAGGCCGCGCCTTCAAAGAGTCCGGCGGAGAAGGCAACCGCCACCTGAAGGACCATTCCCAGGTCGAGCAGTTGCGGCTTGCTGAGCCATCCGGACCGCTGCACCGCGATGAAGCCTACCGACAACAGGAAGACGCAGAGCGATGTGATCCGCAAAACAGGGTGGGCCCACGCTGCCGCAAACTCGGGCTGCAACAAATGCTCGATGAACGTGAGAGCAACCGACGTGACGGCGCCTATCAAACTAACCCAGCACAGTCCATTTGCAGCACGATCGACGATGTTTGCCGGCAACTGGTAGGCAGTCAGCCTGGGACAT
>Ga0163163_10005779_pt1 | contig 10749 bp, 6 predicted proteins | sample S65metaG_FD_119766 | JGI IMG/M metagenome (GOLD analysis project Ga0163163, IMG submission 119766) | Switchgrass rhizosphere microbial communities from Kellogg Biological Station, Michigan, USA - S6-5 metaG | ecosystem: Host-associated > Plants > Roots > Rhizosphere > Soil | place: USA: Michigan... | reverse complement strand
GCGGGTGACCCCCGCGCCCACCGACAGCACCGTGCCGGCCACTTCCATGCCGGGCGCGAAGGGCCGCGGCGGTTTGATCTGGTACAGGTCCTGGATCACCAGGGCATCGGGGAAATTGATGCCGGCCGCCTTCACGCCGATCACCACCTGTCCCGGCCCGGCCTTGGGTGGGGCCACTTCCTCCAGCACCAGGGTTGAAGCGTCTCCCGCCGTCTTGCTGAGCAGCGCTTTCATGGTCTCCTCCTCGCCAGACTTCAGTTTACGCGCGCGGCGCCGCGCCCGCCGAGGCCCTGAGGAGGGTTACTCGTTATACGCGCGCTCGCCGTGCGAGGCGAGGTCGAGGCCCTCGGTCTCGTGCTCATCCTCCACCCGCAGCCCCACCGTGAGCGCGCAGATTTTCAGGATGACCCAGGTGAGCGCGGCCGCCCATATCCCAACGCTGACGACCCCCAGCGCCTGGGCGGCGAACTGGCCGCCGATGGTGGTGTCGGAACTGAAGCCCAGGCCGCCCAGCGCGGGCGCGGCGAACACTGCGGTGAGCAGGGTGCCGATCACGCCGCCCACGCCGTGCACCGGCGACACGTCCAGGGTGTCGTCGATGTGCAGGCCGCGCTTGATCCATTGCGTGGCGAAAAAGCACACGATGCCGGCGATGAGGCCGATGCACACCGCGCCCACGGGGCTGACGAAGCCCGAGGCCGGCGTGATGGTGCCCAGGCCCGCCACCATGCCGGTGAGTATGCCCAGCACCGAGGGCTTGCCGTAGCGCAGCCACTCCACCAGCATCCACGCCAGCGCTCCCGCCGAGGCACCCATGTGCGTGGCCAGAATGGCCGAGGAGGCGAGGCCATTGGCCGCCAGCGCGCTGCCGCCGTTGAAGCCGAACCAGCCCACCCACAGCATGCCCGCGCCGGCCGCCGTCAACGGCAGGTTGTGCGGCGGCATGGACACGTGCGGAAAGCCGCGGCGCGGCCCCAGTACCAGCGCGGCGACGACGGCCGACACGCCGGCGGTGAGGTGCACCACGATGCCGCCGGCAAAATCCATCACGCCGCGCTTGGCCAGCCAGCCGCCGCCCCAAACCCAGTGCGCCACGGGCACGTAGACGGCGAGCAGCCATAGCACGGCGAAAATCAGCACCGCACCGAAGCGGATGCGCTCGGCGAAGCCGCCGATGACCAGCGCCGGTGTTATGACGGCGAAAGTCATCTGGAACAGGAAGAACAATTGCTCGGGAACCCCGCCGGACGCGGCCGAGGGCCCCACCCCGTTGAGAAAGATCTTGTCCATGCCGCCGATCCAGGCCTGCGCGTCGCGGCCGTCGCCGAAGGTCAGGGAATAGCCCACGGCCAGCCACAGCAGCGAGACCACGGCCGTGACCGCCACGCACTGGATTACCACCGACAGGACGTTCTTGGTGCGCACCAGCCCGCCGTAGAACAGCGCCAATCCAGGCAGGGTCATGAACAGCACCAGCGCCGTGGCCGTCAGCAGCCAAGCGGAATCAGCAGAACCGGGTGCAAGGTCGGCTGCGAGCGCGGGTTGCGAGAAAAACGCTGACAGTCCAAGAATGCATGCAAGGTGCTTCACGAGGCCCTCCCCATCGATGGCGGAGGTTTATAGCACGCATGGCACCAGAAGAGTGCTATTGCACGATAGCGGTGCGCAAGACAAGAGAGGCGGTCCGCGGCGCGATATTTTGCACCAAATTAGGGCATTCCCACGCTCGGACGTGGCTCCTATTCCACCAAGTCCGAACCCGCGCGCGCCCCGCGCTCGTATTTCCACTTGAATTCGCCCGAGGCGCCGCTGAACAGCCAGCCCGCCGAGGGGGCGTCTTTCAGATGCGCCAGCAACTGCCTGCACTGGTCGGCTGACAAGGGCGCGGCGCCCGAGGGAAAGGGCATGGCCCGCACGAAGGTGTCGCCGCCCACCTGACGGATGGCGCACTGGCGGTTGCCCGCCGCCTGCGCAGTTTCATTGGCCGACGCGTCGATCTGCTGCGACAGTTCCGCGTGCTTGGCCTTGAGGGCCTTGGTTTCCTCCAGCAGCCTTTTCAGACCGCCCAGGTGGGGGGCGACTTTTTCGGCCAGGCGCGGCCAGTTCATCTGCTGGGTGTCGTTGAGCTTGAGCTCGCCCGAGCGCACCCTGGATTCGAGCAGCAGGTATTTCTTGAGATCGGGCTGCTCGCGCGCCTCCAGGGCCAGCCGGGATTTTTCGCGGATGGCGGCCTCCAGCTTGGCGCGCGCCTCGCGCAGTTGGGCCAGCAGCTTGTCGCTTGCGGCCGAGTCGGGCGTGAGCACGGTGACCACGGTTTCGTCGCCGCGGTGCGGCCGGGCGCAGTCGATGCGCACCGACTTGCCCGCCACGATGCAGGCCTCGGCCGTGCCGATGTCCACGGCGTCGCCCACTATCTGGCAGCGCACGGCGTGCTCGACTTTCACCCGTCCGCCGGCGATGGTGCAGCCCTCGGCGTGCGCCAGCGTGATCTCGCCGTCGGGCGCCTCGAAAACGGCGCGCGAGGCGCGGCCCGTGGCCACGATGCTGCCCTTGGGGCTCTTGGCCTGGCCGCCGGAAATGTCCTTCAGGCAGACCTTGCCGCCCTTGGACACGATGATGCCGCATACCAGGCCGAGGAAGGTCATGTTGTTGCCTTCCACGCTGCGGTTCTCCTGCACCTCGCCATGCTCCTCGAAGTCGCCGCTGTCGAGCGACAGGTTGCCCGTGGTGCGCAGGTTCACACCCTCGTGGCTGACGATTTTCTCGGTCACCGACATCTGGTGGGAGTGTGTGTCGATGATGAGAAAGCCCGGCACGATGGCCACGAGGTAGTCGCCGTCGCGGCGCGCCTCAACCCGGGTCCCGAGGCCCGCCAGGGTGTTGAGGTCCACGTCGGCGGGGATCTCCGGCTCGATGATGCCGCCGCCGACCTGCCGCCCGGGTTCGCCCAGCCGGCGCGGAATCTTCTTCAGCAGGCAGGTGCCTTCCTTCACCATGGGATAGCGGTTCTGGAAGCTCGCCAGGTCGACGCGGCCGTTGGGCAGCAGGCGCGGGGTGTTGTTGCGGTGCAGGGCGTCCGAGTGTTGCTCCTCCACCGTGGCGTCGGTGCCGGTGCCTGGCGCCGCGGCGCGGGCGATCACCAGCCGCGCGGTCTCGCGCTTGGCGATTGCTTTCTTCACCTCGGCCGCGTCGATGCCGAAGCGCACGCCCTTGTCCCACATGTCGGCCACGAACTCGTCGAAGTCGAGCGTGGCGGGTTCAACCAGCTTTTGCAGTTCCTGGCGCGTCGTGGGTTCGCCGCCCGGCTCGTCGGCCGGAACGTCCACCGTGACCTCGACGGTTTTCTCGAGCGCGCAGGGCTCGAACATGTATTCGGCCTGCTCGTCCGCGCCCTGGCCGGTGATCTTGACCGTCTTGTACAGGCTGCGGCGCAAAGGCAGGAAGGGGGCGATGCCCGAGGCCAGGCGCAGCTTGCGCACCGCCGCTCCGGCCGGCGTGCCGCCCACATGCAGGGCGCGCTGGAAGTTGGCGTAATCGAGCTGGTTGAACAGGAACCCGTCGTCGAACACGCGCTGGACAAAATGAGTGAAGTGCTCGGGCGACTCGATGCGCGCCACGTCGACGAACAGGGCGCCCTGCTCCTGCGTGGCGAAGCGCGGCAGGCCGAAGCCGCCCACGTTCGCCTCCGGCGGGTCGGCAGCGGGTCGTTCCACGGCTGCCGCCGGCGCGGCAGCCCGCGCCTTCGCCACCTCGGCGGCTGCACTGTGTTCGAGTACGCTGCTCATCTTGCCTCCTGGGATATCCCGCCCGGAACCGACCGGCGCGGCGCGCTGCGATGCCCGCCGTTGCACCGGCAATGCGATCAAGGGCAGTCGGCAAGGGGCGCGGGCACAATGCCTGTGGCATCCCAATCCTGGACAATGGCGCTAAATTGCGCTGTTCATTGCATATCGGATCAATTGAAGGAAGCTTAAATTTCCTTCATTGGGCTGAGACGGGGGGTCAAACCGGGCTTCCCGGCCGGGGAGGAGCGGGCGCCACCGGAGGCTCGGCCGCCATTGGCTTTTGTTGCGCCGGCAGGCATCATCGTCCTGGTAGGGCAGCAGATACCGGATACTGCAGGTCGCGAAGCGCAACGGAAACCGGGAGTGAAAGGACCTTGAAGCAGGATCGATCCACGCCGCTGCCCTCGATCCGGCGTGTGCTTTTGCGCCAGGTTGTGGGCATTGTTCTGCTCTCGTTCGCGGTGTTCACGGCCGCGGCCTACCTGTTCGTCGCCCGTCCCCTGGAAGACGATATCGCGCTGCTGGAAATGCGGCACGCCTCCGACCAGGTCGAAAACGAGGTAAACGCCCTCGCGCACCAGGTTGAACGGGTGACGAGCACCGTCGGGGACTGGGCCGCCGACGGCCAGATCGGCGTCAGGAAATCCAGGGAATTCGGGCGCTTCCTGATTCCCATGCTGCGCAACCGGCCGCAGATTTCGACTGCGCTGTTCTACAACGAGCATGGCGAGGGCCTGTCGCTGTTTCGCTCTCCATCCGGTGAATCCACCGTGCGCTACAGCAATCCCGAACGTCTGGGAAAGCGCCAGTTCTTCCAGTATTTCAGTCCGGCCGGCGGCTTGCTCCGCGAGGAATGGCGTGACGAGGACTACGACCCGCGCGCACGCCCGTGGTTTCAGGCCGCGATGCGGCTGGCCAAGGACGGCGACTTCCACTGGACCGAACCCTACACCTTTTTCACCGCCAAGGAACCGGGGATGACGGTTTCGACGCGTGTAACGGACGGGAGCACGGGGCTCAAGGACGTTATTGCGTTCGATGTTGCGCTGCTTGACCTGTCCCAGTTCACTTCCGCACTTCAGTTGGGATTGACGGGCCGTGTCGCGCTGCTCACGGCGGATGGGAAAGTGCTTGCCACGCCGCGCCATCCCGCGCTGCAAAACTCGGACGATATCCGGGCGCGGTTGCTGAAAACGCCGGAGCAGGCGGGCTTCGGGGTGCTGGCCGCCGGCCTGGGCAACTGGACCAGGGGCGCGCAAAAGGCGGGGCAGTTGCAGTCGTTCGACGCCGAGGGCGCCACCTGGATCGGCGACTTCAGGCCGTTCAGCCTGCGCAACCAGCAACTGCTCATCGCGGCCTTTGCCCCGGAGAAGGAGTTCGGGGTAGGGTCGGTGCAGCAAGCGCTGGTGCTCGCCGCGCTGCTGCTGCTGGCCCTGGGGCTGGCCTATGTCACCGCCCGGCGCCTGGCCACCGGCGTCGCCGCCACCATTCGCGCCCTGGTCGGCGAAAGCGAGCGCATCGGAAATCTCGAATTGGATCGCCCTGTGCAGGTGCGGGCGGGATCGCGCGAATTCGCCGACCTGGGCGCGGCTCAGGAGCGCATGCGGCTCGCGCTGCTGGAGGCAACGCGCGGACTGGAATCCAGGATCGAGGCGCGCACCAAAGAACTGGCGGAACGCGAGAGCTACCTGCGGGTGCTGCTCGATTCCAGCCTGGCCGGGCTGACGCTGGCGACGCTGCGCGGCGAATTCCGCCACGTCAGCTCGCGGGGAATCGAAATGATCGGCTATCCGGGCGAGGAACTGCTGCGCACGCCGGCGGCGCAGTTGTACGCCGATGCGGCGGGGCGGCAGGCATTCATCGACCAGTTGCGCGGCGACGGCAAAGCGCGCAATTTCGAGACGCGTTTCCGGCGCAAGGACGGCAGCGAATTCTGGGCGCTGCTCAACGCCTCCATGGTCACCGTCAACGACGAAAAGCTGGTGGCGACCTGGGTCAACGACATCACGGCGCGCAAGGAGGCCGAGGAGGCGCTGCGCGCGGCGATGCGCGTCGCCGAGGAGGCGACCAGGGCCAAGTCCATGTTCCTGGCCAACATGAGCCACGAAATCCGCACCCCGATGAACGCCATCATCGGCATGTCGCATCTCGCGCTGAAGACCGACCTCAGCGCCAAGCAGCGCGATTACGTGTCGAAGATCCATAACGCCGGGACCTCGCTGCTCGGCATCATCAACGACATCCTGGACTTCTCCAAGGTCGAGGCGGGCCGTCTCGACATGGAGCGCGTCGCCTTCCGCCTTGACGAGGTGCTGGACAACGTCTCCTCGCTCATCGCCGAGAAAGCCTACGACAAAGGCCTCGAACTGCTGTTCGACACCGCATCGGACGTGCCGCAGGCCCTGGTGGGCGACCCGTTGCGGCTGGGGCAGATTTTGACCAACCTGGTGAGCAATTCGGTCAAATTCACCGAGCGCGGCCAGATTGCGGTGGTGGTGCGCGCGCAGGAGCGCTTGGGCGAGAAAGTCCAGTTGCACGTGGAAGTCCGCGATACCGGCATCGGCATGACGCGCGAGCAGGCCGGCAGGCTGTTCAACGCCTTCACCCAGGCCGACGGCTCGACCACGCGCAAATACGGCGGCACCGGCCTGGGGCTGACCATCAGCAAGCGCCTGGTGGAGTTGATGGGCGGTTCCATCCAGGTGGAGTCGGAACCCGGGCGCGGCAGCGTGTTCGGCTTCAGCGCCTGGTTCGAACTGGGCCCCGAGTTGCCCGCGCGGCGCGGGGTGCTTCCGGCGGCGTTGAACGGCATGCGCGTGCTGGTCGCGGACGACAATGCCGCGGCGCGCGAGATCCTGACCGAGATGCTGAGCGGACTCGGGTTCGCGGTGAGCGCGGTGACTTCGGGAGAGGAGGCGCTCGACGCCGTGCGCGGCGCGCTGACCGATCATCCCTTCGAGGTGATCTTCCTCGACTGGCAAATGGGCGGCATGGACGGGGTTGAAACCGCAACGCGGCTGCGCGGCATGGAGAAAACGCCGCGGGTGGTCATGGTGACGGCGTTCGGCCGCGAAGAGGTCCGCGCGAGAGCCGAGGCCGCCGGCATCGAAGCCTTCCTGACCAAGCCGATCAACCAGTCTTCGCTGCTGGACACGCTGCTGCGCATGTTCGTGCCGGCCCGCGGCGAAGCGGTGCGCGCGGCCATGGGCGCCGCCGAGGCCCCGAGCCTGCGCGGCGCGCGCCTGCTGCTGGCCGAGGACAATGAAATCAACCAGCAGATCGCGGTGGAGCTTCTGGAGAGCGCCGGCGCGACGGTCGAGGTGGCCGCGAACGGCCGCGTGGTGCTGGACCTGCTCATGGCGAAGGGGCCGCGGGCCTACGACGCCGTGCTGATGGATTTGCAGATGCCGGAAATCGACGGCATCGAAGCCACGCGCCGGCTTCGCGCCGACGATCGCTTCGCCCGACTGCCCATCATCGCCATGACCGCGCACGCCATGGTCGAGGAGCGGGAACGCTGCCTGGAGGCCGGCATGGTGGACCACATCGCCAAGCCCATCGATCCGCCGGCCATGTTCCAGACCCTGGCGCGATGGGTGCGTACCGATGCCGTTTCCGCGCCGGCGGCCAGCGGCATGGCGGGCGGCGGTGAATCGCCGCCTGATCCGCATGAACTTCCCCGGATCGACGGTCTGGACGCCGCGGCCGGCCTCAAGCGCGTGGCCGGAAACCGCGTGCTCTATCTGAGCCTGCTGCGGCAGTTCGCCGACCGGCAGGCCGACGCCGCCGCGCAGGTTGCCGCGGCAATGGCAAGCGGGGATCGCGCCACCGCCGAACGCACCGCGCATACCGTCAAGGGCGTGGCCGGAAACATCGGGTTGAAAAAAATCCATTCCACCGCCGCGGCGCTGGAAAAGGCGATTGCGGCGCGCCTGGCGATCGACCCGGCGCTGGAAGAATTCAGGACCGGACTTGCCGCGGCGGTGGCGGCGATCCGGGCGGCCATGGGCTCGGCCAGCGACGGCGCGCATTCGCAGACGCCCGCCGTGCTCGACCAGGCCGCGGCGGCGCGCGCCGGCCAACTCGCCGTGCTGCTCGCGACCAGCGACGGCGACGCGGTAGACTATCTCATGGACCATGCAGCCTCCCTTCGCGCCGTGTTCGCGAACGGTGGCTACGAGGCGTTTGAAAAGGCCGTCAGCAACTTCGATTTCGACCCGGCGCTCGATCGGCTCAAACGCGCCGCCGCGGAGCATGGCATGGATCTTCAGGGAGTTTCGAAATGAGCGACGCGCTGGATTTCACCGAAAAGAGAACGGTCCTGATCGTGGACGACACGGCCGAAAACCTGACCCTCATGCATTCGCTGCTCACGGACCATTACCGGACCAGGATCGCCAACAACGGCGAGCGGGCCTTGAAGGCCGCCGCGACCGAACCCATACCCGATCTCGTGCTCCTGGACATCATGATGCCGGGCATGGATGGCTACGAGGTTTGCCGCCGCCTGAAGGCCGACCCCGTGACCCGCCTCATTCCGGTCATCTTCCTCACCGCGAAGACAGAGGTCGAGGACGAGCAGGCCGGCTTCGACGTCGGCGCCGTCGACTACATCACCAAGCCCATTTCACCGCCCATCGTGATGGCGCGCGTCAAGACCCAGCTTGAGCTCAAGGCCGCGGCGGATTTTCTGCGCGACAAGAACACCTATCTCGAGTCCGAGGTGCAAAGGCGCACGCGCGAAGTGCAGGTCATCCAGGATGTCACCATCATGGCGATGGGGTCGCTGGCGGAGACCCGCGACAACGAGACCGGCAAACATATTCGCCGCACGCAGAATTATGTTCGGGCGCTGGCGAGGCAACTGCAGCCGGATCCGAAGTTTGCTCCTGAGCTGAGCGACGCCTACATCGAGCTGCTGTACAAATCGGCGCCGCTGCACGACATCGGCAAGGTCGGAATACCGGATGCCATTCTCCTCAAGCCGGGCAAGCTCACCCCCGAGGAATTCGAGATCATGAAGACGCACACCACGCTCGGACGCGACGCCATCCTGGCGGCGGAGGAGTTGATCGACGCGCCGAGCAGCTTCCTGCGCGTCGCGCGCGAAATAGCGCATTACCACCAGGAAAAGTGGGACGGCAGCGGCTATCCTGACCGGCTTGCCGGCGAGGCCATTCCCCTTTCGGCACGCCTGATGGCCGTGGCCGACGTCTACGATGCGCTGGTCTCCCGGCGCGTGTACAAGCAGCCTATCCCGCACGATCAGGCGGTTGAAATCATGCGCGAGGGCCGCGGCAAGCATTTCGATCCCCTGCTGTTGGACGCCTTCCTCGTGATCGAGCGGGAGTTCCAGGCGATCGCCGAGCGCTTCGTCGATACCAACGCGGAGTTGGTCGCCAAGGCGCGCCAGGTCGGCTGAAATCGATCCACCATATTGCGCTGCCGGCGCTTGCGGCAGGCAACGCTTCCCGGAAAAGCCCGTCTCCATTGCCACGGGCACGTGTTGAAGGACAGTCATGGATTTCGGCGTCACGATGTTCCCCACCGACTACGCCATCGCGCCCGATGAACTGGCGCGCGCCCTGGAGCAGCGCGGCTTCGAGTCGCTGTGGTTTCCAGAGCACACCCACATCCCCGCCAGCCGGCGCTCACCGTGGCCGGGCGGGCCCGAGCTGCCGCGCGAATACTGGTCTTCCTACGATCCCTTCGTGGCGCTGTCGTGGGCGGCCGCGGCCACCACGCGGCTCAAGCTCGCCACCGGCATCTGCCTGGTGGTGGAGCGCGATCCCATCACCACCGCCAAGGAAGTGGCCACGCTCGACCGCCTGTCCAAGGGCCGCGTGCTGTTCGGCATCGGCGGCGGCTGGAATGCCGAGGAGATGGAGAACCACGGCACGGTCTTCAAGACGCGCTGGCGCCTGATGCGCGAGCGCGTGCTCGCCATGAAGGCCATCTGGACCCAGGAGGAGGCCGAGTACCACGGCGAATTCGTGAACTTCGACAAGATCTGGGCCTTGCCCAAGCCGGTGCAGCAGCCGCATCCGCCCATTCTCATGGGCGGCAACGGCGCCACCACTTTCGACCGCCTGGCCGAGTTCGGCGATGGCTGGATGCCCATTCAGCGCCCGGGCCTGGACCCCGTGGCGCGCATCCCGGAACTGCGCGAGCGCCTGCAGAAGGCCGGGCGCGACCCGCGCTCCGTGCCCATCACCATTTTCTTCGCGCCGCCGGCGCGGCCCGAACTCGACGCCCTGGAGGCCAAGGGTGTGACGCGCGCCGTGTTCGGCGTGCCGTCGGCGCCGCGCGACACGGTGCTGCCGCTCCTGGACAAGTATGCGGCGCTGATAAAGGGATAGCTGCAACGGAACATCGCGCCGGCGCGGTTGCCTAACCGCCATCACCCCATCCTGGCCACTCCCGCGAGGACGTCATGAACGTCACCATTACCTATTGCGGACTTTGAAACTACCGCCCCGAGGCCGCCAGTCTGGCGGCAGAGCTGAAAAAGCGGCTGGGCATCGATGCCAGGCTGGTGGAAGGCGGCAAGGGCGTTTTTGACGTGACCGCCGACGGCCGGCTGGTTTTCTCCAAGCACCAGACCGGGCGGTTCCCGGACAACGACGAGGTGATCAGCGCGCTGAGCGCGCCGCGGCAGGCCTGAGCCACCCGGCCGCCCTTCCGGATCGAGTTGGGCGTATTCTGGCAGTGGTCGCCCGTCCGGGCGGCCGGTTCCCCTTATGGAGGCAATCATGGCCAGAAAATATGTCGATTGCAGGGAAATGCCCAGTGACAGCCATTGCACCGTCGCCATTTCCGCGGACAGCGAGAAAGAGTTGATGGAAGTCGCCGTGCAGCACGCGGTCGCCGTTCACGGCCACCAGGACACGCCCGAGTTCCGTCAGCAGCTCAAGCAGATTATCAAGGAAGGCAGTCCGCGTCCGTAATGAATAACGGACATCAG
>Ga0163163_10005777_pt1 | contig 10750 bp, 8 predicted proteins | sample S65metaG_FD_119766 | JGI IMG/M metagenome (GOLD analysis project Ga0163163, IMG submission 119766) | Switchgrass rhizosphere microbial communities from Kellogg Biological Station, Michigan, USA - S6-5 metaG | ecosystem: Host-associated > Plants > Roots > Rhizosphere > Soil | place: USA: Michigan... | reverse complement strand
TCCGTCCCACCCACCGGGGGCCAAGGACCACGTGAGCGGAATTCTAGACCCTTCCGCGGGGCGTAGCAGCGGTGAGGTAGTAGCGGAGAACTGGAACTCCGTCCCGCACGGTAGGTGGTCTCTCCCAGATCGCCGGGCTTGCGAAATGAGCGTACAGCGGCTTATCAGCGTTGTGCGTCACTCACAGCAGGTCTCACGGGTTAATGCCGCCATAGAGGGCCCTCGAAGGAAAAGGAGTTCGGAAACAAAGAGCCAACGCTAAACGGCAAAACGCGCGGTGCCGCGTGATGTCTGTTGTACCTGGATGCTTCTACAAGGAGCGTTCGCGCACAACACCGCCCACTTCCAACATGGACGCGCGCTTCTGTTTACGCCCCGCTCAATCAGAAAACCAGCTTAAGGCCGAATTGTAACTGTCGCATCGGAATTGTGCTCCGAGTGCTATTGATCGTGCCGAAAGCACCGCTACCGAGAATTGGTACGCCCGCCGCAGTCAAAGTATTGCTGCTCAACGACGTGTTGGGGTCGCCGAAGTTGGGATGGTTTAACAGATTGAACGCTTCCACCCGCAGCTGCAGGTATTTCCGCTCTGTGAAACTGAACTTCTTGAGCGCAGAGGAGTCTATCCCAAAAATGCCGGGTCCGGTTAACGTATTGCGGCCCAGGTTCCCGTAAGAGCCAAACGGCTGCAGCGCAAATGCCTGAATGTTGAACCATTCCGCGGTGCTCCGCTGGTCGGAATCGAAGCCGGCAACTCCGGGTACGCTGTTCGGGCGGTCATATCCATGCCCTGTGTTGGATTGGTCTTTGCCGGCGCTGACGTTCAGCGGGAACCCGCTCGAAACCGTCACGATGCTGCTCAGTTCCCATCCGCCGATGAGGCCGGCGGCGAGGCCGCGCGTCAAGTATCTCTTGCCTCTGCCTACCGGCAAATCGTACAGAACGGAAGTGACAAAACGTTGTCGCGTGTCGAAGATCGACAAGCCGCGTTCGCAGCTTACGCACAAGCCGTTCTGTGGCTTAAGCTGATCGCTGCCGAGCGTGCGGATGCCGCTGCCGTCATCGATTGATTTCGCGAAGGTATAGCCGGCCAAAAACGTCAGGCCGGCGGACATCCGGCGAGTGAGTTTGGCGGACAGCGAATGGTAGTTGGAGTTCACTGTGCCGGCCAGCATTTGAATATTGCCGAATTCGGGAGCCGGCTCGCGAGACGCAATCGAGCCGGTCGGGCTGGGGTAGGGCAGGTTGTAGCTGATCAGGCGCTCGAGCCGGTGTCCCTGCGTGCCCAGATAACCGACCTCCAGCACCGTGCTGCTGCTGAACTGGCGCTGAACGTTCAGCTCGTACTGCTCGATATACGGAGTCCTGCGGTTGGTGTCGTTGGCCAGCCCTTGCGGCGTGATGACGCACACGTAGGGAGGCGTTGGAACACCGCAAACATTCACCGCGCCGCCCGTGAAGGGATGTTCGAAGGTCAAGTTCGCAAGCGCCACCGTGCCAGTGCTGGTAATGCGGCCCTGAATGTTGCGGCTCATGTCGAAGCGCGGATTACCGGTATCCTGTACGAAAAAGATGCCGGCCCCCGCGCGCACCGTCAAATTCGGCCTCGGGCTCCAGGCGATACCCAGGCGCGGGGCAAAATTCGCATAGTCGGTCTGAACCAGCCGGTCCCCCAAGCGTCCGTCGCGCACCACGCAGATGGAAGGATCGAAACGCGTGGCCGTGTTTTGGTAGATATCACCGCTGCCGATCCGGACGTAGCACGGATGCAAACCTGGCTTGCTGCCAAAGCCTTCCGGGAACCAGACATTCATCAGGCTGCCGCCCTTGTCATTCCAGGGCGGTGACAATTCGTAGCGTAATCCCCAGTCGATGGTCAGATTGGACCGCACTTTCCAGGTGTCCGCGAAGAAATATGCCTGACTAGTGGTCCGAAACTGGCTGATCGCCAGCGAGCCGGCGTCCTGCGTTCGGGAGACGATGCCGAGCATGTAGTCCGCGAAGGCGTAACCGGTGGAAGGATTGTCAATGGTCAGCACGCCGCGCACGTTCTGCTGTCCCAGTTGATTAAAACGATCGCGCCGGACCTCTCCGCCGATCTTAATGGCGTGAGTGCCGAGGTTCCAGGAGAGCGTGTCCAGCCACTGGAACGTGTGATCGTTCACCACAAAAGGACCATTCACATCGTCGCCAAACCCGCTGTAGTTATTTATGGAAACTCCCGGCGTGCCCCACGCGACCGGCGCGGGATCCACGAAACCGATACCCAGCTCTTTAATAGGATCGCGCTTGTTCTGCAGCTCGTTAGCGTAGTCATCGTAGAAACCGGTGTAGCCGAAGCGGGCTTCGTTCACCAGGGTCGGCGACAATATCCGCGAGTTGGAAATCATGGCCTGCTTCACTGTCACGGCCAGGAAATGGCCGTTGAGCTTCAGGGCGGGCTGAACCTGCGTCTCATCCTGCCAGCTATAGCGCCCGAACCAGTTGGATTTCGCGTTCTCGGCGAAATCGATTCGCTGCGTGAACTGATCTTTATCATTGACGTTGTTGTTTAGTGCCAGATAATTATTTGTTCGCCCAGTACCGGGAATGTTCGGCGCCGGATAGAACTCCAGCAGTCCCACAGCGGCAGCGCTAAACCGCTTCGGGTCGATAATGTTACCGGGAAACGGTAGAAAGCTATTCCGCGGATCTTTAATAACCGTGCCCGGCAGAAGTTCCGAAAAATTGCCGTTACGCATCGCGGCGGGAGGCGTGCTATAAACCACCTGGGTCTGGTTGCGCAGGCGGAAGCCCTCGTAGTTAGACATGAAAAAGAGCCGGTCTTTGCCGTTGAATACTTTGGGGATCTGGACCGGGCCTGCCACAGCAAAGCCAAACTGGTTCCACTTGAAGGGTGCGGACACCGGGACCGTGCGAGTGAAGCCGAACGGGCGGGCATCCACGGCGTTGTTGCGCAGGAAGTCGAATAAAGCCCCGTGGTATTCATTGGTGCCGCTCTTGGTGGAAACATTCACCTGTGCGGCTTCATGCCCGAATTCGGCGGAGTAAACGCCAGTTTGCACTTTGAATTCCTGCAGCGCATCGATGGAAGGCAGGAAGGCGTAGGTGTTGAAGTCGACGTCGGTGTTGGCGACGCCATCGAGCGTATAGTAGTTGAACTCGCGGCGCTGGCCGCCAACCGAGAAGTTCTGCGCCGATCGGTCTCCCCCCTGACGGCTAGAGGCCGTGCCGCCGTCGGCATAGCTGGCATTTACGTTGGGGCTGAGCGCGATCAGTTGGATAAAATTCCGTCCGTTGAGCGGCAATTCAACGATGCGCTGATTGTCGATCACCGTGCCCAGGGTGGCGTTTTCAGTCGTGAGTAACGGTGCTCCGCCCGTCACCTCCACAGCTTCGGTTATAGAGCCGACCTTCAGTTGGAAGTCAAGACGGGCTACCTGTTGCACCTGAAGCTCAACACTGTTACGGATGGCGCTCTGAAATCCTTGCGCCGCCACTTTGATGTCATACACGCCGGGCAGCAGGTTGGGAAAGGTATAAAGGCCCGAGCCATTTGTGTTGTCCGTGCGTGTGAGGCCGGTTTGCGGGTTCGTGACCATGACTGCCGCGCCGATCACCACGCCGCCGCTGGAGTCGGTAACCAAGCCTGTGATCTGCCCAAAGGTTTGGCCGGATGCGGGCATCGCAACTGCGAGCGCAACGACCAGAAGAAAAAGTACCGAGTGAAATCTCGTTAGCATGAAAGACACACCCCCTAAGAGCCTGCCCCGTCAGACCGTCTGATTCCCGTTGGCTTTTGGCCGCCGATGATTATACACCCCCAAGTTCCCAATAGGGAGCCACATCGTTGGAGACGCTGAGGCTTGCGCATGCTGCAAGGCGGCAACGTTCTTGCGGTGCGGGATGTCATTAAAAGCAACCGCGCTACAGCACACGCGAAAGCGTCCGCGCTCGACGGCCGCAATGGTAAAATCAATTACTTCCATGAAGATTGCAATCGGCGCCGACCACGCAGGATTCGGCCTAAAACGCGAAATTACGGAAATGTTGCGCCAAGCCGGCCACAACGTGATCGACGAGGGCACCAATAGCACCGACTCAACCGATTATCCGGACTATGCAGCCACCGTGGGGCGTGCCGTCGCCGACGGTTCGGCGGATCGCGGCATCCTGGTCTGCGGGACCGGCGTCGGCATGACCATCGCGGCCAACAAGATTCACGGCGTGCGTGCGGCTTTGGGTGTCAACCCTGACGAAGTGCAGTTGACGCGGCGTCATAATGACGCGAACGTGCTCGCTCTCGGCGCCAATTACACCGACGCCAAAACCGCCAATGAATTTGTAAAGCTGTTTCTCGAAACCGACTTTGAGCGCGGCGGGCGCCATGAACGCCGGGTACACAAGATCAAAGAATTGGAGCGTAACTAACATGACGCAATCCGGCAACCAAGCACCACCGGCGCGCCCTTTGGCCGAGGCGGATCCCGAAATTTTTGACTTGATCCGCCATGAAACGGAACGCCAGAACTCGCGGCTGGAACTGATCGCCAGTGAGAACTTTGTTTCCGAAGCGATTCTGGAAGCCGCCGGCACCATCCTCACCAACAAGTACGCCGAGGGTTATCCGAGCAAGCGCTATTACGGCGGCTGCGAATACGTGGATGGCATCGAGAACCTCGCTCGCGACCGCGCCAAGAAATTGTTCCGCGCAGAGTATGCCAACGTGCAGCCGCATTCGGGCTCGCAAGCCAACCAAGGGGCATACTTCAGCGTGCTTAATCCGGGCGATACCATCCTCGGCATGAACCTGGCGCACGGCGGCCACTTGACGCATGGGCATCCGCTCAATTTCTCCGGCAAGCTGTACAAAATCGTGCCCTACGGTGTTCGCAAAGAGGACGAGCTGATCGATTACGACGAAGTCGCGCGCCTCGCGGCGGAACACAAACCTAAGCTGATCGTGGCCGGCGGCAGCGCTTATCCAAGAATCATTGACTTTGCCCGTTTTCGTGAGATCGCCGACGCGAATGGCGCGCTCTTCATGGTCGACATGGCCCATTTCGCGGGACTGGTCGCCGCCGGAGTGCATCCCAATCCGTGCGACTGGGCCGATATTGTCACCTCCACCACGCACAAGACTCTGCGGGGTCCGCGCGGCGGCATGATCCTGGCGAAAGAGAAGCTTGGCGCGGCTATCGACAAGGCAGTGTTCCCGGGAATTCAGGGCGGCCCGCTGATGCACATCATCGCGGCGAAAGCCATCTGCTATCGCGATGCCATGACTTCGGAGTTCGTCGCCTATAGCCGGCAAGTGGTGGCCAACGCGCAGACTCTAGCGAAAGAACTGAGCTCGGCCGGGTTCCGCATCATTTCCGGAGGCACCGACACTCACTTGATGCTGGTGGACGTGTTCGCTAAAGGCGTGCGCGGCAAGGAAGCCGAAGTGGCTCTGGATCGCGCTTACATCACCGCGAATAAGAATGCGATTCCATTCGATCCCAATCCGCCGGTCAATCCCAGCGGAATGCGTTTCGGGAGCCCCGCCGTGACCACCCGCGGTTTTGGCGAGAGCGAGATGCGCGAAGTGGCTGCCCTCATAACGCGGGTTCTCGAAAACGTCGCCGACGATAACGTCCAGGCCGAAGTGCGGCGGCGTGTGTCGGCGCTCACCGAGCGCTTCCCGCTTTATTCCTGGAAACTGACGCCGGCGGTAGCTCGCTAGATGGCCCGCTGAGCGCGTACGCGATCCGCCTGGAGGAAGGATGCCGCTGCATATCGTCATCGATGCCCGGCGGGTCCGCGACTTCGGCATTGGCACCTACATCCGCAACATTGCGCGGTCTCTGTCGTCGCTCGATGCGGAGAATCAATACACTCTGATCGCGCATCCCAACGATACGGCTGAACTGGCCGGCCTGGGGCCCAATTTCCGGATCGCACCCTTCGGTATCGCCGATCGAGGGTTGAAACACAATCTTTCTTTCCCGGGTTTTTTGAAATCATTAAAAGCTTCTCTGTATCATATTCCTCTCAATTCAGTCGCCTGGGCGATGCCTCGCCCCTACGTGGTTACCATCCACGATTTGAGTTCGCTGCTGTTTCCCCCGCGCCGGGACTTTCGTTACACCGTGCATCAGCAGCGCTACCGGCGGGGAGTGGTTCGGGCCGCCCGCGTCATCGCCGTTTCCAATGCTACCCGCCGCGATCTGCAAGCAATCTTGCACCTATCGGACGATCGCCTGTCGACCATCTACAGCGCTCCTGACCCCGCTTTTACCAGCATGCGCGATGATCCCGATCAGCAGCGCCAGATTCTGGATCGTTACTCGATCAACTACCCCTACATCCTCTATGCCGGAACGGTTCGCGTGCACAAGAATGTGCCGCGCCTGGTCGAAGCGTTCGCCGTGCTGCGCCACAAACTGGAAAATCATCCCGTATATAAGGATCTGCGCCTGGTGATTATCGGCGATGAACTCTCGAAGAATCCCGCGGTGCGCCGCGCCGTGGCTCATTCACGTATTGAGAACTCGGTGCGCTTTTTGGGATTCGTTCCGATTGAGACTCTGCGGGTGTTTTACTGCGCCGCGGAGGCATTCGCTTTCCCCACCCTGTATGAGGGCTTCGGTCTGGCTCCGCTCGAAGCCATGGCTTGTGGCGCGCCCGTGGTCGCATCCGATCTTCCTTCCCTGGTGGAAGCCGTGGGGCAAGCCGCCGAGCTGGTGAGCCCCGATAACGTCTTCGACATCGAACGCGGAATGCGCGAGGTCCTCCTGAATTGCGAGCGCCGCGAAAGCCTGAAAGCAGCGGGACGGCTGCAGGCGCAGCGCTTCCATTGGGAGTCCACTGCCCGACAAGTGCTTGCCATTTATCGGGAAGTCGCAACTAAATAGTGTGTAATTAGTACAGGTTAAATAAATACTAATTGACATTAAATAGTCCTGGAAGTAATATACCTATGCGGTTGCCGGTGAGAGCACCACGCGACGTCTAAGCAATGAGAGGAACTAAACACAGCAATGGAATGGACACGCTCAGAAACACTGGCGCTCGCCATGCACAATTGCACGCAATGCCACGGGTGTGGACTGCGGCTACGAAACATAGGGGACTGGATGCCATGCAACTGCGTCCTGCGCGCAATGTTTCGCATTTGTTACGACCGTTTTCGGCGCTGTACCGAACAGGAACGACATGTGAGCCGCGTCTCCATGGAGCCGGCGGCGGGAGCCCGCCGGCCAATGACATTCGGCCGTAAAGACGAGGAATATATGGCCGATTTTTGCCTGGTTTCGCGGCGAAATCTTACTGAGGACGAGCATCGCTTATTTCGCTATCACTTTTTGTTGGGTGCCGATTGGACGCTGTGTACCCGCAAGCTCGGGATGAGCCGGGGCAATTTCTTTCATGCAGTTTATCGCATTGAACAGAAGCTGGGCCGCGTGTTCCGTGAGTTGCAGCCCTATCCGTTGTTTCCACTGGACGACTACTTTCATGGGCCTTCCCGGTTTGATCCCGCGCGTGTTACCGCGCCCAAGTGCCGCGTGATACCGCTGCGGGCGCCGCACCTGCGGTTCCCGCAACCGGTCGGCAAGACCGCTTAGCCGCGGCGTTCCGCGAAGAATCTCAATATCAGCTCGGCGCACTCCGCGCCGAGCACGCCTTCCTCGATCGCCAGACGGTGATTCAGGACTTCCGCGTCTGCCAGGCGGAACTTACTTCGCACGCCGCCAAAGCGAAGGTCGCGTGTGCCGAAAACCAGCTTAGTGATGCGAGCCGCCACCAGTGCGCCCGCGCACATCACGCAGGGTTCCAGCGTGGTGTATAAAATCGCTCCTTCCAGCCGGTAGTTGCCAACCGCGGTACAAGCTTCACGGATAGCCAGGATCTCGGCGTGCGCGGTGGGATCCAAGCGTTCAATGGGAGAATTGCGTCCGCGCCCGACGACCTCGCCCGCCATGACCATCACAGCGCCGACTGGTACCTCGCCAGCGGCTTCAGCTTCACCAGCCAGTTCCAGCGCCATCCGCATGTAGCTTTCGTCAGTCACTTCCTGAGAATAACGTCATTTGGGGGTCCTGAGGCCACAACTCAGGCTGCTCTCGTGTATCTTCTCGAGGCCGGAGATTATAGCGGCCGCGGATACGATCGATACGTTCGCGAATCATGTCCGGATAAGATCCGCTCAGATAGGCGCTGCGCTCGAAGCGTTCCCGATAGCGCCGCAAGTACGTCGGGAAGTGTTCCTCCAGGAACGGGAAGAAAACTCTCTGCGCGCATGGCTTGAGATACACAACATTGCCGCCAAGGTGCTCGGCTCCAGCGCGAGCGGAGGCCTTGGCCACCGCGTCCAGGCTTGGCTCAGCGTCGTTGATCAACGGCAGGATGGGAGCCAGATTCACGGCCACCCGGAGACCCGCCGCCGCGAGCTTTCGTACCGCGTTGAGGCGCAGGTCGGGCCGGGGAGCCAGAGGCTCCAGCAAGCGCGCCAAATCCCGGTCGAGTGTCGTAATAGTCAATACCAAAGTCAGATAATTACGTCGATTAATCTCCCGGAAGATATCAATATCTCGGGTGATTAAATCCGACTTAGTGATGAGCCCGATGCGGTGTCCGCTACTCTGCGCGAGAAGCTCCAGGATAGATTGGGTCACGCGGAATTTTCGTTCGGCGGGTTGATAGGGATCAGTGGCGGTACCTATTGCAATCGCCTCACCAGCAGGGAGGCGGCGGAGTTCCGACTGGAACGCCGCACCATCGAAATGTTTGACGAATATCTTGCGCTCAAAGGCTTCCGGATCGTGCAGCTCCATGAACTCGTGCGTGTAGCGCGCATAACAGTATTTGCAACCGAACTCGCACCCTCGGTAGGGGTTGATCATCCAGCGGAAGGGCATGCGCGGACTGTCGCAGCGCGCAACATATTTCCGCGTGGGAAGTTCGAAGTATTCGGTCTCCCGCTTGGCTTCAAGCGATGGGCTCTCGGCCGCCAAACGAGCGATACCGACCAGCGGAGTCACACGCCTATTTTCGCCTTATATTCGCCTTTATGTCAAGTGGATTTATGCCTTCACCCGCTTGCGGCTGTAAGCGAAGTAGACCACCAGGCCGACCGCCAGCCACACGAAAAACCGGATCCACGTTTCGAGCGGCAAGCTCAGCATCAGCAGGAGGCAGCACACGATAGACAACACCGGAAGAAACGGGACCCAGGGCACCCGGAAGACTCGCTTATGATCCGGCTGCGAGCGTCGTAATAGGATTACGCCCGCGGAGACCACCACGAAGGCGAACAAGGTACCAATGTTCGTGAGATCCGCGAAAGTGCCGATGTCCCACACACCCGCAGGAATCGCGACGACAATGCCGGCGATCCAGGTACTCATATCGGGCGTCTCGAACTTCGGACTCACGCGGCAGAACACGTCGGGGAGCAGGCGGTCGCGCGACATCGCAAAAAGAATTCGCGATTGCCCGTATTGGCCCACCAGAACCGAGCTGATCATTCCCAGCAGCGCGCCCACCGTCACTACGAAACGCAGACGATTGAGCCCCACGGCCTTAAGTGCGTTCGCCACCGGAGCGTCATTGTTGAGCGTATCCCAATGCACGATACCGGTGAGAACCAACGCCACGCCCGCATAGAGAATCGCGCAAATCACCAGCGTGAACATGATCCCGCGCGGCAGATCGCGCTGCGGAGTATGGCATTCTTCGGCCGTCGTCGAGAGCGCATCGAAGCCGATGTAGCTGAAGAAAACGATGGCGGCTCCGGTGAGCACTCCGGAGTAGCCGTTGGGCATGAATGGATGCCAGTTGTGGGTGTCGACACTACGTGCCGCGCCGAAGATAAACAGCAGAATTGCGCCCACCTTGATGGCGACGATGATGGAATTTGCGCGCGCCGATTCGCGCACTCCGCGCACCAGCAGCCACGTGAGCAGCATCACCAAGAGAAACGACGGTACGTTGAACCATGCGCCGGTGGGCTTGCCTTCGATGAAAATCGGCTGCGTGAGCTGAAACGGCAAGTGGAAGCCGAAAACATTATCGAGCAGGTCGTTGAAATACGCGCCGAAACCAACCGCCACGGCCATGTCGCCGACGGCGTATTCGAGGATCAGATCCCAGCCGATGATCCACGCGAAGATCTCGCCCATGGTCGCGTAGGCATAAGTGTACGCACTTCCCGACACCGGAATCATGGACGCCAGTTCCGCATAACATAGCGCTGCGAAACTGCAGGCCAGGCCTACCAGGAGAAATGAGATCGAGATGGCAGGCCCGGCGCCGGGGCGGCCAAACGTGCCCACCGCATGCTGGCCATTCATCAGCAGGTTCAGCAGCGGCGCTTTGAGGATAGACGGATAGTCGAACTTGAGCCCCGCCGCCGCAGTGCCCGTCAGCGTGAATATGCCGGACCCGACAACGATTCCAATCCCCATCGCGACCAGGCTTCCCAGGCCCAGAGTTTTTCTGAGCCGATGGGACTGATGATCGCTGGCCGCGATGAGTGCCGCGATGCTCTTGGTGCGAAAGAGAGTGGACATGCGGCCAGCGGGGGAGGACCGGCATTGAGCCGGTCCCTATGCGGCTAACGCTTGCGTTGGCCTTTGACCATCTTCTTGACTTTGCGCTTCTGCGAACCGCGGGCAACGTCGGCGGCCCGTTTGGCCTTGGGGGCCACCTTCTTGCGGGCTGCGCGCTTCAGCTTCTTGCGTTCGTCTTTGTCGGTAACTTTTTTGGT
>Ga0163163_10005775_pt1 | contig 10751 bp, 9 predicted proteins | sample S65metaG_FD_119766 | JGI IMG/M metagenome (GOLD analysis project Ga0163163, IMG submission 119766) | Switchgrass rhizosphere microbial communities from Kellogg Biological Station, Michigan, USA - S6-5 metaG | ecosystem: Host-associated > Plants > Roots > Rhizosphere > Soil | place: USA: Michigan... | reverse complement strand
GGTGCTCGACCGGGCCATGCAGTCGCACGGCGGCGGCGGCATCTCACAGGACTTCGAATGGGCCTCCGCGTGGGCGAACTCGCGGACGCTGCGCTTTGCCGATGGACCCGACGAAGTGCATCGCGAGTCGATTGCAAAGCTGGAGCTCAAAAAGGGTAGCGCGGTTTAGCGTTTCTTGAACTGTGGAAGTCCGCAAAGTTATCGGTACGTCTGCAGCGCAACATCATCGAGATGCGGAATGCCATTGAAGGAATCCAAGGTGAGGCGAACCTTGTCGAAGAGGAACTCGGTTACGGAGCAGTTGCGAATGCGCCAGTTTACCTCCAGGAAGCTCTGCGATGCCCCCTTCATCTCCAGGTGCACGGCGAATCCGATGGGACCGCCCGAAGTGAAAACGGCGACTTCACGGCCTGACGGGCCCAACATGATGCCTGTAATGGCGGCGGACACCCGGTCGCGGAAAACGGGCCACGGCTCCACGCCGTCGGCCCTCAGGTTGCCCTCCTGCCACTTTGACATTGCCGCCTGCAGCATTCGTTGGAAGGCGCGATTCTCTTCAGAACCGCCGCGCGCTGCCTCGTAAGCCGCGGACAGTGCGGCGATGCCCGGATCAGCGGGCACGTAATGGCCCAGCACACCAGACGCGTCGTATTCGTTCCAACGATGGTCGCGCCTGGTCTCGGGCCACTGTTGGCCGGCGTCCCGAAACGCATCTGAGACCACCTGCTCGGTGCCGATCTGCCGTGCCAGAGTCCCCGACCAGACTTCGTCAAATTGAATCCGGCGCTGGAGCCAGAAGGCGGCAAGCCTGGCCGCCTGCGACTCGCCGAGAGGAGTCAAAACATTCTCTCGTTCCAACGATCTGGCCTGGCCGTGCCTGATGAGCGTCAATTTACTCACGGGCTTAACAGTATACATCTCCTTGACCCGCTCACCGCCCGGTTGCTCGCTAAAGTGAGTCGTGAGAGCGGGTCACCCAGAGTACGGCGCAGTCGAACAGGCACTGGACGCGAGGTTTTCGCTCGTCGGCCTGAAGTCGGAAGCTTCGTTAGATCTGGTAATCAGGCACGTACTCGCCGCGACTGTGTCGCTTCGTGCCACGTCCGCAGCTTATCCGGGCCTCGCCGACAGCTCCGGTCCAATAGCAACCCTTGCAGATAGCTGCTGCCTTTTTGTCAAATGGAATTAGCTCGCTCTCCAGCCACATGTCTGAGTACAGCAGAGCACCGCAATTCGGACACGAATAGTCGTTAATGTACATTTCGGTGATCCTCCACGACATTACGCGATGACGCCTTTCCTGCATGGACAACTCAGCACACCGCGGATCGCTGATGTTAAACAACGCCGTTTTTGCCCTGGAGTTGAAGGGAACGACAGTGCGCATCCCAGGACTTCAACTGCGATCAAACCTTGATTGCACATTTGGTTCCACGTGTGGAACGCTGGCCCAGCTAAGGTGTATGTGCTATGGAACAAAGCTTAGACACAGTTTTGTAACACGATTACAATGGGTGTAATAGTTGTCCAGATTCCCCAAGTTCCGGTACGACCCGCGTACAACACATTGTGCACGTAAGTGCTTCGAGTGGGTCGTCTACGTGTTTTTTTGCCCGCACAATGGCTATCAACACTGCTCCTATCATCATCATGCCGAAAATTCGTGCGGCCTACGCTACACAATGAGCGTAGTAGAGGCGGAAAGCAGTAGCGATCCCTATGTCTGAGATACGAGTTATACTGCGTCACACAGGTGTATGGCTTCGGCAACGTACTTGATAAACATCAGTGGGCTATAAGTGTAGCCGCAGTATACGCTGCAGAGCCCTCTAACGTAACTGAATATTAACTTATGGAGGCGACCTAACACCCCACGACGAATTATTACCGAGGCCTCACAAACCACCCTAATTGTGTCACTCATGAGTGCTGTGACAAATTGATTGCAATACAATTACAATCCAGACATATTGATCCCACAGCCTAAGACCAACTACCAAGTCTTTCGAACATATTTCGAATAAGCGGGCGACACCGAATCCCCGGCTGCAATGGAAGTCGCGTATTCCTCGGATCCCGGCGATTGGCCTGCGCCGTGCAAATGATCCGTTACCGATCGAAAGGCGGAGATACTCAACAGTGAGTACCGCCATCAGACGATGCAAGGAGCGGATCCCCAATGTCTACGAGCAGCAACGCGCGTGCGCCGCAAACGCAAACCACAAAACCGAACGTAATCATTTTGACATCCGGCCTAAGTGGAAGTTCCGTGCTTACCGGCCTGATTGCGCGCCAAAACTACTGGACAGGCGTCGACACCGTAAAGAAGGAATACGACACCTTCGAGAACATCGACCTCGTAAGATTGAACAAACGATTGATCGCCGAGGTAGGATTCTCGGGCCCGTATACCATGGAGTTTCATCAGGAACCGCTGGACCGCATCGCGGCGCTGAACCCGGCGGTGAACGGGACGCCGTATCGCGAGTTTCTGGGCGAGTGCGAACGCCATGAACCATGGATCTGGAAGGACCCGCGACTGTGGCTCACGATTCGCTACTGGAATCGGCTTCTCGACTGGAACCGTTGCAAGGCGATCGTGTTGACTCGGGACCTGCGTCATCACTGGGTTTCGATGACGCTGCGCCGCCAGATCCAGAGCTTCGCGGCGATGAAGCGCTACGAAACCTCAATCGAGCGCTCGTTGCTCCAGTTTGTCGATTCTGGCGGTATTGACGTGCTACGACTCAGCTTTGAGGATCTCATCGCCACACCGGATAAGACGCTCGACCGCCTGAACAGGCACATTGGTTCCAACTTGACCGTAAGTGACCTGAAAGCGATCTATCGAGGTGAACTGTACCAGGCACCTAGGAATTCGTTGCGCGACTTTGTCACGGCCGGCCTCATTTACGCAAAGAATCGCTCGGAACGTTGGGACTTGAGGGAGGGGAAGACGTGAACAGACGTTGGGCTGGTCCAGAGCCTAAGGCGTGATGCCGGCTTCTCTAGACGGCAATCACCTGCTCGCTGACGTAAGGCTCAAAATCGAACCGTTATCGCGACCAACCTGTCACCGGCAATTCCCGCTGCTCAATTTCATGGTGCTTGTGTGTGCGTCGAAGGCCGTCCCTTGTTGAGGGATCACGCGTTCGTCCGATCTCAAGCCGGAAGGCGAAGGGTGCGCAGAATGCAACCGGAAATAGGCAGCAGTAGCTTTGGCTCCGACTATTTCAAGAGCTGGGGAACGTCGTCCTAATAACGGATCTATTTTCAACGTCCAGAAGCCGATTTCTTATGCGGATGTTGAGTAATTGGCCTTGACACGTCTACTACGCACGCCTGGTCCGCAAATGTTCCTAATTTTTTGCTAAAGTTCACAATTTCTGGCTGGACCAGGAGTTAACTGCCTTTTGATCAGTGCGATATATGTGGTCCTAAAAATGCCCCAATGTAAAAATTGTTACTTTCCACACCAAAGGAAAAGGCCGAATGAGCAACCGGCGGTTCTTCATCGCATTACTTTTAACCGTTTTTGCGGCGGGACAAGCGGAAGCTGCGCTCACGTTTAACTTCAATGCGGCGTCGGGGACGCCCCAGAACGTAATCGACGGGTTTGCTGCCGCGGGACAGCGGTGGTCGGCACTGTTTACGGACTCCGTGACAGTAAACGTCAACATCGCCTTCCCGTCCCTGGGGCCTGGCATTCTCGGTTCAACCAGCAGCACCCGGGGGACAATCAACTACACAAGTTACAAGGCCGCGCTGACGGCGGACCGCAAGAGTGCGGATGATGTGACCGCGGCGGCGAGTTTGCAGCCTGGCAGCACGTTCAATATGCTGCTGAACTACACCAATAACAATCCCAACGGAGTGGGCAGCGCCACCGCATACCTGGATAACGATGGTGACGCCAACAACTCCACGATCCGCCTGACCCTTGCCAATGCCAGGGCCTTGGGTTTATTCCCGGCGGTTGACACTAGTCTTGATGCCAGCATCTCGTTCAGCAGCAATTTCGCCTGGGATTTCGATCCCAGCAACGGAATCGATGCCTCCGCATTCGATTTCGTCGGCGTGGCCACGCACGAGATCGGACATGCGCTTGGGTTCGTCAGCGGCGTTGACACACTTGATACCAACAGCACATCGCCAAACTTTTTCAACGACAACGTTTTCACCTATGTCAGCCCGCTGGACCTGTACCGTTTCTCAGCGAGCAGCACCGGGGCTGGCTCTGGTGTCATTGACTGGACTGCGGGCCTGAACGGCGTAGACCGTTACTTTTCGATTGACGGGGGTGCGACAAAAATCGCCTCGTTTTCAACGGGGCAGGTCCACGGGGACGGTCGGCAGGCCAGCCATTGGAAGGACAACCTCGGTATCGGAATCCTGGACCCGACCGCCGCGCCAGGAGAGTTCCTGCGTATCACGACGAACGATTTCCGTGCCATGGACGTTATCGGCTGGGATCCGGTGCCGGAACCCGCTAGTGTCGTGCTGCTGGCCAGCGCCGTCCTGCTGGCGGCTTTGCGTCGCCGGTCGACCTAACGTCCGGCCATGGGAACTCGGCTAGTCCACTGGTGCGCCGCGGCCCTCCTGGGTTTTGGAACTGCATCCGCGGACTCATTTAAAGGCGGTCCGGCCCCACGTTCGCCCGCATTCCGGAAATTTGACGCGGGTTTCACCGAGCTGATGAGCGGAAGACCCGCCGATGCTGAGCGCTCCTTCCGCGACGCCCTCAAGCTTCAGCCGGTCTTTGGGCCGGCGCTGGTAGGTCTTTCGGAAGCACAGTTTCAGCAGGGCAAGACCGCGGAAAGCTCCGCGTCGTTGCGGCGGGCGATCGCTGGCGGTGCCGACGACTGGTTTGTGCAGCGGGCCTGGGCGCGCTACCAGGTGCGCAAGAAACAGTTGGCGGTGGCTGAGACCGCCTACCGGACGGCTTTGCGGCTCGGCCCGAATTCCGACACTTACATCGAACTGGGAGACCTCTATCTGATCGGACTATCCAAGCCGCGGGAGGCCGCGGATGCCTACCGTGCCGCGCTGGCGATGGACCCCGTCAGCGCGCCGGCCCGCCAGGCGTTGGCGACCGCGCTGGCGGCGATCGGACAGACGGAGGCCTCGCGCGAAGCTTTCCGGGAAACCGCCCGCCTAGCGCCCAACGATCCATACGTGCTGCTGGCTCGTGGCTTGGAACAACAGCGGCGGGGAGAACCGGAGGCCGCACTCGTCACATTCTCGGATTGCATCGTCCGGCACACAGCATTCGTGCCGGCGCTGCTGGCGCGCGGCAATTTGCACGCATCGCGCAACGACTACTCGAGCGTCCTTACCGATTTCAGCGCCGCGCTGAAACTGGTGCCACAGTCCGGCCAGATACACACCGCTGTTGGTATGCTTCAGCTGCGGTCCAATCTCACCGGCCTTGCTGAAGCCGCTTTCCTGAATGCTATTCGCTTCGATTCCGGCCAAGCCGATGCCTATAACAACCTGGCATGGCTCACGTCGGAACGAAAAACAAAAGCAGGCCTGGACGACGCACTGGCGTGGGCGAAAAAAGCGGTGGCGTTGCACCCCAAACGGGCGACCTACCTCGACACACTGGCGACAGTGTACGGGGCGCGTGGGGAACTGGATGCCGCTATTGCTACGCAGGAAAAGGCGGTCTCGCTGCTGCCCCAGGACGCGGAACTGGTGAACCACCTCTCGGCTCTCCGCGATAGAAAGCGTACTAGCAAGTAACTTGCCGGCTGGCCGCTCAGCTCAGGCAGCTATCCCCGCCGAAAAGTAATAGGACACGGGCTCTTGCCACGGCTAGAGAAAGAATTCCTCAAAATCTTTCCCATATGGAGCGAACCAGTTAGCTAATGAACTGAATGGCATCAAATCAGCAGGAGCCGCAATAATTCCAAGCTCAGCTAATACTCCCGTATCCTCGAGGGCTCCATGCAAATAGGTGCCAATAACCCTGTCTGCACGCAGCCCATCGTGCGTACCGTCCTCCAGTAGCGCGAAAGGCACCGGATCAGAACAAAGTTGCGTAGTCTCTCCAAGATGAATCTCGTAGCCAGAGAAGGCGTGACCGCCGGGAGTCTTCGCTTGCACGACGCGAGTGGTTTTCTCACGCTGCAATACCGTTCGGATTGGCAGCAGACCGAGTCCGGCAAACTCTGTAGAGTTCGATTCCATGGCGTAGGGATCGCCGATGCTTTCCCCAAGCATCTGAAAACCTCCACAGACGCCGACCACGGTAGCGCCCCGCCGGTGTTCGTCCAGGATCCATTCCGCCAAGCCTTGTTCCCTTAGCCACTCCAGATCGGCCATCGTATTTTTCGTGCCCGGCAGGAAGATGAAGTCGAAGTGCTGGCCGGCTGGAACAGTAATCCAACTCGCGCACTTGAGCAGGCGAAAATCAGTGGTGTTAGAAATCCTCGGAAAGCGCAGGATCGCGCAGCGCTGCCCCACCGGCATGGCGGACACCGCCGGCGCGTCCGGAATGCTCAAACTATCCTCGTCGTCGAGAGCGATGCCGTTGGCGTATGGAAATACGCCCAGGCATGGGCAGCCCGTACGCTCTTCGAGAATGCGTTTCCCGCCTTCAAACAGTGAAAGGTCGCCCCTGAACTTATTCACCGCGAATGCCCGCATAAGCCCACGTTCTTCTGGAGTCAAGAGGCCGACCGTGCCGATCACGGAAGCGAACACTCCGCCACGCTCAATATCCGCGACCAGCAGCCAGGGCGCCGAGAGGCGCGCGGCCAGCCCGAGGTTGACCAAATCGAACTGACGAAGATTCAATTCCGTCACACTCCCCGCGCCTTCCATGACGACCACGTCGAACCGCGACGCCAGGTTGCCATACGCCTGCAGCACTTCCTGGAGCAGATAATCGAAGTGCTCGTAGTACGCGCGCGCCGGAAGGGTCTTCCAGACCTTGCCATGCACTACCACCTGACTGCCGCCATCGGAGTTCGGTTTGAGCAGAATCGGATTCATGGCGGGTTCCGGGTCCAGTCCGCACGCCCACGCCTGCGCCGCCTGCGCACGGCCAATCTCTCCCCCCGCGCGGCAAGGGTAAGAGTTGTTCGACATGTTCTGCGCTTTGAACGGCGCAACACGCAGGCCGCGCCGCCGCAGCCAGGCACAGATCGCGGTGACCATCCAACTCTTGCCGGCATGCGACGAGGTACCACCGATAAAAATAGGTTTGCCCACGGCTAGTGCTCCGACCACGTGATTTTTTGCTCTTTCGATGCAACCCCCCTCTGAGGGTCGAGGCTCCGATCAGAGCCCCGAGCGTCGGCGAGCGGGTTTGCGTCAGTACCGAATCTTGCGGTCATGGTACTAAAACCTCCTCCGCACCACCCACACCAGATAAGGCCCGCCGATCACCGCCATAACAGCGCCGGCCGGCAACTCGGCGGGCGCCAGCACAACGCGTCCGATCGCGTCGCACGCGGCCAGCATCACGCCGCCGAGCAGGAAGGAACACGGCAGCAGAAGCCGATTATCGGGACTGATCCGCGACCGCACCAGATGCGGCACGATCAGCCCTACGAACCCGATCGGCCCGGTGAGGGCAATCGCTCCGGCAGTGAGCACAGAGCCGCACACGTAGCCGGTGAGCATCACGCGCTGCAAATCCACGCCGCGCGAGGCCGCCCACGTTTCCCCGATCGCGATCAGGTTCCAGGCACGAGCCTGGCGCAACAGGATTGCGCAAGTCAGCGTCACCGCGACTGCGAAGACGAACAGCGCGGTGTAACTGACCGAATCGACTCTGCCGAGCAGCCACTGCGTGATGGAAAACGAGCGGCGTTCCCGCACCACGCCGTAGATCAGAAGGATGAAGGCCGAGCAGATACTATTCAGCGAGATTCCCGTAAGCAGCAGACGCACACCGGAAATATGGCCGCCCCTCCAGGAAGCGCCGGCCACCATGGCAAGCACTGCGCCCGCGCCTACCATGGAACCGAGCCACAATGCGGGAAAGCCGAGGATGCGCTCCAGATCGAGCGCGAGCACAAGCACGGCCCCCAGCGCGGCGCCTGCGGACACGCCGAGGGTGTAGGGAGTCGCCAGGGAATCGCGCAGCATCGCCTGGAAGAGTCCGCCGCCTAGGGCGAGCGCACCCCCGGCCAGCAGTCCGAGCAGGACACGCGTAATGCGCAGCTCCACGAAGATGCCGTAGTCCGGAGCTAGCTTGGCGAAAACGCGCTGCATATCGATTCCCGTGGGGCCGATCAGCGGGAGGATCACGGCGGCCAATATGAAGAGAACCGCGCAGCCCGAAATCCAGCCGAACGAACTGGCGGAGGATTGCGGCGCCTTCATCGATACACGACCCAGGGCCTGCCCTCGGGCGTCTCGACCAGCCGCAATCGCGGCGACAGCAGCGAGAGCCACGCGGCATCGTGAGCCGCGCCCAGGACCGGAGTATCCGCCGCAATGTGTCCATCGTGAAGTACCAGGAGGCGCGTGCAGTGCGCCAGTGCGAGGTTCAAATCGTGAGTCACGGCGACACACAACGCGCCGGCTTCCGCCAACTTCGTCAACGTGGAAAAGCATTGCAACTGCTGCTGCACATCCAAATAAGTGGAGGGCTCGTCAAACAGCAGGACCTTCGGCTCCTGTGCCAGGCACGCGGCCAGCAGGACACGCTGCCGCTCGCCGCCGCTTAACGTGTAATACGATCGGTGCCGGTAGGCAAGGCACTGCATTCGCTCCATGGCGCGGACTGCGTGCTGTACGTCCTCTTCGGATTCAAACCACTGGTCGGCGTGTGCGTACCGTCCCATCAGGACAATCTGTTCTACGGTGAACGGAAGCTCGCTGCGAATACCCTGCGGCAGATGGCTGATCCAGCGCGCGCGGTCGCGCGCCTGCCACTGCTTCAGCTCGCGGCCATCGATGCGGACCGAACCGGAGTCCGCGGTTCGCAGGCCGGCCATGATATCGAGGATGGTGCTCTTGCCCGCGCCATTGAGGCCGAGCAGCGCGACGAACTCGCCAGGGTTCGCCGAGAACCCAACCGACTTCAGCACAACATTCGATCCATAAGCGAATGCTACGCCGCTCACTTCCACGAGGGCGCTCACGGCCGGGGCTGCGCCTCCCGAATGCGCTTCCGTATGATTTCGACTGCTTCCACGACTCTCGGCCCCGGCACCACCAGTGTTTCCGAGGTGAGTCCAAACACCGTGCGGTTGCGAACTGCTTTCAGTCCTCGCTGCGCCATCCACGGCTGTTTGAGTTCTTCTTCGCCCTTGGTGCCATCATTCTGAGTGGTGCCCATGGCGCCGGCGTCGAGAATGACGTCGGGATCGGCGCGCAGCACCGTTTCCATCGAAATGTGCGGATACTGCAACTTGGAATCCGCCAGCATGTTTTTCCCACCCGCAATGGCGATTAGTTCGTCGAGATATGCGCCGGGGCCTACTCCGATCAGATTGCTGAGCAGCCCCGGATCTCGCCCGACAATCAGCAGCACGGTCGGCCTCTTTGCGGACTGCGATTCGGCGCGAATGGCATCCAGCCGTGCGCGGATCGAAGCCACAAGGCTCGCCGCCCGCGCCTCCACGCCGGTAGCGCGGCCAATATCCTGAATCAGCGTGTACACCTCGGCCAGCGACCCCGGCTCGACTTCGACATAACGTATTCCGAGAGCCGCCAGTTTTCCGGGCAGAGGCACAGGCGACTTCGCCCGCTGAACCACCACCAGGTCCGGACGCAGAACCGCGATCATCTCCGCGTCGGGTTTGATGAATGTGCCGATCTTGGCCAGCCGAAGGACGGCGGGAGGATAGTGGCAATATGTGGAAACGCCGACGACGCGATCACCCAAGCCCAGGGCGAACAGCGACTCCGTAATGCTCGGGGAGGTAGATACAATTCGCGCCGGCTGCGCGAACGCAGCCAGCGCCAGCAGTAGTGCTGGAATGAGGCGTCGTTTCATCAATCAGAATCCGTAACCAATCCCTGCCAGCACGGTACCCCGCGCCGCCAGCCAGCCGTTTTGGTAGTAGCGCTGGTTGAACACATTATCCGCCTTGCCGTAGAGACGCAGCGAGCGCCGCTCATTTTCCCATACCCGGTAGCTCGCGACCAGGGTGCCCTTGGTGTAGCCCGGAAACTCGAAAGGACGGGAGCGCGTGCCAGCAAAGAACGAAGTGTAATAAAGGCTGCTGCGGAATAGCCAGAACGTGGTGTCCAGCCGGCGTCCCCAGTACTTACTGGCGACGAGTGACGCCGTGTGCTCCGGCACGCCGAGAATCTTCCAGAATCCCGCGACCGAGATGTCACGATCGGTCTCCTCGTTGACATAGGTGTAGGAGCCGGAAAGCGTCAACGTCTTGAGCGGACGCGCCTCGACGCCCAACTCCGCCCCACGCGAGATGCCGCCTGAACCGTTGATGTATCCCGATGTGCGGCCGTAGGGGTCGGAAGCGGGCCGGACGACGCCGCTCGAATCGAAGGCAGTGATTGACACTACGCGCGTGTAGAACCAGGTAGCAGAAAGCCTCACGCGGTTGGTGAACAGGTACTGATCGACGCCCGCGTCGAGAGAATTGTAGCGGTCGGGCGAGAGCCGCGGGTCGCCGTACGGCGTGAAGACTGTTTCCCCGTTTACCGGATTGTTGGAGAAGCCGCCGCCGAAGCGCTCGTATAGCGAGGGCGCGCGATAGGCATTGCCGAAATGGGCGCGCAGTTTTGTATTCGAGGCGGCTACCAGGTAGGCCGCGGAAACG
>Ga0163163_10005771_pt1 | contig 10755 bp, 12 predicted proteins | sample S65metaG_FD_119766 | JGI IMG/M metagenome (GOLD analysis project Ga0163163, IMG submission 119766) | Switchgrass rhizosphere microbial communities from Kellogg Biological Station, Michigan, USA - S6-5 metaG | ecosystem: Host-associated > Plants > Roots > Rhizosphere > Soil | place: USA... | reverse complement strand
CAGACCTCCTCGAACGGGCACGTGATCTTGTCGCCCTTCTTCGCCTGGACCTGGAGGACGTCCGCGCGGGGCGCGCTCTGAGCACTGAGCACGAGCGGCGAGGCAAGGAGAGCGGAGCCGAGGAAGAGACGGAGAGTTCGCCGACGGAGCATCGCTGCCTCCTTTGTAATGCCGCCGATCTTATGACCGCGGGCCACAAGATCGCGTGAAGGAGTCGGGCGGGGCGAAAGCTAGGCGAAAGGTTCGTCGGCGGCGCGCAGCGATCCGATCCTCGCCATCACCGTCGCGACCATGCGGTCGCAGCGCGCGCCGAGGAACGGGAACGCCTGGCGGATTCCGGGGCCGGCGCGCTCTAGGAGCTGGCGCTGGAGCGCCGCGCGCGCGCGGTGCAGGCGGACCTTGACCGCCTCCTCGGAGATCTCGAGGCACTCCGCCGTCTCCACGGTCGAGAGCTCTTCCAGGTGGCGGAGGACGAACACGGTCCGATACGTCTCGGGGAGCGACCCGACGGCGTCCTCCAGCAGCGAGCGGATCTCCGCTCCGTATACCGATCCCTCGGCGCCCTCCTCGGGCGAGGCCGGCTCTTTCATCTCGCGCTCGCCTCCCTTCGGCTCGCTCCTGCGCTCCGCCGCCCCCTCGAGCGGCTCGATCCGCTTGCTTTTTCGCCGACGCGCCCACCCCTCGTGCAGCGCGATCCGGCAGAGCCACGTCGAAAAGGAGGCCCGGCCCTCCCACTGGGACAGGTGGCTCCAGGCCCTGACCCAGGCCTCCTGGGCGAGGTCTTCGGCCTCTGAGTCGTTGCCCACGACGGCGCGCGCCAGCCGGTAGACCCGCTGGTTGTAGCGCCGCATGAGCACCTCGAACAGCTCGATGCTGCCCGCGCGGACCCTCTCCACGATCTCCGCGTCGGAGAACGCATTGGCCTCTCCCGGACTGGCGACGTCGCGTTTCACTACTTCGGTGCCGACCTTACGGAGTCCCCGGCAGCCGGAAGGTTACAGGTGGTACGCCCCTTCCATGTAACCTTCGGCGGCCCAGCGACTCCTTAGTGCCGACGGAGGTGCGTTTGATGGACAGACGGCTCGATTCGGTGTGGTGGGCGCTCCGCCTGGGGCTGGGGCTCGGCCCCTTCCTCGCAGGGCTCGACAAGTTCTTCAACCTGCTGGCGCAGTGGGACATGTACTTGAGCCCGGCGGTCACGAAGCTGCTGCCGGTCAGCGGCACGACTTTCATGCACGTGGTCGGTGTCATCGAGATGATCGTCGGCCTCGCCATCCTGACCCGCTGGACCCGGATCGGCGCCTACGTGGCGATGGTGTGGCTGGTCCTGATCGCGATCAACCTGGTCACGACCGGGAACTTCTTCGACCTGGCCGTCCGCGACCTCGAGATCGCGATCGGCGCATATGCTCTCGCGAGGCTGACGGAAGTCCGGGAGGTGTCCGGAGTGAGGCAGTCCGGCCGGCTCGAGCCGGCGAATGCGCATTGAAGCAACCTGAAAGGAGCATCGTGATGAAGAAGCTCGCGTTCCTGGGTCTCGCAGGGTCGATGCTGTTCGCCGGAAGTCTGGCCGCCGAGGAGTGGAAGAACGTCTCGCTCGTCGACACGATGTGCTCGGAGAAGGACGCCGTGAAGGCCGATCCCGACAAGCACCCGGTCAAGTGCGCCGTGGCCTGCGCGAAGAGCGGCTTCGGGATCATGGCCGACGGCAAGTTCCTGAAGCTCGACGACGCCGGCAACAAGCAGGTCGTGGCGGCGCTGCAGACGGCGAAGAAGCCGGACCACATCCGCGCCACCGTCGTCGGCGAGCGCAAGGGCGACGAGATCGCGGTTTCGAAGGTGACGCTCAACTAGGCTCGGACCTCTAGCGGTCCGCTTCGCGGACCGTGGAAATGAGAGGGGAAGTCGCGGCCGGATTTTCTCCCAAAGATGCTGCTTCTCACTGAGAACAGCCGTACGGATGAACGGCGGAGCCGGCGTATCGCTTTACCGTCGCGCCGGTCGATCCACTCGCAGCGCGAATAGTCTCCCGACCGAAGGGAGGGAGGAGGTTCGCGCTGCGGGAGCGGGAGGGAGCGACGACGCAACGGTCACCTCGCGTTGCTCTAGCCGAGCGAGCGTACGCGACGTTGGCACGCTTCCTGCGTTTGCTCCCCTCGGAGGACGAGGAAATGCTGCTTACACTCGCCATCGTGCTTCTGGTTCTTTGGGCCCTGGGTTTCCTGGCGTTTCACGTCACGTCGGGGCTCATTCACATCCTGATCGTGATCGCGGTGATTGCATTCATCATGCACTTCGTCCGCGGATCACGAAGCGTCGCCTGACCCGGTGTCAATGGAAAGCGCCGGCGCGAGCCGGCGCTTTCACTTTCACGCCGCAGCCGCCGCGCCGGTCCGCCTCGTGCACCTGTTTCCTGTCCGCGCCCGCCATCTCGAAGTAAGCGTTTCGGGAGTCGCGCAGAGCCTCGCTGCGCGCGCTCTGCATGCACCTACCTCTGAAGGGCCTCGCCCGATCGGGATCCGGGCGGCCGGGGCGAAGCCGGCGGTTATCTTTCTCCCGTGCGCGTGAAGACCCAGAGCGTCGTCGCCTTCGTCCGCCGGCGGTTCTCGCGCGAGGAAGCCGTCGGCCTCTACTTCACCGTCGGGCTGCTGGCCTGCGCGATCCTGGCCGGCGCCTTCATGATGCTCGCCGACGAGGTCTTCGAGGTCCGGAAGGGACCGAACCCGGTCGACCAGCTCTTCGGCGTGATGCTGACCGGCGCCCGCACGCCCCTTCTGACCGAGATCATGCGGGACGTCACCGCGTTCGGCGACCACCGGTTCCTGCTCCTCGCGGCGCCGGGCGTGATCGCGCTGCTGGTCTGGGCCGGCCACCGGGTCTCCGCCCTTCTGTTCGCCGGGTCGGTGCTGGGGGGCTTCGTACTGGAAGCGTCGCTCAAGCTCGTCTTCGCCCGCGCGCGCCCGGACCTGTGGCCGGCGCTCGTCTTCGAGACCTCCTACAGCTTCCCGAGCGGGCACTCGACCATGGCGGCCGTGTTCTTCGGCGGGCTGGTCGCCGTCGTGTTCCACCTGCGCAAGAGCCGGGTCGAGAGGGCGATCGCGGTCGTGGCGGGCGCGACCGTCATCCTCATGGTGGCGCTCAGCCGGGTATATCTCGGCGCCCACTGGGCGACGGACACGGCCGCCGGGATCCTCGTCGGGCTCTTCTGGGTCGTCGTCTACTCGTCCGGGACGGAGTATTTCGCCCGCCGGACGCGCGCGGCCGTGCCGGAACCTGAGAGGCGCTCGCACGTACTCTAGGGTCATGACGAGCCCCTTTGCCTCGCGCCGGGCCCGGCCGTGCGCGGCGCTCCTCATCGTCCTTCTCGCAGTCCTCCTTCTCGCCGACGTGGCGCCGGCGACCACGCCGTCTCCCCGGGCCGCCGCCGGACCGGCGTCCAACGGCCTCACCGCGTTCGTCCACGCGAACGTCGCGCCCATGGATTCCGAGCGCGTGCTCCGGGACCAGACGGTCGTCGTCTCCGACGGCCGCATCCGCGCGGTCGGGCCGTCCGCCTCGACGCCCGTGCCGGCGGGAGCGAGGCGCATCGATTGCGCGGGCGGCTGGCTCTCGCCGGGCCTCGCCGACATGCACGTCCACGTCTACCTCACGCAGGAGCTCACGCTCTACGCCGTCAACGGCGTGACGACCGTGTTCAACCTCGACGGGCGCCCGGGCCACCTCGCGTGGCGCGAGCGCATCGCGTCCGGCGAGCTTCTCGGCCCGACGCTCTACACGGCCGGCCCGATGTTCAACACGCCGAGGAGCGCGGCCGACGCCGTCGCCGAGGTGGATCGCCAGAGCGCGGCGGGCTACGACGGGATCAAGATCTACAACCAGGTCAGCGCCGCCGAGTACCCGGCGCTCACCGCCGAGGCGCACCGCAGGAATCTCGTGCTGGTCGGGCACGTCGCCCGAGAGCCCGGTTTCGAGGCGACGCTCGCCGCGGGACAGTCGTTCGCGCACGTCGAGGAGTTCCTCTACACGTTCTTCAACCCGAACCACGAGAACGACGTCGCCCATCCTCTCGACGCGTCGAGGATTCCGCAGGCGGTCGCCATGACGAAGCAGGCGGGCGTCTCGGTGATCCCGACCCTCGTCGCCTTCCGCAACATCGTGCGCCAGGCGACCGACGTCGCGGATTACCTCCGCGACCCGAACCTCGCGTATCTCGCTCCGACGATGCGCGAGCGCCTCGAGCCGGCGCGCAACACGTACGCGACGCGATTTCCGCCGGAGATCATTCCGGCCCTCTCCGTCGACTACGACTTCCAGCGGCAGCTCGTGCAGGCGCTGCACAAGGGCGGAGTGCCGATCCTCGCGGGCACGGACGCCTCGTGGCTCGGCGTGCCGGGTTTCTGCCTGCTCGACGAGATCCAGATCTTCCAGGAGCTCGGCTTCACGCCGTACGCGGCGATTCGGACGGCGACGGCGGACCCGGCGAGGTTCCTGCGCCACGAGGCGGACTTCGGGACCGTCCAGCCCGGCCGCCGCGCGGACCTGATCCTGACGCGTCAGAATCCGCTCGAGGACGTGCGGCGCCTGCGCGACCCCGAGGGGGTCATGGTGCACGGCCGCTGGATCCCGGCGGCGGAGAGGAAGACGCTCCTGGCGGGGATCGCCCCCTCGTACCGCCAATCGCTCGAACGGCTCGAGACACAGCTCTCGTCGGATCCGCGCGGAGTCGACGCCGACCTCGCGGCGAACGACCCGCTCGGCCTGTTGTCGTCGGGGCTCCTTCTCGGCGTCGCCGGCAAGAGCACGCCCGCGGGCCTCACGGCGATGCTGCGCAAGGCGCACGAGACGAACGCCGATTCGCCGCTGACGGCCGAGCAGAGCCTGAACGAGCTCGGCTACTCGCTCCTGGCGGCGAAGAAGAACGAGGCCGCGGTCGAGGTGTTCAAGCTGAACACGGAGCTGTACCCGAAGTCGGGAAACACGTTCGACAGCCTGGGGGAGACGTACCTCGCGCTGGGCGACAGGGATGCCGCGCGCAAGTGCTACGAGCGCGCGCTCGAGGTGCAGCCGGACTACTCGAACGCGAAGGGGGCGAAGGAGCTGTTGGAGACGAAGCTGCGGTGACCCTGCGCGGCGCGCCAGCGCGCCGCACTGTCATCCCGAGGAGCGCATCGACGAGGGATCCCGGAGTCGACGTTCCGGATCGGCGTAGGGGCGGACCTTGGGTCCGCCCCCTCAGAAAACGACGGACGCGGCCGATGCTGCTTATGAGAGGGGGCGGGGTCAAGCCCCGCCCCTACGAGACGAGATTGCGCGCGTTCCTTACGGCGAGACCACGTTCACCACCCCCTGCATCAACTCCTGGTGGATCTGGCAGTAGTAGTTGAACGTGCCGACCGAATTGAACGTGTGCGTATACGTGAAGGGCCACTGTTGCGGCGGAGCCGAGTTCCAGTTGAAGTCGGGCGTGCACGGGGCCGGGACGCAGTTCCCCGACGTCGTCGTATGCAGGCCCGCCCCCTGCACCCACTGCCACTCGATCGTCGTGCCGACCTGGATCGTCGAGACGAAGACCGGCTGACTCGGCGGATGCAGCGCGTCGAAGAACGTCATCCCATTGATGGCGCCGACGAGGACGACCCGATTCGGATTGGGCGTCGGCGTCCGCGTCACCGTCGGCGATCCGGTGAGCGACGGCGTGAAGGTGGGAGTCGTGACGCCGGGAGTGTGGCTCGGCGACGGTGACGGCGTCGCGGTGGCCGTGGCGGTGCCGGTCGGCGTGGACGTCGGCGGCGTACCCGTGACGGTCGGCGTCGCCGTGCCGGTCGCCGTCGGCGTGGTCGAGGCGGTCGGCGTCGCCGTGCCTCCCGTCGGCGTCTGCGTGGGTGTGGCGGCGCGGTCGACCGCGCCGGCGACGTAGTACGGGTCCGTCGTGGCGTTGTCGATGACGGCGGCGTAGGCGAACACGGGCGAAGAGGCGTCCACGACGACGACGCCGTTCGACGTCTCGAGGTCCGCGACCCCCGCCGCCGTGAAGATCGCGTTGACCTGGACGCCCGAGTGCGGCGGCACCGGCCGCACGACGGCGACGCCCTGCTGGGCGAAACCCGTGAAGACGCGGAACTGCGCCGTCACGGGCGCGTCGCCCGGATTGAAGAGGCCGACGTTCGTCCGGAAGCCCTGGCCGGAGCCGCCGTTGCGAACGGACGTCAACACGGACGTCGTGTAGGCCTGCGACGCGTCCACGCCCGGAATGAACATCCCCACGGTCGGCGTCGGGAACGTCGAATAGAGGCGGCTCGTGACGACGAGCTGTTCGGTCGCGCCCTCGAAGAGAAACTCGACGCCGCCCGCCGTGTCCGGCGCTCCGAACGTCCCGCGGACCATGTCGTCGAACGCGGCGGACTCGCGCGGCGCCAGCGGGAACACGATCTCCGGAGCGCTCGCCGGGCACGCGCCGAGGAAGCAGCGGTACGTCGCGCCCACGGCCAGCGTGTCCGTGTATGACGTGTTGAAGACCCTCACGTCCGAGTAGAAGGGAGCGATCCCCTGGATCGACGCCGCCGCCGGAAGGGTAATCGTCGTCGCGGCGGCGAGGGGGGAGGCGGACAGGGCGGCGGCCAGAAACCAGGAGGCGCCAGGGAGTCGCATCGTGCTGACGCGATTCTAGCGCGAAGCCTCGAGGCTTCGACTCACGGGTTGACGACGATCGTCCCCTGCATCATGAAGCCGTGCACCTGGCAGAAGTACGTGTAGCTGTTGGTCGACGTGAACGTCTGCGAGAAGGTCGCGCCGTTGTTCTGAATCCCGGAATCCCACGGCGTGCAGCCGAGACACGGTGGCCCGGGGGTGCAGCCCCCGGCGGTACACGTCCCCGACGTGGTCGAGTGAAGGTCGGCGACCCACTGCCACTGGACCGTGTCGCCGACGTGAACCGTGAGTATGCTCGGGACGAAGTTCGTCCCGCCCGAGCCGACCAGCACGACGTTCGGATTCGGCGTCGGCGTGATGCTCGGCGTGCGTGACGCGGTCGGGCTCGGCGTGATGCTCGCGGTTCGCGTCGCGGTGAACGACGGCGTCGGGGTCAGGGTGGCCGTAGCCGTCCCGGTGAGCGTGGGCGACGCCGTGGCCGTCGCCGAGCCGGTCGGCGTCGCGCTGAGCGTGCGCGTCGGCGACGGGGTGATGGTCGGCGTGTTCGACCGGGTGAAGGTCGGAGTGATCGTCGGCGTGAGGGACGGCGTGAACGTCTGCGACGCCGTGAACGTCAGGCTCGGCGTGAACGTCAGGCTCGGCGTGAACGTGTTGCTCGGCGTCAGGGTAATGCTCGGCGTCGGCGACGGACCGGTGGGCGTGAGGGTCGGCGTGATCGTCGGCGTCCCGGTCCCTCCTCCGGGAGGAGTCTGCGACGGCGTGCGCGTGAAGATCTCGCTGGGAGTGAGGGTCGGCGTGGGACCGGCCGCCTGGTCCGCCGACCCCACGACGAAGTACGGGTCCGAGGTCGCGTTGTCGATGACCGCCGCGTAGGAGAACACCGGCGCGTCGGACTGGACGAGGATGACCCCGTTGGCGGTCTGGACGCTCGAGGCGCCCGCCTCCACGTAGATCCCGTTGACCTGCTTTCCGGAGTGCGCCTCGACTCGCCTTCGCACCGCCCCGCCCACTCGCGCGCCGTCCGCGAACACGGTGAACGTCACCAGCGTGGCCGAGTCCCCCGGGTTGAAGACGCCGACGTTGGTGCGGAACCCCGCGCCCGGACCGCGGGTCCGGACCGAGGTCAGCGCGGAGAGGACGGACGCCTTCGAGGCGTCCAGGCCGGGGATGAACATGCCGACCGTCGGCGTCGGAGCCGTCGAGTAGAGACGGCTCGTCACGACGATGAGCGCGGGATCGCCGTCGAAGGACAGCTCGACCCCGCCGGCGGTGTTCGGCTGGGCGAACGCCACCGCGACGATGTCGTTGAACGCGCGCGACTGCCGCGGCGCCAGCTCGAAGACGAGCTGCGGCGGCGAGGCGGGGCAGGGGCCGAGGAAGCAGCGGTACGTGGCCGTCACGGTCACGGCGTCCGCGTAGGACGTGTTGAAGACGCGGACGTCCGAGTAGAACGGAACGACGCCCTGGATCGACGCGGCCGCGGGCAGGGTGACGGTGGCCCCCGCAGCGAGGCGGGGTGCTGCGCAGAGGGCGACGGCCAGAATGAACGAAATGCGGCGAAGCATCTTTACGCCGCGATTCTAGCTTCTAACCTCCAGCTTCGAGGGGATTGGTCTTTTCGAAAAGACCGCCGGGCTCCCCCGAGTGAAGCGGGGGAGCCCGGCGACCGAGATCAAATCACCAGCCGCCCTCCGTCGGCCGCGGGTCCCGCAGGATCGCCAGGAGGCGCTCGTCGAGACTCGCGACGCGGGCCGGCGCAGAACGCCGTCCCGGCGCGGGCGCGCTGCCCCTCGGTGCCGCGGGCGCGCTGCGTCCGGTCACGCCCGGCACGATCAGGGGCGAAGAGCTGGCGGGCGGAGTCGGCGTCACGGTCGGCGAGCCGCTGGCCGAAGGCGTCGGCGTGAGCGTGAACCGCGGCGTGCGGCTCGGGGTCGCCGTCCCGGTCTTGGTCGGCGCGTGCTCCGGCGTCCCGGTCGGGGTCGGTCCCTGGGGACGGTCCGGCGCGCCCAGCACGAGGTACGGATCGCTCGTGTTGTTGTCGATGACCGCGGCGTACGAGAACACCGCCACGTCCGACTGCACGAGGATGACGCCGTTGTCGGTGTCTTCACCGGCGTCGCCGGCCGCGTCGTAGATGGCGTTGACCTGCACACCCGAGTGCGGCGGCACCGTCCTCTGGACTTCCCCGCCGACGGGCGAGTGGTTCGCGAACGCCGTGAAGGTCACGTTGGCCGGGGTGTCGCTCGGATTGTAGACGCCGACGTTCGTCCGGAAGCCCGCATTGTCGCCGCCGTTTCGGACCGAGGTCAGAGCGGAGAGCTGATGGGCCTGCGACTCGTCGAGACCGGGGATGAACATGCCGACGGTCGGCGTCGGGGCGGTCGAGTAGAGCCGGCTCGTGACGATGATCAGGTCCGGATCGCCGTCGAAGGTGAACTCGATGCCGCCCGCGGAGTCGGGCGTGGCGAAGGCGCCCGCGACGATGTCGTTGAATGCCTGGGAATCCCGGGCGGCGAGGTCGATCGTGAGCTCCGGCGGCGTTCCGGGACAGTTCCCGAGGAAACATCGGTACGTCGCCGTGATCGTGACCGGGCCGTCGTAGGACGTGTTGAAGACGCGCACGTCCGAGAAGAACGGCGAGATCCCCTGGATCGAGGCCGCCGCCGGCACGGTGATCGTCGTGCCGCCCGCGGGCGCAGCGGCGAGCGCTGCGATCACGGCTGGCAGGACGGCCAGGAGAAGCGAAAAACGGAAACGGTAACGGGAGTTTCGAGGCGAGTGGAAGGTCCTCATGGTGGGCTCCGTCTGCAAGGACGCCAGAACCGTTCGGGCGTGACGCCGATCACATGCATGCCCCGTGCCGCCCAAATCGAAACCTGTCCCCGAGGTCAGGGTGAAAATCGCGATGATTTCTTCGTTTTTGGGGGGCGCGGCGCGCGTGCTCGGGCTCCGGCTGAATACGGAACTCGGCGCCGGCAGGCGCGGCCGGGAGGGAAGCCCAGCTCCCGGTGTCGCGCGATCGCAACCCGACTTCCCGCGAACCGTGCGGAAAGCGCTCGTGCCGGCGATTCAGCGCGGCCGAGGGCGCTCTAGTGGTCCGAGCCGGGGCTGGGCTGCGTGTCGTCGAGCTCGTTGGGATCGGAACCGCCGCCGCGCGTCCACTCGCCCGAGTCCTCGCCGGGCTCGGCCGCCGGAGGCGTCTTCAGTCCCTGCGTCGCCGGGACCTCCTGGAAGTTCTGATCGCGGCGGTTCTCGCCCACCTGCTCATCGCGGCGGGAGGGGTCGGATTCGGGCATGAGGATGGACCGAGGCGAGTCGGACCGGTAGTTGTCGGACATGAAGGTGACCTCCTGCCGCCGCTGTGTGCAATGTTCGTTCCCGCCGCCGCGGTCCTCCGCCCGGCGAGGTGCTCGTGTCACGGAATCCACTTCCAGAGCACGTGCCCGGGCACGGCGCGGAAGTCGTCCTCGAACTCGATGAAGCCGTCGGGACGCCGCTGCTGTGCCACCAGCACGAGCTGGTTCATGTACTCCCAGTACCAGTCCTTCGCGGGCTTCGGGATGGTCGTGTGGTGCAGCACCAGGCCGAATCTTCCGTGGCTGTCCGGAGTCGCGTCGGGCAGAGGAACGGACGCTCCCGGAAAGCCGAACGCGTTGTTCCACTTCAGGTTCACCGGGACCGCGGGCCGGAAGCCGAGGCCGAAGACGCTCACGTCCGTCGTCACGTTCTGCGGCGGATGGGCACCGGCCGCCGGGGTCGCGTTGACGAGGATCTGGTCGACCCAGATCGTCGCCGGCCAGAAGTCCCAGGAGATCTGGTAGATCTCCTTCATCGCGTCGACGAGCTTGCTGCCGTAGCCGCGGATCGGCAGGTCGAACACGGTGGCGCCGGCGGTGAACTTCTCGAGGGTGAGCTCCTGCGGCTCGGCGCGGACCTGGAAACCGGAAGGCGGACGCGTGGCGTCATTCGGGGGGCCGGCGGGGGTCGTCATGGCGGGCTCCTTGGATAGAAGTCAGAAGTGAGAAGTGGGAACAGGATTCGCGTCCATCAGATCACGCGCCGGCCGGTCCTGCGCGATCCGCTCGACCGACCCGGATGCGCGATAAT
>Ga0163163_10005767_pt1 | contig 10756 bp, 9 predicted proteins | sample S65metaG_FD_119766 | JGI IMG/M metagenome (GOLD analysis project Ga0163163, IMG submission 119766) | Switchgrass rhizosphere microbial communities from Kellogg Biological Station, Michigan, USA - S6-5 metaG | ecosystem: Host-associated > Plants > Roots > Rhizosphere > Soil | place: USA: Michigan... | reverse complement strand
TGTGGCTGTTCCTGTGGCTGCTGTTTCGGCTGATGGTCGGATCCGGCGTCGTGAAGCTCGCGAGCGGCGACCCGGCCTGGCATAACCTGACCGCCCTATCCTTTCATTTTGAAACGCAGCCGATTCCAACGCCGCTCGCGTGGTACGCCGACCACCTGCCCGCCTGGTTGCTCAAGTTCTCAACGATCCTGGTCTTCGTCATCGAAATCGGCGCGCCGTTTCTGATTCCAACCCGACGGTGGATGCGCGTCTCGGCTTTTGTTCTGCTCGCTGGCTTGCAGCTCGGCATCGCCGCTACTGGCAACTACGCCTTCTTCAATCTTCTGAGCATCGCGCTCTGTGTGTTCCTGCTCGACGATGTGATCCTCGGCTCGTGGACGCGGCTCTCGATCGCCGCCGCGGAGCCCGGCCGGTGGCGGCTTGCGGTCAGCGTCGCCCTCGCCATCGTCATCGTTCCGCTGTCGGCAACGGCGTTTGCCGGCTCCTTCGGCATCCCGTTGCCAACGGCCCCGCTCGTCAATCCGGTGATGGACACGATTGCGTCATTTCGCAGCGTCAACGCCTACGGTCTATTTGCGGTGATGACGACGACGCGGCCCGAGATCGTCCTCGAAGGATCAGATGACGGGCAGGTGTGGCGGGAATACGAATTCAAGTACAAGGCCGGCGATCTCCATCGACGGCCGCCCTGGGTGGCGCCCCACCAGCCGCGCGTGGACTGGCAGATGTGGTTTGCCGCGCTCGGTCGGTTCGACGAGGAGCGCTGGCTCCAGAACCTGTGTGTGCGGCTCCTGGAAAACGATGAAACGGTTCTGAGGCTGCTCGATCGCAATCCGTTCCAGGGGCACGCGCCGAAGTATCTGCGCGCGGTCTTGTATCGATACCGATTTTCGAGTCCCGACGAACGACGCCAGCAAGGCGTCTGGTGGACCCGTGAACGCCTCGGAGAGTACTCGCCGGAGCTCTCCCTCGGTCAGTCCAGCCGCTGAGTTACGGTCCCATTGTTCATCGCCGGCGCCGCCGAGGCGCACGGGCCAACAGCGCCGGGAGCTGTGCTTCGATGGCGCGCCTGACGTCGAGCACCACCGAGGCGGCGAGCCGCACTCGGCTGGCAGGATGCGCGACCTTGATCCTGGCCCGCAGCGCCCGTTCGGTCTGGACGATGGCGGTGACGGTCGCCTGGCCGAGCCGCGTCAACGCGATCAGCCGCGATTGTTTGTGGGCCGGGTTCGGCCGCGACTCCACCAATCGGTCCTCGAGCAGCCGGTTCACGAGCGGCTGAAAACGTTGCCGCGACTGGGCCCGGGCTCGCGCCATCTGGGCGACCGTCTGCGGGCCGGTCCGCGCCAACCCGACCAGGACGGTTCGCCGCGGGCCGGACAGCGCGCCGTCGCGGTGGATATCGGCCGCGGCCGCGGTCAGCCGATGGTAGAGCCGAACGGTTTCCTCGAACAGCGCCTCGAGCGCCGCTTCGGTCTCTGCGGACGGCCGCCGCCGTCGCCCCCGCTCTTTCGCCATACTGACAATGTCTTGTCTAACTGACAATTGTTTGTCTATTTAGCCGGACACCCGTCCGGCACAGGCGACGGTTCACCGCGCTTCGTCACCGCCGGCACGCCGTTCGTCCCACCGCGCCGTGGCACACGACGTGCTCCAGGCAGCGCCGACTCTGGCCACAGGAGGGAGATTACATCATGCGAGCTGCACTGGTTGCCGCGGCGATCGTCCTGACTGTCGTTGCCGCCTCCGCGCAGGAGATCGAGGTCGCTGGCGTCGTCGTTGACGCACGCACCGAGGCGCCGCTGGCCGGCGTGGTGCTGTCACTCGACGGTCAATCACCTGGCGCGACGACCGGCCCCGACGGGCGCTTTCGCTTCACGCTTTCGCCCGGGCCTTACGTCGTGTCCGCGTCGCTCATCGGCTTTGCGCTGTTCCGGCAAGCGATCGAGATCGGGCCGCAGCCTCCCGATCCGCTGACAATTCGCTTGTCAGAGGGCGCCGGCGCCTTCGAAGAACACGTGACCGTGACCGGCGCGACCGGCGGCACGATTGGCGGCGCCGCCGGCCAAGAGGGCGTCGCCCTCCACGGTCGCGACCTCGAAGTGCTGCGCGGCGTGACCCTCGATGACCCCCTGCGAGCCCTGCATGTGCTGCCAGCCGTGGCGGCGACCGACGACTTCTACAGCGAATTCGCGGTGCGTGGCAGCCCGTTTCGGCACGTGAATCTGCTGGTGGACGGCCTGCCCTCGCCCTATCTGATGCACTCGGTCTTCGGCGTCGCCGACGGCGGTTCGATTGCGATGATCAACAGCGACGCCATCGGCAGTCTCGGGCTGCAGCCGGGTAGCTACCCGCAGCATGTCGGCCGCCGGCTCGGCGCCCAGGTGGGCATCGACATGCGCGAAGGCAATCGCGAGCGTCATCAGGCGCGACTCGGTCTCAGCGGAACCAGCGCCACGATGCTCGCCGAAGGTCCGCTCGCGCATGGCCGCGGCTCGTGGCTCGCGTCCGCGCGTCGGAGCTATCTCGATCTCCTGCTCAAACGAATCGACGATGGCAACAACCTCGCGTTCGGGTTCACGGACGGCGAGGCGAAGCTGGTTTTCGACGTCACACCGGCTCAGCAACTGCAACTGCTCGCCATCGCTGGTCAATCGCGGTTCAACGAGAAGCCGGACGACCTTGGCGCCAACGACGAGGCAACCGTCAAGGGACACTCGTGGCTGGCCGGGCTGTCCTGGCGAATGACACCGTCGACGCGGTACTCCATCACGCAGCGCATCTACACGACCGGGCTTGGCTACAGGAATCGCAATCGTGATGACCGAATCCTGGACAACAGCCGGTCCAACGACGTGGCCTGGCGCGGCGATGCGGTGATGGCCGTCACGCCAGCGTTGGTCGTGCGCGCCGGCGGCGACGCGCAACGCCTCTCGGCCCGGCACACGCAGCAACGGGCGTTGAACGACCAGCCGGACCTGACGACCATCGGCGATTACGACCGGCAGGGCAATTCGGCCTCGGCCTATGCCGACGTGATCGTGCATCCATCGACGCGCGCGACACTCACGGCCGGCGCCCGTGTCGATCGCTGGGGACCCACCAAAACGTCAGCAGGATCGCCCTGGGCGTCGCTCGACCTTGACGTCGCCCGCGGTCTGCGCGTCCGTCTCGGTACCGGCGAATATCGACAATTCGCCGAACTCGAACAAATCGCCGGCGTCGCTGGCGGCGGTTCAGCCCTGCGACCCGAATCCGCGACGCACCTGGATATCGGCGTGTCTCAACAGCTACCGGCAAGTCTGAGCGCGCAGGCCACATGGTTCATCCGCAACGAGCGCGATGTGCTGTGGACGCCAGGGTCGGAACCGCGACGACTGGCTGACGGGACCATCCAACAGGGCCGTGGCGATGCGCCATGGGTCAATGCGCTCGATGGCCATGCGCGAGGGCTCGAATTGATCCTTCGCCGCGACCGCCCGTCGGGACTTTCAGGTTGGCTTGGCTACGCCTATGCCAGAGACCGCTACACCGAAACGGCCACCGGAGAGTCATTCTGGGCCGATTTCGACCAGCGTCACGGCCTGTCCGCGTTCGGCCGGTATCCGCTTTCGAATCGCACGACACTCGGCGTGAAATTTCGTGCCGGGTCGAATTATCCGGTGAAAGGGTATATCGGCCAGGCCCCTCAATCGCTCAACGCCCCGCCGCTGTTTGGCGGCGACCGGCCGCTCTTCTACCAGTTGGTCGAATCTCGAAACACGCTGCGGTTGCCCGTCTACTCGAGGCTCGATTTCCGCCTCGATCGAATATTCACGTGGTCGAAACGTCGCGTCACGGTATTCGGCGAGGTTGCGAACACACTCAATCGCCGCAACCTGCGAAACGTTCCGTACGATGTCGATCGCTCGGGCCGCGTCTTCGATCCGACCGGCACCCTGCTGCCGATCCTGCCATCGGCTGGATTTGTGGTTGAATTCTGACGCTCGCGTCGTGCGAACGACACCTGAAGTAGGATGCGCACGTGCGCCTGACGCCGAAATCACTGGGCATCATCGCCGTGGCAATGGCGGTGGTCGCCGCGCTCGTCTGGATGGTTTTTGTGGACGAGCAATCGCAGCCGTACAACGTCGACACCGCGATGTTATCGGGCTGGACAGTCGTCGCCGGAACGGCGGACGACCCGTGGGTGGTGGCACTACGGCCGCCTGACGCCCTCACCGCTTCGCTGTTTCAGCAGGTTTCGAAGAAAGCCGGACGAACGCTGGTGTCGCCGCCGCATTCCGCGTTGCCGCTCGTGATGCGGAAGGAGCATGACGAAGCGCTGCAGGGCGTGTTCGGGATCACCGACATCGACCGCATGGCGCGCGGCACTTTCACCGAGATCTCGCGGTTCGAGCCGGTCTGCATCGGTCACCTGGTCGACCGCGCCGGCTCGGGCGGCGAACTGTTTTTTCTCGCCGTCAACTCGCGCGAGTTCAACGATCTGCGCATCGAGATCCAGCCCGATTTCCCCGAGCACGCCGGCGTCGGCATTTACGAGGCGGGATCGCTGACCCCCGTTCTGCCGATCGCGATGACCGACAGGAATTTCGAACGGTGGTGGCCCATCAAACTGGACGAGGCTGTGGATTGCCAGGCGCGGGTCGCGGTCAAATGAACTGACGGATTCTAGGTTCTAGGTGTGTTGTACCAGGACATAAGTCACACCTTTAAGATGCGGCCGCGTGGAGGCGGTCGATGCGCGGTGTGGCATATAGCCCGGATTTCAAGGCCTTGATGATGGGATTGCATCAACAAGGCGAGACGTTTAGTGCCCTGAGCCGACGGCATCACATCGCCCGCGAGTTGTTGTCGCGCTGGTGGCACGACTATAGTCAGGGCGGCCTGGCCGCGCTGCAGCCGCAGTCGCGCCGGCCCCATCACTCGCCGACGAAGACATCCGCGCGGACCGTGAGGCACGTGCTGCAGTTGCGCGCCGCCCGCCGCAGCGCGGTTTGGATCGCGCGCGAGCTGGGGCTCGGCTACGGCACCGTGCAACGGATGCTCGAGACGCACGCCGTGAATCAGTTGCCGCGGCCGGCGCGCCCCAAGCCCCGGCGGTACGAAAAACAGCGCCCGGGGGAATTGCTGCATATCGACCTCAAATATTTGCCAGCCCTTCGGAACGCCCGGAATGACTTCGAATTTGCCGCGGTCGACGACTTCAGCCGAGAGGCCGTGGTCGCGATCCGCACGGACCAAACCAGCGCGGGGGCCGCCGCGTTTCTCGAGCATGTGCTCGCCGCGCTGCCGTACCGGGTTGAAGCCGTCCTGACCGACAACGCCTTCGTCTTTACGATGCGGCATGCCCAGCACAGCGACCGTCTGACACGCTTCCAGCAGGTCTGTGCCGCGCACAGTATTCGCCACTATTTGTTGCGACCCTACGCGCCGCAATCCAATGGCAAGGTCGAACGCTTCTTCCGCACCATTGACGACGAATGCCTGCATGTCCGTCAGCTCTTTACCTTCGCGGCGCGGAGTCGCGCCGTCGATGATTTCGTCTGGTACTACAATCACGAGCGACCGCATCTCAGTCTCGGCGGTATGACGCCGGTCGATCGGCGTAAGCTGTACTTCCGCCAGGCTGAGTGAGACTTATGTCCTGGTACAACACATCTAGGTTCTAGGTTCTTTTTTCTGCCGACATATGTGTAACTGAGCCACCGATAGCCGGCGGCGCCATCATCGATGGCCTCGACCAGTTCGCCGCCGCTGCGTGCGATTGCGGCTTCGACTTCGGCACGCGGGACCACGTGCATCTCGAAGGTCGGCGTGCCACGGCGCAAAGGCCGCAGCCATCGGCGCAAGAAGGAGGTTCGTGGCGCTGCATCGGCGTGAGTGGTGGTCGGCGCGGCCTCCGGCTGATGCACGATCGGTCCGGCAACCTCGATCGGCACGCGGGCGGTTTTCGATCCGCGTTCGGCAAACCAGCACACGCGCTCCTGCACCAGATCGATCTCGAGCAGATGCGGGCCGGGCTCCGTCGGTGCGTGCACTGTCAACTCGACGTCGACACGCTCGCCTGGCGCCAGCGTCGCCGGCAGCATCGCGCGGCCGTCATCAGCAATCGACACCGAGCCGTCGGGCCGCAGCCAATGATTCGCCACCGAAATGTGACGGCCTGCCGGAATGTCGTGCGCCAGCACGTGCGCGCTCTCGTTGGCCACCGTCAGTCGTACGGTGGCGGTTTCGCCGGGCCTCAAAGTCGGCGGCGGAGCGAGGGGAACGATCCGCACGGCGTAAGCATCCACCGGTAATCGATAGCGCTCGGTAATCGACTCCTCCGAATAGCGCTCGGCCGGCAACTGGAAGGCCACGACGCCGCCGGGCTTGACGACGCGGAAGAATTCCTGGATGTACGTGATCGTGACCTCGGGCGGGACGTGCTGCAGCACCAGGCAGGAGTGCACGAAATCGAACGTCGACGAATTGATCGACCGCAGATCGGGGTCACGATTCACCACGAACCGGCAGTGCGGGTTCCGATTGTACCGGCGCGCCACCGCGATCATCGATTTCGCGACGTCGATGCCGACCGTTTCGAGAAACGACTCGGCCAGCGGTCGCGTGAGCCGGCCGACGCCGCAGCCGAAATCCAGACAGCTGCCGCGATGAAACGGCGCCACACCGTGAATGATGCGCAGCCATTTCCTGACGTGCGCGTCACCGGAGGCGAAGAAATCGTCGACGCGCCACTGTCCGCCGAACTTGGTCGGATCGGAGAGCACGCCAAACAGCGGATCGGCGTCGCCGAAGGCGTCCCAATTACGGGCGAGTTTGCGAAATTGCTGAAGATTCATGCGACGCGAACCTGAAGGTTCGCACTGTGTCCGGCTCCGCTCGCCTACAGGCTTGCCCGACCTGCTGCTGGGCCGAGCGCGAAGATCACGACGCCGCGCGCGATCGTCTGTCCGTCGACCTCGACGACGCCGGCCATGCGGCCCATCGTTTCGCGCAGCTTCTGGACCGTTACTTCGATGTGCAGTGTATCGCCGACGCGCACGACGCCGCGATGGCGCACCCGGTCCATGCCGACCAGATACGGGATGCGGCCCTGGTTCTCGGGGCTCGCCAGCACCAGCACAGCGCCCACCTGCGCGACCGCTTCCATCACAATCGTCGGCGGGATCACCGGCAGACCCTGGCGTGGTCTCGACAAATTCGGCTCGCCGTGGGTGACGTGCTTGATCCCGACGATCCGGCGGTTCGGCTCGAACTCGATGATCCGGTCCACGAGCAGCAACGGATATCGATGCGGAAGGATCCGATCGAGTGGGGGAAGTTCGATCAATTGAAAACGGCTTTAACGATGGGTCCGGAAGACGTAATCCCAGAACGGACTGGAGACGCCGTAATGACGTTCGGGCATCGCGTAATGATGCTGCATGTGATACGCGCGCAGGAACTTCACGACGCGTGACTTCACCTGCCCGCGGTGCACGAGGTAGTGAGTGAGGTCGTAGAGCATGTAACCAATCGCCACACCCGCGCCAAGGCCATTGATGAAGCGGCCGAACACGAAACTGAACCCGAAGTAGAGTGCGAAGGCAATCGGCAGGCTCAACACCGGCGGGGTGACCCAGCGGCGATGGTCCTCCGGATAGGCATGGTGCACACCATGAATCAGGTATGCCAGTGTCGCGCCGAAGCGTCCGTGCGGAGTGAAGTGGAACGAGAAGCGGTGGATCACGTACTCCATCAACGTCCACAACGCGAGGCCGGAGACGAAAAGCGCCATCGAGGTGACCGCCGGCACGCCGGAGCGCAGGCTGAGCCAGAACATCCACATCGCCAGCGGAACATAAACCGCCGGCAGCGTCATCGGCCGGACCGTCGTAAACCACTCGAGCAGCGGCTGGTTGAACATCTGCGGCTCGCCGGCCTGCGGCCGCGACCAGTCGTGCGTCGTGAGCACAATCGGTCCGACGATCTTCTGCTGCCGCGGCGGCCAGAGACGCGGCGCGGTGAGCCACGTCGGACGCGCCGGCAGCGCCGCCATCGGGCCGGGGGCTGAGGTGCCTGTTGACGGCGTTTGCATGTGGACGATCTGTAAAATAGCTCGCGTCCACCCAAACAGGCAAGGTCGTACGTATCGTACGTCGTGTCCGGCTTCAGCCGGACCTGTCTCTTGAAAGGGCACTCGTGATCGAAGTCCGTGACGTCGTGGGGCGCGCCGCGCTGGCCGAATTCGTCGATTTTCCGTATCGAAAGTATCGCGGCCACCCGTTCTGGATCCCGCCGCTTCGGATGGGGGAACGCGATCGTTTCAATCGGAAGAAGAGCCCGTTCCTGGCACACGCCGATATGGGTCTTTTCCTCGCGATCGACAACGGCGCGACCGTCGGTCGCATCGCGGCCATCGACGATCACACCCACAACGACACGCACCGCGATAACCTCGCCGCATTCGGATTCTTCGAGGCGAACAGCGAAGCGGCTGCCCGCGCTCTGTTGGATGCCGCCGAGAAGTGGGGGCGCCGGAAGGGCCGCGCTGTCATGCGCGGTCCGCTCAATCCATCGCTGAACGACAGCGCCGGCCTGCTCATCGACGGATTCGACGATGCGCCGTTCCTGTTGATGCCGTATAACCCGCCCGAATACGCGACGTATCTCGAACGGGCCGGCTATGCCAAGGTGAAGGACCTCTACGCCTGGATCTACGAGCTCGCGTTGTTCAATCCCAAAGTGGCGGAACTGGCGGAACGGGTCAAGAAACGCCATCAAATCGTGGTGCGATCGATCGATACGAAGCACATGGAGGAAGAGATCAAGTACTTCCTCGAGATTTACGCAACGGCCTGGAAAGACAACTGGGGCTTCGTGCCGCCGACGCCGGCCGAAGCCGAGCACTTTGCCAGCGAGCTGAAACAGATCCTGGATCCGGAGTTCGCGCTGTGCTGCGAAGTCGGCGGCCGCCGCGCCGGCTGTATCGTCGCCGTCCCTGACATGAATCAGGTGCTGAAAGGGACTGACGGCAAACTCTTCCCCCTCGGCGTGATTCGGTTTCTGCTGCGCAAACGCCTGATCGATCAGGGACGCCTGTTGTTGCTTGGCGTGCTGCCGGAATATCGCGGCCTCGGTCTGCTGCCCCTCATGGTGCACGAGCTTGGACAGCGCGCTGCGAACCGCAAGATTCGCCGGGTGGAATTTTCGTGGGTGCTCGAAGATAACGTGGACATCAATCAGCCTGCCGAGCAGGGCGGCGCGCGGCGCTACAAGACCTATCGCATCTACCAGAAGGCGTTGGCGTGAGCCGGAGTGTGGCGCTGACCGGCGCCACCGGGTTCATCGGGTGGCATGTCGCACGCCGCTTTCTCGACAGCGGCTGGCACGTTCGCGCGCTGGTGCGCCCCGAAAGCCATCGAGCGGTTCCCGGAGGCGTCGAACGAGTCGTTGCCCCGCTTCGAGAAGCCGACATCGTGGCCGCCTGCGCGGGCGTCTCGGTGCTGGTGCACCTGGCTGGCGCGGTTGGCCACAGGACCGACGCCGAATTCGTTCACACAAATGTCGAGGGGACGGCCGAGGTGGCGCGGGCGGCGCGCCGTCTGGGGATTCGACTGGTTCACACGTCGAGCCTGGGCGCCACCGGTCCCAGATCTCCCCAGCGTCCACCCGATGAGGACGAAGCGCTCCGCCCCATCAACGCGTACGGCGAGAGCAAGCGTCGCAGCGAGGAGATCGTCAAGAACCTCGCAGGCCTCGACTGGACAATCGTGCGGCCTACGCTGGTCTACGGCCCCCGCGATCGGTTGTTCCTGCCGCCGTTCAAACTGGCCCGCCGCGGGCTGTTTCCGATTCCGAATCGCACCGCGGAATACAACATCGTTCACGTGGAGGACGTGGCGCGGGGCTACGAGAAAGTCGCGACGCTTGGCGCTCCTGGCGAGACGTTCTTTCTCGGAGCTCCGCATCAGGTGACCATCGTGACGCTCCTCGAGTGTCTGGCGACGGTGTTCGGCCGCCCGTTCCGCCCGTTTACGATTCCGCGAATCGGACTCTCGGCTGCCGCGACCGTTGGCAGCTGGCTGTCGGCCGCCGGCATCCACGCACCAATCAACCGGGCCCGGTATCGAGAGATTGCGGCGGAAGGATTCGTCTGTCGCGTGGACAGGGCACGGGATCGATTGGGATTTGTCGCGACCACCGATTTGCAGGAAGGGCTGAAGACGACGGCGGAGTGGTACCGGGCGCAGGGCTGGTTATAGGGACGGTCTTCACGCGTCTGGACGGCCGGCTTGAAAGCGGGCGCTACGTCATCACCGGTGTAAAACCGAGCCGGCTTCCCACCTGCGCAAAGATATCGACCGCCTCCTGCACCTGTTCCGGCGTGTGCGCGGCCGAACAGCTCGTCCGCAGCAGGCATTGATCCTTCAGGCAGCCAGGCGGTACGACGAGGTTCACGTACACGCCGGCTTCGAGCAGACCCTGCCAGAGCGCGAGCGTGACGTCTTCCGGACCGGTATAGACGGGGATCAGCGGCGATTCGTACGGGCCGACGTCGTAGCCGGCGCCCTGCAAGCCGGCGCGGAAGGCGCGGACGTTGCGCCACAGGCGATCGCGAAACGATCGATCGCGGCCGATGATCGAGAGTGCCGCGCGGACGCCGGCGACGCTTGCCGGTGTGCCCGAGGCCGTAAAGGCATAAGCGCGAGCCGCGAAGTAAATTTCGCGCAGTTCGAGATGGTCGGAGACGCAGAAGCCGCCGACGCCG
>Ga0163163_10005765_pt1 | contig 10757 bp, 10 predicted proteins | sample S65metaG_FD_119766 | JGI IMG/M metagenome (GOLD analysis project Ga0163163, IMG submission 119766) | Switchgrass rhizosphere microbial communities from Kellogg Biological Station, Michigan, USA - S6-5 metaG | ecosystem: Host-associated > Plants > Roots > Rhizosphere > Soil | place: USA... | reverse complement strand
GAGCTCGAAGTTGTCGAACCCGAGCTTGTTCGACGCGAAGATGACGTATTGCCCCGACGGGTGGATGTAGGGTGCCCAGCTCATGGCGCCGAAGTTCGTGATCTGGCGCTGATCGCTGCCGTCGAGATTCATCGTCCAGACGTCGGCGATGAGGCCGGCCTCGTCGAAGCGGCGCCAGATGATGCGCTTGCCGTCGGGAGAGAAGAAGGGGCCGCCGTCGTAGCCGGTGACGTTGGTGAGCCTTTTGACGCCAGAGCCATCGGCATCGGCGCGCATGATGTAGATCTCGGCGAAGAAGCTCGGGTCGGTCTCGAGCTGCTTGGCTTCGGCCGGGGTGAGCGTGTGGTCGTAGGCCTGCCGCGTGGACGAGAACACGATCCACTGGCCGTCCGGTGAGTAGCTTCCTTCCGCGTCGTAGCCTTTCGCGTTGGTCAGCCTGCGGTAGGTGCCCGTTTTCGCGCTGCGGACGTACAACTCCATCTCCGGGTCGTAGTCCCACGAGTAGCGGCGTTCCTTGCCGGAGGCGCGGAAGGCGAGTTCCTCTTCCTGCTGCTTCTTCGACGTCGGATCGTGATGGGTTGACGCAAAGAGAATGTCGCCCGTCTCGGGGTTGAAGAACGAGCAGGTGGTCTTGCCGATGCCGGGCGACACGCGCGCGACGTCGCCGGTGGCCATGTCCATCGTGTAGATCTGATAGAACGGGTTGCCCGGCTCGCGTTCGCTCTGGAACGTGAGCTTCTTTCCGTCCTTCGACCAGTAGCCTTCGCCGGCGCGGCGCCCCTCGACCGTCAGACGCCGTGGCCGCGTGAGGAACTCGCGTTCGGGAGACGTCGCTGGCGCCTGTGCAGACAGCGCGGCGGCGATCGTGCCGAGCACCAAGGTGGTGATAACCATCGCTCGCATGGCCAAAGCGTACCACTGAGAACGGGCCGCCTGAAGGCGACCCCCACGAATGTAGAGAGCGGAATGTAGAGGGCGGTCTTCAGACCGCCCTGGTGGACCGCCCTAGCGCACCGCCGCCGCTTCGTAGGCGCGGCCAAATCTGTTCGCCAGAAAGTCGGCCAGCTCCACCTGTTCCTGGCGGATGAACCCCTGCTTCGGCAGCGCGCCCTGCATGAACAGGTCGAGGACCGCGCACACCCCGCTGGCGGTCGTGATCTGGATACCGGTCATCGCCATGCCGGCCCACGTCTGCGCGTAGACCTTGCGCGCGAACGACACCTGGGTGCGCACGCCCTGCTTCAGCCCCGACGCGGTGACGAACACCACCACCACGTCCTGCTCGGTGGTCGGGATCGCCGTGCGCAGGATGTCTTTCATCACCTCGCGCTTCCCGGCCAGGCCGAAGTCCTGGAGCATCAGCTTGGCGATGTCGCGGTGTCCGGGATAGCGGATCGTCTTGTAGTCCAGGTATTGCACCTGCCCGGCCAGCGTCTCGGCCAGCGTGCCCAGCCCGCCCGAGGTGTTGAACGCCTCGTAGTTCACGCCATCGAGCGCGAAGGTCTCGTAGCCTTCGAGCGGCGGCTGCTCGATGCGTGCGCCGTCGACGATCGCCTCGCACGGATGGACGTACTCGTTGATCAGCCCGTCCACCGACCACGTGAGGTTGTACTTCAGCGCGTTGGTCGGGTACTGTGGCAGCGCGCCCACGCGCATGTGCAGCCGTTCGAGCGTGTCGAAGCCGCGTGAGAGCGCGTAGCCGGCGATGCTGATGAAGCCGGGCGCCAGTCCGCACTGCGGCATGTAGGCGGTGCCCGCCCCTTCGGCGAGCCCGCGGATCACGTGGGCCGCATCGAGATCCTCGGTGAGATCGAAATAGTGCGCGCGCCCCGCGGCCGCGCGCGCCACCGTCGCGCCGAAGTGAAACGGGAGCGCGTTGACCACAGCGTCGTGGCCGTCGATCAGGCGCGCGAAGGTCTCGACGTCGTCGCCGTCGACCAGCCGGCAGCGGTCGCCGAAGCGCGCCCGCACTGCCGCCTCGAACGCGCGGTCCGCGAGCGCGACCTCGTAGCGCGGCTCACCCTCGGCCGTCGCCAGCAGATGGGCCACGACGCGGCCGATGTGTCCGGCCCCGAGGACGAGGACCTTAGTGCTGCGCGTACGGACCGACCTCGGGCTTGCCCTGCGTGTTGGCGAGCGTGCCGAGCTCCGCCGCGACGCCGCGCGCGATGGCCGCCGTTTCGCTCTGCGCCTGGAAACAGGTGAAGTCCGGTCGATCGCGCCACGCCATCGGCCCGCACAGCCGGACGCCGGCGCGCAGCGCCGAGTCGTGCACGATGTTGATCGCGCGTTCGTAGTCCGGTGAGCCCTGCCGGTAGCCGGAGAAGTTGCCGAGGTCGCCGCTCGCGGCAAAGATCGCCGTCACGCCGGGCACCTTGGCGATGGCATCCGAGTTCTTCAACCCCTCGAGCGTCTCGATCATGAGGACCAGCACGATGTTGTCGTTGATCGTGTTGCGGTAGCCGCCGGGCACGTCGCCCCACATGTCCGGGCCGAACGCCTGGCCGCCGCCGTTGCTGCGCTTCCCGAGCGGCGGGAAGTAGGCCCAGTTGCGCGCCTCGATCGCTTCCTCGACGGTGTCGACCGTGGGCACCACGAGCACGAGCGCGCCGGCGTCGAGCGCGTGCTGGATCTCGCGTTCGTCGGTGTAGGCCACGCGCACGCCCGGCACCGCCTTGGCGTGCGGGCACGTCTTCCAGACGCGCGCGGCGGTTTCCCAATCGCGCTGGTCGTGCTGCATCTCGGTCCAGATGAAGTCGTAGCCCGCGTTGGCCATGGCGCAGTAGGTCGACGCGTCGCCGGCGCCGAAAAACGTGCCGCCGGTCACCTTGCCGCCCTGCATCATCTTGATCTTCACCGGGTTCCAGATCTTCGAGCCGGGCGGCGCGTCGAAGGCCGTGCCGTACTTCCAGGCGGCCGGGTCGAACGCGCCCTGATTGACGGCGCCCGCTGGAGCGACCATGCGCGCGTTACTGTCCACGCCGGCCTTGGCGGCGAGCGGAAACGTCTGCGTGCCGGGCGCGAGGTTGTTGGCGTACGGATCGGCGGTGGCACCGCGGCCGCGACCCTGCGCGGGCTGCGCACCCTGACCTGGTGTGGCGGCGGGCGCTGGCGCGTTCTGCGCGCGCGCCACGAAGACCATGCCTGCGACGACGGTTGCGACCACGGCGGCTAAAGCGACTGATCTCATGCGAATCTCCGGTCGAAACTATGTACCCGCGCTCCGGCCGCGTGCAAGCTGATACAGGAGTGAGATGGGCTCTGGCTACAATGCAGCTGGTGCCATTGACGCGTCGAGCCCGGGTCCGTCTCACCTTCCTCCTCTCCGCGGTCGTACTGGTGCTGGTGCCGGGCACCAGAGCCGCCGATCCGCCTCCGAACATCATCCTGTTCGTGCCCGACGGACTGCGGTCGGCCATGGTGTCGATGGACACGGCGCCGGCGCTGGCGTCGCTCGCCCGGGAGGGCGTGACCTTCACCAACTCGCACTCCGTCTACCCGACGCTGACGATGCCGAACGCCGCCGCCCTGGCCACCGGACACTACCCGGGTGACACCGGCGTATTCGGGAACGCGTTCCTGTTCGCCTTCGCCTTGGGCAGTGCGGGCGGATCGCGGATCCCGCAGATCGAGAACGACGTGGTGCTGGGCGAAATCGGCGAGCAGATGAGCGGCAGCTTCGTTCCGCAGCCCACGCTGCTTGCCCTGGCGCGCCGCGCCGGCTACAGCACGGCGGCGATCGGCAAGCTGGGCCCGACGATGATGCAGGACCATCAGGCCCGCGACGGCCGCAGCACGATCCTGATCGACGATGCCACCGGGACGCCGAACGGGACCCCGCTTTCTCCCGACATCGCGGCCGCGATTGCCGCGGCCGGACTGCCCACCGCCACGCCCCCACGCGGAGAAAACGGGCGCGTCGGCACGTTCGACATGCCAGGAACGACCACCCCCAACGTGGCGCAGCAGGCCTGGCTGGTGGACGTGGCCACGCGCGTGGTGCTGCCGCTCTTCAAGGCGCGCGCGAAACCGTTCGTGCTCGTCTACTGGTCGCGCGACCCCGACGGATCGCAGCACAACAACGGCGACAGCTTTCAACGCCTGCAGCCCGGCATCAGCGGCCCGACGTCGCTTGCCGGTATTCGGAATGCCGACGGCAACCTGCGCCGCCTGCGCGAGGCTCTGAGCGCGCTTGGCCTGGCCGCGACCACCAACGTCATCGTGGCGGCCGATCACTGCTTCTCGACGGTGTCACGCGAGAGTGGCACCAGCCCCTCGGCACGGCGCCGCTACGCGGACGTCGTGGCAGGCCATCTGCCTCCGGGATTCCTGTCGATCGATATCGCCGACGCGCTCGGTCTGCCGCTGTGGGATCCGAACCAGAAGAACCGGCGTGTCATGGCGGGGGAACACACCATCGGCAACGCGCTGATCGGGAACGATCCGCAGGCGCCGGAGGTGATCGTCGCCGCCGACGGTGGGCTGGGGCTGATCTATCTGCCGGCCGCAGGCGCCGGCACGCTCGCGCGGCGGATTGCGACGGCGCTGATGGCGCAGGATTACGTGAGCGGCGTGTTCGTCGGGGACGCGCTCGGCTCTCCGGCGGGCACATTGCCGATGAGCGCGATTCGCTTCGTGGGGCGGGCGACGACGCCGCGCCCGTCGATGGTGGTGACGCTGCGATCGTTTTCCACCGGGTGCGCGGTCGAAACGAACTGCGGCGCGGTCGTGTCGAATTCCCTCCAGCAGGGGCAGGGGCACCACGGCGACTTCGGCCGCGCCGAGAGCTTCAACTTCATGGCGGCGGTGGGCCCCAGCTTCAAGGCGGGCTTCGTGGACACGATGCCGGTGGGAAACGTCGACGTGCATCCGACGATGGCGCGCATCCTGGGGCTGCCCTCCGAGCCGGTGGGAACGCTGAAGGGGCGCGTGCTGGCGGAAGCGCTCGTCAACGGGCGCTCGGCGCGCGTCACCACGAAGACGCTCCGCTCCAAGCCGGGTCCCGGTGGCGTGCAGACGGTGCTGCGTTACCAGGAGGTGGGCGGCGTGCGCTACTTCGACGCGGCGGGTACGCCCGGGCGCACGATCGGACTCCCAGCCGCTAGCGCGCGGCCTTGAACACCCGCTCGTCGAGCGGGCTGCCGGTGAGCGGCAGCACGTCGTCGCGGTACTGCTTGGTGTGCGCCGCGGTCGCGTGCGCGTCGAGCGCTGCCTGGTCGCGCCACGTTTCGATCACGGTGAAATGGTTGGCGCGCATCGTGTGCTGCAGCACGTCGAACCGCAGATTCCCCGGCTCCTGACGGCTGGCCTGCGCCAGCTTGGCCAGCATCGGCGCCACCGCCGGATTGGGTGCCACGTCGACGTGCGAGATCACCGACACCGCGCCCCCGCCAGCCGCGCCGCGCGCGGGCGCGACCGCGATCGTCTTGTAGGGGCGCTGGTCGAGGCCGCTGATGCGAATCGCCTTGGTGGAGTCGACCAGCCGCTGCTGCACCGATGCGTCGCGCGCGTCGAACGCCTTCTGATCGCGCCAGGTCTCGATGAGCACCCAGTGGCCGGGCCGTCCGATCTGCTCGAAGGCCTCGACACTCGTGCAGCCGTCCTGCTTCACCGTCGCGTCGTGGAAGGCGCGCAGCGCCGTCGCGGCATCCTTCGTCGATGCGGCCGAGGTTTCCACGTAGGAGACGGCGTAGAACGTCGCGTCCGGAGCTGGCGTCTGCGCGGCGAGCGTCGCGGACAACAAGACCGCAGTGAATAGTCCCCTCATGGATGAGAAGACTACTCCAAAGGGACGGGCCGCCTGAAGGCGGCCCCTACGTACGGTCTACCAGCTCGCGCGAGCCGGCCTTGCGCGCGCAGTTGGCGCAGCAGAACCACGTGCCGTCGTCTTCCACGCCGTGCCCGATGATGCGGCACTTACAGTGCGAGCAGGTGGGCGCCAGCTTCTGGATGGCGCACTCGAAGCTGTCGAAGGTGTAGCTCGTGGCGCCGCTCATGATGACGAACGGCTTGTCGTAGTCGTTTCCACACGTATCGCAGCGAGCCATCTGTCCTCCTATCGGTGACGATCGATCGCCGGACGCGCGACGGTGGCCGCGGCGTCGTGGAAATCGGAACTGTGGGCCCTCGCTTCGTCATCGTCTTCGCGGCGATGCATGCTGCCAGGGTCTGACGGGCCGATCGGCTTGTGCTCGTTGTCCGGCGCGTCGGCGTACGACGCATCCGGTGGTGTCGCCTGACCGCGCCGCCTGGCGGCGGGTCCCGCGGCGGTGGCCGATTCGTCGTCGGCCTCAGTGCCCGCGGTGTCGATGTCCTGATCGCCTGAATAACCGTCGGGTCCGCTCTTCTGTTCGGGTGCGTTCATGGCCAGCTCCTCGGCAGCATTCGCCGCCTGGATACCGATCAGCAAGCGATGTGCCGGAACCGTTCTTGCTCCGTTCGTGTCATTCAGAGGAGCGTTGAAAGACATGCCACGTCCAATGTGGAAAGGGTCGATCAGCTTCGGTCTCGTCAATATCCCAGTCGAGCTCTTCGTCGGCGCGCGTGACCACACGCCGCGCTTCCGCCTGCTGCATCGCACCGACCTGTCGCCGATCAGCATGGAACGGGTGTGCCAGACCGACGGCAAGGCGGTGGCGTGGGACGACCTGGTGAAGGGCTACGAGGTCGAGAAGGGGCGCTTCATCGCCTTGACCGAGGATGACTTCAAGACGGTGGCGATCGAACGAAGCCGCAGCATCGACATCCAGGCTTTCGTGCCGCTTCACGACATCGACGTGCGCTACTGGGATACGCCGTACTACGCGCTGCCCGGCAAGGGCGCCGAGCACGCCTACAACCTGTTCGCACAGGCGCTGGCGAAAAGCGGCCGCGCCGGCATCGCGAAATACGTGATGCGGCAGCGCGAGCATCTGGCCGCGCTCCTGCCGTTGAACGGATGCCTCGTCGTGTCGACGATGCGCTTCGAAGAAGATCTCGTCGAGGTGCCGCACACGTCGCGCGCGAAGGTGAGCGCGCAAGAGATGAAGCTGGCGGACCAGCTCATCTCGGCGCTGGCCGGCGAGTGGTCGCCGGATGCCTACCACGACGACTACGTGCCGGCGCTGATGAAGGTCATCAAGGCCAAGGCCGCTGGACGGAAGATGCCGGCGGTGTCGGGAAAGCCGACGCCGCCGACGAAGGTGGTCGATCTGATGGCGCGTTTGAAGGAAAGTCTCGCCGCCGCACGGGCTTCTACATCAGCCGCTTCTCAGCGTCGGAAACCCCGGGGTCGTCGACCGGCGGCTTGAACGGCGGTGGATCGATGTCCGGAAGGCGCCGCGCGCGGCTGCGGTTCGGATCGTCGGGCGGCACCACCGGTGGCGGAAACGGCGGGTGGTGCTTCGGAATCTGATCGGCGGGCGGCGGCACGGGGATCTCTTCGGGCATGAGCACGCTCCTCTCGGCCCATCGATGAGCAAGAGCGGGACCAAGCATCGAAGGGCCGAGTACCTGGATGAGTCGCGAGACTCATCCACGGGCCGCCTGAAGGGGCCCCCACGTACGGCAGCTATTCCCTGCGGCCGTCGTACCACATGTAGCAGTCGTCGCGATTACGCATGGCACGCCCCAATGTCCACGCGCTCTTCAAGAGCCCGGCGGCCATCTCCCGCTTGGTGTAGAGACGTGCCTTGCGATCGCTCGTCATCAGCGGATGCTCGTGGAGGATGACGATGGTTCGCCGCAGCTGCCGCGCCAGTCGCTTGAGGCGCTTGAAGAGCTCCAGCTCCTCGGTGGCGTACAGCTCGAGGCTGAAGCCTCCCACCGTGCGAAACGCGTGTGCCTCGCAGAAGATGAACGAGCCCGCGGCCAGCCGCGCGCTGCGGCTGATGACGTTCCAGGTGGCCACCGTGGCGCGCGCCAGCAGTTCGTTCGACTCCACCGTCACCGTGGCCCCGCCGGCCAGGCAGCGTCCCGCGGCAATCGTGTCGACGACGTCGGCGAAGAGCTCGGGCGACGGCTGCGAGTCGGCATCGATGAAGAGCAGCCAGTCGCCGGACGCTTTCGCCGCACCGGCGTTGCGCGCGCGTGAAATCTGGTTGATCGGTTCGAACACCACGGTGGCGCCCGCGGCACGCGCGATCTCGGCGGTGCCGTCGGTGGAGTTGTTGTCGCAGACGATCAGCTCGTGGCGCCATCCACGCGCGTCGAATGCCTGCGCCGCGCGCCGAATGCTCGCCAGCGTCGCCGGCAGGCCGCGCGCTTCGTTGAAGGCGGGAACGACGATCGAGATCATCCGATCAGCGGGTGAATGCGAAGACGTTGCTGCGAAGCGTGCTGTTCTGGCTCGTGATCGCAGATACCGTCGCCACGTAGCTTCCTGATGCCAGCCCGAGAATCGTACTCCTGATATCAACCGTGCACTCGCCGTTCACGACGGCCGGCAGCCCCACGTTCACCGAGGACACCGGAGTCGAGACCGCGGGATCCGTGCCGGCGCGAAAGATCTCGAGCAGGTAGTACCGCACGTAGTCCGGCACGATCGCAGGAGCGAACACCGCTTTCGAGAGGACGGTGCCGGTCGCCACCGTGACGTCGCGCCACGCAGCCACCGTTTTGGCGCCCACGTTGTCGTACGCCATCGCGCCCAGGCTGTAGGTGCCTGCCGCGACGCCGGTCCACGTGTAGGCGTAGGGAGGAGCCGCGACGGTTGCGAGCAGCGTCGTTCCCGAATAGAACTCCACTTTCTGCACGCTGCCGTCCGGATCGCTCGCGGTGGCGCCGAGCGCAATGGACGCGGGCGCGACGAAGCTGGCACCGTTGGCTGGCGAGGTCAGCGAGACGAGCGGCGCCGCGTTTGCCGTCACGGTGATCGAGCTCGTCGCGGAGGTGGCCGTGGCTCCCTTGTCGTCGGTCGCCACGGCTTTCACGAGATAGGTTCCAGCCGCCAGCGTGGCCCATGCCGACGCGTTCGCGCTGGTGTCGGAGCCGACGAGCGTCGTCCCGGCGTAGAAGTCCACCCTCACCACGGTGCCGTTGGCGTCGGCTGCCACCGCTGCCATCGCCACCGTCGCGGGTGCCACGAAAGTCGCGCCGTTGGCCGGGGTGATCAGCGACACGGTTGGCGGGGCGTTCACCGTTCCGCCGCTGGCCGTGTAGGCTTCGATTTCCGCGAGCTCGGCCCAGCCCGAGGCCGAGCGCTCGACCAGCACCCGGATCTTCGACGTGGTCACCGGCGCGAAGGTGAACGTCCGCCACACCAGCGTGTTGTTCCGCACCACCCCGTTGGGCACGGCCTGCCACGAGGCGCCCGTCCAGTACTGCACCGTGAAATCGAGCGGGCAGCCGCCACACGTCAACACCGGCGTCGGGTCGATCGGCGCGGACCGGTTGTCCTGCAGCCCGAACACGTCGATCTCGCCGATCGTCTTCGCCGCCGCGAAATCCACCTGCACCCAGTCCGGAAACACGTTGCCCGTGCCGTCGCTCCACGTGCCGTTGCCGCCGTAGGGTGTGCCGCGGCGGTCTCCGTTGACCAGCGCGCCCGCCGGATAGCCCACCCACGCCGACGAGGCTGTCGCCACGCCGCCGTTGGCGGCGGACGCCACGTTGACACGCGAGACTTGCGCTGGCGCCGGCGCCGCGACCGATACGTGCACGGGCGCCGACGTGGTCGAGAGACCGCCGCCGTCGAAGGCCACCGCCGTCACGGTGTACGTTCCCGCGGCGACGCTGCTCCAGTCGAACGTGAAGGGGCTCACGGTGTCCTCGTACAACAACGTGCCGTTGGCCAGGAACTGCACCTTGCTGATCGGCCCCTCGATGTCGGTAGCCACGGCCGACACTGTGAACGTCGCGGGGGCGACGCTGGTCGCCCCTTCGAGCGGCGTCGTCAGCGACACGGCGGGCGGCGTGTTCACCGCCGTGTAGGCTTCGATTTCAGCGAGCTCGGACCAGCCCGACGCCGAACGCTCGACCAGCACCCGGATCTTCGAGGTGGTGAGCGGCGTGAACGTGAACGTGCGCCACACCAGCGTGTTGTTGCGCACCACGCCGTTGGGCACCGCCTGCCACGAGGCTCCAGTCCAGTACTGCACCGTGAAGTCCAGCGGACAGCCCGCGCACGTTAGCGTGGGCGCGGGTTCGACGGGCGCGGATCGGTTGTCCTGTAATCCGAAGACGTCGATCTTCTCGATCGTCTTCGCGCCGGCGAAATCGATCTGGATCCAGTCGGGAAAGAGGTTGCCAGTGCCGTCGCTCCAGGTGCCGCCGCCGCCGTAGGGGGCGCCGCGCCGGTCGCCGTCGTTCACCGCGCTCGAGGGATAGCCTGGCCAGGAGGAGGAGGAGGTTGCCACGCCGCCGTTGGCCGTAGCCGCCACGTTCACCGTTCCGTTTGCGGCAGTGACCACCGCCCGTTCACCGGCGACAACGACTCCTGCGATTGCCACGAAGACCGCACACCCCAGCCGACGTCTGTGCATCAACGACTCACCGTCATTGGGCAAACAGCCGGGCGCGCTGTCTGAAATCAGATTGCAGGGGAGCTCAGTGTAGACGAGATACGGCCGAGGTGAGCCCAGGGAAATCCCTGGGCGGCGTCAGGACAACAGCATGTCTTCGAGCTTCCCGAGGGTCTGCATCGCGGGCAGCACCTGGGAGACGCTGGCGTTCGGCTCGCGCCGTTCCTTGATCGCCGCGAAGAACTCGCGGTCCTGCAGCTCGATGCCGTTCATCGACACGTCGACCTTCGAGACGTCGATCGGGTTGTTCTTGCCGTC
>Ga0163163_10005758_pt1 | contig 10761 bp, 11 predicted proteins | sample S65metaG_FD_119766 | JGI IMG/M metagenome (GOLD analysis project Ga0163163, IMG submission 119766) | Switchgrass rhizosphere microbial communities from Kellogg Biological Station, Michigan, USA - S6-5 metaG | ecosystem: Host-associated > Plants > Roots > Rhizosphere > Soil | place: USA... | reverse complement strand
GTCGTGGTCTCGCGCCGCCGTCGAATGGCATCGTGTGACACGGGCAGACCGAGCAGCGTTCCGAGCGCATCCGCCAGCACGGCGCTCTGATTATAACCCCGGGTGCGGAGACGCGTCGCGCCCAGGGGGATCGGCACCAGGGTCGTGCCGGGACGGGGGGACGCCAGGCGGCGAATCGTATCCGCCAGCACCTGGCCGACCCGCCACCACCCCTGGTATTTGAGCAGGTGGACCGCGTGACGTGCCCCGGGATCCAGCCAGACGGCGCTGGCGACACCGGCCAGTTGCGGCGGCCAGTCGACGCACAGGCGGCAGGCGATTCCCGGGGAGAGCGGCTGGCCGCAGCGGAGACAGCGCGGCTCGGGGAGCGGAGTCCAGCGATTGGCGCAGGGCGAACAGATCAGCGGGTCCAGGAGGCTCGGGGGCAGCCCGGAGTGGCAGATCAGGCACTCCGACGGCACCAGCCAGCGCTCGATGGCGCCGGCGGCGCGGATCAGTTCAGGCCAGGGCGGCACGAACGGCGGCTCGCATCACCTCGCGCGGTGCCCGACGCTTGGGATACCAGCGCTCGAACGCCGCGGCGCCCTGCTCCACCAGCACCTCCCGTCCGTCCGCGGCGGAGCATCCCGTGGCGCGCAGGGCCCGCACCCACTCGGTTTCGCCCCGTCGATAGACCAGGTCCAATGCGGTCCGCGCCGAGGGCACCTCCTCAGGATGGACCGGGAGCGGGTCCGCGTCGGAAAGGCCGAGCGGTGTGCAGTTGATCAGCACCGGACACTCGCCGGCGTCCGCCTCCCCGATGCCCGCCTCGGCGGCCAGGGCGCGGAGACGCGCTGCCCGCTCGATGCTCCTGGATCGCACCGCGACTGGGACACCGGCACGGCCGGCGGCTCGCAGCGCAGCGCGCGCGCTTCCTCCGGTCCCGATGAGACACCATGCACCAGCCGGAGCGCCGAGCCTGGTGAGGGCGGCAAGGATACCGTCGCTGTCGGTCTCGGCGCATTGGGTCACCCCGTTCTCGCTCCAGAACGTGTTGCACACCGGCAGTTCGCAATGTCCTCCCCGCACCGCGAGCGCGGCCGCCGCCGCCTCCTTGTGCGGAACCGTCACGTTGCCCCCGCCACCTTGCCGCAGCAGCGTGTCGATGATTCCTCCCAGCGAGCCTTCTGCGCAGCGCAGCGCGACGTACACCGCATCCAGCCCGAGGGCCCGGAACGCCGCGTTCTGCATGCACGGGGACAGCGAGTGCGCCACCGGATCTCCGAGCAGCGCATAGACCCGGGTCGCTCCGCCGATCTCCATCACGACCGCTCGGCGATACGTGACAGGACCGCGGGGATCATATCGGCGAGCTCGCGTTGGGTCTCGCGGTATTGCTCCAGTTCGGCGCCGTAGGGATCCCTCACTTCGCTGCCCTCCCCGCTCCGGCCGGCGTACTCTCCCAGCAGATGCGCCCGCGCGCCTCCGCCCATTTCCCGGACTCGACCCAGATGAGAACGGGCCATGGTGAGGATCAGATCCGCCTCGTCGACCAGCTCCTTGGTGAGCAGGCGTGCGCGATGATTCGAGAGATCCAGTCCCTGTTCCAGCAGCACGAGATAGGCACCCTCCGACGCCGCCGCCCCCTCCCAGGCCCCGATCCCCGCCGATGACACCTCCAGATTGGCGACGCCCCCAACCTCGGCGGCCTGGCGCAGCATGGCCTCGGCCATCGCGCTCCGGCAGGTGTTCCCGGTGCAAATGAACAGGACCTTCATGGGGCCAGCCTTCCGACGGCTCGGCGCAGCTCGGCTCGCGGGAGCGCCCCTTCCCGAATCAGCGCGGGTTCTGCGGAGGTGCAGTCGACGATCGTGGATGGAGGCACGTTGCCGAGCGTCCCTCCATCGAGCACCAGGAGGTCGCCGGCCTCATACGCATCTCGAAACAAGGAAATGATCTGTTCCGCGCCCGCCGCGGGCGCCTGCCCCGGGCGGTTGGCCGACGTGGACGTGAGGGGCTGGCCCAGCAGGGCGATCAATCTGGCTACGGCGACATGCGAGGTAAACCGCACCGCAAAGCCGCCTTCGGGTCCGCGGAGGAGATCGGGGAGTTTGCCCTCCCCACCACGGAGGACCAGAGTCAGTGGACCCGGCCAGAAGGCTTCCGCGAGGGCGTGCGCCGATGCGGTGAACACCAGTCCGGTGGCTTCCGCCATGGAGCGGCTCGAGACCAGCAACAGAAATGGCTTGCCGGCCTGGCGTCCCTTGAGAGCGGCCAGCCGTTCGAGCGCCACGGCATCCGCCGCCGAACCCAGTCCGTACACCGTTTCGGTAGGGTATCCCAGGATGCCGGCCTGGGCGATGTGGTTTCGCACCGGGTCGACGGCGGCTTCGGCGTCGGACCTGGTCTTGAGCGGGAGGATCATGAAACGGCCGTCGCGAGTGCCTCCGCCACGCGGAGGTCGTCCGGGGTCGTCACCTTGAGGTTGGTGGCTACATCATGGATCAGGACGACCGGGCCACCGGCTCGCTCCACCAGGCCCGATTCGTCGGTGGCGGAATAGCCGCCCGCGCGTGCCGCCGCAAAGGCTCCGCTCAACATCGATCGGGGGAACCCCTGGGGCGTCTGAGCGCGCCAGAGACGATCCCGCGGTACGGTGCGGATGACATGTCCAAATGCGCCCAGTGCGGGCTGCTCGGCTTCCTTCAGGGTATCCGTCACCGGCACCGCGGCGATCGCGCCGCGACCATGCCGGGCGGCGGCGATGACCCGGTCGATCACGGCGGGCTCGGGAAACGGGCGGGCGCCATCATGGACCAGGACCACGGCGCACTCGGGCCCGAGCTGGTTGAGACCGGCCTCGACCGAATCCATGCGGACCTCGCCGCCGGCGACGGCCCGCAGGCGCTCCCCCAAGAGCTCCGCGAGCCAGGCCGGCGGAGTCCGCGCGTCGGCCGCGGGGAGAACGGCGATCACCTCGAGGACCTCGGGATGAGACAGGAACGGGCGCACCGCACGGAGCAGGATGGGTATGCCCGCGACGGTGCGGAACTGTTTCGGCACCTCTCCGCCCAGGCGCTCGCTCCTCCCTGCGGCGACGACGACGACGCCCACGTCACGCGGCAAGAGACGCCGCCAGCTCATCGACGTGGGCGATGGCCACGTGGCGCAGCCCGGGAACCTGGGCGCCCTGCCGCGGTGATGCGAATGCCCGGTGGAATCCCAGGCGGCTCGCCTCGGCCAGGCGCCGTTCCAACCCACCGATCGGACGCACCTCTCCCCCCAGCCCGATTTCTCCGAGATACAGCGCATCGGCCGGCGTCGGGATGTTGTGGAGACTCGAGAGCAGCGCGGCCGCCACGGCAAGGTCGGCGCCCGGCTCCCGAAGCCGCACCCCCGCCGTGACCTGCACGAAGACGTCCAGCTCGGCAAACCGGGCCCCGCCCCGCCGCTCCAGCACCGCCAGCAGGACCGCAAGGCGCTTGGGATCGATGCCGGTCGCGACGCGTTGCGGAGTGCCGTATCCGGACGGGGCCGCGAGAGCCTGTACTTCCACCAGGACCGGCCGGGTGCCCTCCATCAGCGCGGTGATCGCGCTGCCGCTGGTGCCCTCGGAGCGGGCCGCGAGAAACACCGCGGAGGGGTTGGGGACGGCCGCCAGGCCGCGCTCGGTCATGGAAAAGACGCCCAGCTCATCCACCGAGCCGAAGCGATTCTTGGTGGCGCGCAGCAGCCGATAGTCCAGCGATCCCTCACCCTCGAAGTACAGCACCGTGTCGACGATATGCTCCAGGGTCTTGGGCCCCGCGATGGTGCCGCCCTTGGTGACGTGCCCCACGACAAACACCGCCGTGCCGCTGTCCTTCGCGAACCGCATCAGCTTGGCGGCGCACTCCCGGACCTGGCCGACACTGCCCGGGGCGCCTTCCAGGGCGTCGGTGTAGACCGTCTGAATCGAATCCAGGACCAGGAGCTCCGCGCCGGTGGCCCGCGTGGCGTCCAGGACACTTTCCAGGCGGGTTTCGCCCAGGACGAGGACCGGACCGGCGTCCTCCATCAGGCGGTCGGCGCGAAGCCGGATCTGTTCGGGAGATTCTTCACCACTGGCGTAAAGCACGCTGCGCCCGGCCGCCCGCAGCCGTGCCGCCGTCTGGAGCAGCAGGGTGGACTTGCCGATGCCCGGCTCGCCGCCGATCAGGGCCATGGAACCTGGAACGATGCCGCCGCCCATGACGAAGTCGAATTCGGGGATCCCGGTGGTCCAGCGAATGAGGCGGGATTGTTCTACGTCGCTCAACGGCTGCGGGGTGCTCCCGCCCTCCCGTCCTCCCGTCCTCCCGCCGCCCGCCCGCGGGGCCGGCTTCGACACCGAGACCGGCTCCTCCGCGATGGTATTCCATTCCCCGCAGGCTTCGCAGCGGCCGGCCCACTTGGAATGGTCATGCCCGCACTCGGCACAACGGTACACCGAGCGGGCCCGCGCCATCAGCCCTCTCGCTCGGCGTGACTGTCGAAGCGGGTGAACTGCTTGTGAAAATGCAGCTTCAGGTTTCCGGTGGGGCCGTTGCGGTGCTTGGCGAGATGGATGTCCGCCAGCCCTTCGATATTCTCGCCCTTTTCCTCCGCCTTGTCTCGAAGATCCTTGTACATCTCCGGCCGGTGAATGAAGATCACGACGTCGGCATCCTGCTCGATAGCGCCCGAGTCCCGGAGGTCGGACAGCATTGGCGTCCGGTCGCCGCCCCGCTGCTCCGAGGCCCGGGAGAGCTGTGACAGGGCGATAACCGGGATTTCCAGCTCCCGCGCCAGCGCTTTGAGCGACCGGGATATGTCCGAGATTTCCTGAACCCGGTTATCGGAGTACTCCGGGCTCCGCATCAGCTGCAGATAGTCGACGATCACCAACCCGACCTCCGCCTCAGCCCGAAGCCGACGGGCCTTGCCGCGCATTTCCAGCAGGGTCAGCGCCGGGCTATCGTCGATCCACATGGGACATTGCTGGAGGATGCCGGAGGCGCGAGCCAGCTTGGGATAATCCGAATCACGGATGCGTCCCTGGCGAACCGCCTGGCTGTCGATCATGGCCTCGGCACACAGCATTCGCTGGACCAGGGAGTCCTTGGACATTTCCAGCGAGAAGATGGCGACACCATGCCCCTTGTGAGCCGCGTTGGTGGCGATGTTCAGACAGAAAGCCGTCTTGCCCATCGAAGGCCGAGCCGCGACGATGATGAGCTCGGATTTCTGAAAGCCCGAGGTCAGCGCATCCAAATCTGTAAACCCGCTGGGCACCCCGGTAACCGCAGTGCCGCTTCGATGGAGCGTTTCGATGCGCTCCATCGCCGGCCACAGCATCTCCTTGATCCGCATGAAGCCGTCGGTACGGCGTTCCTGGGAGATCCGGAAGATCCGCCCTTCGGCTTGATCGAGCAGCTCGGTGGCAGGCAGCCGGCCCTCGTAGGCCTGCTGAATGATGCCGGTCGAGGCCTCGATCAGGCGCCGGAGAATCGATTTTTCGCGGAGAATCTTGGCGTGGTGTTCCAGGTTGGCGGCCGTGGCCACCGAATCGATCAGCTCGGCGAGATACTCGACCCCCCCGGCCGACTCGAGCTCGTTCCGCCGCAGCAGCTCATCGCGAAGCGTAACGTGGTCGATGACCACACGTTGCTCGGTGAGTGCCACCATGGCCCGAAACAGCCGGCGGTGGCCTTCCTTGTAGAACATGGAATGGTCCAGGCTCTCGGCCGCCTTGAGCGCGGCGTCCTGGTCGAGGAGCATCGCACCCAGAACCGCCTGCTCCGCGTCCGGGCTCCAGGGCGCGGACCGGAGACTCTGCTCAACGGTCGAGAAGCTGTCGGGCGATACGGACGTCATCCCAGGTGGGTTTCTTCCAGTTCGGGTTTCGGAGCAGAGCCGCCGGGTGATAGGTCACGACCAGCGGAGTGCCACGGAAGGAATGTACTCTCCCGCGCAAATCCGTGAGACTTCGCTTGACGCCGAGGAGGGCCTCGGCCGCCGTTGCCCCCAGAGCCACCAGCACCTTGGGGCCCACCAGCTCGATTTGACGCTCGAGGTAGGGCGCACACGCCGCCAGCTCGTCGGGCAGCGGCTTCCGGTTTTGCGGGGGGCGGCATTTGACCGTGTTGGCGATGAAGACATCCTCCCGCTTCAGGTCGATCGCCTCGATCATCCGCGTCAGCAATTCTCCCGCTTTGCCCACGAACGGGCGACCGGTCTCATCCTCGGTCTGTCCGGGTCCCTCCCCCACGAACATGAGCCTGGCGGTGGCGTTTCCCTCTCCCGGAACCGTGCGCTTGCGTCCCTGGCAGAGGAAGCACCGGGTGCATCCGGCGATGGACGCGGCGATCTCCTCCAGGCTCGTCCATTCCGAAGGTGCTGCGCTCGGACGAGCGGGAACCAGCACACCGGGTTCGGTCGGAATCGATGGCGCGTCGACGCTCCAGTGCTTCCGCGGCGCCGCTCCCGACGCGACCGCAGCCGGATCAGGGGGCGGAGCCACCGGGGACGAGGAAGGTTCCGGCGCACTCGATCGCGAAGGGAAATGCTCAGTAACCGGCGCGGCGGCGCCTTCTGCTAATCTCGACGAGCCAAGCGGACTGGACAGGATCACCTCATTCCCGCCCAGCTCCCGCTGCAACGCCAGGTGCCTTCGCACATCATCGGTCAAGACGCGCCTCCACTCGGTCGAGAATCTCCCGGGCCACCTGGTCCTTGCCGGCGAGCGGCACGTCCCACCGTCCACCGTCCCGATCGAGAATGGTCACCCGGTTGGTATCCACCTCGAACCCCGCTCCCGGCTCGAGCGCATCATTCATCACGATGAGGTCGAGGCCCTTGCGCGACAACTTCTCCTGCGCCTTGGCCACTCCGTCTCCGGTCTCCAGGGCGAATCCGACCATGACAGCGCCCTTCTTGCGGAGCGCCAGCGTGGCGGTGAGGATGTCCTCGGTGGGACTCAAACCCACGGTGATAGGGCCTTTCGAGCGGGCCCGCTTTTCTCCCAGCACCTCGGCCGGCCGATAGTCGGCCGGGGCCGCCGCCATGATGAGGACATCGGCCATGGGAAGCTCCGCGGCCACCACCCGCAACAGATCGGCGGTGGTCTCGACGTGCTTGAGAACGGGTCCGACCGGAGCCGCGAGAGCGGAGGGCCCCGCGATCAACCGCACATCGGCGCCCCGATGCCACGCTTCCTGCGCCAGGTGAAAGCCCATCTTTCCGCTGGATCGATTACTGATGAAGCGGACGGGGTCGAGCGCCTCCCGGGTGGGACCGGCCGTCACCACGACGCGCTTGCCGGCCAGCGGCCCAATGCCCCGAAGAAGGCGGGCCGCATGATGCAGAATCGTCTCGGGTTCGCTCATCCGCCCCGGCCGCTGCGACGGGCCTTCGGCCAGCGGACCGGTGTCGGGGCCCACCAGGTGGACCCCGCGATCGGCCAGAACCCTCAGATTCTGCTGGGTGGCATCGGCCGCGAACATGGCATCGTTCATGGCCGGCGCCATCAGGATCGGGCGAGTCGCGGCCAGCAGGATCGAGGTGAGCAGATCGTCGGCCAGTCCGTTCGCGACCCGGGCCAGGAGATGGGCCGTCGCCGGTGCCACGAGCAGGAGGTCGGCCTCATGGCCCAGCCGAATGTGATCGAGCGCCCGTCCCGGCTCCCAGAGGGAGGTCAGGACCGGGCGCCCGGAGAGCGCTTCGAAGGTGACGGGCCGTACGAACTCGGCCGCGCCGGAGGTGAGTACAACGTCCACCCGGGCACCGGCCTCGGTCAAACGCCGGACGAGATGGCAGCTCTTGTAGGAGGCGATCCCGCCCGACACGCCGACCACCACGTGCCGGCCGGACCACACCGTCTAGACCTCGGAGCGGCGGCGCCGAAGCTCGCGGAAGTTGAGCTCCCCCGAGACCAGCTTGCGCATCGAGAGGGTCGTCAGCTTCATGGCCCGCTCATTCTCCGCCCACTGCACCTGACGGTCCTTGGGGAACTCGTTCAGGTATCGGGCGAAGCGCGCCGCGACCAGGATGGATCGATACTTGGTGCCGGCGTTCCGCGCGGCATCCGCTGGCGTGAAGATTTCCATGCGCTGCTCCCGTGTTACTACTGCCCGGCGAGATCCCGCCGAAGGTTTTCGATGACCAGGTCCAGATTGACCAGCCGCTTCACCCGGTGGGCCTCGCCGTCCAGAATGGCGGCCACCTGGGCAACCGCATCTACCACATCGTCGTTCACCACCGCGTATTCGTACTCCCGGGCGGCGAGGAGTTCCTCGCTCGCAATGGCCAGTCGCTGAGCAACCGCCGCCGGGTCTTCGGTTTTCCGGCCCCGCAGCCGCTGTACCAGCACCGGCGCCGACGGCGGCAGCACGAAGACATGCACCGAGTTGGGAAATTTAGCCCGGACCTGCCGCGCCCCCGCCACCTCGATGTCGAGCACCACGTGCTTCCCCTGCGCGAGCCCCCGCTCGATCTCGGCTCGGAGGGTCCCGTACCGGTGGCCGCCGTATTCGGCCCATTCGACAAACGCTCCCGCGGCCACTCGGCGTTCGAACTCGGCGCGGTCGAGAAAATGATAGCTCGATCCCTCGGTCTCGCCGGACCGGATCGGTCGCGTGGTCGCGGACACCGAATAGGTCACGTCCTCGCGCGCCTCGAGCAGGTGGCGCGCGATCGTCGACTTACCTCCTCCGGAGGGCGAGGAGATGACGAGAAGGAACGGGGCTACTCCAAGTTCTCGAGCTGTTCCCGGAATCGCTCCAGCTCTCCCTTCATCGCCACTACCGCATGCTGCATCGCGGCGTCGTTGGCCTTGGATCCGATCGTATTGACCTCACGCCCGATTTCCTGCGCCAGGAAACCGAGCTGCTTTCCGACGGGGCCGGCGGATCCCAGAGCGTCGCGACAGGCGTCGAGGTGCGCGCCGAGCCGGACCAGCTCCTCCGTCACATCGAGTTTCTCGGCCAGGAACGCGATCTCCTGGGCCAGCCGCTGCTCATCGAGCGGGCGGCCATCGAGCAACTGCCCCACCGCGATCCGGAGCCGGTCTCGCTCCCGGACCAGCCGCTCCGGAGCCCGGAGCGCCAGTCCGTCCGCCTCGGCGCGGATCAGGGCGAGACGGGCCAGAAGCTCCGCCGAGAGGACGCCGCCCTCGCGCAGCCGGGCCACCCGACACTGTTCCGCGGCCGCCGCGACAATCGGCTCGATCTCGGCCCACGCCGCCGAAGGAACGTCGCTTTCGGTGAGCACGAACACGTCCGGCTGTCGCGTCACGAGGTCCAGTGGCACCTCGCCGGTCTGTCCGATGGCGGCCTGCAGCTCCCGCAGCCGCGCAGCCGCCTCGCGAGCCCGTTCGACGTTGACCGTCAGTCGAGACCCGGCGTTGTCGGTTTGGGAAACCCAGCGCACCTGCACCGACAAGTGTCCCCGCTCGAAATCCCGGCGCAGCCGGTCTCTGAGATCGACCTCGAAATGGGAGAGGTCGGAAGGCAGCTTGGCGGCCAAGTTGAAGAAACGGTGATTGACAGTCCGGATTTCCACCCGGATGGTCCCTCCTGTCACCGTGCCTTCGGCCTCGCCAAACCCGGTCATGCTGAGCGGCATAGCCTTGTAGTATAACACGTTATGAGGACGGATTGAAGAGGCCATCCGGCCCCGGCGCCGCATGCAAAGGATGGCCGTCTCTCGGTGGCCTCGACGACCGGCAAGGTCCTTGCTGCTGGTGGCTTCGTACCACAGTTGCCCCGTATTCCCCGGCTTCCTACTGTTGAATGCAGTTCGACACCACACGGTGTTCGGGATTCCCAATACCACCTGATTCAACTTTTCGAGGAGAGCACCCTTGGCTTCGATTCGTTTCACGCTCTGCGCCACGGCGCTGGTTGTCGCAGCTTGTGGCGCTGACAATGCGCCGACCGCCCCTGTGTTAGACCGCTCTCCCGACAATAGCGGGGCCGTACAGGCCGAGTCGCACCGCCACCTGTTCGAGCTCCGGGGCAGTCCCGGCGTCAACGCCGCCAAGCCCCAGGGCGGCGGCGGTGGATCCGGAATCTTCTACCACGGCGGCCCGGTGTTGGGCAGCGGCACGAATGTCGCCGCGGTGTATTGGGCAGCGGGGACCATCTATACGGGTGGGCCGAATCCTGGAACGCACGGTTCTGGAGCTTCGGATGGCTCCCTGGTGGGGTACTTTCTCAGCCACCTCGGGGGCTCGCCCTACTTCAACATCAATTCCACCTACACCGACGGAAACGGTCAGCACATCGCCAACGTGGTCAATTACACCCAGTATTGGGCCAACAACACGTCCGCGCCAAGCGGCACCCAGATCGTTTCGGATGCCCAGATGATCGCGATGCTGCAGAGCGGGTTCACCAGCGGAGCACTCACCTACGATCCCGGCACCTTGTACGCCATCTTCACGGCGGGCCAGGTAAACCTCGGGGGCGGATTCGGCGGCACCAATTTTCAGTACTGCGCCTACCACACCCATGGGACCGTGACGATCAATGGCGTGAGCCGGACAGTGCTGTACGCCGCCATGCCCTATGATGCCGCGTATCCGAGCTCCTGCACCGACAATGTTGCGCCCAATGGCGACTTCGGCGCCGACGCCGAGGTCAACACCCTGGCGCATGAAGTCGAGGAGACTACGACCGACATGATGGGCAACGCGTGGTTTGACCGCCGCGGTTACGAGAATGCCGACAAGTGCGCCTGGAATTTCGGAACGACCTTCCCCTCGGGAGGCAGCCAGGCGAACAT
>Ga0163163_10005757_pt1 | contig 10762 bp, 11 predicted proteins | sample S65metaG_FD_119766 | JGI IMG/M metagenome (GOLD analysis project Ga0163163, IMG submission 119766) | Switchgrass rhizosphere microbial communities from Kellogg Biological Station, Michigan, USA - S6-5 metaG | ecosystem: Host-associated > Plants > Roots > Rhizosphere > Soil | place: USA... | reverse complement strand
GGTGGGTGAGGGCCTGATCTACGACCTGCGCACCCGGGTGTTCGCGCACGTGCAGCGGATGCCGGTGGCGTTCTTCACCCGCACCCAGACCGGTGCCCTGGTGAGCCGGCTGAACACCGACGTCGTGGGGGCCCAGCAGGCGTTCACCTCGACGCTGTCCTCGGTGGTCTCCAACGTCATCGGCCTGATCCTGGTGCTCGCCACGATGCTCTACCTGTCCTGGCAGATCACCCTCGGCGCGCTGGTGCTGACGCCGCTGTTCCTGCTGCCGGCCCGGTGGGTCGGGCGCCGGCTGCAGGCGATCACCCGCGAGGCCATGCAGCTCAACGCGGGCATGGGCACGACGATGACCGAGCGGTTCAACGTGTCCGGTGCCCTGCTGGTCAAGCTGTTCGGGCGGCTGGACGACGAGTCGGTCGCGTTCGCCGGCAAGGCCGGCCAGGTGCGCGACATCGGCATCAAGCAGGCGATGTACGGCCGGGTGTTCTTCACCAGCCTGACGCTGGTGGCGTCGCTGGCCACCGCACTGGTGTACGGCGTCGGTGGGGTCCTGGCCATCGACGGCACGATCACGCTGGGCACGCTGGTGGCGCTCACCGCCCTGCTCGGCCGGCTGTACGGCCCGCTCACGGCGCTGTCCAACGTGCAGGTCGACGTGATGACCGCGCTGGTCTCCTTCGAGCGCGTCTTCGAGGTGATCGACCTGCCCCCGATGATCGACGAGAAGCCGGACGCCGAGGTGCTGCCGCGCGGCACCACGGCCGTCGAGCTGCGCAACGTCTCGTTCCGCTACCCGAGCGCCGACGAGGTGTCGCTGGCCTCGCTCGAGGCGGTCGCGGTCCTCGACCAGGCGCCGAGCCAGCAGGTCCTGCACGACGTGTCGTTCACGGTGCCGGCCGGCACGATGACCGCCCTGGTGGGGCCGTCGGGCGCCGGGAAGACCACCATCACCAGCCTGGTCGGTCGGCTCTACGACACGGTCGAGGGCGAGGTCCTGGTGGGCGGCCACAACGTCCGTGACGTGACGCTGGAATCGCTGCACGAGGTGGTGGGCGTCGTCACCCAGGATGCGCACATGTTCCACGAGACGATCCGCACCAACCTGCTCTACGCCCGACCGCAGGCCACCGACGCCGAGCTGCTCGACGCGCTGCGCGCGGCCCAGATCTGGGACCTGGTGGCGGCGCTGCCCGACGGCCTCGACACGACCGTCGGCGACCGCGGCTACCGGCTCTCCGGCGGCGAGAAGCAGCGGCTGGCCCTCGCCCGCCTGCTGCTCAAGGCGCCGGACGTCGTGGTGCTGGACGAGGCGACCGCCCACCTGGACTCCGAGTCCGAGGTCGCGGTGCAGCGCGCCCTCAAGATCGCGCTGGAAGGCCGGACCTCGCTGGTCATCGCGCACCGGCTCTCGACCGTCCGGGACGCCGATCAGATCCTCGTCGTGGCCGACGGCCGGGTGGTCGAGCGCGGCCGGCACACGCAGCTGCTCGCCGCGGGCGGGCTGTACTCCGAGCTCTACGAGACCCAGTTCGCCTCGCAGGAGAAGTCGACGAGTACGCCGGTCGAGGTGGCCTGACCGAGCTCTGGACTGGACGCCCAGCGGCGACCTTGGCTACTCCACGGCCCTGCGCACGCCGGCCAGCGCCTCGGCCCGCAGCGCCGGGAAGCCCTCGAGATCGCCGAAGTCGGCAAGGGCCGCACACAGGCACAGGGCGAGCACCCGGGCCCGCAGCTCCCGTCCCTCGTCAAGGGGACGTCCGTAGGCGGCCAGCAACGCCGCCCGGCCCGCCCCGGTGAAGGCGCTGAAGGCGAGCGACAGGTCCAGGGCCGGGTCGGCGAGGCAGGAGTCGCCCCAGTCGATGACTCCCGTCGCCAGCCCATCCGGGCCGACGAGCAGGTGCCGCAGGTGCAGGTCACCGTGCACCACGACCGGCTCGCCCTCCGGCGGCCCGAGCGGGCCAGCCGCCGCGATCAGGTCGTCGACCGCACGGTCCGTCGCCGAGCCGGCTTGCCAGCTGCCACGCCCAGCCAGCCGGTCCAGGAAGTCCCGGGCCATCGGCCCCCGGGTGCTCGGGGTGGCGCGACGCATCGGGTCGTGCGGCAGGTGGCCACCGAGGTCCCGGGCCACGGCAGGCTGGTGCAGGGCCGCGAGGAAGCCGCCCACCTGGCCACCGAGCGCCACGCGGTCGTCGTCCGGCAGCCCGGCATCGGCCAGCTCCTGCCCGGGGATCAGCCGGGCGCCCCAGAACGGCCACGGGTAGCCGCCCGCGGGCCGGCCCACGAGCTCGGGCACCGGCACGTCGAGCGGCAGCCGGCCGGCAAGGTCCGGGAGCAGCCCCAGCTCGCGGGCCATCAGCGGCACCGCGACCTCCCGCCGCGGGAACCGGAACGCCCACTCCCCGTCGACCAGGTAGACCGTGTTGTCGAACCCGACACCCAGCGGCTCGACCGAGTCGAGGGCGAGCTGGGGGAACTGCCCGGCCAGCAGCCGCCGCGCCTGGTCCACGTCGAGCGCGTGCTCGGCGTCCCAGACGTTCACCGGCGGCACGCTACCCGTCGTACCCGGCGCGGTCAGAGCGCGCGCATCATCCCGCCGTCGACGGGCACCATCGTCCCGCTGACGAAGGAGGCGGCGGGGGAGAGCAGGAACGCGGCGACCCGGCCGAACTCGGCGGGCTCGCCGTACCGGCCCAGCGGGATGCGCGACTCGGACTCCGTCCGGGCCTTGCGGCCCTTCGCGCCGGTTCCGTCCAGCTCGCGGACCCGGTCGGTGTCGATCCGGCCGGGCAGCAGGCCGTTGACCCGGATGCTCCGCGGCCCGAGCTCGTCGGCCATCGTCTTGGCCAGCATGGCCAGACCGGGCCGCAGCCCGTTCGAGGCGGCCAGCCCGGCGATCGGCTGCTTCACGGAGGTGGACAGCACGAACACCAGCGAGCCGCCCTCCTCGCCCATCACGGCGGTCGCCGCGCGGGCGATGCGCAGCGCACCGAGGAACACCGACTCGAAGCTCGCCCGCCACGCCTCGTCGGTGAGCCCCAGCGTCTCGCCCGGCGCCGGCCCGCCGACGCTGACGAGCACGCCGTCCAGGCGGCCCCAGCGCCCGATGGCCGCCGCGGCCAGCCGCTCGCCCAGGGCGGTGTCGCTCAGATCGCCCGGAAGCGCCATGGACCGGTCACCGGCGTCCAGCGAGTCCGTCGCCTTCTGCAGGGCCGCATCGTCGCGGGCGCACATCAGCACCCGGGCTCCCTCCGCGGCCAGCACGGTGGCGGTGGCCAGGCCGAGTCCGCGGCTCGCGCCGGTGACGACGTACACACGGTCCTGCAGTCCGAGGTCCATGTCGGCACATCCTGCCCGGTCCCTGCCTCAGGCCGTCAAACCGCCGCGCTAGGACGCCGTCCCGCGGGCCTCCGCCTCGGCGTGCCGGGCCAGCAGGCGGGCCCGGACCTCGTCCGGCGTGTACGCCGTGCGCTGGCGGGCGGATCGGGTCACCACGACCCCCGTCGCGGCAACCCCGACGAGACCCGCGAGCCCCAGCAACTTCCACCATCGCATGCTGCCTAGGCTACCCACCGTGCCGAGCGGACGCGGAAGGGCGACACCGGAGCCCCGGCTGTCGCTGGCGGGTGCCGTCGAGCTCACCCGGACCGGCGACCTGTGGCTGTTCCGCGGCAGCAGCGCGGCCGACCGGGCGATCCAGGTGACGACCAACAGTCCCGTCAACCACGTCGGCATGGCCGTCGTCCTCGACGACCTGCCGCCGCTGATGTGGCACGCCGAGCTGGGCCGGTCGCTGCCCGACGTCTGGTCCGGCACCCACCAGCGCGGCGTCCAGCTGCACGACCTGGCCGACGCGGTCCACGTCTGGGCGCACCGATACGGCCAGCGGGCCTGGCTGCGGCAGCTGGACCGGCCGGTGACTGCCGAGATGGAGGACGCCGTGCTGCGCACCATCGCGAAGCTCGACGGGACCCCGTTCCCCTCGACGGCCAGGCTGGCCGGCCGGTGGGTCGGCGGCCGGCTGCCGCGGGTCGGGCACGACCCCCGGGACGTCGGCCTGGAGACCGCCTACTGCGCCGAGGTGGTCGCCCTCACCTACGAGGCGATGGGCCTGCTGCCCACCGGGCGGCGCCCGAGCTGGTACGACCCGGGCAGCTTCTGGAGCGGTGACGACCTGGCCCTGCAGGCGGGCGCCCGGCTCGGTGGCGAGATCGAGGTGGACGTCCCACCGCCACCGGCCGCCGCGTGACCGAGCCGCTGCAGCCGCTGCAGCCGCTGGACCGCCCGCGGCGGCTGGCACCGGGCGACCGGGTGGCCGTCGTCGCCACGAGCGGCACCCTGCTGCCGGAGCGGCTGGACCGCGGGGTGGCCACGCTGCGGTCGTGGGGGCTGGACGTCGTGGTCGGCCGGCACGCGCTCGAGCGCCGCCGGCACCTGGCCGGCACCGACGAGCAGCGGGCGACCGACCTGCAGCAGGCCTGGTGCGACCCGGCCACCCGGGCCGTCGTCTGCGCCCGGGGTGGCTCGGGAGCGGCGCGGATCGTCGACCTGCTCGACTGGGACGTGATGCGCGCCGCCGGTCCGCGGGTGCTGGTCGGCTTCAGCGACGTCACGGTGCTGCACCAGGCGGTCGCCAACCGGCTCGGCCTGGTCACCCTGGCCGGGCCGATGGCGGCCACCGAGGCGTTCGCCGGTACCGCGCCCGACGACCAGTCGGTGCAGCACCTCCGGGCCACCCTGTTCGACCCCGGATCGGTCCAGGAGCTCGCCGGCGGCGGCCTGCAGCGGGAGGTCGGCGGCAGCGCCCGCGGTCTCCTCGTGGGCGGCACCCTCGCCCTGCTCGCCAACACGGTCGGCACCTCCGAGCACCGGCCGGCCCGCGGCGGCCTGGCCGTGCTCGAGGACGTCGCCGAGCCGGCGTACCGGATCGACTCGATGCTCACCCAGCTGCTGCGCACCGGGTGGTTCGACGGGGTCGCGGGCATCGTGCTGGGCTCCTGGCGCGACTGCGGGCCGGGCGCGCACGAGACGCTGGTGGAGCGGTTGGCGCCGTTGGGGGTGCCGCTGGTCACCGGCCTGCCGTTCGGTCACGCGGTGCCGCAGCTGACCGTTCCCCTCGGCGTCGAGGCCGACCTGGACGCCGACGCCGGCAATCTCACCCTGGTGCAGCCTGCCCTGCGCTGACCAGCCGGTCGACGGCGCGTAGGGCCTCAGGCAGCGACTGGGCCCGGTGGTCGCGCAGCACGAACTCGTCCGCCCCCGCTCCCGCGTATCCCGCAAGCCGCGCCTGCACGGCACCCGCCGGCTCGCCCGGCCCGAGCACGTCGCCGGTCACCCGCGCGATCGCCGAGGGGGCGCGGCCGACCTCGGCGCAGCGCTGGTCCAGCACGGCGTTCTTCCGGGCCAGCTCGGCCGGCGTCGCCCAGGTGTGCCAGGCCTCGGCGTGCCGCGCGGCGACCCGCATCGTGCGCTGCTCGCCGCCACCACCGACGAGCAGCGGCAGCGGCCGCTGCACCGGCGGCGGGTCGCAGGTCGCCTCGGTCAGCCGGAACCACGCGCCGTCCACCGTGGTGCTCGGCTTGCGCAGCAACGACCGGATCGCGGCGACGTACTCCTCGAACCGCTCCAGTCGCGCCGCCGGCGGCAACAGCTCGATGCCGTACGCCGTGTGCTCGTTCGGCTGCCAGCCGGCGCCCAGTCCGAGGGTGAGGCGGCCGTCGCTCACCTGGTCGAGCGTCGCGGCCATCTTCGCCACCACCGCTGGGTGCCGGTAGGACGCGCCGAGCACGAGGGTCCCGAGCCGGATCCGGGTGGTCCGGGCCGCGACGGCGGCCAGCACCGTCCAGCCCTCGAGCACCGGACCGGCAGCAGGGAGCCCCTCCCCGCCGTACGGCATGAAGTGGTCGCAGACCCAGACACCGTGCAGGCCGACGCTCTCCGCATGCTGGGCCAGGGCCAGCGCATCGGCCCACGGGCGAGCAGGGTCGAGGCAGACGCTGAGGCGCACCGGGTCAGCCGCCGCGGGCGGCGCGCTGCTCGGCCGGCGCCGTCTCGCCCGGCCCCGGCACCTGGGCCAGGTTGAGGGCGGAGTTGACCAGGGCCAGGTGGCTGTAGGCCTGCGGTACGTTGCCCAGCTGCCGGCTCGCGTGCACGTCGTACTCCTCGGCCAGCAGCCCGACGTCGTTGCGCAGCGCCATCAGTCGCTCGAAGTGCACCCGGCCGGCGTCGACCTGACCGTCGAGCACCAGCGCGTCGGCCAGCCAGAAGCTGCACGCCAGGAACGCGCCCTCGTCACCGGGAACGCCGTCATCGGTGTCGTCGGTGTTGTAGCGCCGGACCATGCCGTCGACCGCGAGCTCGCGCTGCACGGCCCGCAGCGTGCCCCGGACCCGCTCGTCCTCGGGCGGCAGGAAGCCGACCTGCGGGATGAGCAGCAGCGCCGCGTCCAGTGCCGTGGAGCCGTAGGACTGGGTGAAGGTCTGCCGGTCGCGGTCGTAGCCGTTGGTGCACACGTCGGCGTGGATCTCGTCGCGCAGCAACCGGTAGCGGTCGAGCGGCCCGTCGAACCGCCTCTGCTCCACGGTGCGCACCGCCCGGTCCGCCGCCACCCACGCCAGCACCTTGGAGTGGGTGAAGTGCTTGCGCCCGCCGCGCACCTCCCAGAGCCCCTCGTCCGGCTCCTTCCAGCCGCTCTCCAGCCAGGTCATCAGGCCGCGCTGGATCCGCCAGGCGTCATCGCTCGGGTCCAGGTCGTAGGAGCGCGCGAGCCACAGGGTGTCCATCACCTCGCCGTAGACGTCGAGCTGGCGCTGGTCGACCGCGCCGTTGCCGACCCGCACGGGTGTGGACCCCTCGTAGCCGGACAGCCAGGGCAGCTCGCGCTCCATCGCGTGCCGCTCGCCGGCCACGCCGTAGAGGATCTGCAGCCGCTCCGGGCTGCCGGCGATCGCGCGCAGCAGCCACTCCCGCCAGGCCATCGCCTCCTCGGTGTAGCCCGTCTTGACCAGCGCCTGCAGGGTGAAGGTGGCGTCCCGCAGCCAGCAGTAGCGGTAGTCCCAGTTTCGTTGGCCGCCGATCTCCTCCGGCAGCGAAGTCGTGGCCGCCGCGATGATCCCGCCGGTCGGCGCATAGGTCAGCGCCTTGAGGGTGAGCAGCGAGCGCATGACGGCGTCGCGGTAGGGCCCCTGGTACGTGCATCGGTCGGCCCACCCCTGCCAGAACCGCTCGGTCGCTACCAGCGCGGCCTCCGGGTCGACCGGGTACGGCCGGTGCTGGTACGACGGGTTCCAGGTGAGCGTGAACGTCTCGCGCTCGCCGGCCCCGACGGTGAAGTCGCCGTACGACGCGAAGTCGCGGCCGACGTGCGCCACGTCGGAGGCGAGCCACACGGCGTCCGGTCCGGCGACCGCGACGAGCATGCCGTCGAGGCTTCGGACCCACGGGATGACGTCGCCGTAGCCGAACCGGAACCGCAGCTCGCTGCGCATGTCCACCCGGCCCTCGATGCCTTCGACGATCCGCACCACGTCGGGTGCCTCATCGCGCTCCGGCATGAAGTCGATGACGCGGACGGTGCCGCCGGGAGTGGCCCACTCGGACTCGAGGATCATCGTGTCGCCGCGGTAGCGCCGACTGGTGCAGGTCGCCGGGCCGCCTCGCGGTGCAAGGCGCCAGTGGCCGTTCTGCTCGGTGCCCAGCAGGGCGGCGAAGACCGCGTCGGAGTCGAACCGCGGGAAGCACAGCCAGTCCAGCGATCCGTCCCGGCCGATCAGCCCGGCCGAGAGCCGGTCCGAGATGAGCGCGTAGTCCTCGATGCGGGACGCCATGACGCGCGGCCTAGCCCGGGATCCGGACGGCGACGGTGGTCGTGGGTCCGGCCAGGGCCGCTCGCCGGTCGGCCGCCTCGCGGCGGGCCAGCACGACGTAGCCGGCGAGGGCGCAGCAGGCGAACAGGAACCACTGGACGGCGTAGGCCAGGTGGGGCCCCTCGCTGGTCTCGGGTGGTGGCAGCAGCTGCGGAGCCTGGCGCGGAGCGGGTTGCTCGCGCACCAGGTCGCCGAACCCGGCGTACACCTCGTAGGGCAGGTCTCGTCGGATCGAGGCGACGTCGATGCGGGTCACCTGGCCCCGCGGCGGCGTGCCGGTCGTGGACGCCGGCTCGCTGGGACGGACCCGCGCCACCACGGTGACCTCGCCGGTCGGAGCCGGGGGCACCCGCGGCACGTCGGTGGCTGACTCGCCCGCAGACACCCAGCCGCGGTCGACCAGCAGCGCCGGCCCGTCGGCTCGCACCAGGGGGACCAGCACGTAGTAGCCGTTCGCGCCCTCGAACGGCCGGTTGCGCACCAGCAGCTGGTGCGCCTGGTCGTAGCGCCCGGTGACCCGGACCCGGGCGTACTGGTCGTCGCTGCTCGGGCCGCGGGTGGTGGACATCAGGGAGTCCGGGGGGACCGGGCGGGCGGTCGAGTTGCTCGTGATCACGTGGTTCTTGGCGTGCCGCGCCTCCAGCCGGTGCAGCTGCCAGCGGCCCAGCAGCACGCAGGCCGCCGCCACCGCGAGGGCCAGCGCGAGCAGCCCCAGCCAGCGGCGGGTGAGCAGGAACCGGTACACCGTCCCGACGGTAACCGCCGGGCGTCGGTACGGCGACGTAGGGTGGGCAGGTGCTGGTGGACAACTATGGCCGCGTCGCGACCGACCTTCGGGTCTCGCTGACCGACAAGTGCAACCTGCGCTGCTCCTACTGCATGCCGCCGGAGGGGCTGGAGTGGCTGCCCGGTCCTGACCTGCTCACCGACGACGAGCTGGTGCGACTGGTCTCGGTGGCCGTCGGCCTGGGCGTGACCGAGGTGCGCTTCACCGGCGGTGAGCCGCTGCTGCGCCGGGGCCTGGTGTCGATCGTCGAGCGGGTCGGCGCGCTCTCGCCGCGACCCCGGATGCAGGTGACCACCAACGGCATCGGGCTGGCCAAGGTGGCTCCGGCGCTCGCCGCCGCAGGCCTGGACCGGGTGAACGTCTCGCTGGACACCCTGGACCGGGAGCGGTTCGTCACGCTGGCCCGTCGCGACCGGCTGGCCGACGTCCTGGCCGGGCTGGCGGGTGCGGCCGACGCCGGCCTCACGCCGGTGAAGGTGAACGCAGTCCTGATGCGCGGTGTGAACGACGACGAGGCGGCGGCGCTGCTGCGCTGGGCGCTGGGCGAGGGCTACCACCTGCGGTTCATCGAGCAGATGCCGCTGGACGCCCAGCACGGGTGGGACCGCGCCACCATGGTCACCGCCGAGGAGATCCTGGCCTGCCTGCAGGCCGAGTTCGACCTGACGCCGGTGGGCGAGGGCGAGCGGGGCAGCGACCCGGCCGAGGAGTGGGTCGTCGACGGCGGTCCGGGCCGGGTCGGTGTCATCGCCTCGGTCACCCGGCCGTTCTGCGGCTCGTGCGACCGGGTCCGGCTCACCGCTGATGGACAGCTGCGCAACTGCCTGTTCGCCCGGGAGGAGTCCGACCTTCGCGGGGCGCTGCGGGCCGGCGCCTCGGACGAGGAGCTAGGCGCTCGGATGCGGGCGTCCTTGCTGGCCAAGCTGCCGGGTCACGGCATCGACGACCCGGGCTTCCTGCAGCCGACCCGGCCGATGTCGGCCATCGGCGGCTGACCGCAGCGTCGGCTCAGGTCGGCTCGTCGGCCGGCCACTCGGCGTACGGCACCGTCTGACGCAGGAACCCCCGCGTCTCGAGGAAGCCGGTGAGGTGCTCGCGGTGGTCGTCGCACGCGGTCCAGGTCTTGCGCCGCTCCGGCGCGTGCAGCTTCGGGTTGTTCCAGGCCAGGACCCAGGTCGCGGGCGCCTTGCAGCCCTTGGCCGAGCAGACCGGCGAAGTGGTCTCGGTGCTCACCGCGACGGCACCACTCGCTGCGAGGCGAGGGGCGATGCCGGGCAGCCACGGGGGGAGCCGCCCGGCATCGCGCTCGCTGCGTCCGCACCCCGGCCAGCCACTGGCCGCCACGAGGCGCGACGCTCGGGGATGAGTATTGCACGAATCGGTGTCACGTCAGCCCTGGGTGCCGTCGATGGCGCGCCGGTCCTGAGCGAGGTCCGCGTCCGGCATCTGCTCGATCCGTTCCCGGCCGCCGTTGGCGAACACCACGGACACGTAGGGGAGCGCCAGCGCCAGGAAGATCAGCACCCAGCGGAGCCAGCCGTGGGTGAGCACCGCGGCGACGAAGCAGACCGTCCGGATGCCCATCGAGAACAGGTAGCGCTTGGTCCGGGAGTCGACGTCGTCGCGAACGCCACGGCGGGCCCCCGTGATCTGGTAGACCGGTGCGCGCTCGACCTTGCGGCCTGGCCTGCCGGGTCGACGCGTCACACCTTCACAGTAGGTCACCTGTCGAGCCCCCCGGAGCAGCCCATCATGAGCAACCGCACCTACCGCGTCACCGAGATCGTCGGCACCTCCGAGACCGGTGTCGACGACGCCATCCGCAACGGGATCGCCCGCGCGGCGCAGACCCTGCGCCACCTCGACTGGTTCGAGGTCACCCAGGTCCGTGGCCAGGTCGTGGACGGGGCACCGCAGCACTTCCAGGTCGGCATGAAGGTCGGCTTCCGGCTCGAGGACGCCTGACCGCTGTCCCGGCGGGTCGTGACTCCTTCGTGATGGCACCGCCCGTAACGCGGCTGGGTGCTGCGCCGATGGAACTGGCGAGCGGTCGAGCAGCAGGCCGCGCGAGACCGGGCTCGCGCTGCCGATCGGGTGGGGACGGCAGCGCGAG
>Ga0163163_10005755_pt1 | contig 10762 bp, 8 predicted proteins | sample S65metaG_FD_119766 | JGI IMG/M metagenome (GOLD analysis project Ga0163163, IMG submission 119766) | Switchgrass rhizosphere microbial communities from Kellogg Biological Station, Michigan, USA - S6-5 metaG | ecosystem: Host-associated > Plants > Roots > Rhizosphere > Soil | place: USA: Michigan... | reverse complement strand
GGCCCCGCTCGACGAACGCGTGCGGTTCTGCAGGCCGTTCGGCTTCTTCGACTACGTCGCGCTGCAGCGCGACGCCCGCTGTGTCGTCTCCGACAGCGGCACGATCACCGAGGAGTCCTCGCTGCTGGGTTTTCCCGCGGTCACGATCCGGGCGGCGCACGAACGGCCAGAGGGCATGGACCATGGCGTGCTGGTGTCGAGCATTCTGCACCCGGACAGGGTGCTGGCCGCGGTCGAGCTCATGACCACGCCGAACCGGCGGCGCCCGCGTGTCGTGCCGGACTACGACGTCGACGACGTCTCGCGCCGGGTTCTGCACATCATCATGAGCTACGTCGACAACGTCCGCCGGACCGTCTGGTACGAACGTTCTCCACTCCTGTCCTGAATTGTCCTCGGCGCGGGGCCATGGCCCCCGCCTCAGCCCGGCCGTCGAGCACCTACCGTCGCGCGAGACTCCAGACATAGCGTGTAGCGGCCTGCTGATGGGCGAAGATCGTCTTTGAAAGAAACAGGCCGGTGCTGTTGTGCTCATCGTGACGGGCACGGACACTCGGTACGTATTCGATTCGTGCGCCCAGCGCCCTGGCCTGCTCGCCCACCGAGATCTCCTCGCCAAACAGGAAGACTTCGTGGTCCAGCGTTCCACCGCGGTCGAACCAGCTGCGACGGAAACATATCAGAGACCCGTGGGGTGCGTAGATGCGTCGCTGGTCTGGTTTGTCTTCCGCGGTAGGAAGAAGGCGGGGTTTGGCGAATGCGGTGTACAGGCGTCCCAGCTGGGCGAGGCTGCGACGCGAGTGGAGCATGTAGTTCCGCCAGGCGCGGAACTTCGACAGCGGGGAGACGAGATACGGGTTCTGATCAAGCCCGCTGAGTGTCGAGATGATCGAGGGAGCGACCACATCCACCGTGGGGGCGACCTCCTGAAGACAGGCCAGGAAGTCCGGCTGGTCAAATACTATGTCAACGTTTCCGACGACACTCCATTCGGGAATTTCGTTTCCATCGGCTGTCCATGACGCCAGGCCGCGTCGAAGCCCACCGAAGTAGCCGAGATTTCCACCGGGTCGGACTATGCTGATGCGCGCGTCCTTGCCAGGCAGTTCGTCAAGCGCCGCTCGACCAGATTCGCAGTCTCCGTTGTCTACCAGTCTGCAGCGCCACGCGGTCACGTGCTGCGTGCGGAGAGACTCGACGAAACGGCACGCGGCTGCCGCTGTCCGGTAGTTGACCGCAATGACGAGAATCAAGTCAGGCCTTTCTGTCTCAAATAACGGACATGAGCAGGGCCCGCAGCTGTGGGACGTGCGGCTAGGAGCCGGATTGATATAGATTAGTCAGCCCTGGCCTTGATCGTGTAGTTCCATTCACCGTGGAACTTGTGCCTGCTGATGGGGATGGTCTTCCTTTTCTGCTCGGTGACCTTGATTTTGGTCGGGCAGTCGGTGGGGTCGAGTTCGCAGTAGACGATGAGGCCGGTGGTCGTGGTGGTGTTGGCGATAAGGCTGATCACGGTCTGGTAGGTGGTCAGTGGCCGTCCGCGCCAGTTGACGGTGATCTGGGAGAACAATCGGTGCTCGATCTTGTCCCATTTGCTGGTGCCGGGCGGGTAGTGGCAGACAGCGATTTCGAGCATCGCCTCGAACTTCTCGGACCCCTCGACCGACACACCCCGACGCTACCGGCCTGATCACAGAAGGCAGCCAACACCCGATCAAAAAAACCAAGTTATTTATTTACGGATTCCTAGCGTGCAGAATATGACGGCGTCTAAGATAAGGGCTCCACAGACGTTCGTGAAGTAGAATATCGAGTATGACGAGGTGAGCGGAATGGCGGCGGTGAGGGCGGTGACGGTGAACAGCGAGCCGAGTCGTCGCTGGCGTCTCATTTTCTCGTAGGCGCGGCTGGCGACGAATCCTCCGATCGCGAGGAGCAGGGCGGCGCCCGCCCTGCCGAAATCCTCGAGCGCTCCGCGAAAGAAGGTGAAGATATTCGTGTGGTTCCCATGCTGATCTACCGGGATGAATTCGGAGTAGGGCTCGCTGTCTTCGGGATTTCCGCCGAGGAACTTGGCGACGCCGTTGAAGGTCAGACTACCCCAGCCTTTGTCGCGGGGACGGAAATCGAGGGACGTCGTGCCGTGCGGTGTCTGCCATGCCGAGTAGGCCGGCAGATAGCCGAAAGCGTACGCTTCGGTCTTTTTTGTTATCTTGTGTGAGGCTTGGCCGCTGACGCCACCGATCCGCACGAACGCTATCCCGAGGAACAACGCCGCCCCGGCGGACGCGACGGCCGTCGCGCCCAGAATCGTCGCGGGTCGGAGGCGGACCTCCCGGCCCAGGTATGCACGACACGAGAGATAGGAACCTATCCAGAGTACGAAACAGATGATCATTGCTGTCCTGGCGGTGGACACGGCACTGTAGAGGACGGCGCCTGCGATTGGCATGGCGGCGTACAGGGTACGGCGACGGGTAGTCTGGTCAAAAAGAAGCCATCGTGGGGCCGCCAGGGCACCGAGATAGGTGATCATGAGGAGTGCTGACACGGATGGGGAGCCTTCGGTAACCCCCCTGTAGCGCTGGACGGCGGCGCTGTTGCCGACTTGGAACAGTCCTTCGAGGGACAAGAGCGACGACGGATGGAATCCTGTCTGGCGAACGACCAGATACGCGGCCGCGGCGCCTGTCACTCCGCCGGCCTTGGCCAGGTGCCCGAGATATTCCGTCCGCCAGCACCGGAGACTCGGGGCCGCTGACACAGTGTTTTTTATCCGCGAGTTGAGGTCGCATCCGGCCAGGCTGCCGAGAGCCCACGACATGACGAGGGCGCCAAGTGTGAGAACCGCGTCCGGCGTGCCGGGGTATCCGGCAAGGGGCGGCAGCGCGAGCGCGAGGACCCAGAATCCCACGAATAGTGGGGCCGGGGACGACCAGGAGCCCTGAAGGCGGGTGAGGACCGCGGCGAACACCGCGAGCAGCGCCACAACAATGATAGTTGTCACAGGCTGGCTCCTAATAAGGGGAATCTTGGCCATCGGGGTCCGGGCAGCGCATGGGCACGGGCTGGCGCGCGTGCGGCTGTCCACCGGCCAAGTTCCTCGTTGGCATTTGCTTCGGCTTGGTCCTCTCGCGAACTTCTTGGCTTTCACTGGCGAGTCGCTCGCCGGTGCCCCATCGCTCGCGAGAATCTCCTAGAATAACAAGCGCGGATATCTCGGTCAGGCAGAGATACAGAAACGCGGCGCCAAGGGTGGTCCAGGCCGCGGCGGCCGGGCCGTACTGCGGCAGCAGCACCAGGTTGCCGACGATGTTGAGCGCCGTGCAGGCCGCGACGTTAACCATCATGACCGTTGTCCTGTCGTTTACCTCGAGGACCTTGTGTGCATTTAGGCTTAGCTGCCAGAGGAACGATCCGACCACCAGCGGGATGACGAGTGATTCGGCCCCAGCGTCGGCCCGTCCTATCAGCAGGCGTACCAGGGGCCCCCGCAGGAAAATAGCGGCGAGCAGCAGCGGGAGAAAGACCGCCGACTGTATCAGAATAGAACGTCGGTTCGCCGACCGGGCTCGGGAGCCATCGGCCTCGTTCCAGTGGCTCATCACGAGCGCGTGACTCGCCATGGTCATGGGGAAGATGCAGACCGCGAGTATCCTTGTGGTGGCGTCGTACACCGCACTATATGTGCCTGCCGAGCCCGCGCCGACAAGATGCTGAATGAGGATCCTGTCAGAAAACTGAAGGACTGCGGCGATGGTGAGCCACAACGACATCGGCCAGCCGAAGCTCCACCATCGACGAGTGACGCCCTGTGAAGCCCTCGTCGCCAGACCTGGGTCAAGTGTTCGTGCGCCTACTGCGGTGACGATCAGCGAGGCGAGAACCATCCCGCCGACCAGCGCTTCCGCGCCAGCGCCAGTTGCGATCAGGAGCGCGCCCGCGAACGCGGAGGAAAGGGCTGCGCGCAGACCTTCGACGAGAGCAACGGCGCGCGCGCGCCGCTGCGCCTGCAGGAATGTCACGATGAGTTGCTGGCAGGTGATTGCCACGGCCATCGCGATGCTCAGTACGAGAAATATGTAGCGAGGGTCCTCGCCGTGCAGCGCTAGCGTGGCAGTGGGTACCGCGACAAGGACCGTGACGGCCAACGTGGTGGCGACTGCGCCGCGGTGCAATGCCGAGAGGTCCTTCTCGTCGTCCCCGGAAAAACGCAGTGCGGACTGGCGTAGCCATCCACTCGTGAGGTTCGCGACTACGAGTCCCGTTGCCCACGAGGCCGAATAGTAACCATACGCGGCACTGCCTGCGAACCGAATAAAGAATGGGACCGACGCGATGCCGATCGCGGCCGGGACTCCTTTGCTTACCCCGTACCAGATGGCGTCTGATGGTGCTCGGCGCAGGGTGGGTTCGACAGACCGGAGAATGTCAGGAGATGATGGCGTCTGGAGCAATTCGTCGTCCTGCTTCCTCAGGCCGGCTCCCCCGCCGACCTGTCGACGTGACGTCGGCGGTCGTCCGGGTCGTCGGCGTGATCTGCTCTGCCTCCCGTCATCCCGACCGGCTCGGACCTTCCCGGCGCTCGTAGTATTCGCCGCGTTCGCCGCGTTCGCCGCGTTCGCCGCGTTCGCCGCGTTCGCCGCGTTCACCGCGTTCGCGCTGCTTGGCGGGCGCGGCGGCCATCAGCTGGGCCTGGGCCCGGATGCCCTCGGTGAAGGGCCGCGGGTGGAAGCCGAGATCACGGCGAGCGTCGGTGATGTCGAAGACCTTGTCCTCCGTGAGCCGGACGATCTGCTCGGCCTTCAAGCGTGGCCGGGCGGCCCACCGCTCGTACCAGCCAGCGAGCCCACGAACCGGCCCGGCCGGCACGGGCAGGCATCGCGGACGGCGGGCGACGGCCTGCCCAGCGGCGGCGACCACCTCGCGGAAGGTCAGCGGCTCCGGCCCGGCGAGGTTGTAGCACTTACGCACCGCGTCCTCGGCACCGACCGCTCGCAGTACGGCCGCGGCCAGGTCGTCGACGTGCACGGGCTGCTGCAGGGCATTGCCTCCGCCGGGGACCGGCAGTACCGGCACGTGGCGCAGCAGCGTGAGCAGCCGGCACATGTTGCGGTCGTCCGGGCCACCGTAGATCATCGTCGGCCGTATGATCGTCCAGTCCAGCCCGGACTTCTGGACTGTCGTCTCCGCGGCCACTCGGACACGTTTCGACGGCGGCTCGAGGGTGGTGAAGATGCCGGTGGTCGAGATGAACACGGCGCGGCGGATGCTGGCGGTCCCGGCAGCGGCCACGACCGTCTCGGCGTGGCCGGAACCGAGCGACGCGATGCTGAGCAGCGCCTCCGCCCGTGCGGCCCCGAACGCCCGCTCGGCTGACCGAGGGTCGTCAAGGTCGCCTCGCACAGCCTCCGCGCCGAGACCGTGCAGGGTGTCCTCCGCGCCGTCGCCACGGGCCAGCCCGACTACCTGATAGCCCGCCTGAACCGCCTGGTCGACGACTCGGCGGCCGAGGAAGCCGCTGCCGCCGGTGACGAGGAGCCTCACCGCGCCACCCCGGACGAGATCGGCCGCGGCCGGTCCGGCTGGTCACGCACCTGCGGCGATGGCTCGTCTGCGGGCAGCCGGGCGGCCGGCACCTCGGCCGGGTCGTCCGGCAGCACGGTCGGAACCGTGGGCCGCTCCACGTCGTCCTCGCCCTGGTCGTCCTCGCCCTGGTCGTCGTCGGCATCGCCGACGACGGCTGCTGCCGTTGGCTCGGAAGTACCGAGGACCTCCAGGAGGAGGCTGCGATAGTGGTCGGCCAGGCGGGCGCGGTCGAAGTGCGCGGCCACGTATGCCCGCCCGGCGCGTGCCATCGCGGCCCGCCCGGCAGGGTCCGCGGCCAGCGCGCGGATCGCCGCGGCGAGCGCCGCCGGGTCCTCCGGCGGCACGACGACCGCACCGGCTGCGGTCAGGATCCGTGCCGCCTCGCCGCGCACCGCGCCGACCACCGGCCGCCCGGCGGCGAGCATCTCGAACATCTTCGACGGGATGAACGTGTCGAACAGCGGTACTGCCCGCAGCGGCACCACACAGATGTCGGCGGCGGCCAGCACGCCGGCTACCTCGTCGCGCGGCACGGTCGGCGCGAGCGTGGTGTTCCTGAGCCCCAGCCGGGCGACCTGCTCGGCGAGCCGATTCTTGTCGGCGCCGTCGCCGACGAAGGCGAACCGGACCGGATCGTCGACGAGCAGCGCCGCCGCGTGGGCGATCACCGTCAGCCCCTGCGAGATGCCGTGCGCGCCGACGTACACGACCAGTGTGTCCGCTGGCCCGGCCCCCAGCCGGGCTGGTGTTGTCTCGCGCGCCGCCGGCGTGACGGCGTTTGGTTTCGTCTCCGACTCGGCCGGGCGGAATCGGTCGAGGTCGACGCCGTTCGGGATGACGTGCACTTTCCTGGCCGGAATGCCGCGGCGCACGATGTCGTCGCGGAAGCCCTCCGTCACCGTCACGACGGCGTCCGCTGACCGGTAGGCGGCAAGCTCGCAGCGCTCCAACGCTGCGATGATCCGTCGGTTGGTGATGACGCCCAGCTGGACGAAGATCGCCGGCCACAGGTCGCGTACCTCGACGACGAGCCTGGCGCGCCGCTGCCGGGCGAGCAGCCAGGCCGAGCCAAGGGAGAAAAACGTCGGTGACGAGACCACGACGACGTCCGCCGGGCCGACGGCCCCTGTGCCGAGCAGCACCCCGCTGACCATGAAGGACAGGTGGCCCAGGGTCTTGCGGGCGACCCCCTCGTTCGGGGTCGCGTACAGCCAGGTCCTGACCACGCGATAGCCGTCGACCCACTCCATTCGACGGGCCGCGCCACGGTAGGCCGGCGGCACGACGCCGGTCGGGTGGTTCGGCATGCCGGTCAGGACGGTGACGTCGAGGCCGCTCGCGGCCCACGCGCGCGCGGTTTCCGACAGCCGGGCCTGCGGCGCGCCGACCTCCGGCGGGAAGTAGTGGGTGACCAGCAGGACCCGGGGCCGGCGGGCACCGTCCCGCCCGCGCGAGCCCCGGTCAGCCGGCGGGTCATCGTTCGACGTCCCTGCGGCGTTGCTGTACGGGCTCATCGCACCATCGACCTCCGGTCAGAAGGGAGAATACACGTGATCGATTAACTACCAATAGTAATCGAACCTAGAGTCATCAGGTAGGCACGCCGAGTCTCCGGATGGGGTGTCGTCCCCGCCATGCGGGTCCGGTGCCGACCGGGCGCGTCCTCGACGGCCTTGTAGGCCAAGGTTAGTGACTTAGAGTAATCGAACAACTACGATTACTGACGTGAGGCGACGGCGAGTGTCCGATGGACGTGTTACCCGGGGCGGCGTCGGCCGCAACTGCTACCTGGCTCTTGGGCGTGCCGCGCGCGCCGTCCGCGATGGGCGGGCCGGGTGGTGACGGCGGGAGTGCCGGCGCGGACAGCGTCGGCAAGGATGGCGACGACATCGACAGTGTCGGATACGACAGCGTCGACATCGACGGGGCCAGCGCAGGCCGGGCGCGAGCGGCGCGGGCCGTGCGCTGGGTTGCGCGCCGTCGTCGTCGCCGGTGCCCGGCCGAACTTCATGAAGATCAAACCAATCCTGGCCGCGCTCGCGGCCGACGGCGCGCTGCCCACGCTGGTGCACACCGGCCAGCACTATGACGAGGCGATGAGCGGCGTCTTCTTCGCAGAGCTCGGCATCCCGCGCCCCGACCACCATCTGGGCGCGGGGTCCGGTTCGCACGCCGTCCAGACCGCCGCCGTGATGACCGCGTTCGAGCCGCTGCTCGACGAGCTCGCGCCGGACCTGGTCGTCGTGGTCGGCGACGTCAACTCGACGCTGGCCTGCGCGCTGGTCGCGGCGAAGGCCGGGGTGCCGGCCGCGCATGTCGAGGCTGGCCTGCGCAGCGGCGATCGCTCGATGCCGGAGGAGATCAACAGGATCGTCACGGACCGCCTCTGCGAGCACCTGTTCGCGCCGTCGGCGGAGGCCGTCGACAACCTGCTGCGCGAGGGCGCCGCCCAGGGCGCGGTCCACCTGGTCGGCAACGTCATGGTCGACACGCTGCTGGCCTCGCTCGACGCGGCGCTCGCCCGCCCGACTCTTGCGGGCCTCGGCCTGCGGCCCGGCGAGTACGGGCTGGTGACTCTGCACCGGCCCGCGAACGTCGACGACCCGGCTGTGCTCGACGGGCTGCTCGCCGCGCTTGGTGCCGTCGCGCGCGAATGCCCCCTTCTGTTCCCGGTGCACCCGCGGACCGCGGCCCGCCTGGGCGGCCGGCTACCGGCCGGGGTCCGGCAGCTGCCGCCCACCGGATACCTCGACTTCGTCGCCCTGCAGGCGGGCTCGAGGCTGGTGCTCACCGACTCCGGCGGCGTGCAGGAGGAGACGACGGTCCTCGGCGTTCCGTGCTTGACCCTGCGTGATAACACCGAACGTCCGATTACAGTCACCGACGGCACTAACCGGGTTGTGGGCCGCTCACCAGACACGATTGTCGCCGCCGCGCGGGAGGTCCTGCACGCCCCGCCACCGCCCCGCTGCCCGGCGTTGTGGGACGGCCAGGCCGGCCGCCGTGTCGCCGACGCCCTCGGTCACTTGCCACGCCGGGCACTCGCGCCGCTCTAGCCGCGCCGAGGCCCTCGACGGGACGGCTGGCAGGTCCGGGCGGGCGACACGAGGAAACCGCTGCTTACCTTAATGTAATCCATGAGTGACACTACGTATATGGAGGAACTTGGGAGGCTGGTCGTCGTCGGACAGGGGTATGTAGGTCTGCCGCTGTCCATGCGCGCCGTGGCGGTGGGCTGGCGGGTTGTCGGCGTGGACGTGGACGAGGGCAGGGCGAAGCGGCTGGCCGCTGGCGAGTCCTACGTTGACGACGTCACCGACGACGACCTGTGCACGGCGCTGGGTACCGGCCGCTACCAGCCCGTGGCCGAGTACGGCCCGGCGGCCGGGTTCGACGTCGCGGTGGTGACCGTGCCGACGCCGCTCGCCGAGGGCGCCCCCGACCTGTCCTACATCGCCGAGGCCGGCCGCAGCCTCGCCCGGCTGGTGCGGCCGGGCGCCACCGTGGTGCTCGAGTCCACCACCTATCCCGGCACCACCGAGGAACTGTTCGCCCCGCTGCTGGAAGCTGGCTCCGGTCTGCTGGCCGGCCGGGACTTCCGGCTTGGCTACTCGCCGGAGCGCATCGACCCCGGCAACCGGACCTGGAACCTGGCGAACACCCCGAAGGTCGTCTCCGGCGTCGACGAGGCGTCGCTCGCCGCCGTCCGCGCATTCTTCGACACGATCGTTACTCAGACCGTCGCGGTCAGCTCCACCCGGACCGCCGAGCTCACCAAGCTGCTGGAGAACACCTTCCGGCACGTCAACATCGCCCTCGTCAACGAGCTGGCGATGGTCGCGGGCCAGCTGGGCGTGGACGTCTGGGAGGCCATTGAGGCGGCGTCGACGAAGCCGTACGGCTTCATGCGTTTCACGCCCGGGCCGGGCGTCGGTGGTCACTGCCTGCCGATCGACCCGTCCTACCTGTCCTGGCGGGTGCGCCGGAGCCTCGGCCGCAACTTCCGGTTCGTCGAGCTGGCCAACGACGTCAACGACCACATGCCCGACCACGTCGTCGCCCGCGTCACCGAGGTGCTCAACCGGCGTCGCCGGCCGGTGCTGGGAAGCCGCATCCTGCTGCTCGGCCTCGCGTACAAGAAGAACAGCGGCGACACCCGCGAGTCGCCCGCCATCCGGGTCGCGAGCCTGCTCGCGGACCTCGGCGCCGACGTCCGGGCCGCGGACCCGCACGTCGAAAGGGCACAGGTGCCCGCGGCGGTTCGTCCCGTCGCCCTCGACGAGGCGGAGCTGGCCGCCGCCGACCTCGTCGTTGTCCTCGTCGACCATGACCAGTTCCCCCGCGACCTGGTCGCGCGCCACGCCCGCGCCGTTCTCGACACCCGCCGCTGGCTGCCAGTCACTCCGCGCATCCCCGCGCAGCGGTTCGCCCCGGTCGCCGAACGCCTCGGCCCGGCGTCCTGGGAACGGGCCGGCTCGCCGCTGGTGGAGTCGCTCTGAGTGCTCCCGGGCGGGTGCCGCCGACGGTGTGAAGGAAGAACATTCGCGCGCGTTCTTTGGCCCGGTGGGGCGACGACCAGGCGTTCCGGCGCGCCTCCGCCGACTTCGGCCTCCTGGCGCTAATCTCACTCTAAGTATTCTCTCGATTTCTTTAAGCGATGATGCCGGGGGGTGTGGCCGGGTGGTCGCACCCACCGCCTTGAAAAGGAGGCGCGGGCCTGTGGAGACGGACCCCACTGCGGACCCTCGGACCGATCTTGCCCGCAGTGGCCGGAACCTGGCCGCGTTGCTTGCGCGGCGATGGCACCTGCTACTTGCCGTGGCCATCGTGTTGGGCGCAGGCGGGTTCCTGTTCGCCTCGCTCCAGCCGACGATGTACTCGAGCACCGCGACGATGCTTCTCAACGACCCGCGCAACTCCAGTGTCTTCAACAGCAACAACCGGATCATCAGCGACCCGTCGCGGTATGTCCGCTCCCAGGCGCGTTACCTCACCTCGACCGAGGTGCTCACGACCGCCCGTTCGCTCCTTCACAACCAGTTCACGGTCGAGGAGCTGCGTGATCACGTGCGCGCGACCTCATCGGACCAGCTCGACCAGGTCACCGTGACCGCCGCCGACTCGACGGCAGAGGGCGCCGCGGCCGTGGCCAACGCGGTCTGCCAGGCCT
>Ga0163163_10005754_pt1 | contig 10763 bp, 11 predicted proteins | sample S65metaG_FD_119766 | JGI IMG/M metagenome (GOLD analysis project Ga0163163, IMG submission 119766) | Switchgrass rhizosphere microbial communities from Kellogg Biological Station, Michigan, USA - S6-5 metaG | ecosystem: Host-associated > Plants > Roots > Rhizosphere > Soil | place: USA... | reverse complement strand
GTCCATGAGGTTGCTCGAGGTCGCCTCCATCGGGTTCCCTCCCTGGGGCGTGTGCTCGTCAACGTACTCATCCATCGCCATGTTGCCGTACTTGCGCTCCATTTTGCCGGGAGGATTATCGGCGCCGATCGGGAACCACCCCTGCTTGATCGTCAGGTAGAAGCCAGCGTAGAGCACCACTAACGTGACTATGACTCCGAGGATGAAACCTTTCATTCCGCACCTCTGAAGAATTTGGAGGATTGTACATCACGGCTGGTTGTCGTCGTTCGAATCGGTTAGACCCGGGTTTGCTTCGGCGTCCTTGAGCAGTGCTATTGCATCGTCAGCCTGCGAGGCGCGGACCTGGATTCGAATCACAGTGTAGGAAGGGCGGCGTCCTTTTACATGGTATTCGCTGAGGTCGGGAGACGAACACTCAATTCCGGCGGACTCCAGCAGCGAACGAATAACAAGGAACTCGGGCTGGGAATCAAGTTCAGCGATGGTGACGAGCTCGTCGGCGGGCTGAGACATGTGTTTATGTTAGTACGCCTTCAGCCGCCTTGCTTCTCGCACCACGTCTTCCACCCGCGGAAGGAACACTTCCTCCAGCGGCGGCGAAAAGGGAACTGGTGAATCGGCGGAAGCGATGCGGGTGATCGGCGCGTCAAGCCAGTCGAAGGCGTCTTCGTTGATGCAGGCTGCTATTTCACCGGCGATGCCGCCAGTCTTAGTGTCTTCGTGCAGCACGATGATCTTGTTCGTCTTGCGAACGGTGTTAGCGATCGCTTCGCGGTCCAGTGGCAACAAGGAGCGTAAGTCGACGACTTCGAGTTCGATGCCGTCCTTGGCGAGAATGTCCGCCGCATCGAGCGCGATGTAGAGCATTGCGCCGTAGGTGACCACTGAAACGTGGCGGCCTTCCCGCACTACCTTAGCCTTGCCGATCTCAACGGTGTAGTCGTCAGCGGGCAGTTCGTCCTTGATGCGCCGGTAGAGGAACTTGTGCTCGAGGAAGAGCACGGGATTGTTGTCACGGATCGCCGACTTGATGAGGCCTTTGGCGTCATAGGCGGTCGCTGGAGCGACGACCTTCATGCCCGGCGTGTGTACGTAATACATCTCGGGATTCTGCGAGTGGAAGGGGCCGCCGTGAACGCCGCCACCGCAGGGTCCACGCAGTACAACAGGAACGGGCGCGCCCCAGCGAAAGTGCGCTTTCGCGAGCAGGTTGGTGATCTGATTGAAGGCGCAGCCAATGAAGTCGATGAACTGGAATTCGGCCACCGGACGCAGGCCTGTTAGAGCCGCACCAAATGCCGCGTTGACGATGGCCATCTCGGCGATCGGCGTGTCGATCACGCGCTCGGCTCCGAAGCGATCGATGAGGCCGTCGGTGACTTTGAATGCGCCCCCGTAAATACCAATGTCCTCACCCAGGCAAAAAACGCTGGAGTCGCGCTCCATCTCTTCGGAGAGGCCGGAGCGGATGGCTTCGAGATAGGTTAGTAGGGGCAGGTTCTCAGTTCTCCGTTCTCAGTTGGTTCTTTGTTCTAATTCCATATTTGCCATCCCTTAGCCTGTAGGGGTGTGTGGTTCAATGTATTCCGCGCTGCGCTCCCGAATGACAAAAATCAACGCAAGTGTACCGTCGCTTCGTTTCTTGGCTTGGTGGATTTCCTCATTTCAGTCCCAAACTTTACTTTTGCATACTTTGGCTCGATTTCGTGGCACTCCGGCGAGCAGTAAACGCTCTGATGTTTCCTGTCTTCTTCGGGCGTTGGCATCGGCGATGCTTCTGCTGCCGCGCGCTCCTGTTCGAGATAGGCATCGACTTCGGCGACGAGTTTGTCATGCTCTTCATGCGCCAGCCACTTCTTCTGATTCACGAGGTAGTTCTCGAAGCGGGCGATGGGGTCGCGTTTGTGCCAGTAGTCGAGGAGAGGCTTGGGAACGTATTGGGCGGCGTCATGGATGGCGTGGCCCTTCATGCGCATCATCTTGGCCTCGATCATCGTGGGGCCTTCGCCGCGTCGGGCGCGTTCGCATGCCTCGTGGGTCGCGTCGTAAACCTGGCAGGAATCCGTGCCGTCGACGATGACACCCGGAATGCCGTAGGCGATGGAGCGTTCAGCGAGGTCTTTCACGCGGAACTGCATGTCGGCAGGAGTCGAGTATCCCCAGAGATTGTTTTCGACGATGAGAACGACACCGAGTTTCTGGACGGCAGCGAAGTTCAGGCTCTCATAGGTGACGCCGGTGGATTGGCCACCGTCGCCGACGTAGGTAAGCCCGGCGACGTTGCGGCCCTGCAATCGTGCGCCAAGACAGACACCCGCGAGTATGCCGACCAACTCGCCGAGCATCGAGATTGGCGCGGCGACATTCCGATCCTTGATGTCGCCGAAATGCGAGGAGGCGTCGCGTCCGAAGGTCGGTGAGTCGGCCTTAGCCATGTACTGGCGCATGATATCGGCCGGGGAGAATCCTCGGACGAGAAGTGCGCCCTGATTGCGAATCATCGGCCCCATCCAGTCGTCCTTCTGGAGAGCGTAGGCAGAGGCGCACGAGCAGCCTTCTTGGCCGAGGCCGAAATAAACGCCGCCAACGACCTTGCTCTGCTTGTAGAGCGACTCCAGTACCGATTCCATTTTGCGATTGAGCAACATCCATCGGTAGATCTCGACGCACTGTTCGCGCTTGAGATACTTCGAATCGCGGATGGGCGGAGGCGGAGCTGACAGATCGCCCTCGACGCGGTAACGAGTCTCGTCGGTCGCGACGTCGCGCTCCGTGGTGATGGAGAACTCCGGCTGCTCGAGACGATAGTCGGGAATGTTGTAGCAGCGAAGGGAACTGGAAGCCGCATCTCCATCAGCCGAGGCTTTGGGCGTAGCCTTCTTTACGGGAACCGTTTTCTTCGGAGTGGGCTTCTCTGGCTTCTTGGGCATCCATGCCTTCCGGCGTGACCCAAGATTTAATCACAAACGGCGCGAAGGCGACAGCGATGTTACTGGACGCTAAACTTCTCCACCATTCCACGGTCCTGGATGGTGACGTACACGGTCTTGTAATCCTTGCTGAATGTCAGGTTGGTAGGACTGGTGCCGGTCAGCCTGATCTCTCGAATGGGCTTACCGTCGGGAGATAGTTCCACGACAGTTCCTTTGCCGTAACGTGCGATATAGAGATTGCCGCTGCGGTCGCAGCGCATACCGTCCATGCCGAAGTCGAAGAATTGTGCGAAAAGTTTCTTGTTGCTCAGGGAACCGTCGGGATGCAGATCGTAGCGCCAGACGCGTCGCTGTATGCTCTCGTTGACGTATAGATAGTGCTGATCGGGGCTAACCTCGACGCCATTCGTTGTCCCCATGTTCGCCTCAATCAGAGTCACTTTGCGATCAGGGCCGATGCGCCAAAGATTTCCAGTATTGTTCCCCCAATTTGGATCGCTTGCGAACACCGTGTTGTTGCGGGTGATGGCGAGGTCGTTGGGCTGGTTCATGCCCGCTTCGTGCGCCCAGACGGTTACGGCGTGCGTCTTCATGTCGACGCGGAGGACGTTGTGCCCGGTGTAGTCGGCGAGCAACATGGAACCATCGCTATGAAACCGGGTTCCGTTGGGAGTACTTCCCGCCGGAAGTTCAACGAAAAGTTCGGCGGTGCCGTCGGGGCGAACGCGAGCAACATTGCCGTCTTTATGAATATTCAGGACATACAGAGTCCCCTGTTTATCGATGGTCGGCCCCTCGATACCGGTAGAGAATTCGTGCTCCTTGGTGAAGTCGGTCGCGTGTTGGAGGGCGCTCTGCGCGGCGGCAAACAGGCTTATTGCTACGAGAATGGGAATGAGTCGCGTTCTCATGGGAATGCAGCATGGTAGCAAGAGGCGCGAGTTTCGTCACGACTAGTCGCAACCGTAGTAAACTCTTGCGCCGTGGAGGAGTGACATGAGCACATATTCCTTCCTCGTCGATACTTATGAGACGGAGATACTCAAGATCACTGGAACGTGGGAGGCCTTCCCGGACGATTCGATGAGCTTTCGGCCGGCAACGAAATCGCGCACGGTCCTGGAACAGTTTGAGCATCAGGTGAAGTCCGAAGGCGGGTGGATGCGCGACATGCTGGGCATCGATGTCGGCGAGATACTACCGAAGGACTACAGCAAGCGGGCGTTCATCGATAAATACACGGTGGACGCGACGAAGCGGCTGGCGATCCTGCGCGGAAAACCAGACTCGTGGTGGCAGGAAGACAGGAAGTTCTTTGACGTGCCGCGCTCGCGGGCATGGGTACTGTTACGGCGAATGCATCACGCAACCCATCATCGCGGACAACTGGTTGTTTACTTGCGACTGCTTGAGCAGCGCGTGCCGTCGATTTATGGACCGACGGCGGATACGGACGACAAAGTCATTTATCGGTTCGAGAAGTGAGCGATTAGACGAGTCGAGTGTCGTCGATGCCGCGCAGCCTTCGCAGCTCTTCCGGTTCGCGGAGCGGGGTATCTTCGGGCGTGGTGACAGCTCCCAACAAGTCTTCCAATGAATCCAGCCAGAGAATCTGGCTCTTGAATACCTCTCCGAAGCTGCGGGTCACGATCGGCAATACTTCTTCCATCGCGGGATGCTTTCCGGTCTCGAATGCGATCGAAGTCACGGGCTTGGTCAGGCCGCAGGGAACGATCAGCTTGAAGTAGTCGAGATTGGTTGTGACGTTCAGGGCGAAGCCGTGTGAGGTGACGCCTCGCGAGATGTGGACTCCGATAGCGGCGATCTTACGCTCGGAAAAACTAGTTTCGAGTTTCGAGTTTCTAGCTTCAACTACCGGCGGCTCGGCCTTTGTCCAGACACCGGTCATACCGGCGATACGCTGAGTCTCTATGCCGTAGTGAATGCAGGTACGGATGAGTGCTTCTTCCATTCGGCGGACGTATTCGATGACTCCCACCTTTTCGGGAAAGCTGCGCAGGTCGAAGATCGGGTAGCCGACTAGCTGGCCCGGGCCGTGGAAGGTGACGTCTCCACCGCGGTTGATCTCGAAGACCTCGACGCCTTTCTTAGCCAGCACTTCGCGCGAGACCACGATGTTGGTCTCGTTAGCATTGCGACCGAGGGTGATGACGGGCGGGTGTTCGAGGAGCAGCAGCGTGTTTCCGATGCGGCCCTGCTTGCGCAACTCGACGAGGTGCTCCTGGAGACGCAGGGCGGAACCGTAGTCGAGGGTGCCGAGATGTACGACGGAGATCAAAGGCTACTCATCCACAGAGAGACAGATAGATGATAAATGATTCTTAGGGTTTCTGAAGCGGGGCGCAAATGTACGAGTCGAGCAGTCGGATCAGAGTTGTTGGATAAGCACTGCCAATTGCTGCCGGCGAAGTTCGACAAGTCGCATGATTTCAAACAGCGTAGGAATCTGCTCTTGCGTTATCTGGCTCTGAAAAGATTGCACGTCCGGAAATCGCTCGAAGAACGGGGCTTGAACAATGCGGTGTGCCCTGGCAAGTTCATGCTCCGGCCTTCTATGCAAACGAGTCGCCCTGCAGCACAGTCCTGCGATGTCGGCAAGATACAGATCAAGATATGTATGCAGAGAGTCCCAGGCATCTGCGTCACTCCCCTTCAACTTGTGCAGCTCTTCCAGCGGGAAGGGGCGGTGAAAATCCTCTTCGTAGCTGTCCTCAATAGTCTTTGCTAGTTCATTTTCCTGCATCGCGGATTCATTCACTAGTTCGTCCCTAAGCTCTGTATGAATTCTCCCAGCACCCGATTGAACCTCTCGGGCTCGTCAACGAAGAGGGCGTGGCCTGAGCTGTCGAACTTTTCAAGACGGACTTTGTCGCCGAGTCTGGTCTTGAGGAGGTCGGCAGTGGGCTGTGTCGAGGGAGCGTAAGCAAACATCATCGGACGGTTCATCTTCGCGAATGCGGCGGTGAAGTCTTTGACGGCGATCATGTCGTAGATGAGAACGACGGCCGTGTCGGCTGGTACCTGGGTGGATGCATCGACGAGCCGCTTGATGTAGTCCTCGGGTTGCGACTTCTTGAACATGGTACGGACGAAGCCGTCGGCTTGTTTCTGTCGATCCTGTTGAAGAAAGTTCATCCAGCCGGACATCATTCCGAAGAGCTCAGGACTTGGTTTGTCCCAGACGAAACCGTCGACTAGTACAAAACCTGCGACGTTATCGGTTCCGAACTGCTCGCCGTACTTCATCAATTCGCCGCATCCCATCGACCACCCGACGAGGACTGGCTGTTTCAGCGCGAGATGATCGACCAATTCCTTGTAGTCCCTTGCGCGGGTTTCCGGGAGATGGCCTTTGGTTGGCCTATCGCTCTCGCCTTGCGAGCGCGGATCGACGGCGATGACGCGGTACTTCTTTGAGAATTCGGCGATCTGTTTTTCCCAAATCCAGGCGGGCATGGTCCAGCCCGGGATGAAGACGATGGGGCGACCGGAGCCCGATTCGAGGTAGTGAATCTTAACGCCATCGGAGGTAGTGAAGAAGGCACTCTTCGGAGGTTGAGCGAAAGCGGCGGAGGCGAACACAAGACACAGCAAAAGTGCTGAGAGTTTGGTCTTCATGGATTCACCCATGGAATTCGTGGTGAATTGTATACCGAAGTTCAACCACCCCACTCAAGCCAAAAGAAGGCTCGAATGGGGCACCTGGGGTTATCCAGCAGCTTCGCTGGGAATATCGGCGCTCAAGGCGAGCAGGTTGTTTTCACTATCGCGGAAGAAGGACATCCAGAGATCGTGGGCGCCCATTTTAGCAATGAGGTGAGGCGGGTCTTCGATGCGAACATCACGTTCGACGAGGATGCTGTGGGCACGATGAATGTCAGGCACTTTGAAATAAAGTATTGAACTGGGATGGTCGAGTTCTGGAGTTTCCGGCCGGGAGAGCATGATGCGGACGCCCCCGCAATCGAAGAAGGCCAACTGGTTTTCAACCGAGAACATGTGCGGCAGTTGCAGCACGTCCTTGTAAAAGGCGGTCGCGCGGGCCAGGTCTTTGACGACGATGGCGATCTGGTCGAGTTTGGTGATGCCGAGAGTCGATTCGGTCGTCATCTTTAGTGCTCCAATTCCAGAACATCAATGTGCGACTGGGTGTCTTGGGAGTGATAAATACGCTGGGTCGCCTTCTGGAAATCTTCCGGCTTAGCCATGTAAATGTTCGGCACGAACTTCTGCGGATTGAGGTCGGCGAGTGGAAACCATGTGCTCTGGACCTGAACCATGATGCGGTGGCCGCGACGGAACGTGTGATTCACGTCGGGAATATTGAAGGCGATCTTCGTAACCTTGTTAGGCTCGAACGGCTCCGGCTTTTCGTAGCTATTCCGGAAACGTCCACGGAAGATATCTCCACGCACGAGTTGCTGGTAGCCGCCCATGTGAACTTCCCTCGGGTTCGGTTCGGGATCGTGATAGTCGTTCGGGTATACGTCAATGACTTTGACGACGAAATCAGAATCTGTGCCGGTAGTCGAGACGAAGAGCGTCGGGTCGATCGGGCCAGAGAGCGTGACGTCTTGATGCAGAGGTTCGGTCTGGTACACCAGGACATCTGTACGGCGTCCCGCGAGTCGCTGATCCTCTGTCATATATGAGCGAGTCATATCGGTCGTGATGTCAGCAGTAAACGGGACTGGCTTGGCCGGGTCGCTGACGTATTCGTCGTAGGGCGTTGCGCCTGACAAGGGTTGCATCGACAACTTGCCGCCTGCGGCCAGATAGAGCGACACCTTCTTTGTGTTCTTCGGTGGCCAGGAATCGTATTGGCGCCACTGATTGGTTCCGGTTTCGAAAACTGTGGCCTCGGCGAGGTTGGGATCGGGCTTTCCCTTCAGGTAGTGCTCAAAGAATGGGAACTCGATGTGCTCGCGATAGTAGTCGCTGGTCTTGGTTCCAAACGAGATGTTGCCCAGGTGGTCTCCGTCGGTGCGCGCCCAGCAACCGTGACACCAAGGACCCATGATCAGTTTTATATCGCCTTGCGGGCTCTGCTTGTTTGCGGATTCATAGGTGTGCAGGGCGCCCCACAGGTCCTCAGCGTCGAACCAACCTCCCACGGTCAGCACGGCAGGCTTGATGTTCTTCAAGTGCTGGGGAAGGCTTCGCGCCTTCCAGAAGGCATCGTAGTTCGGATGCTGGATGATTTCGTCCCACCAGGCGACCTTGTGCGCAAAATGCTTGTTCGTGATCTGCGAGAGAGGCTCGACGTTTTTCAGGTAGAAATCATAACCATCCTGGGTTCCGAACTCGAAACGCGGCCCAAACTTCTGCGTCGGTTCGGGATGGGCTATTCCAAAGCTGCCCATAAATCCGAACATCGGAAGAACGAAAAGCGCGCCGTTGTGGTGAAAGTCGTCGCCAATGAACCAGTCGCCGATCGGCGCTTGCGGTGAGACGGCTTTGAGCGCGGGATGGGCATCGATCATGCCAGCGGCGACATAGAACCCGGGATACGAGATGCCCCACATCCCTACCTTGCCGTTATTGTTGGGAATGTTCTTGATGAGCCAATCGACGGTGTCGTAGGTGTCGGAAGTTTCGTCGACGTCCTTGGTGCCGTTCTTGTTCGGGAGGTACGGTCGCATATCGACGAACTGGCCTTCGGACATCATGCGTCCGCGAACATCCTGATAGACGAAGATGTAGAGCGAGCGGGTAAACGATTCGGAGGGGCCGAGCGACGTCTTGTAGTTGTCCGCACCGTAGGGCGACACGGTGTAAGGCGTGCGGTCCAGCATGATGGGGTAAGTTTGGGAATTGTCCTTGGGAACATAGACGGAGGTGAACAACCTGGCGCCGTCGCGCATGGGAATCTGGAATTCGTACTTGGTGTAGGTCGCGCGGATGAACTTCGCGAGTTCGGATTCCTGGTCGTTATTGCTCTGAGCGAAGCAGAGTGTGGCGGTGATAAAAAATGCGAAGAACAGGCTCGCGCGAATGCGACGTGGCAAGGTTTCCTCCCAGCAATCAATGAGACGGAAATCTTAACAGCGCCGGCGCTCAGCAGTCAGCAACGAGCGGCATGATCGCGAGGCGGACTACGCCAGCAGTTTCGCCACTTCTTTTGCGAAGTACGTCAGTATGATGGAGGCCCCAGCGCGCTGAATGCTCGTCAGCGATTCCAACATCACACGATCATGGTCGATCCAGCCGTTTTGTGCGGCGGCCTTGATCATGGCGTATTCGCCACTGACCTGGTAGGCCGAGATCGGAACATCGAAGCGTCGGCGCGCTTCGGCGATAACGTCGAGATAGGCGATGGCGGGCTTCACCATGATCATATCGGCGCCTTCTTCAAGATCGAGTTCGATTTCGCGCATAGCTTCGCGGACGTTGGCCGGATCCATCTGGTAGGACCGACGGTCACCGAATTGGGGAGCGCTGTCGGCGGCTTCGCGGAACGGACCGTAAAAGCCGGAAGCGAACTTGGCGGCATAGCTCAGAATCGGGATCTGCTCGAAGCCGTTCTTGTCGAGGCCTGAGCGAATGGCGGCGACACGACCGTCCATCATGTCGGACGGGGCGATGATATCTATGCCGGCCCTGGCTTGCGAGACAGCTGTTCGCGCGAGGATTTCGAGACTGGCGTCATTCACGATCTCGTACTCGACGGCGGTTGAAGATGGCGGAGCGGCAGCAGCTGCGCCCACGGATTGCGGCTGGCCGATGGGCTTCACGATTCCGCAATGGCCGTGCGACATGTATTCGCAGAGGCAGACGTCTCCCATGATGAGGAGATTGGGAACTTCGCGCTTGATGGCCCTGGCTGCTTTCTGAACGATGCCGTTATCGGCCCAGGCTCCGGTAGCTTTCTCGTCCTTCGATTCGGGAAGCCCGAAGAGGATCACCGAGGGAATGCCGAGCGATGCGACCTCGCGGCACTCTTTGACCGCCTCATCGACGGACATGTTGAAGACGCCGGGCATGGAGCGGACTTCCTTCCGAATGCCTTCGCCGGGACATACGAACAGGGGGTAAACGAAGCCGTCGGGTGACAGGCGAGTTTCACGTACAAACGATCGGAGAGACTCGGTGCGGCGTAAGCGGCGAGGGCGCTGGATTGGGAATGCCATAACAATGAAATTTTAGCACCCAGATTGACACCCTCTACTGTGATATCGCTCACAAACCATAGGAGTTTTCGGAGTATTCTTGTGCGAACCGGGCCCAGAAACCAAGGTAACTTTCGCGCCAACGCAAGGCATGGTCGAATATGACCAAGGACTAAGTGGTCTCCCAATGGCCGAATTCTCGGCAAAACGTTGGCCCCTCATATTGATAGGGGTCTTTGTAGTCTATCTGGCGGTGACGCTGATTTACTTTCACCGGATAGGCGGCCCCCCTGTGGTTGCGCCCCCTACCGATACGTTCCTGGTTGCCTTCGCTGATATCACCCAGTTCTTCCTGATCTCCCTGCCATTCGTCCTGACGATGCGTAAAGCAATTGTGGCGGAGGGCCGGGCTCGTGCGTTCTGGGCGCTGATGGCGGTTGGGTTCGGGACTTGGGCGTTAGCTCAGGCGGGCTGGATCTACGTCGAGGTTGTCAAGAAGGAGCAGATTCCCGATCCGTTCTGGGCGGATGTGGTGTTGTTCTTCCACTTCGTTCCATTCACGGCTGCCATGATTGTTCGTCCGCACCTGCCGGGAGAGTTCAAGAAGATCGTGCTTTCGGCAATCGACTGGACGATGCTGTTGCTGTGGTGGCTGTACATGTATGTGTTCCTTGTATTTCCATCGCAGTTCATTCAT
>Ga0163163_10005749_pt1 | contig 10765 bp, 9 predicted proteins | sample S65metaG_FD_119766 | JGI IMG/M metagenome (GOLD analysis project Ga0163163, IMG submission 119766) | Switchgrass rhizosphere microbial communities from Kellogg Biological Station, Michigan, USA - S6-5 metaG | ecosystem: Host-associated > Plants > Roots > Rhizosphere > Soil | place: USA: Michigan... | reverse complement strand
GACACCTTCGCGCAGTATCTGTCGAATCGCGGATATGCGGTGTTGCAGCCGAACTTCCGCGCGTCGACTGGCTACGGAAAGAAGTTTCTGAATGCGGGCAACGGCGAGTGGGGCCGCAAGATGCAGGACGATCTGACGTGGGGCGTGAAGGCGCTGGTGGCTGATGGCACCGTCGATCCGAAGCGCGTTGGCATTGCGGGTGGCTCATACGGAGGCTATGCGACGCTGGCGGGCGTGGCGTTCACGCCGGACCTGTATGCGGCTGCGTTCGCAATTGTTGCGCCCTCGAACCTGATTACCCTGCTGGATGCGATTCCGCCATACTGGGAGGCGGGCCGCAAGCAGATGTATACCCGCATGGCCGATCCGAATACACCTGCCGGAAAGGAGCTGTTAATTGCGGAGTCGCCACTGACGAAGGCGAAGTCGATCGTGACTCCGCTGGTGGTGGTGCAGGGCAAGAACGATCCTAGGGTGAACATTCGCGAGAGTAACCAGATTGTGGCGGCTGTTCGCGACAACGGTAAGCCTGTGGAGTATTTGGTCGCTCCAGACGAGGGACACGGATTTGCGCGACCGATCAACAACCTTGCGATGGTGACGACGATGGAGGCGTTCTTCGCGAAGTATCTCGGAGGGCGGTACCAGAAGGAGATTCCAGCCGACGTTGCGGAGCGCCTGAAGGTGTTGGTGGTTGACCCGAAGACGGTGAATGGGAATGTAACGCTGAAGAGTGCGCCAGACGGCAGCAAGTAGCGAACGATAAGTGAGGTAAGAGGAGCGCAGCGTTTCGTCGCTGCGCTCCTCTACTTAAACAGAAAAGATCGTGATGGAGCTACTTCGTGCTGGCGACGGTAATGTGCGCCTCCATCACGTGCGTCGCTTTGGGAGCGAGCGTGATGGTGTTGGCGCCTGCGTTTACGGTCTCAACGCAGATCATCTCGTGCCACTCATCGGGTCCCATGTCTGGCAGTTCTCTCCATGGGTTGAAGACGACGGTGGTGTTGGAGTTCTTCTTCTCCACGGTGATGTTGCGCTTGCCCAGCGAATCGTGGATGACGCAGGTGGCCGTGGTGTTGGCGTAGATGCGGTCGGTGAAGCCGGTAAAGGTAAGCGGAGCATTCAAGGCAGGCTTCACTTTGAAGTCGTCAGTCTTGTCGATGTAGCTAGTGGGCTCGAGCCCGGTGACGCTGATCTCGTGAACGTCGGCGACGGCGAAGTAGGTGTGGAGTGCCTCCTCGAAGACGAGCGGCGTATCTGCATCGTTGGCGACTGCGAGGCGCATGGTGAGGGAGCGTCCGATGATAAGTTCAAAAGCCACGCGGAAGTGGTCGAAGCCCATCTGCCGGCTGAGCTCGGAGGGAGCGAGCGTGAAGGTGATGTGGAGATCGTCGCCTGCGAGCGCGGCGAAGGATGGGGTCCAGTCCTGAATGCGCGCGAAGCCGTGCGAGGGACCGGGCTTGCCCTGATAGCGATCAGGCTTTGAGTCGGTGGCAAACCACGGGAAGGCGATGGGGACTCCGCCGCGGATGGGTTTACCGGGAGCGAAGTCGCTCTTGCGGCTCATGAAGAGCACGGGCTTTTGGCCGGTGGGCTGCCAATGAGCCAGGTGTGCGCCCTGCAGATAAATGGCTGCGCTGGCAGCAGGCGAGGTGACAATTGCGCAGGCAAGACCGTTATGTTCTTCAAAACGAAGAACGCCGGGAATTCCAAGATGGTCGTTTAATTGTTTAATGTCCATGTCGACATCAAGTGTAGCTTTGCCGATGAGATGTTGTTGGCGAAGGGCTTAGCACAAAACACGGGTGCCTGAGAATTTCCACACGCTGAAAGTGACCGCAGACGTCGCCAGTAGAACACAATTAGGCGTATATGTCTGATGCATAGAGAGATGGGAGAAAGAGGAGAAGCGACAGCCATAACGTCCGCTACAGGCATCCAAGCCTAAGGGGGAAGTGTGCATGGAGAGACAACTAAGTGGACGAAATGATGATGGATGAAACCGGGATGAATTCCGTTGAGCGTCATGAGCAGTCAGTAAAGCGTGTGCGTTCGTTGTGCGACATGCACCGAGTTCCTTGTGGCGAGATAAAGGACCTTGACGAACTGATCGCTACCATCCGAGAAAACCGGCATTTCGCGATGGACTTCTGGGCGCTAGTGGGAGATTTGAGCGCGCGTGAGCGAGGTACGTTCAGTGACGACGAGATGCTGGAAGTCGTGGTGGAGGCTTCTGCCGGACTACAGGTAAGTTCAGTGCCTCACGCACAAAGAGCCAAAGTTGAGCAACTAAGGCAGTTACTGGCGGGCGTTGATGTTGGCCGCCCTGCCGACCTACCAGATCCGATCTCTGAGCCAGAGGATGCGCTGCTTGCGGTATATCGCAACAAAGATAGAGACAAGGCTCGCTTCACGAAGCCGGGCCCACCGGTAGTTGTACTGCCGGACCGTGTAGCGGGCACGATGCGGGTAGGCGCGCGTGTTCGACTGACAGGTACCGACGATGCCTGGGTGGCGCGGCGATCCATTGGAGAAGCTCTGTCGCGCCTGGAGCGGACGAGCACAGAACTGCGCGAGCAATTGGCTGCAATCGACGAACAGCTTGTTGAAGAGAAGGCCGAGTCTGCGGTAGCCGCTAATGTTGGTGATGCGGCTCCGATAGAGACTGAGGCGGAAACAACCATCGAGCCGGGAGCAGAAGCAAGTGTGTCTGAAGCCGAGATCGCACGTGATCCGCATGCTACTGAGCCGGCACAGGTCGAACATCGGAGGCTGGTGCCGGAACCTCGAGAGGTCGTGCGCCAACCAAATCACATTAGCCAACCAAATCACATTATTAGTCGTGAACAAAAGCCCGTCAGCGTGGAGTCCTCGGAGGCGATTGCAGCACGCGAGATTTTGATGAGGGCACTGGAGAGTCGCAAGGAAACCCAAAATGTAGGCCCCGAGTCTGGAAGCTCGGCATGGAGCAGGCAGGCAGGGCCTGTAAATACGCGAACCGACGCGGAGAGTCTACGAGCGCGTGAGATAGGAAAACCTGCAACAGAATCATCAAGGAGTGCAAGGCAAAACGAGATGGATCGCGAGGCGGAAGTCTTTGCGCCGCGACCTCCGCACACGTTGTCGCAGCGTGGGCTCGCTACTCCTCGCGAGGACGAAGGGCCGCCCGCAACAGTTCCACTTTCACGCTATGCGCGGGAAGTGAGTAAGCGAAGTAGTCGCGGAGTTGCAGTTGCAGCTGTGCTGCTGGTGATACTTGCGCTTACTGGTGGAGGGGCCTTCTTCTTTTTGAAGACGGAATCAGGTCAAGATGCTGCGGCCAAGTTGGGTCCCGCGTTGCGAGAGCAATACGACGGATTCGTAGTACGGTTAGGTGCGTTGAAACGCGAGGCCAGCGGAAATAATTCATCGACTAAAGCGAGAATGAACCTGTAGTGAAGCCAGCCCCTGAAGCGACTACAGCTACGGTGCCTACTAATGGGTCCACTTCGACAACAAGGAACTCTACTCAAGGCATCGCGACACCAGCACAGCCCGCGGCGCCCCCTGTGGCGCCGGCAGATAACAGGTCGCCGATGCAGCCGAGCAGACAGAACACCGCAGCCGCGACGCCAAACGTGGATACGAATGCAACAACAAGCGACCCGGCATCGCGAAGGGAACGTGAACCGGTTGCAGCGCGTAGCCGGGGTGTTGAGCCCTTAACTGAACCCACAGGTGAGGGTCTAGTCGCAGATGCAAATACAGTGAGAGTACCGGCCTCAGTAATGGAAGCCAACCTGGTCGCATCGCGAGTGCCCGCGTACCCCGAGGCGGCAAAAGCAGAGGGTATTCAGGGTCCCGTAGTAATGGAGACGGTGATCTCCAGGTCTGGGACTGTTGATCACGTGCGCGTGATTGAAGGAGATCGTCAGCTGCGATCGGCGGCGGAAGAGGCTGTGTTGAAGTGGCGTTTCCGCCCCTATTTTGTGAACGGACAGCCGGTTGATGTCGTGACGATGGTTCGGGTGGAATTCCGGCTCGGTTCCGGCTCCAGTCGCTAGCACACGCCAAAGGAATCTGGCACCAACGAGACTCTCGTGTATCCTCGCTGCACTGGAAAGTTTGGGCGGCGAGGTCTATGGATACCCTTAATACTTCTTTGCTGATTGTTGTGATTTTTTTCTTCCTAATTGCCATGGTGATGGTACTGAAGACGCTGTTCACTGTGCGGACCTACACGGCTGGCGTCGTGGAACGGTTTGGCAAGTTCAACCGCATCGTTCGACCTGGCCTGCAGATCCTGATTCCGTTCGCAGAGCGGGCGTACATTGTCGACCTGCAGGTAAAGCAGGCGCAGTTCTCCGTGGAGACGAAGACCCGCGACAACGTCTTCGTGCAGATTCCGGTCAGCGTGCAGTACCAGATTCTGGACGACAAGATATTTGACGCGTTCTATAAGTTGTCGAGCCCGCAGAAGCAGATCGAGTCGTTCGTCTTCAACTCGATCCTGGGACACGTGCCAAAGCTGACGCTCGATGAGACCTTCGAGCAGCAGTCAGGGATATCCGTGGCGGTGAAGACGGAGCTGGATTCGATCATGTCGGGCTTCGGTTTCAACATCCTTACGGCGCTGGTGACGGACATCATTCCGGACGTGAAGGTGAAGGCCGCGATGAACGATATCAATGCGGCGCAGCGGGCTCAGGTTGCGGCGCAGGCTCGCGGCGAAGCGGAGAAGATCCTGAAGGTGAAGCAGGCCGAGGCAGAGGCTGCGTCGAAGGCGCTGCAGGGCCAGGGCATCGCGGCTGAGCGGCAGGCAATTATCGATGGTCTGCGTTCCTCGATCGAACACTTCCGCGAGGCCGTGCCGGGCGCGACGGCAGAGGATGTGATGGCATTGGTGCTGTTGACGCAGTACTTCGACACCCTGAAGGATATCGGCACACGCGCGGGTACCAATACGTTGTTTCTGCCCAGCAATCCCGGAGCGGCTAGTGATTTTCTGACGCAGATTTTGGCTGGGCTTCGCGGCGGAGGGCATGGCGGCACTCCGATTGCTCCGCCCCGACAGACCGTTGCTGCACCACCTCCAGCAAGCTGACAGATTTGTGACGAAATCGTGCGACCGGCGGCGCACCGGCGCATCTGCGTTGGTGTGTCCGGAGAGGTAGGCCGATGAGTCGAACAGGCGAGTTATCGCAGGCGCGTATCCAGGCGCATCAGCGCGCAGAGGGATTCGCCGTTCAACTTCGCAGCGATTCGAGCGGCGTGCTCGAGGTTCCCGGAATGGACTCCGCGTTGGTTTCCATCCACATCGGCAGGGCGGCGCGCATGTCGTGCAGACGTGCGGGCACAAGTCATACCGGCTCCGCTGTCCACGGAGATATTGACATCATCCCGGTCGGCGTTCCTTCGGTGTGGCAGATGCACGACGAGAACGATCGCGCAGTATTGATGGTGTTGTCGCAGACCATGCTAAACCAGGTTGCGGAAGAGGGCGGATTCGGCGCACGCGATGTGGAACTGCGCAATCGCTTTATGGCACGCGACCGTCAGCTGGAGAGCGTCGCGTGGGCGATGAAGAGCGAGCTGGAATTAGGCTCGCCGTCCGGTCAACTGTACCTCGATGGTCTGGCGCTGTCCGCCTCGGCTCGACTCGTGGCGGGGCATAGCTCGGTCGCGGTTGAAGAGCGACGATATGGCGGGCTGGATGGCCGAAGGTTGAAACGAACGCTTGAGTTTATTGAAGCGCATCTCAGTGAGGACCTATCGCTTTCGCGGCTTGCCGCAGCGGCTGAGATGAGCGTCTCGCACTTCCGCGCGGGTTTTCGTGAGTCTGTTGGCATACCGGTTCACCAGTATGTGATCGAGCGCAGGGTGGAGAGAGCGAAATCTCTGCTTATGCGTGAAGAACAATCGATAGCCGAGATCGCGTTGGCTGCGGGCTTCACTCATCAAAGTCATCTCTCTCGCCACATGCAGCGTTCGACAGGCTTTTCTCCCTTGCAGATGAAGCGTATCTTTGCCGAGCGCATGAACCTCGAAATCTCGTAAAACTCACGGTTATTTTTTCAGCAGATTGTGCTCTTCTTCAGCGCTCTGTGTGCGACCCACCGCGCATGGCTGACGAGAATCGTGTCTGTAGCCAGTTGGTTGGCTGCGAGCGCACTTGGTGAATGGAGAAGACATGATGAGACGGAAGTTTTTGAAAGGAACATTTGGCGTAGGAGCGTCGCTGCTCTCAGAGGTTGCGATGGGGCTAGGCGGCGCAGCGGTGGTCACAAGTCCTTTTTCGAAGTTCACAGAGAGCACTCTTGATATGAGGGAGTTCCACAGGATTCGGCTGTATGCGGATCTTCCGATGGCGCGCGTGGCCTATATCGAGCGCGGGAAGGGGCCAGTGGCGCTGTTCCTGCACGGCTTTCCACTGAACAGCTACCAGTGGCGCGGCGCGTTGGATCGGCTATCGCCGTATCGTCGGTGCATCGCGGCGGACTTTATGGGGCTGGGCTACACAGATGCTCGACCGAATGCTGACGTTTCGCTGCCGGCGCAGGTGGAGATGCTTGCGGCGCTGCTCGATCATTTGAAGATCGACGAGGTGGACCTGGTGGCGAACGACTCGGGCGGACTGATCGCGCAGCTGTTTATTGCGAAACATGGCGCGCGTGTGCGGTCGCTGCTGCTGACGAACTGCGATGTGGATGAGAACAGCCCTCCGGCGGCGTTTATGCCGCTGATTCACTCTGCGAAGCAGCCAGGCGTGGCGGACAGGTTCATCGTGCCGCAGGTGAAGGACAAGAACTTTGCGCGCACTGACAAGGGGCTGGGTGTTGCGTATACGCATCCGACGCAGCTTTCGGATGAGACAATCGATCTTTACTTTGAACCGCTGGTGCGCACTGATGTTCGCAAAGAACAGTTCAGCCGGTATCTTCTCGCGTTCGAGCCAAACCTGCTGGTGCCGATCCGGCCGCAGCTTAAGGAGTTCCGCAAGCCTGTGCACATGGTTTGGGCGACATCGGATATCTTTTTCGATGCGAAGTGGGCTGATTGGCTGGATCAGACACTGCCAGGCTCGCGCGGAGTTCGCCGCGTTGAAGGAGCGAAGCTCTTCTTCCCGGAGGAGATGCCGGATGTGATTGCGGAGGAGGCGCTGAAGCTGTGGGGAATCTCGCGGCTTCCGCAGCGATCGCTCTAGTGCAGTTCAGGGTTTGATAGATGGAGTGATGTAGCCGTGGGTGGCGAGGTGCTGGCCCATGGCGGCATACATCGCCGGATCTTCCGGTTGCCACGTCGCAAGGCCATCGACGTAGCGGTTATACATGCAGAAGGCGGCGGCGATGAGCACGGTATCGTGGATCTCGACGTCGGTTGCGCCCAGTGTGCGGGCGTGAGCGATATCTTCCGCGGTGACGTTCTTGCCGCCCTTCTGCACGTTGCCCGCGATGGCAAGCAGGCCTTTCATCTTGGGAGATACCGAAGCCCTCTCGAAGTCTTTCTTCACATCGTTGACGAGTGTGCTGTCGCCGCCTAGATGAGCGGTGGCCGCGGCTCCGTGACTGGTCTGACAGAAGAAGCAGTCGTTGCGGTTCGAGACGAAGGTAGCGATCAACTCGCGTTCGGCGGGGGTGAGCGAGTTCGGCCCGTGCAGAAGAACGTGTGCCAGTTCGCGCATCGGCTTTGCAGTCTCCGGGCGATAGGCGAAGCCGCTGCTGATGCCGGGAAGTCCTTCGGGAAGGGCGATGTGGGGCATGGTGCTCTCCTTGTTACGCCGTGGCGGCGGGAAGATATTCTTTGCTGACCGCAGCGTATCCATCACGCGCGATCCACTTTCCTCGCTGGCGATACATTTCCTCGTCGCGGGGCTGCGTGGTGCCGAGGCCATCGACGTAGCGGTTGAACATGCAGAAGGCGGCGGCGATCAGGACGGTGTCGTGGATCTCAATGTCGGTCGCACCCTGCTCGCGGGCGCGTGCTACGTCTTCGGAGGTTACGTTCTTGCCGCCCTTTTGCACTTTGCCTGCGATGACCAGGAGTGCCTTCATCTTGTCGGAGATGTCGGCGTGAAGGAAGTCTGACTTCACCTTGTGGACGAGCGACTCGTCGCCATCGAGGCATGCCGCTGCGATCATGCCGTGGATGGTCTGGCAGTAGTAGCAGTCGTTCTCGGAGGAGACGTAGGTGGCGATCAGCTCGCGTTCGCCTGGAGTGAGCGAGTTGGGAGCGTGCAGCAGGACCTCGACAAGATCGTTGAGCGGGCGTGCCGTCTCAGGCCGGAAGGCCATGGCTCCGCGGATGCCAGGGAGTCCTTCGGGGAGTTGAATGTATGCCATAGTGACGAGGTCCTTTCAGGAAGGAATTTGCTGCACAGACTGTGCCTCTGCGTTGCGTTGTGCGAGTCTGCGGACGGGATCGCCGCAGAGCACGATGGCGAGTCCGATGAGCGCGGGTACGGGATCGTGCATCAGGATCATGGCGTCGATGAGCGCGCATCCGATGAGAAACAGAATCGGCGCTGCCGGAAACCACCAGTGGCGCACAGGCGAGGGAAGCCGGAAGAGTGTGGAGACGGAGAGCGATAGAAAACAGATGGCCGAGAAGATGATGAAGGAGAGGATGCGGTCGAAGGCTCCCAGGCACAGTACCAGCAGCGCCATTACGGTTTGCAGAAGAACGGCGTTTGCGGGGGTGCCGAAGCGTGGATGCAGCCGGCCGAAGGGAGCGAAGAACGCACCGTCTTTTGCCATGGCGTAGTAGACGCGCGGCGCGGCCATGGTGAGGGCCATGAGTCCGCCAGCGACGCAGAGGAGTACGCAGGCCGAGAGGATACGGCTTCCCGTCGATCCAAAGAGTGCCTCGCCGAACTGCGCGACGAAGGCGGTATTGGAGACGATGCTCTGGAGAGGGACTACGGCGAGAAAGGCGAAGCTAACCAGGAGGTATACGGCGGTGACCAGCAGAACGCCTCCGACGAAGGCGAGCGGCATGTTGCGACGCGGATTCTCAATCTCGCCGGCGACCTTGCCTGCCTCCCACCAGCCGCCGAAGCTGAAGAAAGCACTGATTGTCGCTCCGGCGATGGCGGCGAAGAGAGGGTCGGAGCCAGGGCGGCGCGCTGCGAGTGGAAGAACGTTGTGGAGAGAAGCGTGTGCTGAGAGAAATGCCCAGGCCACCATCGAGACCAGGATGGCGATCTTAAGGATGTTGAGCGCGGTCATCAGGTTGCGGCTGAGACTGGTGCCGATGTAGTTCAGCGCGCAGAGCGTGACGAGAATCAAGGCGGGAATCCAGAGGGGAGCGGTGCCGGTGCGACCGGCGACCGTAAGGACATAAGGCGCTGCGCCTACGGCAAGCGCCGCAGCGACGCCGGGGTCCATGACGGCTGCGGACATCCATCCGTAGAGGAAGGCGATGCGTCCGCCGTAGCCTTCGCGGAGGTAGATGTACTCCCCACCGATGACGGGAAACCGGACGGAGAGCTCGGAGTAGCAGAGCGCGCCGCAGAGTGCGATGAGGCCCATACCGCACCAGATGGCGGCCAGAAGCAATGGCGAGCCGAGAGATCGCGCCATCGCGGCAGGGGTGAGGAAGATGCCGAGGGCGATCGCCTCGCCCATGACGACGGCGATTGCGCCCGCCAGCCCCATTTGTTTGCGCTCTTGCATCCGCGCGCAATGCTACCGGGTGACGCGGCACGAGGTCATCCATCGAAAGATGGAGGGATGCAGATGGACGGGAAGAAGCGAAGATTTATTGCCAGAAAGGAGCAAGGTCGCATGCGGTTCAGGCGGTGGAAGTCGAGCGCCTTCGATAAACCCCGGTGAACTGGATCAGCAGGGTAAGGCCCACGCTGAGTACGGCAGCAATCACAAAAGGGCCATGCAGCTTCTCGGAGGTCTGGTAGAGCAGCGTGTGTAGCGCGGCGAGCGCAAAGCAGGCGTAATTCCAGCGCTGCAGCTTCTTCCACTGCGGTGTTCCCAGTGCTCGTAGCGAGAGGTCGTTTGACGTGGCGAAGAGCGCCAGGAGGATGAGCGCTCCAAACAGACCTGTGTAGTTTGCCCAGCCGAAGAGGTCGTGCCGGAACGGAAGGACGTGTCCGCTCTTGCCGTAGACGTAATAGAGCCAGGGCCTGCCGCGCAGATGAACACACTGCCCAACGACGGCATGCGTGAGTCCAACGATTCCGGCCCATATGCCAATGTCGCGGCGGAGGTCGGTGGATACCGGAGTACGCCGCGCGCGCAGCAGGTTCCACGGCCCTATCCAAAGTGTTGCTGCGAGCAGGATGAGAGCGGGATACGCAGTTGCAAAGCTGGCGCGAGCGACCCAGTCTCGATAGGGACGAGTGGTGTAGAGAACGGCGACTACAGCAAAATTTGCAAGAAAGAGAGGAAGATGATGCGCCAGCAGCCTGCGCATCCATCGTCTTGCCTGGATAGAGTTACGAGACCCGTTCAACAGCATCATGAGAGCACGATAAAGGCGGACGAGAGCCTCGTCCGCCTTATAGGGAGTGAGGTTACTTGACGCCGTTTGCGAGCAGAGCGCCTGCGGTCCAGAGGACGGGGGCCTGTCCGTGGAAGTCGCCGGTGCGGCGCTTGCGTTGGTAGTAGTACTCGAGCGAGTCCTTCTTGCCGGTACCTTCGCAGACCTGCGTCACGTCGTGGTTCTGGTCGACGTAGCCTACGACGGCAATCCACGCCTTGCGGGCGGCGGGGCCGTAGGTCGCAGCGTCCAGCCAGCCGTGCTTCACGCCCATGATCATGCCGAAGGCGAACAT
>Ga0163163_10005747_pt1 | contig 10767 bp, 9 predicted proteins | sample S65metaG_FD_119766 | JGI IMG/M metagenome (GOLD analysis project Ga0163163, IMG submission 119766) | Switchgrass rhizosphere microbial communities from Kellogg Biological Station, Michigan, USA - S6-5 metaG | ecosystem: Host-associated > Plants > Roots > Rhizosphere > Soil | place: USA: Michigan... | reverse complement strand
TGAATCTCAAGGCGGCCGTCATCGTGGGCCCGACGTATGGATCGCACGCCGACGCCTGGACGCGCGCCGGCGCGCTGACGCAAACGATCGGCCTCGATGAGGTCGATGCGCACGGCGAGCGAGCCGTGTGCATGACGATCGTCAATCCCAACAATCCCGACGGTCGCATCGTCGAACGCTCGCGACTGCTGGCGCTGCACGATTCGCTCGCGCAGCACGGCGGCATGCTGATCGTCGACGAGGCCTTTGCGGATGTCGCGCCGGAAGTGAGCGTTGCGGCGGTGGCGGGCGCAGCGTCGGGACACAAGCTCATCGTGTTGCGCTCGTTCGGCAAGTTCTTCGGTCTGGCCGGCTTGCGACTCGGTTTCATCGTCGCCGCGCCGGCGCTCGCCGCCACGATCCGTGGCTTGATCGGCGAGTGGCCGGTCTGCAGCGACGCGCTCGCCGCTGGCCTCGCCGCCTACGCAGACGGGCGCTGGATGGATCGAGAGCGCGCGATCCTGCACAAATCTGCGCAGCGACTCGACGACCTCCTGACGCGCAGCGGTTTTGAGCTCGCGGGCGGCACATCGCTGTTTCGTCTGGCGCGCGCCGCCGATGCACGCGAGCGCTTTACGCGCTTGCTGGCCGCCGGGATTCTGGTGCGGCCATTCGACTTCGCTCCCGACTTGCTGCGCTTCGGCTTGCCGCGAGGTCGCGAGCAGTGGCGCCGGCTCGCCGTCGCGCTGAGTGCACGAGCATGAGCGAGTCGGAGCGCGACCTGCGCCACGCTGAGGAGATGAAGGTCCTCCAGGAGGAGCGACGCGCCGAACGCGCCACCAAGAAGCTGCGCGGCGGCCTGCTCATCGTGCTCACGGGCTCGGGCAAAGGGAAATCGTCGAGCGCGTTCGGCATGGTCGCGCGCGCACTGGGCTGGGAGATGCGCGTCGGCATCGTGCAGTTCATCAAGGGCAAATGGCAGACGGGCGAGAAGCATTTCTTCCGCCGCTTTCCGCAGCAAGTGACGTTCGAGGTGATGGGCGAAGGCTTCACCTGGGACGTGCAGGATCGACAGCGCGACCTCGCAGCGGCGCGCCAGGCATGGCAGCGCAGCTGCGAGATGATTCTCGATCCGCAGTTCGACTTCGTGCTGCTCGACGAGTTGAACATCGCGCTGCGTAACGAATACCTCGACGCCGCGGAAGTGGCAGCCTTCCTGGAACAGCGCCCGCGCGACAAGCACGTCTGCATCACCGGACGCGACGCACCGGCGCGCTTGCTGGAGATCGCCGATCTCATCACCGAGGTGAGCTCGCCGAAGCATCCGTACCAGGCCGGGTACAAGGCGCAACGCGGAGTGGAATTCTGATGCGGCTGCTGCTGTGCCTGGCCGCTGCCCTGCTCGCTGCGACGAGTGCGCACGCGCAGGCGGATGCGCCGACGCGGATCGTCTCGCTGAATCAATGCCTCGATGCGATTCTCGTCGAGCTGGTGCCGAAAGAGCGTATCGCCGCGATCAGTCATTACTCGCGCGATCCGCTGCGCTCGCCGATCGCGGCGCTGACGCAGACTCTGCCGATCACCTACGAGTCGGCCGAGGAAATCGTCGCCTTGCGACCCGACCTCGTTCTCGCCAGCCGCCACTCCGCGATTCCGACGCGCAACGCGCTGCGACGCGTCGGCATTCACTACGAATTGTTCGACGTCCCGTTCTCCGTGAAGGAAAGCCTCGCGCAGATTCGCCAGATCGCCGCACTGGTCGACAACGCCGCAGCCGGCGAAGCGCTCGTCACCCGGATCGAGCGCGCGATCGAGGCCGCCCGTCTGCCGCCCGGCGCACCCAGACTCACTGCCGCCGTCTACGAAACCGGCGGACTGACTGCGGGCGGGAGTACGGTCACGGACGATCTGATGCAGACAGTCGGCCTCGACAATCTCGCGGCACGCTACGGCATCAAGACACATCAGCCGATGCAGCTGGAGCTGCTCCTCTCCGCACCACCCGATCTGTTGCTCGTCGGCGAAATTCCGGGAGCGGATGGCACGCAGGCGGCGCGGGTCGTGCAGCACCGCGCGCTGCGCAAGGTTCACTCGAAGCGCTGGGATTTCCCGGCGCGCTTCATGTACTGCTCCGGACCGACGATCGTGGAAGAGGCTGCCGCGCTCGCGCGTGCACGCGACGCCACCTACGCAGCTTCTCGCGCGCAGGCCGCACGATGACGGCGCGACGCTGGATCATGCCCTCGCTGCTGACGATCGTAGTGCTGCTCGCAATCGTGTCGATCGTCGTCGGGCGCATCGTGCTCGGCTGGAACGTCTGGCTCGACCAGGATGCGATCGGTCGCACGATTCTGCTGGAGCTGCGGCTGCCGCGCGCACTGCTGGGCATTGTGATCGGCGGCGCACTCGGCCTCGCGGGCGCAGCGCTGCAGGGCTATCTGCGTAATCCGCTCGCCGATCCCGGCACGCTCGGCGTCTCTTCGATGGCCGGATTCGGCGCAGTATTGAGCATCTTCCTGGGCATCGCCGACCTGCATCCGTGGATCTTGCCGCTGAGCGGCGTCGCGGGCGCGATCGTCGGCATGGCCGCGTTGTTCCTGCTCGCAGGCCTGGCAGCGAGCACACTGACGTTGGTGCTCTCGGGCGTCATTCTCAGCGCGATCGCCGTCGCGGGCATCGCTCTGGTCCTGTCGCTGTCGCCGAGCCCGTGGGCGGCTGGTGAAATCGTACGCTGGCTACTCGGCGCACTCGCCGACCGCAGTCTCGACGATCTCGCCATCTCGACACCGCTGGTCATCGTCGGCGCGGCGCTGATACTGACTTCGCGGCAGGCACTCGATGCGCTGACTCTCGGCGAAACCGGCGCTCGCTCGCTCGGCATCGATCTCGGTCGCGCGCAATGGCAATTGGCCGGCGGCGTCGGCCTGGTCGTCGGTGCGAGCGTTGCAGTGTCCGGCATCATCGGCTTCGTCGGACTCGTCGTGCCGCACCTGTTGCGTCCGCTCATGGGCGCAAAGCCCTCGTCGCTGCTCGTGCCCAGCGCGGTCGGCGGCGCCGCTCTCGTGCTCGCCGGCGATATCGTAGTGCGACTGCTGCCGGGCGGCTCGGAAGTACAGCTCGGCGTCGTGATGTCGCTGATCGGCGCGCCCTTCTTCTTCGCTTTGCTCTATTCGATGCGCAGGCAGGTCACGTGAAGATCGATTCCCGATTGCAGGTTGCGGAGCTGACGTTCGAGCGTAGCGGACGTCGCATCCTCGATTCGATCGCCGTGCAGTTCGCTTCCGGCAGCGTGACGGTCGTGCTCGGTCCGAATGGCGCAGGCAAGTCGACGCTGCTCGGCTGCATGGCTGGCCTGCTGCGTCCGTCGCATGGAATCGTGGAGCTCGACCAGACACCGCTCGGCTCGCTGGCGGCGGACGAGCGAGCGCGACGCATCGCCTTCCTGCCGCAGATTGCGGAAATCTCGTGGCCCGTCGACGTCGCCACGCTGGTCGCGCTGGGTCGGATTCCATTTCGCCATCGCGCCAGCGATGCGGAGAACGACGCAGCCGTGCGCCGTGCGATGCAGGCGACTCGTACGACGCAGTGGTCGCAGCGAGTAGTCACCACTCTGTCGGGCGGCGAACGAGCGCGGGTGCTGCTCGCCCGCGTGCTGGCCGGCGAAGCGGATTGGATCCTGGCCGACGAGCCGTTCGCGGGACTCGACCCGGCGCATCAATTCGAAGCTGCAGACCTGCTGCGCTCGCTCGCAGGGCAAGGTCACGGCATCGTGCTGACGATTCACGATCTCGCGCTCGCTGCACGCATCGCCGATCGGGTCGTCGTGATCCATCACGGCCGCATCGTTGCGGACGGCACGCCGGAAGCAGCGCTGACGCCGCCGACCTTGCGCGAGGTGTACGGAATCGATGCGCAATGGCTGTCGGTGCGCGAGCGCGGCACGCCGCTGATCGCGATCCACGGCCGCCATGCCGGCTGAGATCTGGCTGCCGGCCGCGGCGCTCGCGGTCGAGGCATGCATCGGCTATCCGCAGGCTTTGTACGCGCGCATCGCGCATCCGGTCGTCTGGATCGGCAAGCTCATCGAGACACTGGAACGACGCTGGAATGATCCGGCGCGCAGCGTCGCGACACGCCGGGCACTCGGCATCGTCGCGATGATGATCGTCGCCGGCAGTGCTGGCGCCGTCGGTTACGCCATCCAACGCGGCGCGCTGCAGCTGCGGTTCGGAATGATCATCGTGGTGCTGGCCGCGACGATGGGCTTGGCGCAGCGAAGTCTCTACTCGCATGTTCGCGATGTGTTGCGATCGTTGGAAGGCGATGATCTCGACGCTGCGCGCGCGGCGGTTTCGAAGATCGTCGGACGCGACACCGCGCAGCTCACCTCGTCGGACGTCTCGGCGGCTGCCATCGAAAGCCTGGCGGAAAGCTTCAACGATGGCATCGTCGCGCCCGCATTCTGGCTCGCCGTCGGCGGCCTGCCGGGATTGTTCGCGTACAAAGCGTTGAACACGGCCGACAGTCTCATCGGTCATCGCGAGCCACGCTGGCGCGCGTTCGGCTGGGCGGCAGCACGCGCCGATGACGTTGCGAATCTCATTCCCGCACGCGTCGCCGGATGCCTGATCGTTCTTGCAGGCGGCGGCGGATTGCGCGTGATGTGGCGAGACGCGTCGCGCCACGCATCGCCTAACGCCGGCTGGCCCGAAGCCGCGATGGCCGGCGCGCTCGAAGTCGAGCTCGGCGGCGCCACGACGTACGAAGGCGTACTGCACGAGCGACCGCTGTTCGGCGCCGGTCGTCGCCCGAGTGCCGGCGATCTGCGCCGAGCCCTGTATATCTATCTCGAAGCGTGCGCGCTGCTCTGGGCGCTCATGCTGGCGTTGGCCGCTGGAGTGCTGCTGTGGCCGCACTGATGCTAACGTAGCCGTCGGCGACCGCTCGAAGGTCGAGGAGATGATCCATGGGCCACCGGCTGAGCAAGATCTACACCCGCACCGGCGACGACGGCACCACCGGCCTGGGCGACGGCTCGCGAGTGGCGAAGACGCACGCGCGCATCGAGGCGTACGGCACGGTCGACGAAGCGAACAGCGCGATCGGCGTGATCCTCGCGGTGCCCAACCTACCCGCCGGAGTGAGCGACGCACTGACGCAGATTCAGCACGAGCTGTTCGATCTCGGCGGCGAGCTGGCAGTGCCCGGCTATCGCGCGATCCAGGACAGTCACATCGATCAGCTCGAGCAATGCCTGGATCGTTTCAACGAACCACTGCCGCCGCTGAAGGAATTCATTTTGCCCGGTGGCGGACCGGCGGCTGCGGCGTGTCACGTAGCGCGTGCGATTGCGCGACGCGCGGAACGTAATGCGTGGGCGCTGGCGCAGAGCGAAGACGTCGCGCCGCAAGTGACGCGATATTTGAATCGATTGTCGGATCTGCTGTTCGTGGTCGCGCGCGTGTTGGCGCGACACGAGAACGGGCAAGAAGTATTGTGGAAGCGGAAGTAGGGCTGTAGGTCGGGCTTCAGCCCGACAATCCGTGCGGAGCAAGAAAATCTCTCGCCAAGATCGCCAAGTCCGCCAAGAAAAACCAGAGATTCAAACTTCCAGGATCTTCCTCTTCGGAATTTTCAATGTCTTTTCCGGCCTTGGCGATCTTGGCGGTCTTTGCGAGAGTCTCTCTTCTTCCGGCACGGAGTGTCGGGCTGAAGCCCGACCTACAGGTCTCCAACGACCGTTCTCTCAATAGCTCTCGCTGAGCAGCGAGCCATCCCGCGGATCGATCCGGATCGTGATCTCCTGCTCCAGCTCCGGCGCCACCAGCAGCGACGCTTCGAGTCGATTCACCAGCACCGGCCGCACCGTCGCGCCGTTCACCGAGTGCGAAACCATGAAGCTGTGATACTCGCCGGCGTGCGTCGCCGCGAACTGCACCAGGATGTTGACGATGTGCGGCTCGCTTTCCTCGTTGATTCGCTCGTCGCAGATCACGCAATACGCCTGATCGGGCGGCACCGACGCGAACGCACCGGTGCTGTGCAACTCAGCCAAGAAACGCCGCACCTGCGCCGCGACGCGCTCCCACACTATCGGATCGCCCGGACGCAGCACGCACCAGCGGGTGCCGCGCTCGATCGAGTTGATCACGAACAATGCGAACCGGCGCTGCGACAGATACGACCAGTCTGACGAAGCGCTCGCGCCGCAGGCCAGAGTTCGTAACGGCGGCCGCTCGCGATCTGCGCTGCGGACAGCGTGCAGCACATTGACGCCGTGAGCCGAGAGCGACCAGCGATCGGCCGCTGCCACTTCACGCGCGAGCCGCGTACCTGCGCGCAATAGCGGCTCCGGATCTCGTGCCGCGATCGCGGCGGAAACAGCCTCGCCTGTTCGCGACAACAATCCTGCGACCGCTCCGCCGTTACCGAATATCTCGGGCCGGCCACGCAACCGATCGGTTGCGACGATGCGCGGGAAAAACATCAAGGCATGGTCGCTGTGGAAGTTCAGGCGCTTCAGCCCAAGCACCGCTTCGGAGGCGCTGTGCCACGCCGTCGGCGGATCGACGATCAACATCGCACGCCGCTGGCGACAGAACTTAGCAGCGACCAGCACGGTGCTGACGCCGACGTCCACGGTACGCGTCAGCGGCGGTATATATAAGAAGGCGAGTTCGTCGACGTCTTCGAGCGCGAACAGGCCAGAGCGCCGCGTCGCAGAGCCGATGACGTCGTAGTCGCTGATCGGCCGCCCGTCGTCGCCGTCCGGATTGGAGCTGACGTAGCCGACCGGCAGATTCGTGCCGGGCATCAGCGTGCGATCGGGCCGCACGGTCGGAACTTCGCCGCGCACGCGCACCAGATGCGATTCGAGCAATGCAAAGCCGACGAAGCGCGGCGACGACGGATCGATCGACAACCCGCGGAAGGTCTCCTGCGCTTCGATGCGTTCCGAGCCGGGCGAGCGCACTCGCTGCACGACCAGGTTGAAGCGGTGCTCGTCGTCGGCATCGAGCTGGTCGTAATCGATCGAGGCGCGCAGGAACTCGCGCGTCCCGGGAGCGCGCGCTTCGATCTGCAAAGTCTGTCGCCCGCAACGAAGCGAGAGAGTGACCGGCGCCGCGCCGTTCGCGACGCGAACGATCACTGCCTGTCGTCCGCCCTGCTCGAAGAAATGCTCGACTGCGTAAGACAGCGGACTCGGCTGCCACAAGCCGCCGAACTCCTGCTGAAAATCCGCGAAGCTCTGGATGGGGACCGGGCGATCGATGGGGCCGCGCAGCGTGCGGCCAACGAATGCCGTCAAGTGCGCGCTTGCACGTGCGATCGGTTGCTCGGCGCCCGGCGTTTCAGTGATCTGGATACCTTCGAGCGAACGCTCGGGCACCTTGCCTCCCCTCTTTCTTGTGGCGCGTAACTTAGCACAAGGAAAGCAGGCGAGTGCGTGTGTCGGCGGAGCTTACAAGTCGCGCGACGCGAACGTGTCGCACGCGTCGACCTTGCCTTGCTCGAAGCCGCGCTTGAACCAACGCACGCGTTGCTCGGAGCTGCCGTGCGTGAACGATTCCGGCGAGACGTAACCCTGCGACTGCTTCTGCAAGCGGTCGTCGCCGATCGCGGCCGCCGCGTTCAACCCTTCTTCGACGTCGCCTGCTTCCAGCACTTGCCGCGAGCGATCCGCGTTGTGCGCCCAGATGCCGGCGAAGCAGTCCGCCTGCAACTCCTGCCGGACCGAAAGCGCGTTCGCCTCCGCTTCGCTCGCACGCTGCCGCGCGGCCGTGCTGCGTTCGGAGATGCCGAGCAGCGTCTGCACGTGATGTCCGACTTCGTGCGCAACGACGTAAGCCTGCGCGAAGTCGCCCGGGGCGCCGAAGCGCTTCTGCAAGTCCTGGTAGAAGGACAAGTCGATGTACACCTTACGGTCACCGGGACAGTAGAACGGGCCGACCGCCGCCTGCGCGAACCCGCACGCCGACTCGACCGCGCCGGAGAACAGAACGAGCGTCGGCGGTTCGTAGGTTCGACCGGCCGCGGCGAAGATGGCGCCCCACGCATCCTCGGTATCCGCGAGCACGAAACCGACGAAATGACGCAGGTCCGCCTCTTCAGCCGACTCGTTGTACGGACCCTGTTCGGCCTGCTGCGAAGGCTGCGTTCCCTGCAAGACCACCGAAGGATCGACACCGAAATAAGCAGCCACGAGCGCGAGAACGATCGTGCCCAGGCCGATGCCGCCGGCGCGGCCGAAACGCATACCGCGACGATCTTCAATGTTCGAGCTTTCGCGCCGCCCTTCCCAACGCATGGTGGATCTCCCCGCAAAGGAGTGACCCGGTGCTTGTGTCACCAGGGTATACGGGGTTTATACGGGCTGCGATACGGGGGAGTTCCGCGAAACTTGCCCGAGCACCGCCGAGTACAGCCCGGCGAGCCGGTCGGCCATCGCCGTAGCCGACCAGGTCGCGGCGTACGCACGGGCTTCGGCAGACATGGCCGCACGCCGCGGTGCATCGTCGAGCAAGCGCACGACGGTGTTTGCGAACTCGGCTTCGTCATCGGGCGCGACGTGCGCGCCGCGCTGCGGGTTGACGATGTCAGCCGTGCCCATGTGCGCCGTCGAGACGACCGGGACACCGAGCGCCAGCGATTCGAGCAGCACGAGGCCTTGCGTCTCGGTTTTCGAGGAGAAGACGAACAGATCCCCGGCGCGGTAGCAGTCGAGCAGCTCGCGCTCGCGCGAGAGGTAGCCGACGAAGCGCACCTGCTGTGCCAGCCCGAGCGTGCGGACGTACGCCTTGCACGAGGTCAGCGCCGGCCCTTCACCCGCGACCACGAACACTGCGCCGGGTTTGCTGCGCACGACGATCTCGAACATGCGAAACAGGAACTCGATGTTCTTCTCGTGCGCGATGCGCCCGACGTGCACCAGCACCGGCTGCCCCGGCGCGATGCCGAGTTGCGCGCGAAAACGCTGCCCGTCGCCGCTGGCGAAACGGTCCATCTCCATGCCGGTCGGAATGATGTGCATCGGGCACTGCACGCCGTAGTCGAGCAGCGCCTGCTCCATCGCACGCGAAGGCACGACGAGCGCGTCGAGCACGTTGCACTGGGAAACGGTGAAGCGGCGCGCCATGAATCGCATCACTGCGCGCGGCATCAGGGGCACGTAGTGATGCAAGTACTCTTCGAAGTACGTGTGATAGGTCTCGATGACCGGAACGCGCAGTGCACGCGCGAGAGCGGTGCCTTGGTAGTGAGCGATGAATGGAGTCTGGATGTGCACCAGGTCCGGCTCCAGCTTCTCGAGCTGCGGACGCAACGCGCGGATCGCGCCGAGCTTCATCGCGCGATCTTCCGGGTCACGCGGCACGCCGCGCGAAGGCACTCGCAGGATGTCCGGCTCGATATCGGGCGCGGCGCCCGGATACTCGGGCGCAATCAGGATCGTTTCATGGCCGGCAGCGTGCAGACCGCGGCGGAAGGTCTGGATGGAGGTGGAAACGCCGTTGATCCGCGGAAAATAGACGTCCGAGATCATCAGGATGCGCATGCAAGCTCCGGCGGTCGTTGAGACCGCCGCAGGGTAGGACGTCGAGATGACAGCTGAATGTCAGGCTAAAGCCCGACCCACAGCCTCCGGGTGGGTCAGGCTTTAGCCTGACTCTTTAGCGCGAACCGGTCGCGCCTGAGTCGCTCGCGAGGGCCGGCTTGGGCGTGCTCTTCTTCGTGGCCTTCGGCGCCTTCTTCGGCAGCGGCGTTCCGGCACGCGCCGCCTCGAATTCCTCGGCGGTGTAGTACATCTCTTCGCTGCCATTCCAGTTCGCGCCCGCGGGCACGCGATTCTCGACGTGGCGGGCAGCGGCGACGTAACCGTCCAACGTTATCTTCGGCTTCGATACCGGCAACGCGATGCCGCGAGGAGCCGCGACCAGACTATTCACGAGCTCGAGGTCGATTGCAGAGCCGTGGTACTTCACCTTCTGCCACATCTCGTCGGAGATCGCGGCGTTCAGCAGCGTGTCTGCGGCCTTGGGATGCTCGCGCTGATCGTCTTCCATCACCGGGAACGCCTGCACGTACAGCGCGCCTTCATGCCAGCCAAAGACGAACGGCTGATTGACCACCGTCACCTTGGTGCCGACCGGAATCTTCTCGTACAGCTCGCCGATGTCCTCGGGATAGAAGCGCATGCAGCCGTGGCTGGAGCGCAAGCCGACGCCGTACGGCTTGTTCGTGCCGTGAATCAGATAGCTCGGCCAGCCGAGCGTCATCGCGTACGCGCCGAGCGGATTGTCCGGACCCGGCGGCACTTTCGCCGGCAGCGGATCGCCCGCTTCCTTGTGCTCCTTGCGCACCGATACCGGCGGGACCCAGGTGGGATTGGTGCGCTTGCCGGTGACCTTGGTCGTGCCTTCGGGTGTTTGCCAGCCAACCTTGCCGATGCCGATCGGATGCGTGATCACCGTCTGCGGCTCGCCTTCTTTCATCTTCGGGAAGTAGAAGACGCGCAACTGCGCGAGGTTGATCACGAGACCTTCGTGCGGCGCGTCGGGCAGCACGAACTGCGTCGGCAACACGATCTCGCGTCCCTCGCCCGGCACCCACGGATCGACGCCGGGATTGGCGCGCGCGATTTCTTCATAGCCGAGATTGAAGCGACGTGCGATGTCGGGGAGCGTGTCCTCGCCCATCACCTTGGTGGTCTGCAGCTGGCCGACAACTTCATCGTCCGCGGAGCCGATGCTGAACAGATGCGTCGCGACCGGGTCGTGAATCGCCGGCGGC
>Ga0163163_10005745_pt1 | contig 10768 bp, 11 predicted proteins | sample S65metaG_FD_119766 | JGI IMG/M metagenome (GOLD analysis project Ga0163163, IMG submission 119766) | Switchgrass rhizosphere microbial communities from Kellogg Biological Station, Michigan, USA - S6-5 metaG | ecosystem: Host-associated > Plants > Roots > Rhizosphere > Soil | place: USA... | reverse complement strand
CGGAGCGGTGGAAATGCCGGCCAGACAGACCGGTTCTCCGATGAGCTATCAGATCGACGGCAAGCAGTTCATCGTGCTGGCGGTGAGCGGGAACGACGGGGCCGAGCTGCTGGCCTACGCGCTTCCGTGACCAGTCCGGCGCAGGAGGGCGAGATGAATCAAACCGGATCGCGGCGTGACAGCTGGCCACTCTGGGCCATGGGACTCTCCGTACTCCTGGCCGCCGCCGGGACGCAGTCCCTCGGGCAGATGCCGATCGGCGCGGCGGGAAGACCTCCGGCGCAGCAGGAGCCCTCGCCGATCGTCATGTCGCCGAAGGCGAAGTCGGCCGGGTGGACCGGCGCATGAACGGCGACACGCGGGAGTGGCGGATCGTGCAGTCGGGGTCGCTCCGCTTCACGGTCGAAGGGCGCGAGCCGGTGGTTGCCACCAAAGGGCCCGCGCTGCGGAAGAAGGCGGCGAGTTCTGGCTGATTATGCTCGGCAAGATCCGCTACAACATCGAGGGGCTCGAGCCGTTCGAGGCCGACGAGGGCGACGTCGTCTACGTCCCGCGCCAGACCTGGCACCTCGCAAGCAACGGTGGCCAGGAAGGGCTGCGATCGTGCCGGCTGGCGATGAACGGCTTTCCCTACCAGGCACACATGTTCGAGGCGGACTGAAGGCTCAGCGGAACAGCCGCGGCGCAAACTCCCTGAAGGCGCGGCGCCACGTCAGCCACTCGTGCGCCGTGCCCGGCGACTCGTAGTACACGTTCGTAATGCCGGCCCGCGTGAGCTGCTCGCTGAACGTCTTCGTGTTCGGTCCCTCGGCCGATCCGATGCCAAGGAACAGCACCCTCACCTTCTTGTTGAACGCCGCGGCGTCGGCGAACACCCCGCCGTTGGACGTCTTCGGGTCGAAGCCGGCGCCGCCGCCGCTGCTGCCGCTGAAGCCGCCGATATAGGCAAACGTCTCAAGATGTGCGAGCGCGGTGACGAACGTCTGCGCGCCGCCCATCGAGAGGCCGGCCATGGCCCGGTTCTCGCGCCCCGGTGCCACGCGGAAGCTGCGCTCCACCATCGGGATCAGATCCGTCAGCATCATGTCGGTGAAGACGGCGCTCCCCAGCGGACCGCGCCCGCCGCCGCGACCAGCCCCTCCGGCTGGTGGCGGCGCCTCGATCACCGCTTGCGTCAGCGTGCCCCGAGCACCGTAGAGGGCGGCGCTCTCTCCAGGCCGCACGGCGTTGAGGTTGTCCATGACGATGATCATCGGCCTGGCCTGCTTGCCGGCGATCAGGTTGTCCATGATCACGTCCACGCGCCCCTGCGCGTGCCAGCCCTGCTCGTTCTCTCCCCACCCGTGCAGCAGGTAGAGCACCGGATACCTGGCCCGGGAGTTGGTGTCGTAATCCGGCGGGGTGTAGACGTAGGCCCGCCGCCACTGCCCGGTCACTTTCGAGAAGTACCACCGCTGGCGGACGTCGCCGCGCGGCACGTCCTTCAGGCTGTAGTAGTCCGCGTCCGCGGCCGGTTCCGGCACCTCGATGGCGCTGTTGTCGAAGCCCGAGCCGAAGAACGTGCGCGTGGCCGGATCGGCGACCACGGCGCCGTCGATCGACAGCGTGTAGTAGTGGAAGCCCACGACCTGCGGCGTGGTGGTGACCGACCACAGCCCGTCGGCTCCCTTGCTCATGTCGAAGCCCGGCCCCAGACGCACCCTGACCTTCTGCGCATCGGGTGCCGCCACGCGAAACGTCACGCGGTGATCGGGCAGGATGCACGGGTAGGGAGCGTTGGCGATGTTCAGCGGGTTCGGCCGGCACTCCGCGGGTGGCTGGCCCCAGGCGGCAGCGCAGACGCCAACCGCGCAGACGAACGTCGAGACGAACAGCAGCTTCTTCATCGGCCCTCCTGTCACGCCGTGGTGGCGAGCTGCGCCACCGTGTACGAGCGCGGCGGCAGCTTGAACGTCATGCGCGCGCCGGCGGCCGGCGCGTCGAGCCGCTGCGGAGCGACGCGCCGCGGCTGTTCGAACGTGTTGAACGCCTTGAGATCGGCCCCGGTCAGCGTTTCGCACGCGAGGACGCGCGTCGGCGTGACGTCGCGCCACTCGAACGCGATCTCACGCTCGCCCTCGAGATCCCGGTTGAGCATCAGCACGCACGCGCGTCCGTTTGGTGCATCGAGCGTCGCCACGACGTCCACGAACGGCACCTGGTCGTTCCGCGCGAAGTCGGCCTGGAGGCCGGCGGCGGTGATCGGGTAGGTGTCCGACTCGACGCGCAGGTCGAGCAGCCGGCCGCGCGCGTAGCGGAGCGCCCACGCGTAGGGGAAATAGGTACTTTGCCGCAGCACACCGGTGTCGTTGGTGACGAGCGGCGCGATGACGTTGACCAGCTGGGCCAGGCAGGCCACGCGCACGCGCTCGGCGTTTCGCAGCAGCGTGTTCACGAAGCCGCCGACCAGCAGCGCGTCCTCGAGGTTGTAGACCTCCTCGAGCAGTTTCGGCGCGAACTGCCGGTGGCCGTTCACGGCGTCGCCGCCCCGCGCGCGGTACCACACGTTCCACTCGTCGAACGACAGCCAGAGCCGCTTGCTCGTCTTTCGCACACCTTGCACGTAGTCGCAGACGGCCGCGACCTCGTGAATCTGGCGATCCATGTCGAGGTTCATCGCCAGGTAGCGCGCGGTGCTGTTGCGGGTCAGCGCCTGGGTGTTGCCGTAGTAGGCGTGCAGCGAGATGCCGTCCACCATGTCGTAGCACTCTTCGAGCACCTCGCGGTCCCAGATCAGGTATTGGGGCATGCCGGTGCCGCTCGATCCGCAGGCAATCAGCTGCAGGTCCGGGTCGATGACGCGCATCTGCTTCGCCGCGTCGCGGGCCTTCCGGCCGTACTCCCGAGACTGGAGCTGGCCGATCTGCCAGGGGCCGTCCATCTCGTTGCCCAGGCACCAGTGGCGCACGCCGTGCGGCTTCTCGTAGCCGTGCGACCGGCGCAGATCGCTCCACTTCGTGCCGCGCTCCACATTGCAGTACTCGACGTAGGCCACGGCCATTTCGGCGCTACCGGTGCCGAAGTTCATGCCGAGGAGCGGTTCGCTCCCGACCATGTGGCACCAGTCGACGAACTCGTTGGTGCCGAACTGGTTCGTCTCCATCGAGTTCCACGCGCGCTCGAGCACGGTCGGCCGCTGCGCCTTGGGCCCGACGCCATCGAGCCAGTTGTAGCCCGAGACGAAGTTCCCGCCCGGGTAGCGCGTGATCGGGACGCCCATCTCCTTCACTTCTCTCGCCACGTCGGTGCGGAACCCGTGCGCGTCGGCCAGCGGCGAGCCCGGCTGGTACACGCCGGTGTAGACGGCCCGGCCGAGATGCTCGAGAAAGGAACCCAGGACCCGCCGATCGAAATCGCCGGGAAGCCGCGGCGGCTGCACGACGACGCGCGCCGCACCGCGCGCGGCCTGCGCGTAGCCCACGATGTCCAGCGCCGAGGCGGTGGCCAGCATCGCGCCCGCCTTCCCCAGATCGGTGAGGAACCGACGACGGCCCGGAGGATTCATCGAATTCATCTATCGCCCCCGCAATGCGTTGATGCGCTGGGTGAACTCGTCGACGTTCGCGCGGTTGACGACGAGGGTCGGCACGATGATCTGCTTGCTCTCGGGAATGAACGAACGATCGCCGCGCACGGCCTGTGCCATCCGCTTGATCGCCTGATAGCCGAACTCGTACGGCTGCTGGACCACCGTCGCGTGGATGTGGCCCGCCTTGATGCCGGCCAGCGTCTCGTCGGCCTCGTCGAACGTGACGATGCGGACCTTGCCCGCCCTGCCTGCGTCGCGGACCGCGTTGAGGATGGCGGGACCGTTGTAGCTCCACAGCCCCACCATCCCCTTGATGTCGGGGTAGCGCACCAGCGTATCGGCCGCGTTCGCCTTGGCGCGCACGTCGTCGGCATCGTCGGTGCGCACGTCGATGATGCGGATGTTGGATCCGGCGAGCGCCTCCTTGATGCCTTGCACGCGCTCCTGGGCGTTGCGGGCGTCGAGCCGGCCGACGAACAGCATCACCGGCCCGCCCTCGGGAATGGCTTCGCGAATGAGCTGGCCGGCCTGACGGCCAGCCGCCAGGTTGTCGGTGCCGATGTAGCAGGTCCGCGCCGATTGCGGCGCGTCGCTGTCCTGGGTGAACACCAGCGCCTGCTTCGCGGCCGCGTCGATCATGCAGGTCTGATTCTGCGGATCGACCGGCGAGATGGCGATGGCGTCGACGCCTTTGGTGAGGAGGTCGTCCACCACGCGCTGCTGTTCCGCGGCGGTCCCATCCGCGGTCAGCCTGAACTCGGCCTCGACGTCGGCCATCTCCTGGTCGGCTTTTTCGACACCGCGTCGCGCGATGGTCCAGAAGTCGGCGGAATTGTTGGTCACGAATGCGACTTTGAGCGTCTTGGCTCCGCTGACCGCCCCGCTCTCCCGGGACTGGCACCCCGACGCTACAGCGGTTGCACAGACGAGACACCCGATCAGCTTTGCGATTTGCACCTGCATCAGCTTCTGCTCCTCATACCGTGATCGATCGACTCCCGAACGCCAGCACGCCGGGCGACGATCCCGCAAACACGTGTGGGCGATGGCCGGTCTGCCGTTCGTACGCGGCCGCGACACGCGCGATAGCGGGCGCGGCGTCGCGCCGCCCGAGCACCGCGACGGTTCCGCCGCTGCCGCCCCCGGTGATCCTGGCGCCGTACAACCCGCCGGCCGCCCCTTCGGTGCGGACGAGCCCCGCGAGACGATCGGTCCCCGGCGACCCGAGGCCGCACCGGCCGTAGCTGGCATGCGACTCGTACATCAGTTCGCCGAGCCGGTGGCGCTCCGCTTCGCCGGCTGGCGCCAGCAGCAGTTCGCGAAAGTTCTCCACGCGCCGGCGCTCGTACACGGGGTGCGCCGTCGCTGCCCGTACGCGATAGCGCCGTCCACGATCGACCGACGTGACGGGATCGGCGGTGTCACCGAAGCGGGCGAGGAACTCGTCGCCCGCCATTTCGTCCGGCAGGTATCGCACCAGTTCCCGCTCGAACGCTTCGGGCGCAAGATTGGCCAGGTACCCGCCGGCGACCGGGACGCGATCGGACAGCAGGCGCAGCCCCATGAACGCACCCGCACGGACGGCGCCGTAATCAGATCCGCTCACCGCGTGACGCTCGCCCGAATCGAGCCCCCACAGATCGAGATCGTCGGGAACGGGAACCGGCGGCTGCAGCTCCGCAGGCTGGCACAGAAGCGCAAGCAGCGCCTCCGGCTCCCCGAACACGCACGTCATCTGGTCCATCACGCCGCAGGGCGCGCCGGCGACGAGGTTCTCGGCGGCCTGACAGTGCAGCGCCAGCTCGCGCGGCGACAGGTCGATCCCGAACGCGGCGGCCAGGGCCGACATGGCCGCGGTCTCCACCGCGGCCGACGAGCTGACACCGCTGCCCTCGGGCACCTGCGAGGCCACCACGACCCTCGCCCCCGCCGTCAACGCCAGGCCGCGCGCGCGCGCGAGCACGAGCACGACGCCGGCGATATAGGCCGCCCACCTCGAAGGCCCCTGCGCGAACATCCGGCGCGCCTCCTCGTACGACAGCGGTGCCCCGCCAGGAGCCAGCATCTGCATCGGGACCGTGTACGGAGGGCGCCCGAGGCTGACGATTTCGAGAGCCGAGCCCTCGACCCGTTGCGCGGCCGCCCAGGTGGCCTCGGCGATCGGACGCTCCAGCACCAGCGACCCTGAATAGTCGGCGATGCCGCCCATCACGTCGAGCCGCCCCGGGGCGCGCGCCACGGCAATCGTCGCGCCCGGTTCGAAGAGACGGCGCTGCCGCAGCGCCCCCGCGAACGCCTCCAGGCTGGCCGCCGCACCGAGGTCGGCGTCCGAACGCAGCATCGTGCCCATCACTCGTGCCGCGTCCACCCGCGCGCGCGAAGGGCCTGCTGCAGGAGCGGCTCGATCTGCGCGCGGATATAGCTGTTGGCATACCCCGCCCAGGCGACCTCGGCCTCCACGGTCAGCGGCGCATCGAGCGGCCGCCCGCCGGGGTCGGTGACGATCACCCCGCTCTCCTCGGCAATGAGCGCGCAGCAGACGTCGTAGGGATGGCACGCGAGGGGCGGCGGCTGTCCCCGGCCGGCCAGAAGAGGACGCAGGAGCGGCCGAAGGTCGGCCACAAAACGATCGTGTCCCGCCAGGAGCTCGTAGAGCTGACCGCCGGTCGAGGCGTACTGATCCTCGAAACAGTGTGCCTTCCCCGCGGCCGGAGGTCCCAGCGCGCTCAGGACGATCGCGTCGTCGATGGCGGCGAGCTCGTCGCGGCCACCGGGAAAGAAGCGGGCGACGGTCACGAAGCCGTGGGCGATGGTGGTGGCCGCTGACGGTCTCAACTGAATCGGCACGCGAGCGCCGGTCAGCCGGTTGTGGCGCTCGACATGCGTGCCGCCGCCACGCCGCGCCCACAACTGATCGGACAGGTGCTGCTTGACGAGCGGAATCTCCGTCTGCACCGCGAGCTCGATGTCCCGCAACGAGGTGCCGGGTCCGCGATTGGCGGCGACAGCCGTGAGGATCCAGGCGCTGCGCTTCTGATACATCAAGCCGCGGGTGCCGTCGATCGGGTCGACGATGATCCACCAGTCGGCCGCTGCGTCGTCGGTGCCGGGCGGATAGCTGTGGCGGCCGCCCGGCAGCCCTTCCGACACGAGCACGAAGCTGCACGTCCGCGAAAGCTTCTCGGCGAACCGGGTGACAATCGCTTCGGCGACGACGTCGATTGCGTAGATCGTGTCTCCCTCGCTGTCGCGATCGATCGACGCCATGGCGTCGAGGCCGTGCCGCTCCGTCGCCGCAACGATCTCGTCGCGCACGTCGCGGTGCAGCGCGAGGATCGTGTCGAGCAAGGCGTGCGGGTCACGCATGGCGGTAATGGACGTCGGCTACGGCCCGCAGTTCGGCCGCCTTGGCCTCGGGTCGCGTGTCGCTCAGGAAGTTGCCGCCGCCGGTTTCCGGGCCGGCGAGGTACTTGAGAAGATGGGGCTTGCGGAGCGGCGGGTGGCACTGGATGTGAAAGTGGAACCCGCGGTAGTCCGCCCCATCGGTCGGCGTCTGGTGGAGCGTCAACACATACGGGAACGACATCTGCCACAGGTTGTCGTAGCGCACGAGCAGCGATTTCAGCGCCGCCGCCAGGTCCTGGCGTTCGCCGGCGGACAGCGTCGCGACGCTGGCGTGCGTCTCCTTCGGCGCCACGTAGCACTCGTAGGCATAGCGGGCGAAATAGGGCAGAAACACCACGGCAGATGCGTTCTCGAACAGGATGCGCCGGCCATCTTCCAGCTCGGAGCGCAGGATGTCCTGGAACAGTACGCGCCGGTGCTCGTCGTAGTGGCGCCGGGCGGCCGCAGCTTCGATCTCGATGGTCTTGAAAACGAAATTGGTGGCGTAGATCTGCCCGTGCGGGTGCGGGTTCGACACCCCGACCACTTCCCCCTTGTTCTCGAAGATGAGCACGTGGTTGATTTCGGGCCGCGAGCCGAGCTCGAGCTGCTGCTCGCGCCAGGTGTCGAGCAGCGCGGCGATATCATCGGCGGGCAGTTCGGCCAGCGTCGTGTTGTGCTGCGGGGTGTAGCACACCACACGCGCGATACCGGTCGCCGGCGCGTTGCGATAGATGCCGGGCGGTGTCTCCAGCTGCCGAGGCGCATCGAGGCCGACGCAGGGAAGATCGTTGTCGAAGACGAACACCGACCGGTAATCGGGATTGCGCGCGCCGCTCACGCGCACGTTGCGTGGACAGAAATAGCAGTCCTCGACGTATGCTGGCACCCGCGCGCCGGACGCGGCGGCGTGTTCGCCTTGCCAGGGGCGGTCCTGACGATGGGCGGCGACGACCACCCACTCTTCGCGAAGCGGATGCCATCGCTGTTCCCAGGCGGCGACGTCGGAGCTCACCATTGACCACCGATCCTCTGCTGAAGATGACGGGAATCTCGAAGCGGTTCCCGGGCGTGGTCGCCCTCGAGCGAGTGGATTTCGACGTCGCCGCTGGCGAGATTGTCGGACTCGTCGGCGAGAACGGCGCCGGTAAGTCGACGCTGATGAAGGTCCTCGCCGGGATCCACCGCCCCGACTCGGGCGACATCGCCCTCGACGGCAGACCGGTGGTGATGCACGGGCCGGCCGACGCCGGCCGTCTCGGAATCGGCATCATCCATCAGGAGCTCGAGCTCGTCGACACGCTCGACGCCGCCGCCAACGTCTTTCTGGGTCGTGAGCCGCACCGGGCGGGGCCGCTGCGGCTGCTGGATCGTGGACGAATGGAGGCCGACACGGCGCGTCAGCTCGCCCGCATCGGCGCCGCGATACCGCCGCGCGCGCTCGTGCGGCACCTGTCCACGGCGCAGCGCCAGTTCGTCGCCGTGGCCCGCGCCCTGTCGATGAACGCGCGGCTGCTGGTGCTCGACGAGCCCACCGCGAGCCTGGGCGCCCGTGAAGCCGAACGGCTCTTCGCGGTGCTGCGCGACCTGCAGTCGAGCCGCACCGCGATCGTCTACATCTCTCACCGGTTGAAGGAGATCGAAACGCTCGCCGATCGCGCCGTCGTGCTGCGCGACGGCCGCAATGCCGGCACGCTGCGCCGCGGCGAACTGACACGCGATCGTCTCGTGCAGTTGATGGTGGGTCGCGCGGTCGGCGTACCCGCGCGTGATGTGGCGGCGGTACGTGCCGCCCGGCCGGATGCGGTGCGGCTGCACGTCGAACGTGTCCGCACCGGGCGCTACCCGGCCGTCGAAGTGTCGCTGACGGTCGACCGTGGCGAGGTGCTCGGCGTGGCGGGGCTGATCGGCTCCGGACGGTCCGAGCTGGCCGAGGCGATCTGCGGCGTCGGCGTCCGCGCCGCCGGGCGCGTCCTGCTCGACGGCCAGCCGCTGACGATCGATTCGCCCGCCGACGCGATTCGCGCCGGGATCTGTCTGGTGCCCGAGGATCGCCGTCGCCACGGCGTGATCGGCGCGATGAGCGTGCGCGAGAACATCACGCTGCCGGCGCTCGCCGCCTATGCCCGCCTTGGCATCATCAGCCGGGCCACCGAGACCCGGACCGCGGGTGAAACCGCCGTTGCCCTGATGGTGAAGGCGTCCTCGATCGAAGCCCCGGTGGCGACGCTCAGTGGCGGAAACCAGCAGAAGGTCGTGGTCGGCAAATGGCTGGCGCTGCGGCCGCGCGTCATCGTCTTCGACGAGCCGACGCAGGGCGTGGACGTAGGCGCGAAGGCCGAAATTCATCGATTGATCCGCCGGCTGGCCGACGAGGGCGCGGCCGTCGTGATGATCAGCAGCGACATGGACGAAATCGTCGCCGCCAGCGACCGGGTCGCCGTGATGCACGACGGACGGATCACCGGCACGCTCGACGGCCCAGCCTGCACGCCCGAAGCGATCATGCAACTGGCCGTCGCCTGAGAGGCGGCGAGGCACGCGGACCGCGACATGACGAGAAAAGAGACCGGCATCCTGCTCCTGCTGCTGGCGCTGTGCGCCATCGTCGCCGCCGCGAGCCCGCAGTTCATGAGCGCCGCCAACCTGCAGAACGTCGGGCGCCTCGTGGGCACCTACGGGATCTTCAGCATCGGCGTCGGCATCGTCATCATCACCGGTGGCATCGATCTGTCCGTGGGATCGATCTGTGCGCTGCTCGGCGTGCTGCTGTCCATGATGCTGGTTGAATGGCGGTGGCCGCCGGCGGCGGCGCTGGCGGCGATCGTGGCCCTCGGCGGCTGCCTCGGCGCCGCGCACGGGCTGCTGATCGCGCGGCTCGGGCTGCAGCCCTTCATCGTGACCTTGTGCGGCCTGCTGCTCTATCGCGGGGCGGCCCGTTACGTCGCCAACGACTCCACCAAGGGGTTCGGCACCGGCGCGGGCTTCGAATGGGTACGGGCGCTGGCGTCCGGCAGCATCGCTGGCGTGCCGATGCCGTTCGTGATGATGTGCGTCGTGGCCGCGATGGCCTGGGTGCTGCTCCACCGCTCCGTGTATGGACGGCACTTGTTCGCCGTCGGCCGCAACGCCGAAGCCGCGCGCTACTCGGGCGTGGGCACACGGACCGTCATCGCCTGGGCCTACGCGCTCTCCGGCGTGCTGGCCGCCGTGTCGGCCATCATCATCGCCTTCTATACCAATTCGATCTCTCCGGCATCGCACGGCAATTTCTACGAGCTCTATGCCATCGCCGCCGCGGTGGTCGGCGGCTGCAGCCTGCGCGGCGGCGAGGGTTCGGTGATCGGCATCGTGCTCGGCGCCGCCCTGCTGCAGGTGCTGCGGAATCTGGTGAATCTTCTCGACATCCCAGGTTCGCTCGATTTCGCCGTGATGGGTGCCGTCATCCTCATCGGCGCCGTGGCCGATCAGCTGTTCGCGCGCCGCGGCAGCCGCCGCGGCGCGGAATGGGCCTGAGTGCGCCATCACCATCAGACCTCGTCATAGAGGACGACGGGATAGTCCTTCAGCGTCGTCATGCAGCGCTCGACCGTCGGCCAGACGCGCTGGTGACCCGCCGAGGCGATCCACTTCTGCCGCAACTCCTCGCTCTCGAACTCCAGCTCGAAGCGGAAGTTATGCGTGGCGGGCGCGGTTCCCTGCAGTACAGTGCGGCGCTTCAGCATCTTCACCCGGATGTAGCCCTCGTGCTTCACCGCCTCCGGCACGAAGACGTTGTGGAAGGTGTCGAGCATCTCGCGCTCGCGCGCCGGCGGG
>Ga0163163_10005743_pt1 | contig 10769 bp, 8 predicted proteins | sample S65metaG_FD_119766 | JGI IMG/M metagenome (GOLD analysis project Ga0163163, IMG submission 119766) | Switchgrass rhizosphere microbial communities from Kellogg Biological Station, Michigan, USA - S6-5 metaG | ecosystem: Host-associated > Plants > Roots > Rhizosphere > Soil | place: USA: Michigan... | reverse complement strand
GGTAACCCTGCTGCAAACACACTGGCTTCCACGGCTCGGATAATCTCGTGATCCATCATCTCGAGCGCAGCCGGCATAACACCCGCCGCAATGATCGCTGACACTGCGTGACTTGCGTCGTTGACTTCGACAAACTCTGCCAGGAGCGTTCGAACTGCTGGTGGACTCTGCGACAACCTGAGCGTTGCTTCAGTTGCAATTCCAAATGTACCTTCTGAACCGATGAACGTACCCAGCAGATCGTAACCCTCAACATCCATGCCTGCACCGCCGAGGTCGACAACTTCTCCACCCGCAAGCACAACTCGACAACCCAGTACGTGATCAGTCGTAGTGCCGTACTTCAGGCAATGAATTCCGCCGGCGCCTTCAGCTATGTTGCCGCCAATAGTGCAGGTTGGTTGACTTGATGGATCGGGCACGTAGTAAAGACCGTATGGTGCAACGGCGCGTGACACTTGTAAATTGACGACACCAGGTTGAACCACGGCGAGCTGATTTGTGGCATCGATGCGCAGAATCTTTCGCATGCGCGCCAGCTCCACCATCACACCTTCATTAAGCGCAAGAGCACCGCCTGAGAGTCCAGTGCCGGCACCACGAGGCGTAAAAGGGACCCTTGCCTCTGCAAGTTCCTTCATCACTAACGCGGTTTGTTCGGTCGAAGCAGGGAAGACTACTGCGCGAGGTCTGTGTTTGTGTTGTGGTAGCCCGTCACATTCGTAGACGAGAAGTTCGTCCGGCTTTGAAAGAACGTTTTCGGCACCGACGACTGCGCTGAGATTTTTTATTAAGGTGTCCACTCGGAAGTTAATTTGTAGGCGTCATCCTCCGGAGTGCGCTCCCTACAAACGTAATGACAGTGTACCGCAGGCTTTGTAAAAAGTCGGGAATCCCACTACGAGCGGTCGGGAAAAGTGAGTGTCAGGATTAAACTCTGACAGTTTCCCGACTTTGTAGTGGAATTTGGAACTACTTGTGTAGAGCGGTGCATCGCAGGCTCCTTGGTTGAGGTAGTCGACCACTTTTCGCGAACTGCGGTTAGAATGGTTGTGCTCGCCAAATCCGAGGTTCCAGCAAATTTTCAGCAACCTATGAGAACAAGTTCCCTAGTGCTTCTTGTTATTCTTTCAACGTTTACCTTTATGACCCTTCCAACACACGCCGACAAATCAACGACTGCTCCTGATCTGATCATTGTGAACGCTGTTATCCACACGATGGATCCCAACCAGCCTATTGCCGAAGCGGTGGCTGTCTATGGCAACCGGATCATGAAAGTTGGTTCGACGAAAGAAATCAGAAAACTTGCCGCTTCGAATACGCGTGTTATCGATGCCAAAAAGCGACTTGTTCTACCTGGTTTCAACGACGCCCACACACACTTCATGAGTGGCGGTTTTCAGCTGTCTAGTGTCGATTTGCGTTCATCAAACTCGCCGAAGGAATTCGCTGAACGACTTAGAGCCTTCGCAGAGAAGTTACCGAAAGGACGCTGGATTAAAGGCGGAGACTGGGACCACGAACGCTGGCCCGATGCAAAGCTACCCACCAAAGAGCTCATCGATAGTTTCACGCCTGATACTCCAGTATTCGTAAACCGTCTTGATGGGCACATGGGACTGGCCAACAGTCTTGTCCTCAGGTTGGCCGGCATCACGCGGCAAACGATTGATCCACCAGGTGGTGTAATCGTGCGCGATCCAAAGACAGGCGAACCAACGGGAATTTTAAAAGACGCTGCGCAAAGCTTTGTTTGGAAAGTTATTCCGCCATCAACCTTTGAAGAGAAACTCGCCGCGGCACGTGCTGCGAGTGATTACGCAGCGAGCCTTGGCGTAACAAGTATTCAAGACATGTCCGCGGGAGTGGATGTTGGCGTGTATCAAACTTTGCTTGATCGAGGAGAATTGAAGACGCGTATCTATGCGGTCTCTCCTTTGCCTGCCTGGGAGCGCCTGGCCCGAACGGGGGTGCGCGCACACTTTGGTAGCGAGATGTTGCGAGTTGGTGGACTAAAGGGATTCGCTGATGGAAGTCTTGGTTCAACTACCGCGCTCTTCTACGAACCTTATCGTGATGAACCCGGAACAAGTGGTATTGCGGGAGACGAGATGTACCCCGAAGGCGCCATGCTCGCGCGGGTGCGAGAGGCTGATAAAGCCGGGTTGCAGACGATGATTCATGCAATCGGCGACCGTGCCAACGATTTGATACTGACTATCTTTGAACAAGTTGAGCGAGAAAACGGCGATCGCGATCGTCGCTTTCGAATTGAGCATGCGCAGCACTTGCGACCCCAGGACATTCCACGCTTCTCGCGCGATAAAGTGATTGTCTCGATGCAGCCATACCACGCGATTGATGATGGTCGTTGGGCAGAGAAGAGGATAGGCAAAGAGCGCGCGAAGACTACGTACGCGTTTCGGTCTTTGCTTGATTCGGGAGCAACCCTGGCGTTTGGAACCGACTGGACCGTGGCGCCGCTCAATCCTGTGCTGACTGTCTATGCGGCCGTTACACGACGAACACTCGATGGCAAGAATTCGAAGGGGTGGATCCCGGAGCAGAAGATTTCAGTCGAAGAGGCAGTGCGTGCCTACACCATTGGCTCAGCGTATGCCGAGTTTCAGGAAACAGTGAAGGGAAGTATTAGCGTCGGTAAGCTGGCAGACCTGGTGATTCTGTCACGTGACATCTTCAAGATTGATCCGAAGGAAATCGAAAACGTCAAAGTTAACTTTACTATTGTCGACGGTCGAGTGGTTTATGAAGAGCGCCAATAGAATCTGTGAGCGAAGTAGATCAACAGGCCAACCGCGGCAACGATTGCGGCGGTGATCGCTTCCTGTTTGGTACTATTCGCCAGAAGCCAGACTATAAGAACGAGCGACAGTCCTGCTATCACGACTCCGCCTGGAAGCCGAAAAAGAGCCTTAGGTGTGTTCTGTCGTTGTCGAAGGAGCGGCAAGGCCAGACATGTTGCTGCGTAAGTCACGAGACGCGCAATTGCACTGATTGTGAGTGCCGCAACAAACGAACTCTTGAGAGTCATGAGCAACATGATTGCGGATGTCACTAGGATCGAAGTGTAGGGAGTTGCGAAACGACTGTGCAATTTGCCGATGAAAGCGGGCAATTCCTTTTGCTCTGCCATCGCAAATGGAATCCGCGATCCTGCCAGGACCAAGACATTCAAGTTGCCAATGATAGAAATGATGGCTCCAGCAGAAATCAGCGAGCCACCGGCGATGCCCAAAAAGCGGGTTCCAGCGTCGGCCAACGGCTTTGTTGATTGAGCCAGCTCAGGCAAAGTTCCCACACAAACGACCTGGATTAGAATGTAGAGCGTTGCGACAACCAGGAGTGCTATTGCCAAAGCACGTGGAAGGTGCCGCTGTGGATCTCGGACCTCACCTACCGGCACAGCAGCCATCTCAAAACCCGTGAAAGCGTAGATCAATAAGAGAACAGATTGCGAAAAGGCACCGGTAGATGGGCGCGGACCCAGAACGTACGCTGCGGGATTAATAAAAAAGAGACCAGCGGCTACGAAGATGATCATAGGAACGAGTTTTCCGATCGTAAATCCATTGCTAATAATCGCCGCTTGTCTCACTCCAAGGATGTTAATGACTGTAAGGGCGATGACGACTGAGATGATGATGGTGGGTTTCCAAAAGGTTGACGTCGCACCCGTCCAAAAGTAAGTCAGATAGTTGACCAACAGATTACAGTTCGCGGCGAACGCCGTAAGCCGCGCTAACCACATCAACCAACCGATCTCGAAACCGACAGTTGGGCCAAACGCAGTGCGTGCATAAAGGTAAGGACCGCCGGTCTCATCAAATCTACTTCCGACTTCTGCGAAACAAAGGATGATGAGTGTGACGACAAGCGCGCACGCGACAAAGGCAAAGAGACTGTAGGTGCCGATGAGGGAGTAAACTTTTTGCGGCAATCCGAAAATTCCGGCGCCGATGATTCCGTTGATTGTGATGGCAACAAGATCCCAACGGCGTATTCCGCGGATCAAACCATCCTGGGCTGTTTTCTGCACGCGGAACGCTTATAACAAAATTAGTTAGGCTCGGAAAGAGAATGTTTTTTCGTAGTCGCACATTCAACCAAACACGGTCGGGAAGCGGGCAGAGTCATAATCAAACTCTGACCTTAAATTACAAATGGTCGGGAAGGGGGCAGAGCGGTAGGTTCTCAGACCTGACCCTACTGAGACCTAGCGCCGCCCCCGCAGGATAAGACACAGTTGAGATTAAGTGAGAGGCTCAAGATCTAATCTGTGATTTAGTGCAAGTGATCCGGCGGGGGCGCGCTAGGTTCTGAGTAGGTAGAGTTTAAAGAAACTGCCGCTCTGCCCCCTTCCCGACCACTTGTAGTTGAGTAACAAAGCTTCAGCTCTGCCCCTTCCTGACTTCTTTTAGTTGATGACAATTTTAGAAGGCCTCAAACTGATGTCCGCTTGCTCCAATTGTTTAAGGCATATAGGCTGTGACCTCCAGCTCCACAATCAAATTCAGCTATCACAGATGAACAATGTCCATTAAAACTTTCTGCCCTACCGTCGTTCTGCTTCTACTAACAATCAACGTCGCCGGCGCGCAGCAATCCACTAAAAGTACCGCCCTTCAGGATCTAGTAAACCGTGCGGCGAAAACCACTCTGGATCGTTTCGCTGATAAGAAGCTCGACGAAAAACAACTGTCGATTACATTAATTGACTTGCGCGATGCGTCGCATCCAGTGACTGCGAACTTTCGCGGAAATGAACGAATCTATCCGGCAAGCGTGGTGAAGTTGTTCTACCTTGCAGCGGCACAGCGCTGGTTGGAAGACAAACGGATTGAGGAGACACCTGAGCTCACCCGAGCTCTTCACGACATGATCGTCGACTCATCAAACGAAGCTACGCAATACGTGGTTGATGTCATCACCCACACAACAGCCGGTTACGAACTGCCGCCAAAGGAAATGGAAGACTGGCAGAATCAACGTAACGCAGTGAATAGATATTTTGCTTCGCTCGGATATACGAACATCAACGTCAACCAAAAGACCTTTTGCGAAGACGCGTATGGTCGCGAACGAGTCTCACGAGGTCCAAACGGAGAGAACCGGAACAAACTGACCACTGATGCCACCGCTCGTTTGCTAATGGAGATTGTCACTGGCAAAGCTGCACCTCCAGCGCGCACAACGTTGATGATGGATTTGCTAAAGCGGGATTACACCGTGAAGACTGACGATAATGACAACCAGGCGCGAGGCTTTACAGGAATTGCTCTCCAGAGTGTGGACGGCGCGCGTCTTTGGTCCAAAGCTGGATGGACAAGCACAACGCGTCATGACGCGGCTTACGTGGAGATGCCCGATGGTTCAAAGTTTGTACTCGTTACGTTCACGACAGAACACGCAAATGATCGGGAGATTATTCCAACCGTTGCCAGGCTCGTCATCGATGGACTGAAGAACGTGAAATGAGTTTCCACTTACATAAGATGCCTCAGGACCTCTCACGCAAGCATCATCTAATTGGCACACTGTTCACGTGGCCTCGAAGCGAAGCTGAATGGCAAGCTTTTGAGCTCAGTGCTGATCAAGTCTCGTTCTATCAGCAGAACGGTTATTTGGCCGGCATCAAACTTCTCAACGACGAACAGGTCGCAGCGCTGTGCACAGAAGTCGATGAACTGACAAACACACATCATCCTGGTCGTGAGCTTTTCTACGAGTACCACTCAAACGAATCTACAGATCCAAACACAGTGCTCTTTCACGCGCTCGGTGCGTGGCGCGTGACGCCTGGCCTGCATGATGTCTTATGGAATCCGGCTTTTGTAATGGCCGCAGCGCAACTGCTCCAAGCGCCCGTAAGATTCTGGCACGACCAGATCTTTTACAAGCCGGCGAGGCATGGTGGGGTTGTTGCGTGGCACCAGGACTTCTCTTACTGGACAAGAACCAGGCCGATGGCTCATCTCTCATGTTGGATTGGCCTGGACGATTCGACCATCGAAAACGGCTGCGTTCAATATGTTCCTCGAAGCCATCAATGGGAACTTCTGCCCATCACCGGTTTGGCTAACGACATGAATTCTATTCAAAGCGTACTTAGTGAAAGGCAACAAAATGAATTTCAACCTGTGCCGATCGAACTCAAAAAGGGCGAAGCCTCATTCCATCACCCGTTAATGGTCCACGGATCGTTTGAAAACAAAACTGAAAAGCCGAGGCGGGCAATAGTAATAAATGCGTTTGCCGACGGTGTCCTTTCCGACTCCAACGAACCGCTTCTTGCCGGCGTGCCCCCAATTCCCAGGGGTGAACGAATGCAAGGTCAGTTCTTTCCTTTATTATTCGACCCCGCAAGCTAATGGTTGCGACATCTCAGTTCGCTCGAACAAGTGCCGCATTGGGTGGTTTGATCTGGATTGCTGCGCTTCTGATTCGTACTGGTGATTCGCCCGAGACAGATCTCATACAGAAGATCTTTTTGTTGGCAGCCTTCGTGATAGTGCCACTCGCGCTGTCACTAATCTCTCTGAACGACGATTGCATTGCTATACGTATCGCCGCGTGGGCCCAGCCGATCAGCGCGATCCTTTGTTTTGTTTCGTTCTTAATTCCCCAGGGAGTCGTCGCCGGAATCCTCGCGTCCTTTTGGCTGGCTTTGACCGTCCTGATTGCGTTGGCAGGAATTCTGCGACTCACCTTCTCAACTCCACGACTGACTAACGAACAATCGATCAATGTGGGTATGGTGTACCTACCGATTGGTGGTGCATGGCTTCTCGCATCGCGGCTTGGAATTCAGCCACTCGGTTTCGGCGACACTATAGTCTTGCTTACGGCCGTCCATTTTCACTTTGCAGGATTTGCTGCGCCAGTTCTCACGGGATTGGCAGGACGTGCTGTGTCAAATCGAACTGCGGCTTCGCGAGCAGTAACCCTTGCGGCTTTAGCAACGATTATAGGAACACCGATTGTTGCTGCCGGGATCACCTTGTCGCCAACTGTGGCTTTAGTTGGCGCGCTTGTTGTGACGCTTGGTTTGACTCTGCTGGGAATTGTTGTAGTCAACTTTGTTAACCCATTGATTAATTCACGAATCGCCCGAGTCTTTCTTTTGGTCGGCTCATTGTCGAGTTGTGCGGCAATGGTGCTTGCCTGCTTGTACGCTTACAGCATTGTCAGCCATACCCTCATCATCGACATTCCTCACATGGCAATGACCCATGGTCTTCTCAACTCGCTTGGCTTTGCTTTATGCAGCTTGCTGGCGTGGTCCTTCGAGAAGAACGGAAGCTAAGAAACGTTAAGTCGCTGTCGAGTTGGGACCGTCGTGCTGGGACCGCAGGCGTCCCAGCCTGCTGACCGGTGGCCATGACTATTACTAAACGGCAATCAGCAGGCGAGGACGCCTGCGGTCCCAGCACGGCGGTCCCAGCTCCAGCACTGGGAACCTTTTACTGCTCTCGTTGTCTAACTCATCAATTCGATAAGACGAGGAGGAGCAATGGACGCTACTCACCCCAGCACAACGACAGAACCTTCGATCAACGTCACGCCTTTGATTGATGTTCTCCTAGTTCTTCTGATCATCTTCATGGTTGCCGCTCCTTTCAGGCCTCACCGTTTCACTGCGAAACTTCCGTCGCCTCCCGATGACCGCGTGTTACCTCCTGATATAAGGACTCTCGTGGTATCAGTTGATACTGATCGAAGTCTGAAGCTGAACGGACTTACAGATATGGGAACAGTCGATGACATGTCGAAGCTGAACCAGAAACTTGTCTCCTTGTTCGATGAGCGACTTAAAAATCACGTCTATCGCGACAGTATGGCAACGCGTTCCGATCTTCCCGATAAAGAGCGGATTGAAAAGACGGTTTTTATTAAGGCGCCACGTTCTCTTACTTATGGCGAAATTGCTCGCGTAATCGACGGACTCAAAGGAAGTGGCGCCGAACCGATCGGCTTGCAACTGGATTCACTCAAGTGAGAGGAACCCTAAGTGATGCGCACGAGTGGAATTAGCCAACGCCTTCAGCGTAAACCATGTCGCACAAAAGTTCTCGCCAGTGGCTGTGTTTGGGCGCCGCACCAACAAAGCTCATCACCGCCGTCAAATTCGTAACTCCGATCGGCCATTGATCTGCTAAGCTTTCAAGTTAGCAGTGATTCCCAAACCGACTGAAGTAAGATCAGAGTCGGTTAGCGTCTTGAGCTCTTTTGGAGAAGGGTCGATCGAATGAGTTGTCGTGATTTGCCGCGTTCCTTACCTATCTGCGCAACTGTTTGCCTGATCTTGTCCGCATCTCTCTTTGGACAGGAGCCGACTGGCGGAGGGACTTTGATAAGGGACATTACGGGTGGGGCAGCGATTATCTTTCGCGCTCCCAAGGATCCTGTGGTCCACATCGCTAGCACGGTTCAGAATGCGGCGGGTGGTGGAAAGACTAAGGACAAGAAACAAGAGCCACCAAAACCAGTTGTTCGCAAGCAGGATCCAATAATCGCTCGCGCCAACGCCGCCCGCAATGCACCGCAACCGCGTTATGCGGAGGCTGAAGCACAGTACCGCTTAGCTGCCGCTGTCGCTCCTGACGATGCACGTTCCTTTGCCGGCCTGGGAAATGTATATGTCGATCAAGGACGCTTTGCCGACGCCGCAGATGCTTACAAGCAAGCGCTCAAAGTGAAGCAGGACTACAACGCTGCGCTTCTGCCGCTGGCATTTTCCCTGGCCCGTCTGGAGCGCTATCAGGAATCTATTGAGATCTACCAGGAGGCGCTAAAAGTCGAGCCATCCAATCCCGAAATCCTCAACAACTTAAGCTTCGCTTATAATCACACGAATCGTTATCAGGAAGCTGTCGATGCGGCTCTGGCCGCAATCAAGTTCCTGGGAGATACCGGTCAGGCGTATAGGCAGGGATTTCAGGAACGAAGTGAAACTCTCTCTTACGCCTACAAGAATTTAGGCAACGCTTACAACGGAATGAACCGCTACGAGGACGCAGCGAATGCTTTGAAACGTGCGGCCGAAATCGAACCGACGAATGCATCAGCTCATTTTAATTTGGGACTCACACTCTACAACGCTGGTAGATATTCAGAAGCAATAGAAGCGTACCGGCAGGTTATCAAGCTTCGTCCAACACTGGCTCAGGCTCACTACAATCTCGGTATTACCTATTTCGCCGTCAGTGATCGAAAACAAGCGATGGATGAGTATGAACTGTTGAAAACCATGAATCCCGCCATGGCCCAGGAACTCTATAAGTTGCTCAAACAGTAGTGCGATTGACCTATGTTGTAGGGGCGTCCCTCCGTGGGCGCCCCCACTTTATTGGTCAAGACTAGCAAGGGCACGAATTAGGGTTTCCCAACGAAGGGCGCCCACGGAGGGACGCCCCTACGGATTTGGTCACCTGTTTTTTCGTTTCAGATCACAATTCCTTCGACATATTGATGAAGTGGCAGGGCAGTTTGGTTTCGACGTCCTCGGGGAATGGAGACGTTCCGGTTTCGACATAGCCGTGCTTTTTATAGAAGCTCGGCAGTTCCTCGCGAAGATTCACGATGAGCATATCGATGAAGCGATCGCCTCTTGCACGACAGCGTTCTTCCGCAGCCTTCATCAGTAAGGACCCCAGACCAGATTGTTGTCGTGACGGTTCAACGGAAAGCAGGCCGAGGTATGTCCTGTCGCCGCGGGGTTCGATGTAAACGCAACCTGCCATGACGTCAAGGCTTTCGGCGATTACAAACTCACCCTTTTCCAGTAACTCCAGAACGCCTTTGAGGTCTATTCGGTCCCCCTCCACGAAAAAGTTCTCCGCGCCTTTGAACGCCACGTTGATAAGCGCTGTTATCTTCTCTGCATCACCACTGTTGGCGAGCCGTGTTTGAATCTCGGACGTATTCATCTTTGTCTAGACTTTGCTGATCTCAACGGTTTGATCGAAGCGGTGCAGCATATCCAAAAAGCGCCGATCAGATCTGAAACCGTCGTAGAACGGATCGGCCCTAACCATGAGGGGAAATACGTTTCGTTCGTCAAACGCCTTGCTAAGCGATTCAAGAGCATCCTCAGTGTTGCCCAGTCGCGTATGAACTCGAGCAAAGTAAATTGCAGGAACGTATTCGCCTAGTTGCTGCTTCTTCGTGAGCTCTTCGAGACGAGCCAGACTGATTGCTCGTAAAACAAAATCAAAACCACTCGTCGCGTACAACTTTCTCAGCTCATCTGCGCCTGCGCTATTGCCGCTGAGACTAATCGCTGTCAACCATGCCGCAATTGCATCGTCAGACATTCGTCTTTGCTCGTAAGCGTCTCCGAGCGATTCTTGCAGACGAGGATTCGCGGGGTCTAACTCGATGGCCTGCTTAAACTGGGTGATGGCGTCGTCGAATTTGCGGGCGAGATAGTAAGTCATCCCGAGATGTTGATTGAGTCGGACAGAAAAAGGGTCCAGCTCGAGCGCTTTCTGCGCTTCACGAATTGATTCCTCAAATTTGCTTCTAACTGCCAAGTGGAAAGAGTAAATAAAGTGAGCCTCTTGAAAGTTCGGATTCAATTCAATAGAACGTTTGATGCTCCGCTCGGCAAAGACAAAGTTACGGTTGCGAACCATAACGATTCCGGCCGTGTTTGCGTGCACTTCAGGAAGTGTGTTGTCGAGCGCGAGACATTTGTCATTCGCTTCCCAAGCCTTCGGCCAACCTATCTCGGGTGGAACAATTCC
>Ga0163163_10005742_pt1 | contig 10769 bp, 11 predicted proteins | sample S65metaG_FD_119766 | JGI IMG/M metagenome (GOLD analysis project Ga0163163, IMG submission 119766) | Switchgrass rhizosphere microbial communities from Kellogg Biological Station, Michigan, USA - S6-5 metaG | ecosystem: Host-associated > Plants > Roots > Rhizosphere > Soil | place: USA... | reverse complement strand
TGCCCGCTCCGCCGGGTCGATCCCTGGCATTTGCGGCTCCCAGAACACGCGGCCATCGACAAAGTCCATGACGTAGAACGGCGTGCCGGCGACGCTATCGTCGGCGCAATAGGCCAGCGGCTGCGCGACCGGAAAGCCTTGCGCGTGCAGCGCGCGGATGACGCGGTATTCGCGGTCGACCGCATGCGCGGAGGGAAGCAGTTTGCCAGGTGGCTTTCGCCGCAGCACGTAGCGGCGTCGCGGCGTCTCCAGAAGGTAAGTCGGGTTCGATTGCCCGCCCTTGAATTGGCGGACCGTGAGAGGCCCCGCGAAGCCCGCGGCATTCGCGGCGAGATAGCCTTCGAGTCTCGCAACATCGATCCGCAGCGCAGCCGCCACATCCTTGGTGCCGGAAAACACCTGTTGGCGGTCGACCGTCGCCATCGCGCTACACCGTCACTTTCTTGGCCCGAACGAGATCGGAGCGTCGGCATATATTTTGTACTGCTGGGACTTCGGCTTCGCCTTGTCCTCTTCGTTGACATACTGGATCGAGCTTTTGCCCACGAGCTCGCGCGGCAGGATCATCACGCGGATGAAGCGACTGGGTTTGTCAGGCGATGCCTGTGCAAACACCGCGTCAGGCCCGGATTCATACCAGGCGCCGCCAGGGCCGAACGAGGTCGAACGCCCGTGCGTGTCGATGCGGATGCCGCCCTCGATCAGGCAGCGGATTCCCGGCCCCTGATGGCGATGCTGGTAAGCACAGCCGCCGGGCGGGAAAGCGACGCTGTCGCCGCGCATCAACAGCTCGCCTTTCGGCAGCGTCTCGAGAAAGGCAGTGAGTTTTTCGTGCGTGGTCATGCCGGGCGCGTTCGCGGTGGTGCAACCCTGGTCGCCGCGCGCAAGCTCCCAGCGCCAGCAGGTGACGCCACCCGGGCCCGGCTTCACCGTGACAGCGGTTTCGCCCTGCCAGGCCTCACCCTCATTGAGCATCGTGCCGGCGACCTTGGCCGAGCCATGCACGATGAAAATGAATCGCGGTAGTGGCGGCAGCCGGAACTCGACGTTTTCGGCACTGGACAGCACGTCTTCATACAACCGCATCGTTGGATGCATTCACCACCCCTGAATCATGCGGCAAGAAATTCGAGCATCGCCGCAGCCGTTGCGTCCGGATTTTCCTCGGTGAGGAAGTGACCGGAGTCAACCGGCTTGCCGGTCGCGCCCGCCGCCCATTTTTTCCAGATTTCGAGAGGTCCGCCGGTCTCATTGGCAATGCCGACCCCTCCCCAAAGCGCGAGCAGCGGGCAATCGATTGTCTTGCCGGCCTTGCGGTCGATTTCATCATTGGTGAAGTCGGCATAGCGACCGGCGCGATAGTCCTCGCAATGTGCATGAATGCGCAACGGATCTGAAAAAGCTGTCCGGTAATGGTCCATCGCGCGTGGATCGAAAGCCGACAGATTCTTCGCCTTGGTCCAGCTCGCCATCTTCCATTCAAGGTATTCGATCGGCGCCTTCGCGATCAGCATTTCCGGTAACGGCTCCGGCTGCGCGAGGAACGGCCAGTGCCACACCTTCATCGCCATATTCCGATCCATTCCGAGCCACATGTCATAGGTCGGCACAATGTCGAGCGTCACCATCCGTTCGACACGCCCACGATGATCGAGCGCAAGACGGTAGGCGACGCGGCCACCGCGGTCATGGCCGGCAAGCCGGAAGCGTGCGTGGCCAAGCTTGTCCATCGCTTCGACCATCACCTTCGCCATCGAGCGCTTGTCGTAGGGCGCATGCTTGTCGTCGGCGCGCGGTACGTCGGACCAGCCGTAGCCTGGCAGGTCCGGGATCACCAACGAGCAGCGCTGCGCGAGCTGCGGCGCGACGCGGTGCCACATCACGTTGGTTTGTGTGTAGCCGTGCAGAAGCAGGAGCGGCGGCCCGTTTCCGCTGGTGCGCGCAAAGATCTTTCCGACCGACGTGTCGATCCACTGCGAGGCAAAACCGGGAAAAAGATCGGCGAGGTCGGGCATGACTACTCTGTACAAAGACGCGCCTATAGCAGTCTACTTCTCCCGCTCGATCGCGCGCCAGCCAATGTCTCTCCGGCAGAAGCCGTCCGGCCATTTGATGCGATCGACGGCTTGATAGGCCCGCGTCTGCGCCTCACGCACGGTTTTGCCGCGCGCACAGACATTGAGAACGCGGCCGCCATTGGCGAGGATTTTGCCACTGTCGGCCTTCGTACCGGCATGAAAGATCTCGACACCTTCGACCTGCGCAGCGGCGTCGAGGCCTTCGATGACTGTGCCTCTGGCATAGTTTCCGGGGTACCCCTTCGCCGCCATGACCACGGTGAGCGCCGCGTCTGGGTGCCAACGCAGGTCGAAATTCTTCAGCTGCCCGTCGCGCGCGGCCAGCAACGCCGGCACCAGATCCGACTTCATCCGCAACATTAACACCTGACATTCCGGGTCGCCGAAGCGGACGTTGTATTCGATCAGTTTCGGACCGTCTTTCGTGATCATCAGTCCGGCGAAGAACACGCCCTTGTACGGCGCGCCCGCACGCGCGAGCGCGCGCACGGTTGGGTGGATGATCTCGTCCATAACGCGCTTGTTCATCGCCTCGGTCATGATCGGCGCCGGAGAATAGGCACCCATGCCACCGGTGTTTGGTCCTTTGTCCCCGTCGCCGACGCGCTTGTGATCCTGTGCAGACGCAAGCTGGATCGCGGTTTCGCCGTCGCAGAGCGCAAAGAACGATGCCTCTTCGCCGAAGAGGCACTCCTCGATCACGATTTCCCATGCCGGCGTGCCGAGGCCGCCGCCGAACATCATGTCGATTGCGGCTTCCGCCTCCTGCACGCTTTCGGCAACGACAACGCCCTTGCCGGCGGCGAGCCCATCCGCCTTCACGACGATCGGTGCGCCTGTCTTGCGCACATAGTCCTTGGCAGGGCCGGCGCTCTTGAAGCGCTCATAAGCGGCAGTCGGAATATTGTTCGCCTTGCAGAGGTCCTTGGTGAAGCCTTTCGAACCTTCGAGCCGCGCGCCCCATTTCGTTGGGCCGAACGCCTTGATGCCAGCGCCTTCGAGATCGTCGACGATGCCCGCACAAAGCGGCACTTCCGGCCCGACGACGACGAAGTCGACTTTCTTCTCCTTGCAGAAAGCAATCACCGCCGCATGGTCGGCGATGTCGAGCGGCACGCACGCGGCCTCCTGCGCGATGCCGGCGTTGCCGGGGGCGCAATAGAGCTTGTCGGCGAGCGGGCTGGCCGCCATCTTCCAGGCCAGCGCGTGCTCGCGTCCGCCGGAACCGATAATGAGGATGTTCATGGGACGCGCAGGCGGCCTTTAGAGGATGCTCGCCATTTGGTGTAGCATGGCGTCTCGCCCTCGCAAGAGATTCGACCCAAATGGCAGAGCCCGCCCTCGATAACGTTGTGGAATGGACAGTGTCGGAGCTGTCCTCGGCGCTCAGGCGCACGGTCGAGGATGCCTATGGCTACGTGCGCGTGCGCGGAGAGGTGTCGGGCTTCAAAGGGGCCTCTCCCTCCGGCCATGTCTATTTCCGCCTCAAGGACGACAAGGCCGTGCTGGAAGCGGTGATCTGGAAGGGCACGTTCGGGCGCATGCGCGTGCGGCCCGAGGAAGGCCTCGACGTCATTGTATCCGGCAAGCTCACGACCTTTGCCGGCTCATCCAAATACCAGATCGTGATCGACAGCCTCGAGCCTGCCGGCATCGGTGCGCTGATGAAGCTGCTCGAGGAGCGCAAGAAGAAGCTCGCCGCTGAAGGTCTGTTCGACGAGGCGCGCAAGCAGCTGCTGCCATTCCTGCCCAAGGTCATTGGCGTGGTCACATCGCCGACCGGTGCGGTGATCCGTGACATCCTCCATCGGCTCGAAGACCGGTTCCCGCGCCGTGTCCTGGTGTGGCCGGTCCGCGTCCAGGGGGAGACGTCAGCAGCCGAGGTCGCCGCTGCGATTCACGGTTTCAATGCAATGCCCGAAGCTGGTCCTATGCCACGGCCCGACCTCATCATCGTCGCGCGCGGCGGCGGCTCGCTCGAGGATCTCTGGTCGTTCAACGAAGAGATCGTGGTGCGGGCAGCCGCGACGAGCATGATCCCGCTCATCTCCGCCGTCGGTCACGAGACCGATGTCACGTTGATCGATTTCGCGGCCGACCGGCGCGCGCCGACGCCGACGGCTGCGGCCGAAATGGCGGTGCCCGTTCGCGCCGAGCTGATGACTTCGTTGTCAAATCTCGATTCGCGAAAGTCGGCCTGCTGGCGCCGCAACGTCGATCGTTACCGCAAGGAGCTGCGCCTGCTTGCACGAGCGCTGCCGGCACTCGACGATCTGCTGGCGGTGCCGCGCCAGCGCCTCGACGCCTGCGCTGGGCGTTTGCCACGCGCGCTGCGCGCCAATGCGCAGATTCACCACACGCAACTGACGCGCGCTGCTTCGCGCCTGTCACCGCGGCTGCTGTCGCACCGCATCGATCGGTGCCGGGAGCAGACCACGGCGTTCGGTGATCGCGCGCATCGCGCCTTCAGGATTTTTCGCGACCGCCGCGTCGCGCGCCTGCGCAGCGCCGGGCAATTGTTGACCGCTTATTCCTATCGCGGCGTGCTCGCGCGCGGTTTTGCGCTGGTGCGTGATGGTGACGGCCGTCCGCTGCGGACAGCCGCGGCGGTTGGGTCGGGGACGCGCCTCGACATCGAGTTTTCCGACGGTCGCGTCGGCGCAACCGCAGACGGCGAACGCCCAGCCCCTGTGAAATCGAAGCCACGCCCGCGAGGGGGCGAAGGTTCCGGCGGGCAGGGCAGCCTGTTCGGCGCGTAATACAAGGGTTTCGCCGGCGCGGCTGAACGATTATGTTGATCTGCGCCGAGATGGTCTGGGCTTAGACGGAGGCCGGTTTTGCTCAATCGCTACGATCGATCCGCGCCAATGAACGGCGAGGCAGAGGTGAAGTACCTCGACGGCGATTTCCGCGTGGTGCGGCCGGGCGGTTTCGTGCGGTGCGCGGTCACTGGCGTGCCGATCCCGCTCGAGGAGCTCAAATACTGGAGCGTCGAATTACAGGAGGCCTATGCCACGCCGGAGGCCGTCCTGCAGCGCTATCAGGAACGGCAGGCGCCAAAGCAATAGGCGTCAGTGCGGCAGCTTGGACTTTATCAGCCGGCGCAACTCAGCGGCTTCCTGCACGACCATAGTCACCGGCAGCGTCTGCACGCTGGCGGCAAGTGCGGTCAGGCGCGGATCGCCGTCCATGCGCGCGCGGTCCTTTTCCGTGGTCAGCAACGTGAGTCCCGAACGCTCGGCGCGCAGGATGAGCTCGCTGGCGTCTTGCGGCGTGTAGCGGTGGTGGTCCGGAAAAGTACGGCGTCTTGATACAACGATGCCGGCCGTGCGGGCGGTTGCAAAAAACTTGTCCGGGTCGCCAATGCCTGCGAAAGCCAGAACGTTTTGCCCGCTGAGCGAAGAAACCACGGCTTTGTCCGGCACGAGACGCGCATGAAAGATCGGACGCGACCGCGCACTCAGTCGTCCGGCGACATCATCTGCGGCATTGCCTTCACCCACGACGAGCAGTGCATCCGTTCGTGCGAGTTGCGCATCCAGCGGTGCTCGCAACGGGCCGGCGGGGAACACGCGGGCGTTGCCGATCCCACGCCGCGCATCGATGACCGCCAACGTAAAATCTTTCGCCAATGAAGGATTTTGCAAGCCATCATCGAGAATGACAGCGCTTGCGCCTTGCGCTCGCGCAAGTTCTGCGCCGCCCACACGATCGCGCGCAATGACTGTCGGCGCGGCGCGCGCAAGCAACAAAGCTTCGTCGCCGACCTGAGCGGCGCTGTCGGCGCGGCTGTCCACCAGTTTTGGTCCAGCCTCGGTGCCGCCATAACCACGACTCAGGCAAAACGGCCGTCCACCGCGTTCGGCAAGCATTTTTGCGAGCATGATGACAGCAGGCGTCTTGCCGGCGCCCCCGAGCGTGAAATTGCCGACGCAAAGTACGGGCAGGCCGGCATGCGCGCCCTTTTTCGCCATGCGCCGCGCGGTGATCGTTCCGTAGATGAGCCCAATGGGCGCGAGAAGCTGGGCCTGCGGGGCTCCACGGCGCCACCAGAAGGCCGGTTCACGCATGGCGGGCTCTCTGATGAAGCTGCAGTTGCATCAGATAAGGATCGAGCGATGCAAGCGTTCGGTCGAGAGCGCCACCGAGCGTCTCGACCACCGCATGTCCGGCGTCGGCGACCCGCGCGCAGGCGTCGGGATTGTCCAGCCACGCGGCGAGATGCGCGACAAGACGGTCGGGGCCGGCAATCGGCTCCGCACCGTGGGCGTCGTCAAGTGCAGCGTAGATTTCCGCAAAATTCCAGACGTGAGGGCCATGCAGAATCGCGGAGCCGAGTTTGGCGGCTTCGATCGGGTTTTGCCCGCCGTGCTTGACGAGCGAGCCGCCGATGAAGACTGCGGGTGCCACGCGGTAGAGGAGACCGAGTTCACCGACGGTGTCAGCGACATAGATCTCAATATTGCGCTTCGGCAATTCCCCACGCGAGCGCATCGCCACCGACAGGCCTGCAGCGGCGGCGATCGCGGCGATGTCTGCACCGCGTTCGGGATGACGCGGAGCGATGAGCGTCAGCAGGCCAGGAAAGTTGGCACGCAGCCGGATATGGGCGTCAATGACGCAGCTCTCTTCGCCGGCGTGGGTCGAGGCGGCAGCAATGAGCGGTCGGTCGCCGATGGCATCCTGGAGTGCGGCGAGCGCGGCCGGATCGGCCGGCGGTGCGGGCACATCGAGCTTGAGGTTGCCGGTCGTGAATACCTGCGTGGCGCCCAGCTCGCCAAAACGCCTTGCATCGGGGGCGGTTCCGGTAAGGCAAAGATCGAGCCGCTGCAAAAGATGCGCGATGGAGTTCGGAAGGCGCCGCCAGCGCCGGAACGAATCTTCGGAGAGCCGGCCATTGATCAGGACCATGGGCACGCCGCGTTCCGATGCTTCGATGATCATATTCGGCCAGAGATCGGATTCGACGAACAAAGCGAGGTCGGGCCGCCAGTGATCGAGGAAGCGCCCGACAAAGCGCGGAACGTCGACCGGCATGAACTGATGCACGACGCCGCGCGGCAGACGCTGCTCGGCGAGATCGCTCGATGTAACTGTGCCGGTCGTGACCAAAATGGGGATGCCGCGCGCGCGAATCCGTTCGATCAGCGGCAGGACGCTGGCAAGCTCTCCCACGCTTGCGCCGTGCAGCCAGATCAGCGGTCCGTCCGGCCGCGCGATGCGGCTTTCGCCGCGCCGTTCGGGGAGACGTTGACGATGTTCTTTTCCGCGCTTGGCCCTGCGCGCAAGCAGCATGGGGGCGAGTGGCGCAGCCGCGCGCGATACCAGGCGGTAGATCATCAAGCCGGCTGGCAATCTGCTCACGATGTGTTGCCCCCGGATTGTTTATCCGCGAGGTCATAAGCGCGCGTCGTCAGCCGGTTGAGTTCATCCTCCAGTTGCTTGCGGGCATTTTCGAGAGCGCCATTGTCGGCTTCCGCTGATACGAAGATCGGGCCGCTGGCGCTGATACCGACCCGACTGAAGGGCAGGTTGATGGCGGTGCGGTCCCAGTTATCGAGCTCGATTCGACGGCTTGAGGCCATCGCCACCAGATAGATGGGACGGCCGGAATGCTGGGCGAGCTTCACCACGCCAAGACCGGCGACGCGCGCGACTTTCGGGACATCGGCGGTCATTGCGACATTGTAACCATCCTTGAGTGCTTCAAGCATCTCTTGGAAAGCTGTCGCGCCGCCTTTTCGATGGAATTCGCCGTTGTGCGCGCCAGAGCCACGGATCGTGCCGACACCCAGCTTTTCCGCGGCGCGCGCGTTGATCTCGCCGTCGCGATGACGCGATATCAGCACCTTGGCAGGGTACTGCTTGGCGTCGTTGATGAACGGCATCAGGAAGTGCTGGCCGTGCCAAACGGCGATAATCGCCGGCGTGTCTGCCATCTCATAGATGATCGTGACCCCGGGCTCTACGACCGGGCGGCTGGTGAACCAGACGAAGCGGAGATACCAGGCACCAATCGTGCTCATGATCTCCTGGAACACGGAAGAGGTGGTGAAACGCTTGAGTGCCACGATCGAGCCTGCCCTACCGTGCCGTGCGCCCAGCAGCCTCGGGATCGAGCAGTCGGTGCAGGTGAACAATGAAATAGCGCATGTGCGCGTTGTCGACGGTCTGCTGCGCTTTCGCCTTCCAGGCGACGTAGGCGCTCGCATAATTCGGGTAGACGCCGACGATCTCGACCTTGTCGAGATCCTTGAACTCAGTGCCTCCGAGCTCGGCGAGCTCGCCGCCCAGGACGAGATGCAAAAGTTGCGGTTTTGTTGCGGGCGAATCAGCAGGCATGGGTCGATCTCTGGGTCGATCTCAGGAAAGGTCGGGGCAACTCTATGCGAATTCCGCTTTTCGGTCGCGCACCAGTCCGATCAAGGCGCCATGGCGGGCCCGACCGGCTGCGACGAGCGCGCCGCGAACGGCCTGCGAACCGTTGTATTTCAGCGGCCTTCCGGTGAAATCGGTCAGCGCGCCGCCGGCTTCGTGCACCAAAAGATCGGCGGCTGCAAGGTCCCAGTCATGGCTGCCCCGTGAGGCGAATGCAGCGTCGAGCGTCCCCTGCGCGACGCGCGCGAGCCGCAAAGCGAGCGAGTGGACCTTAGGCTGAGGCAGCGTGCCATCCGCAAGGTTTGAAAATCGGTCCAGATAGCGCTTGGGTCCGGCGATCTTCGCGCCGCGCAATCCATCGCCTTCGTTCGCTTTGATTGGCGTACCGTTGAGCGTTGCACCGCTGCCGTGCGCCGCGAGAAAGATTTCTTCGCTCGCCGGCGCGTAGAGCGCGGCGAGACGCGGGCGTCCGTCTTCGATCAGTGCGGTCGAGATGGACCAGTCGGTTCGCCCGGAAATGAAGGCGCGTGTCCCGTCGATGGGATCGACGACCCACAGCAGCGTGCGGCTCGCATCCGGCGCACCCTCAGTCTCTTCCGACAGCCAGCCGGCGCCTGGCACGAGAGCGGTCAGTCGCTTGTGCAGCAGATCATTGACCGCGATGTCGGCTTCGCTGACGGGAGAACGATCCTCGCCTTTGGTCCAGTGCCTGAACGCGCCTTGCGCCGTTTTACGGGCCAGTGCGCCGGCTTCGCGCACGACGGCCTCGAGTGGCACGAGCAGCGCGCCTGTCTCACTGGCCGGCAACGGTCAGACCCTCAACCCGCAAGGTGGGTGCGTTGGTGCCGTACCGGAATTCCAGGTCATTGGCAGGCGTCAGCGTGCGAAACATCTCAAGCAGATTGCCCGCGATGGTGACCTCGCTCACCGGATAAGTGCGTTTTCCATTTTCGATCCAGAAGCCCGATGCGCCGCGGCTGTAATCGCCGGTGACCATGTTGGCGCCCATGCCGATCAGGTCGGTAATGTAGAAGCCGTCGGCAATGTCGGCGATCAGCGCATCCGGCGCCAGGCGCCCGGGTTCGAGATGCAGGTTGCTCGGGCTGGGGGAGGGCACCGACGATGCATTACGCTGCGCGTGCCCGGTGGTGGCAAGGCCGAGCTCACGCGCGGTCGCGCTGTCGAGCAGCCACGAGCGCAGCACGCCATCCTCGATCAGTGCGAGCGGCTTGCCCGCCACGCCTTCGCCGTCGAACGGATGCGAACGCAGCCCGCGTTTGCGCAGCGGGTCGTCGACAATGCGAATCCCGTCGGCGAATAATTTCGCGCCCATCTTGTCCCGCAGGAAGCTGGTCTTGCGCGCGACCGACGAGCCATTCACGGCGCTGGCAAGATGCGAAACCAGCGAGCCGGCGGCGCGCGGGTCGAACACGACCGGCACCTTGCGCGTGCTGACCTTGCGCGGATTGAGGCGTTCGATCGCCCGCTCTGCGGCGCTGCGGCCAATCTTTTCGGGCGACTCCAGATCGCCGGCGTGGCGCACGGCGCTGTAGTCGTAGTCGCGTTCCATGCCGGTGCCTTCACCGGCGATCGCGGTCATCGAGACGCCGTGGTTCGACCCCAGATAGGCACCATGGAAACCGTGACTGGTGACCAGCACCACCCCGCCGATCCCGGCCGAGGCGGACGCGCCGCCCGATTTGCTGACACCTTTGACCGCAAGCCCTGCCTTTTCCGCTGCGCGAGCCATGACTTCGAGCTCCTGCACGCTGGGCAGGTCGGGATCGATCAGGTCGAGGTCGGGAAACTTGTGAGCCAGCAGGTTGTCGTCGGCGAGGCCCGCGAACTTGTCCTCCGGCGTCGTTCGCGCCATCGCGACCGCGCGTTCCGCAAGCGCCGCGGTGCCGTTGGCGGTGACTTCATTCGTGGACACCACGGCTTGCCGCCGGCCCACGAAGACGCGCAGGCCGAGGTCGTCGCCCTCGGCGCGCTCGGATTCCTCCGTGTTCCCGTCTCGCACCTCGATGGCGAGCGACATTGAACGCACCGCAACCGCATCCGCCGCGTCGGCCCCGGCCGCGCGTGCGGCCTTAACGAGCCGGTCGGCGCGATCGGTCAGCGCGCTCAGGTCCAGAAGGGAATCGACAGACGAAAGCATTGTTGAGGTCCAAATGGGCGCAGGAGCGCGCGGTTCAACGGCCGGATCGCACAATTTGCCGCGTGCCGGCAACACCTCGTCAATCATGGTTCGCAACGCGGCGTCAATCATGTGTCGCACGCTACGGCTGGTTAACCCATAACTTTAAGCGGATT
>Ga0163163_10005741_pt1 | contig 10769 bp, 6 predicted proteins | sample S65metaG_FD_119766 | JGI IMG/M metagenome (GOLD analysis project Ga0163163, IMG submission 119766) | Switchgrass rhizosphere microbial communities from Kellogg Biological Station, Michigan, USA - S6-5 metaG | ecosystem: Host-associated > Plants > Roots > Rhizosphere > Soil | place: USA: Michigan... | reverse complement strand
GTTTGGAACCAGGTACCGCGAGCGGCGGATGAGGTCCCGCCGGATCGGAGGGACCTTGGCCAGCGTCCGAGGCAGACCACGGGAGTCCCACACCCGGGCGCACGAACCGCGATCACTTCGGAACGCCTCGATGAACCTCGGGAAGGTCGCCTCCCCAGGCCCCAGGAAGATCGCATCGGCGTGCGGCATCGCCTCTTCCGGCAGACTCGTGGCATGCAGGCCGCCCAGAATGACGAAGGAACCTTTGCGGCGGAACCCATCTGCGATGCGGTAGGCCCGGGCGGCGTTGGTGATGTAGGTCTGGATGATTACCAGGTCCGGCACGCCCCATCGCGGGTCGGCGGGATTGACCTCAGCCTCCACATGTTCGTCCACGAGTCGGAGCTCGTCGGACGGGTCCAGGTACGCGGCGAGCGTGGCGCGCTTGAGTTCGTAAAGCACGGTGTCGGTGGTCGCCAGCGCGCTGGCGCTGCGGGGCTTCTCGTCGAACAGCGCGAGTTCGCCGAAGAATTCGCCGCGACTGATGTCCTTCAGCGACACGCGCCGCGAGTCCTCGCCAGGCAGGAAGATGTTGATGTCGCCGCTGGCGACGATGTACATCGCATAGCCGATGTCGCCTTGGGCGAAGATCTGCTCGCCGGCGCGGAACGTGCGCATGTCGAGCGCATTGGCGAGCGATGCGAGGTCGTCCTCCGACATACCGTCGAACATCGGAATCGAGCGCAGCAGCGGTGTGGCATCCATAGGCTTGTTTCCGCACGATCCGTTAAAGTTGACGACTGGTGCTGTCATTGATGTGCAATGTCCAGCGCGGGAAAATAGCACAACCCGGAGTATTCCCAATGCCGAAATTCCTGCTAACCGCGCTGGCCGCGCTGCTCACCCTGCCCGTTGTCTGCAGCTCGAATCCTCCCGTGCGTGCGCAAGTGCCGACCGCTCGTGCAGCGCACCGCGTCATCGTGTTCGTCTGGGACGGCTTGCGGCCTGATTCGATCAGTGAAGCCGATACGCCACGCCTCACCGCACTGGCGAAGCGCGGCACGTTTTTCGCCGATAACCACTCGAGCTACCCGACTTTCACGATGATGAACGCTGCCGCGTTCGCGACCGGTTCATTCTCCGGCCATTCGGGCTTCTTCGGCAATGCGATCTACCGTCCCGGCGCGCCCGCGCGCAGTGCCGGCGGCGACGAAGTCGATTTCAACGATCCGATCTTCCTCGAGGACTACGGCATCTTGAAGCAGCTCGACGCGAACGAGGACAAACACCTGTTCCTGATCGGCACGTTGTTCCAGGCCGCGCAGAAAGCCGGTCTCGTCACGGCAGCGATTGGCAAATCCGGGCCCGCTTTTCTGCAGGATTACAAGAACGGCAGCGTCGTGCTCGACGAGAGAGCGGTATTCCCGCTCGCCTTCGCCAAGGAACTGCAGGCGGCGCACTTTGCGCTGCCGATCACGGCGCCGTTTGCCTATCGCAACGGCGAATTGCACCTCGCCGATGACAACGGCGACCCGACGTTCAATCCGCGCCCGGCGGTGCTCGCCGACGGTTTTACGCAGAATCCGGACGACCGCAGCGGCTCGCCCCCGGCCGCGGCAAACAAATATCTGATGAACGTGTTTCTGGATTACGTGCTGCCGAAAAAGCAGCCCGCTGTTTCCGTGGTCTGGCTGCGCAACCCCGACAGCACCGAACACGCTTACGGCGTCGGTTCGCCGAACTATCACACGGCGTTGCAGACGCAGGACGAACTGCTCGGCAAACTGCAGGACAAGCTTAGCGAGCTGCACATGGACGCCAATACCGACCTCATCGTCGTCTCCGATCACGGCCACAGCAATGTCTCCGGTCCGCTCGACCTGTTTCCGCCACGAAAAGTGGAAAATGGGAAAATGGGACAAATCGACCGCGAGCACGGCTATTCGGTATCCGGCAACATCCGCCTCGCCCACGAGCTGTCGATGGCCGGTATCCGCGCCTATGACGGCGCCGGCTGCGCGTACGATCCGGTAATGTCGGGCATCAAAGCCGACGGCAGTCCGTTGCATCCGATCAAGACCGCCAGCGGCGACGCTTGCGGGCACCTGAAGGATTACACGAGCCCGGCCTATGCACTGCTGCATCCATTCCTGCCGCGCGAGAGCTTTATCGTCGTCGCCAACGGCGGCAGCGATTACCTGTATCAGCCCGATCACGATCCCGAGCGCATCAGCATGGCCGTGCGTTTTCTGCAATCGCACGAGGAATACGGCGCGATCTTCGTCGACGAGCGCTATGGCGACGTTCCGGGAACGCTGCCACTCAGCCGCGTACGCCTGGAGAACATGGAAGGCCGCAACCCGGACATCGTCGTCGGCTATGCGTACGATGAGAACGCCATGATCCAGAACATGCCCGGCATCGAATTCGAAGGCGTATCGTCGAACAGCAATCACGGCATGCACGGATCTTTCAGCCCGCGCGACGTGCACAACACCCTGCTCGCCTCCGGCCCGGATTTTGCCGAGCACTACACCGACCCGCTGCCGAGCGGCAATGTGGACGTGGCGCCGACGATCGCGAAGATCCTCGGGCTGGAACTGCCGCACGCCGACGGCCGTCCGCTGCTGGAAGCACTGCGCGGCCGCGCGCATGTCGATGCGCACGCCTACGCCATCAAGCCGCAGACGATCAGTCCGGCAAAGCCCGCCACCGGGCTTTCGGTCCAGTCGCCGGTCGGCACTGCAACGGGCGCGACGAGCTACACGTTCGATCTGCAGATCAAGGAGCTGCGTTACGGCGACCAGGCGTATACGTATTTCGATTCGGCGAAGGCTCTGCGCAAGTAAAACTCGCGCGGGACTTGCAATGAGAAACCAAAATACGTACATTTGTACGTATGGACGATTTTCTCGATCTCACCGCCAATCAACGTCGTGTGCTGGACTGTATCCGGCACCATTTCGAGCAGAACGGCGTCGCGCCGACACTGCGGGAAATTGCGGAAAATCTTGAACTTAGCAGTCATTCTTCAGCGCAGGACTACGTCGAAGCGCTGATCCGCAAAGGCGCGCTGGAGCGTTCTCCCAAACATCGCGGCCTGCGTCTGCCGCAACGGATTCGGATGCCGGTGGCGGCACAGCTACCCCTCGTCGGCCGTGTCGCCGCCGGCAGTCCGATCATGTCCGAAGGCAATATCGAGGCGCAGTACACCGTCGATCCCGGGCTGTTCCGCCCGCGCGCGGATTTCCTGCTGCGCGTCGTCGGCATGAGCATGCGCGATGTCGGCATCGTCGATGGCGATCTGCTCGCCGTGCATCGCACGCAAAGCGCGCACGACGGCAGCATCGTCGTCGCCCGGCTCGACGACGAGATCACGGTCAAGCGCCTGCAGCATCAGGGTGATCGATTGCTGCTGCTGCCGGAAAATCCGGATTTCGCGCCGATCGAAGTCGATCCGCGCCGTACCGACACCTTCGCGATCGAAGGCATTTACGTCGGCATCATCCGGCAGGTGAAATGAACGCCGTCGCGCTCGATGCAGTATTGAAACATCCCGGCGTCTGGCGCCGTTCGGCCTCCGCGCAGCATCACGTGCGCGCGGTGCCGACGGGCCTGGCTGAACTCGACGCGCAACTGCCCGGCGGCGGCTGGCCGTGCGGGGCGCTGAGCGAGATCCTGTTTGCTTACGATGGATTAGGCGAACTTGCGCTGCTGCTGCCGGCACTCGCTGAACTCACACGCAAAGCTCAGCGTGTCGTGTTCGTCGCCCCACCGTACATTCCCTATGCACCGGCACTGGCCGCACACGGATTGGATTTGCGCTATGTCGTGCAGATCGATGCACATGCGGGTGATGGCGCCTGGAGCGCTGAACAATGCCTGCGCTCGGGTTCCTGCGGCGCCGTGCTGAGCTGGATGCAGCAAGCCGATTACACGCAGTTGCGCCGTTTGCAGCTGGCCGCGGAAAGCGGCGATGCGCTCGCCTTCCTGTTCCGTCCAGCTCGGGCCGCGACGAAAGCGAGTCCCGCTGCGCTGCGGCTGCAATTGCACGCTGATGCCGGGCCATCCGAGATCGAGATAATCAAATGCCGCGGCAATCTCGACGCCGCTCGCAGCACCCGTTTGCGATGCAGCGCCTGAACTGACCGCTGTGCTGCCTCAAGGCTTGAGACGCACAGCGCTCAAGCTGGTATCCCGCATTTCCATGGCCATCTTCAATGCTTTGGGCCTGCCTGTATTTTTCCGATCTACCCCTGCGCGCCGTTTTCGACGATAGCGAACTTGCGCAACCCTGCGCGGTAGTCGAGGGCCCCCTGCAGCGCCAGCATGTGACTTCCGTCAATGCGCCTGCGCAGCGCAACGGCGTACGCACAGGCCACGTACTCGCCGCTGCGCGCGCACTCTGCGCTCATGTGCAGGCGCGCGCGCGCGATGTAGCTGCAGAAAAGCGTTTGCTGCAGAGCTTCGCCGCATGGGCGTATCGATTCAGCAGCCAGGTAGCGTTGAGCGAACCGGATGCGCTGCTCATCGAAGTCGGGGCGAGTCTTAGCCTGTTCGGCGGTTGGCCAGCATTGCAACAGCGCTTGCGCCAGGAGCTTGCGCTCATTGGCTATAGGCCCGCACTCGCCGTGGCGCCGGTAGCTGCCGCAGCGCGCATCCTTGCGGCACGGCACGACGGCTTCTTCGCCGCTCAGCCCGCGCCGATGCTGGCGGCGCTGGCTGCCGTACCGATTGCCGGCTCGGGGCTGGCCAATGATGTCATTACACTTTTATACAATGTCGGTCTGCGCACGCTGCGCGAGGTGTTCGCGCTGCCGCGGCCAGAACTGGCGCGGCGCATCGGCGCGGAAGCGTTGGCGACGCTCGATCGCCTGCGCGGCAGCGCGCAGGAAGCTTTGAAATTCTATCGTCCGCCGGATCGATTTGCCCATCGCATCGAATTCGATTCGTCGCTAGAGGCCTGGCCGCCGCTGCTGTTTCCGCTGCGCCGCTTGTGCGGCGAACTGGAATTGTTTCTCACAGCGCGCGATGGCGGCGTGCAGCGCTGCGAACTCGTGCTCGAACACGAAGAGCGTGCCGCAACGCGCATCCCGGTCGAACTGCTCGCGCCGCAGCGCGAAGCGCGCACCTTGCATGAGCTGTTGCGCAGTCGGCTCGAACGCGTGGCGCTCGCCGCACCGGTCAGCGGCATTGCCCTGATCGCCAAGGATCTGCCGCCGCTGTGTCCGCGCCACAAGGATCTGTTCGAAAGCAAACGCGAACAGCAGCTCGACTGGCCAGAGCTCGCCGAACGCTTGCGCGCACACCTGGGCGATGCAACCGTACGCCAGCTCGCAATGGTGGCTGAGCATCGACCGGAGCGGGCTTGGGGTTTCATCGCCGGCAAAAACCCTGTCGTGGAATTGCGACCGCGGCCCACATGGCTGTTGCCGCGCGCCCTGCCCTTGCGTGGTCCGCCACCGCGGATCCTCACCGGACCCGAACGTATCGAAAGCGGTTGGTGGGATGGCGACGATGCGCGTCGCGATTACTACGTCGTGCTTACGCGTGAAGGCCAGCGCGCATGGGCATACCTGCCAGCGGGGGCGAATGATGGCTGGATGCTGCACGGGTGGTTCGCATGAAGCGGCGCAGTCCACCATTCGGCCGGCAGTCGCGCATCAACGAACATCCGCGCGAGATCAGCGAACCGTCGCTGCGCGCAATGAAACGCGCGACCAAACCTGTAGTGCATGGAGATGGCCTGGATGAAGTGCACAAAAGCGGTTATGCCGAACTGCATTGCCTTTCCAGCTTCAGTTTCCAGCGTGGCGCATCGAGCGCGGATGAATTGTTCGCGCGCGCCAAGAAGCTGGGTTACACAGCACTCGCCATCACCGATGAATGTTCGCTCGCCGGCATCGTGCGCGCGTACGAGGCGTCGAAAGACACCGGCCTGAAACTGATCGTCGGCACCGAAGTGCAGCTCGAGGACGGCCCCAAGCTGGTCGTGCTTGCCACCAATCAAAACGGCTATTCCGACATATGTCAGCTGATCACGATCGGACGCCGACGCAGTGCAAAAGGCGAATACCAGCTCACGCGCGCTGATGCCGAGCAGCTCGGTGCCGGCGTGCGTGTCTTGTGGGTTCCGTCGGGCGCTATGCATCGCGCCATTAATGATGACGACGCTGCAAAATGGATAATGCAGCATTTTACGGGACGCGCCTGGCTCGCCGTGGAGCTGCGTCGCGGCCCTGACGACTGTGCCGAACTCGAACGCCTGCGCGAGCTCGGCACACGCCATGGCGTGCCCCTGGTGGCGGCAGGCGACGTGCACATGCATGTGCGCCGGCGACGTGCGCTGCAGGATGTGATGACCGCGATTCGCCTGCGCTGCACCATCGCCGAAGCCGGTCACGCCTTGTTCCCGAATGGCGAACGCCATCTGCGCCGCCGCGAGGATCTGCAGCAGATTTATCCACCCGATCTGCTGGCCGAGACGCTGCACATCGCCGGACAATGCCAGTTCACCTTCGATGATCTGAATTACCAATACCCGCATGAAATCGTGCCGCGCGAATTCAGCGGCGACGCGAGCGCCTATCTGCGCCATATCACTTATGCCGGAGCTGCGCAGCGCCTCAGCAACGGCCTCACTCCGGTAATTCGTCACACGCTGGAAAAAGAGCTGGCGCTGATTCAGCGCAAGCAGTTCGAAGCATTCTTTCTCACCGTCTACGAAATCGTGAAATGGGCGCGCGAGCGCAACCCGCCGATCCTGTGCCAGGGCCGCGGCTCGTCGGCGAATTCCGTGGTGTGTTTCTGCCTGGGCATCACCGCCGTGAATCCGCAGAACAGCCATCTGTTGTTCGAACGTTTCCTGTCAGATGAGCGTGATGAACCGCCGGACATCGATGTCGATTTCGAGCACGAACGCCGCGAAGAAGTGATCCAGCATATCTTCGACACCTACGGCCGCGACCGCGCCGCCATCGCTGCCACGGTGATCTGTTACCGGCACAAGAGCGCCGTACGCGACGTCGGCCGCGCGCTCGGCCTTAGCGACGATGCATTGGACCAGCTCAGCGCGATTTCCACGCGCGTGCCCAATGCACTCACACGTGACGCCGCATTGCGCGAACGCGGTTTCGACCCGGACAGCCGCCTGATCAAGCATCTCGTGGTGCTCGCCGACGAATTGCGTGGTTTTCCGCGTCATCTTTCCCAGCATGTCGGCGGGTTCGTGATCTCGGAAAAGCCGCTGCATCATCTCGTGCCGGTCGAGAATGCGGCGATGCCGGAGCGCACGATCATCCAATGGGACAAGGATGACCTGGAAACGATGAAGCTGCTCAAGGTCGACGTGCTCGCACTCGGCATGCTCACCGCGCTGCGCAAATGCCTCGATTTGCTGCATGCACACGCTGAATGGCGACTGCCCTGTACCGGTGTGAAGCCGAGTCTGCATGATATTCCGCAGCAGGACGATGCAAGCGTATACAAAATGATTTGTGAAGCCGATACGGTCGGCGTGTTCCAGATCGAGTCGCGCGCGCAGATGTCGATGCTGCCGCGCCTGCAGCCACGCTGCTTCTATGACCTCGTCGTCGAAGTCGCGATCGTGCGGCCGGGTCCGATCCAGGGCCAGATGGTGCATCCCTACCTGATGCACCGAAAAGATCCGGACGCAGTCAAATATCCCCAATCGCGCTTTGAGCGTGAGGCACAGATGCAGGACTCGCGCGTGCGCGATGTGCTCGGGCGCACGCTCGGCGTGCCGATTTTCCAGGAACAGGTGATGGAACTGCTGCGCGTCACCGCCGATTTCACGCCCGGCGAAGCCGATCAGCTGCGCCGCTCGATGGCAGCGTGGCGGCGCCGCGGCGGTCTGGAACATTTCGAGCAGCGCATCTTCAGCGGCATGGAAAAAAACGGCTATGACCGCGAATTCGCCCAGCAGATTTTCGACCAGATCCAGGGTTTCGGCGAATACGGTTTTCCCGAATCGCACGCCGCGAGCTTTGCGTTGCTCGCCTGGGCCTCGAGCTGGCTCAAGCACTATCATCCCGCCGCGTTTACCTGCGCGCTGCTCAATTCACAGCCGATGGGTTTTTATCAAGCATCGCAATTGATCCAGGACGCGCAGCGGCATCGTGTGCGTGTGCTGCCGACAGACGTGATGGTCAGCAATTGGGATTGCACGCTCGAAACCAGCGCGCTACGCCTTGGTCTGCGTCAGATCAAGGGACTCTCGCAAGTCGCGGCAGAGCGCATCGTCGCCGCGCGTGCTGCTGCAGCATTCCGTAACGTCGTCGACCTCACCGAACGCGCACACCTCAACACCGGCGAGCGCGCGCTGCTCGCCAATGCCGGCGCATTACGCGCATTGAGCGGGCACCGCCATCGCGCGCGCTGGGATTCCGCCGGCGCGGAACTGCCGCTGCCGGTGCTGGCCGGCGCGGCGCCGCTGGAAGCGCAAATTACGTTGCGTGCGCCGTCGTTGCGCGAAGACGTGATGACCGATTACGCCACGCAAGGGTTGTCGCTCACGCTGCACCCGCTCGCGCTGATCCGCCCCGCGCTCGCACGCCGGCGCGTCGTGCCCGCGCGCGCGACTATGCTCGTGGAGAACCATGGCCGCCGCCTGCGCTGCGCCGGTCTCGTCACCGTGCGCCAGCACCCGGGCACGGCCAAGGGCGTCACCTTCGTCACGCTCGAAGATGAAACCGGCATCGTCAATGTGGTGGTCTGGCAGCGGCTCGCCGAAAAGCAGCATTGCGTATTGATCGAAGCGGGGGTCATGGCCGTCGACGGCAAACTCGAAGCCGTCGAGGGCGTACACCATTTGATTGCCGATCGCCTGCACGATTACAGCACGCTGCTGCCGGAGTTTTCGTTCGCCTCACGCGATTTCCATTGACCGTAAATCGTCAACCGCACCGGTCGTATCCGGCGTGCTGCATGCTTCCTTTCACGCCCTGCGCTGCGGGTGTAGCGTGGCGTACCGCTGCGCAAGGCAGCGGCATCCATGGGGAGAAATTGCATGAAATCGAAACTATTGCTCGCGATGGCTGTTGCGTGCGCGTTTTCCACGCAGGCAATCGCCGCCGATGACGGCCGCGCTTACAAGGAAGGCCCAGTCACCGACGTCACTTACATCAAGATCAAGCCCGGACAGTTCGACAACTACATGAAATGGCTGGACGCCACGTTCAAGCCGGAAAATGAAGCACTGATGAAAGCGAAGGTCATCATTGGCTACAAGGTCTACGGCAATGAAGCGCGCGATCCGCACGACGCCGACCTGATCCTCAGCGTTACCTATGCCAATATGGCGGCAATGGACAACCTCAACGAAAAGAGCGATGCCATCACGGAGAAATTCGAAGGCGCCCTCGACAAACAGAATCAGGCGTTCGCCGATCGCGGCACGATGCGCGAAATCCTCGGCAGCCGGTTGATCCGCGAGTTGATCTTGAAGTAAAGGCTACGAACCGCACACTGGCGCAGCGAGTCTGTGCCAGTGGCGCGATGCAGCATTATCGCGTACACTACGCGTTGTTCCGGGTCAAACCTTGGCCTGAAACTGCGTCGACCCTCCGTTTTTCCCTTCGGTCTCTGGCATCTGCTTCTCGCGGTCGCCTGACCTGCACCACTCGGTACCGACGCCTGTTCCGAATCTCCCGTTGCGACGGGATGGCTAGGCTTATCGCCTGCGGCGCGGTTCACTGGGAACGCTCCGGGTTTTTCCACAAACGACATTTTTGCCGTTTGTAAACTATTTGGAGCTTTCCACAATGTCTTTTGAAACCCTCGGGCTTTCGCCCGTGTTGTTGCGCGCGCTCGCCGAACAAGGCTACACCGCGCCTACTCCGATTCAGACCGCAGCCATTCCGGTTGCATTGGGCGGCCGCGATTTGCTCGCCGGCGCGCAGACCGGTACTGGCAAAACCGCAGCCTTTGCGCTACCGCTGTTGCAGCGCCTGTTCGTCGATAACGCTGGCACGCCCGCGAGCGCCAAGCGCAAACCGCGCGCCCTGATCCTCACCCCCACGCGCGAACTGGCCGCACAGGTGCACGAAAGCCTGCGCACGTACGCCAAGCACGTGCGCATGTCCAGTGCGACGATCTTCGGCGGCGTCAGCATGGGTCCGCAGATGGACGCGCTGCGCCGCGGCGTCGATGTCCTCGTCGCCACGCCCGGTCGTCTGATGGACCACATGGAACGACGCACCGTCGATCTGTCCGGCATCGAGATCCTCGTGCTCGACGAAGCTGACCGCATGCTCGACATGGGCTTTCTGCCGGCGATCAAGCGCATCCTCGCCGTACTGCCGAAGCAGCAGCGCCAGACTCTGCTGTTCTCGGCCACGTTTGCCGACGAAATCAAACAGATCGCCGCGCAGTTCATGCGCAATCCGGCGGAAATCCAGGTTGCCGCGCGCAATAGTGTGGTCTCGACGATTACGCATCGCGTGCATCCGGTCGATGCAGCGCGCAAACGCGACTTGTTGCTGCATCTGCTCAGCGAAGACAGCCGCCGTCAGGCGCTCGTGTTCAGCCGCACCAAACATGGCGCCGACAAGCTCTGCAAGTTCCTCGATGCCTCGGGGCTGCGCACAGCCGCGATCCATGGCAACAAGAGTCAGAATGCGCGTACCAAAGCGCTGAAAGACTTCAAGAACTCGAAGATCACCGTGCTCGTCGCCACCGACATCGCGGCGCGCGGCCTCGACATCGACCAACTGCCGATCGTGATCAACTACGATCTGCCGATGGTCGCCGAGGACTACGTGCACCGCATC
>Ga0163163_10005740_pt1 | contig 10769 bp, 7 predicted proteins | sample S65metaG_FD_119766 | JGI IMG/M metagenome (GOLD analysis project Ga0163163, IMG submission 119766) | Switchgrass rhizosphere microbial communities from Kellogg Biological Station, Michigan, USA - S6-5 metaG | ecosystem: Host-associated > Plants > Roots > Rhizosphere > Soil | place: USA: Michigan... | reverse complement strand
TCCGTATCCGGGAACGGGTTCCGTAACGACGCGAGCACCTGCCGCTTTAGCCATCTCGGCAGTCCTGTCCTTGCTGCCATTGTCGACCACAACAATTTCATCTGACAGATCTTTCGGGACGGTGTTGATCACGTTTGCGATCGCTTCTTCTTCATTAAGTGCGGCGATGATTACTGAGATAAATTGTTTTGGTTCCTGATCGCTCATGGCCCAAATTTGTAGGGACGCCCCTACAAATTTGGGCGCCCTACCCCTCCAAATGAATATCGAAATCGACGACGCAACCAAATCATTAGCACGACGAGGATTAGAAAGGGCACGAAGATAATACTCTTCAAAATAAAGACGCGATCGGGTGTGTCGTTAATCCAGGTCAGATATAGCAGGAAACTCGCAGCCGTTAGATAGAAAACCGGAATGGATGGAATGAAGCACAAGAAAAGTATCAGCCATGTGAAATACCAGGAAAAATGTGGGGCTAGAAGAACCAGGAACGTAGAAGCTAAGATCAGACCGCTTCGCAAATAGCGAATCTCATTGCTTCGTTGATCCCACATCAGCCATAGAGACAAGATGGCAAGCACGGCAACGGTAAAGATCAGATAACCTGAAGCGGGCAAGTTTGCGCTAAACAAACGACGCGCCACTGTGAGCAGAAAAAATTGCTCGCCGCTCATCATGCCTCGTTCATTTGCATAGCCCGGTAAAAACCCAAGTACCCCTAATGGGCCGACACTGAGGTACGGCAAATACGTGACGAGTATCGTCCCTACAAATGCCAACGGCATCTTCCAACTCCGACGCTCATAGAACGCCGGGAACAACACCACTGGAAAAAGCTTCACACACGTAGCGCACGCAAGCAGAAATCCAGTTAGGGTTTCGCAGCGCTTGCGACGTGCGAGCAGAGCGAGGGCAATAAACGCAATTGCCAGCGCATCCACGTGTCCACTCCCGGCAAACTCCCAAACGATCAGTGGATGCCAGGCATAGATCAAAACTCGTTGCCTTGCGAGTCCAAAGGAAACTAACAATTGAATGAGCGCCCAAACTGCGATGGCTTCAAACCCGACCATCGCTGCCTTCATCCACGTTACGGATTCACTAAGTCGGGTTATCAAAAGAAACGCGCCCTCTGTGACAGGTGGATATATCGTGCGCGCATAGTCGCGCCGGTTGATGTTTGGATAGATCTTCTCGTCGCGAAGCTTAACTAGTGATTCATCGGCTGGAATGTATCGATAAGGATTGATACCTGATGATTGCACTCGGCCGTCCCAGACGTAGCGATAGATGTCGTCGGATAAATACGGCGGAGAGAAAAGAATGCTGAGGCGGAAGAGCGCAGCGAAGATTAGTCCGAACGCTAAAAATTGCTTCGAGTCTTTGGCGCGCAGGCTAAGCCATGCGACACCGAAGTAGATGATTAATTGAATGAGGACGAGTTTAAGAAACCAAACAATGTCTGCAACCTCTTTCGAGTGAACGGCAATGCGATAAAGAACCAGCATTGCGACACCAAGTATGCTCAGCGTCACAGTCCACCTGGAACTTACAGACCTCAGCGTCTCGGGTCCCTGTTCACTCATATCGACATTCAGGTTGAAAGTTTAGGACAAATGCGTTGCGATCCTTCCGTTTTGATGATCGAGTCCAGGAACGCACGCGTGTGAGGCGAGGGATATGATCCGTCTACAGATTCCGAGCAGAACAACTCTTCGCAGAGTCGATTCAGAGTGCCTGCATCGTCAACATCGTACCAGGAAGGTAATGTCTCAACCGGTAGGTTGATTTCTGCCGCGCGTTGTCTCGTGCTAGCGAGCACGTCCGATGTGCTCCAGGCGATTTCGCTAAAAAGACTTCTATGCGCTTGCTTCAAGCCAATCAGATAGTAGCCACCGTCTTCTGCCGCTCCAAGAACTACCCGATCGCCGTCGTTCGCGAGCAATTCAATCGCTCGAACCAGGATCGATCTCGGTAGAGTTGGACTATCCGAATTGATCAAACAAACGGCGCCGTAACCTTTTGTCAAAAGATCATCAGTCGCATTGTAGAGACGCTCGCCCAGAGATATGCCGCGTTGGACCAATAACTTGAATCCTTCAGGTAAGACTCCGTCAAACGCAGACTCGGAACCACGTGGTGTATAGACTACCAAGCCTGATGCTGCTTCTGTTTCACTCACACTCGCGATGTTCGCAGCCATGTCACGGAGAAAGCAGACGTTGAGTTTGGCAGCCTCCTGCTCTGTCAAAGGCGGCACCAGACGCGTCTTCACCGCGCCCGCAAGCGGCGCCTTCGCCATTACGCCGAGCGCACAAACGCGTTTGGATATCGTGTCGTATGTCATTAGTCGGTGCGTTTATTATGACTTGTTAGAGTCATTACGAGAATACGCGCAACGGTGTCCGAAATTGTTTGACCGACCGCGCATCCTCGGCGAGAATCTTCGGCGTTCCAATAAATTTTCAGATGACAGGTGCGATCATGAATCATGAATCGGCCGTTACGAAAGCTCGCGAGAGCGCTAATGGTGTTCTGGCGTCGGCCGCAGCACAAAACGACAAGGCCGGAAAATTCTCTGACGAAGCTATCGAGTCCCTCGGTGATGCTGGATTGCTTGGGCTAATGCTACCAGTTGATGTGGGGGGCGCAGGGCTCGGTCCACGCACTTTTGCTGCTGTGACAGCGGTGATCGCCGAGGCAGATGCCTCCGTCGCCATGGTCTATGTCATGCACATCCTTGGCACCACAGCCGTCGCGGCAGCGCGACCAAGCGCAGCCAGGGCACTCGCGCCAGTCCTGCAAGAGATTGCCGCAGGTCGTCATTTATCAACCCTGGCTTTCAGTGAAGCTGGCTCGCGCAGTCATTTCTGGGCCCCTATTTCACGAGCCGTAAGGAATGGCGACGGCGTACACATAAGCGCGAAGAAATCCTGGGTGACCAGCGCTGGTCATGCGCAGAGTTACGTTGTCTCTAGCCTTTCCCCTCAAGGAACAGGACCGACAGATTCCACGCTCTACTTAGTCGAAGCAGGGACGAATGGTCTCTCAGTTTCTGGACCATGGGATGGCATGGGACTGCGCGCCAACGCCTCGGCACCGGTCGTGTTGGACAACTGCCACGTCACATCCGATTTTCAGCTTACTGACGACGGCAACGGATTTCCCGTAATGCTAAACGTGGTGATGCCTCTGTTTAATTTAGGGTCAGCAGCCGTCGCCTTAGGTTTATGCAGAGCAGCAGTTTCTGGAACTACAACGCACCTTAAGAATGCGAAGTTTGAGCATCTCGGTCAGAGCCTGGGTGAGAGCCTACCGACACTGCGCGCCCAACTGGCGACTATGCAAATCGAGACAGACGGACTATCAGCTCGAATTGATGATTTGATCGATCACCTTGAAACGCCGCGAGAGACCACGATGCTACGAGTGCTTGAATCCAAAGCCGCTGCAGGCGAGGTTGCGATCAGTGTTACCTCCGCAGCTATGCGCATTTGCGGTGGCGCAGCATTCTCAAAGCATTTGAATATCGAACGTCTGTTTCGTGATGCGCATGCGGGTGCAGTAATGGCGCCCACGGGCGATGTTCTGCGCGAATTCATCGGGAAATCCCTGTTGGGAATACCGCTCTTTTAAGTCGAACAAAGTTATCCACTGAACCTTGGGAGTATCATGAGCAAAACAATTTGGCTGGGAGCTGTTGCATACGATCCGAAAGTGGTCACGATCTGGGAGGGAATGCGACGCTATTTTCACGATGAAGCGAATCTTCCAGTTGAGGTCGTACTGTTTCAGAGCTATGAAGCGCAGGTGCTTGCACTGCTGGCCCATCCAGGTGACGTTGTGCCACGTATCGACATCGCCTGGAACACAAACCTCGCGTACTTACAGTCTGATGAGTGGAGCGGCCATGCTTGTCGGCCTATCGCTATGCGCGACACCGATCTCGGCTGGATGACAAAAATCATCGCGGTCAACGGAGGTCCCGTTTCAACGCTCGCGGATTTGAAGGGTCGAACGCTCGCGCTGGGCAGCCGAGACAGCGGACACGCCGCGATTCTCCCGGTTCACTTTCTTGAGCAACAAGGCATGCACGAGGGACAGGACTATCAAACGTTACGATTCAACAATGATGTCGGTAAACATGGTGATACAGGGACTAGCGAAGTAGAAGTGGTACGCGCCGTACTGGAAGGACGTGCGGACGCAGGTGCGATCGGCAGCCCGTTTTGGAACACTGTCCGCAAAGAACATCTGATACCTGAAGGCGGCCTTCGTGAGATATGGTCTTCTCCTGCTTACAATCACTGCATGTTTACGGCAAGGCCTGATCTTGATCGTGAACAGGAGACCAGGTTTGTCGAAGCGCTCTTAGCTATGAGTTATGACAACCCTTCTCATCGCCCGATACTCGAGGCAGAAGGTTTGGAACGTTGGCTAACACCTCACGTCGATGGTTATGGTGCTTTGCGCGAAGCTGCAACCCAACAGGGATTCTTCAAACAGGTACTTGCGAAGTCGGCTTAGGCAGCTGTCATTAGTGTTACAGGATTGCAGAATTTGCAGGGTGACTTCCTTCTTGTTAAATCTGCTCATCCTGTCGATTAGAACTCCTGGCCCATACTCACGCGCAATTAAAAATCCTTGCTAGCTTATTCGCGTGTTCGCGTTCAAGATCGAAAGCACGGCGCACTGCAGCGAAAGCCTCGGACAAAGGAAACATCTCTCGCGTCACAAGCAAATCGTTGTCCTCCGCGCCAACCGGATGCCAGTACACTCCCTCAGCGGTAATCGTCACTTCTGGTACTAGATCTGTTCGAGTAACAGCTATACCTTCGCTCGCGACACCACGCAGTGCGATACGACGTATAACTCGATCTTCCTCGGCAATCTTCTCTTCGTCCAGGAATTGACGAAATTCTTCCGCCTCATCATCGCTCGAAACAGTTGCTGCCAGTCGTACTCGAAACCCAAGCTCACGAGCGCATTCAATGCCTTCTCGCGTTCGTGCCCATGTACCGGGTCCGCGATGGCTGTCGTGAAGATTTGGCGTCGAGCTGTCTAAGCTGATCTGCAAGACGATCCTATCGCGGGGCAAATCGTTCAAGGTCTCCGCGCGTCTTCCAGTGAACAACATTCCGTTTGTTAACACCGTGGTCGGTGCAGCGTCCGCGCAGGCAATGAGAATCTCGCCGATATCTTCCAACAGAAATGGCTCGCCTCCAGTGACGAAGATCTCCTTCACGCCTAGTTCCCTTCCTTCGCGGACGATTTGTTGCACACGCGAGAGTCCTAGTCCCCTTCGAGGCGCAGTCGGAGACGAACGCACACAACAGTAATCACAATGCAAATTGCAGTCGAAGTTTGTGTAGAGCCAAAGTCGCGAGCCAACCGGACGACTGTCTTCTCCAAGCGCCGCATTGCCACAACGGATAACCCAACGCATCCGACCCTTTTCAGTCGAAGCTTCTAAGAGGGCATTTCCCGTGAATCGGCACCACGTTTCCAACTCTGGACCGACGCTGGCTTCGTCACCGACCACTGCGACCAAAGCGCCGGGCAGCGTGCTGCGCAGCACAGCGATCAACTCCGCCAGGAGGCCAGAAGCGAAAGTCTTGTTACCTATGTCCAGATTGATGTCAGCCTTCATCGTAATGCGCGTTTTTGGCTTAACCACCAAGTCTCAAAGACACGAAGACACAAAGAAAACTGCCTTTGAGTCTTCGTGGCTTTGTGGTTGAGGTCATTGAGCGCTTACCCAGTTTTCCGATCCCGTCATTTTAACCGCCACATCGGAAAGAAAAATCCGTATCTTGTTGCCATCCGCCGTACCATTGTGGTCCATCGAGATAAGGAGAGGCCCGGCTTTCTTGTAACCCTCCCACGATGCGATGACGAGGCTTGGTTTCTTAGTCCCGCCCCGGCGGTAAACGAGTTGCTCGACACGATTATCCTTGTCGACATAAAGATCCCATGTATCGCCGGGTGTGTAACCGCCATCCGATGGATACTTCACGGAGACCAAGTCGGCGGATCCGTTACCCTGCGGCAATGGTTGTGTGCCTTTATCTTGCACATCGGCACTCGAGTCCCAGTAAGCATGAAGGGGAAACAGTAGCCAATAGTTATCGTTGACGAAAGCAGGGTCGATTTCGTTCTTCACATTCTCAGGTTGGTTGTTTAGTTGAGAGCGAACGTAAGTAGCCTTTACTGACTTGCCATCTTTATCTTTTCCTTCATAGGAAACCCGTCCAGTCTTGGGTTCCCAAATCCAGGAACGCGACACATTAACTCCGGGGAATTGTGCGTTCCACGTATATCGGATCGCTTCCACCTGTGCGAATCCATCAAGGCCATACGTCTTGGCGACTTGTTCGCGAACCAAGGCAGATGTCTTTGCAGGAATAGAGGCAACTGGCTTGGCAGTCGGTTCGGAGGAAGGTGGATTCTTCTGCGAACAGGAACCAGCACCAATTACCACCATTAGAAGAACGAGGAAACAGATGGTCTTTGAACGGTCCACATTTTTCATGGGTAATCCTCCTGTGCACCATCAGTATCCCGATAGCACAATTAAGTCAGACATCATCATGAGAACTTAGTGGGGGGTGAACACAAAGATAATAAGTAGCGGTAATCGTGAATGTCCAGATGTTGGGCAGCTTATGAGACCACAGTGGCGACGCGTTTGGGCCGGTAGAGAGGAGAACCTTGTGACTGCCGCTCTCAACGTTAATAATCTAAACTCGCAGGCTAAGATGACTTAACCTTTTCAATAGGTAACCGGAAACGTGGACGAACAATCTCCCCAACCAACGACGCACCTCACGCCGGATCCGGCAGCACAGCAGCTGGAGCAGCGCACAGAACACAATCAATATCAAACTCCTGCCGTCGAACGAAGCTCGCGACGCTGGTTCACACTTGACTTCACTCCGCTGCGCGACTCGCGCGAGTTTCGACTGCTCTACCTCGGTCAGTTAGTTACGTTCTTCGGCTCGATGATGAGTTTCGTCGCACTACCGTGGCAGGTGTTCCAATTGACGAAGTCTACTTTTGCGGTCGGCATGTTGGGAGTCCTGGAGTTTGTTGCCGTTCTTTTTATGGGATTCGTTGGCGGCGCGCTTGCTGACTATCTCGATCGACGTCTCATGGTCCGCTTGACCGAAGCAGCGTTGGCCATCGGATCGATCGTCTTAATAATCAACGCTCTTCTGCCACAGCCGCACGTCTGGGTTCTCTTTGTTTGCGCATCGCTCTTCGCAGCGTTGACCGCGTTGCAGCGTCCATCATTGGAAGCATTAATCCCACGCATCGTGAAGCCAGAACAAATGCCCGCAGTGGCCGCGCTTCAGGCCTTTCGTGGCAGTCTCGCGATGATTGGTGGTCCTGCATTAGGCGGTGTGCTGGTTGTGACGTTTGGTCCGGCGTTCGCATTCTCAGTCGATCTGTTTACCTTCATCGTGTCGTTGATTGCCCTGTCACTAATGCAGGCCGTACCGCCGCCGCCCGAAGCGGATCGCCCGGGAATCAAATCAATCATCGAAGGGTTGCGTTACGCGCGCAGCCGTCAGGAGTTGCTGGGAACATACCTGGTGGACATGAATGCAATGTTCTTTGGCATTCCGATGGCACTCTTTCCGGCAATTGCCGAAAGTTATGGCGGTACTTCAATAGGTTTCCTCTATGCTGCACCGGCGGCGGGCGCGCTTGTAGTGTCCCTGACGCTGGGTTGGACCAAGCGCGTCCACCGGCACGGACTGGCTGTTGGAATTGCAGCGACGTGCTGGGGATTTGCGATCATCGCGTTTGGTTTTGCTGGACGATTGTGGCTTGCGTTGTTGTGCCTGGCGATCGCGGGCGCCTCAGACATGATTAGTGGTGTGTTTAGAATGATCATCTGGAACCAAACGATCCCTGATCACTTGCGTGGGCGGCTTGCGGGGATTGAGTTGATTAGCTATCACACTGGTCCGATGCTGGGAAATGCTGAGTCGGGCATCGTCGCCAGCCTTTTCAGTATTCGAACTTCCGTAGTTTCCGGCGGCATTCTTTGCGTGATGGGAACGGGTTTGTTGCTGTTAGGGCTGCCAAAATTTCGAACTTACGATGGTCGCACTGGCTTACTGCGAAAGCAGAAAGAAGAAGAGGCTCGCGTTGGCGCACTGGAGGGCGCTAGTTTTAGCTGACTCAGTCGTAAGTTGGTAAGACTGGGATGCTTTCTTAGAACCGCAGTGAAAGTAGATCGCATTCACACAGGGGTACGCGCAATCGCGAACGGAACCAACCGACGCTGTCTCAGATACAGAAGCGTTCGGAAGACCGTGTTAGGCACCGACGACAACAAGCGAAAAGCCACGGGGGAATGCTTTTATTGATCTCTGTTTATTTCCCTCTGCCTGGTGTGGCCATGGACCACGGAAACGTGCACGACGACGGCACCGTTGTCGTTGTCTGCGTGATCTTCAGCGGTGTCAGGTTGTTCTTCGTAAGCAGGCTGTTGAAGCTAACGAGATCTACACTGAGCATCGTCTTCCACGCGTTCGTCGTCGCGGTAAACTCTTTACAACCGGATTCCCATGTGTCGACCTCCGCTTTCGTGAGCGGCATGTCGATGCCGTTCTGCGAGAGCGGCCCGAGGACAGTGTTGAAAAGATTATTGACCGCTATGAATGTCAATAAGCTGCCGGGAGCTCGAACAGGCGCGCCGAAACCACCGCCGCCACCACCACCACCACCAGGACCACGTCCTCCGCGTTGAGGACCGCCAATCGTTGCCAACTTCGTATCTAGCGCGGTCGCAGCCGTCGCAACATCAGCAGATAAGGAGCCGCGTGGGATCGCGGCAATCTGTGCGCGCACCGCGGCGACTTCGCTATTTGCAGCATAGCTATCCTTCATACCCTGAACAGCGGCCATTGCCAGATTGTCCTGTGCTCGCAGTGCCGCCAACATCGACGCACTCTCACCAACACGCGGATCGTTTCGAACGACGAGGGACTGCGAATACGTTTGACCGTCGACGATCAGTTTCAAGGTATAGGTGCCGGGCAGCGCAAGCGGCCCGTGCGGCGCAGGGGTCACAGAACCGGGCGACGAATTCATCTGGTTATTGATATCGGGATTGAATCCTGGCGGATCGTCATAGCGAAGATCCCAATTGATGCGATTAGTGCCGACCTCAGTCGAGAGTGCACGCTCTGACGATGGCATTAGCCAGTAATCGGGATATGGCGGCCGAGGATACATTGGCGGTTGTGTGCTCGTGATCGTGCGCACGAGCTTTTTCGCTGAGTCGAAAATCTGCAGCTTGATCTCGCCGGACGGTTTGTTACTCAGGTGATAGTAGAGGAGTGCGCCGTACGGAGGATTAGGTGCGTGTGGGATTTCAAGGTTCATCGGCTGGTCCCAGTTTGCGTTCGCGCGACCGCGGATGGCATCACCTGGCTTGAACAGGTAAGCCGGCGCTGATGCGATCTGTTGTGCCTTTGCCGCGATCTCGCGCAGCAGACTCATGTCGTCGAGTACCCAGAATCCCCGACCGTATGTACCAATAACAAGGTCGTTCATGTTGTGATCGGAGTGAACAACCAGGTCACGGATCGATGTGCTCGGCAGATTGAGTCGTAGCGACTGCCAGTGATCACCATCATCGAACGACACGTACACTGTCGTCTCGGTCCCGGCAAAGAGCAGGCCTTTCTGTTTGGGATCTTCTCGAATGACGTGAACCTCACTGCCGGTGCGTTCATCGGTCGGCAGACCGTTCACAATACGAGTCCACGTCTTGCCGCCGTCGTGCGTACGATAGATATAGTTCTGTTCGGTCGGAGGTGCAGTAGCTCCGCGGGCAACCCCGATGTTCGCCAGCACGTAAGCCGTATTGACATCGTTGTGCCCGGCCTCGACCGTGACGAAGGTTGCGTTCGCGGGCAGATCCGTGAAGTTAGTTACGTTGGTCCACGTCCTTCCACCATCCATCGTGTTGTAGATCTGTCCCGTGCTGCTGCCCGACCAGACGACTCCAGGCTTCACGATCGAGATTGAGAAATCCGAGATCGATGGAGGTTGGGCACCGCGCCCCGGAGCCGGGGTCGGCGTGGGCGTGGGCGACGGTGTCGGAACTTCGCGAGTTGGCGTCGGAACCGGAGTGCTTTTTGGCGTCACGCCGCATGGCACCAGCGGCTGACCTTTCGGCGTAGTGAGATCTGGACTGAACGCTTTCCAAGTCTGCGCACCGTCGCGCGTTACGAGAATGCAGTTGTAGCCGACGTACAGAGCCTTGGGTTCAAACGCGGTATCAAACCGTTTCCAGAAATCGCGAGCCTCGTTGTACAAGTTTCTGTCGCTGCCGAAGTTTGGAGCGACGTTGCCCCACTGCCCAGTCGCGAGATCGATCTTGATTAGACCGTTGCCCTGGCCTATGCCATAGCCGACACCATAAACCGTGGTTGGCTTGAGCGGATCGGGTACGACAGTGCCGAACTCCGATGACGGCAACGGATACCAATCCATCACAGTGATCTGACCTTGATCACTGCGACTGCGAGTCATGATCGCGCCAGTGTCTTGTTGCGAACCCATGACCCAGTAAGGATATTGAGTGTCGGTGGCGATGTGATAAATCTGGGCGATCGGGATCTGGTAATAGCCACTCCAGGTTTGACCACCGTCGAGCGTGATAGCCGGACCCTGATCGAAACCAAAAAAGATACGCTTGTTGTCCATCGGGTCTAACCAGGCAACGTGCGGATCTTCACCACCGG
>Ga0163163_10005739_pt1 | contig 10770 bp, 5 predicted proteins | sample S65metaG_FD_119766 | JGI IMG/M metagenome (GOLD analysis project Ga0163163, IMG submission 119766) | Switchgrass rhizosphere microbial communities from Kellogg Biological Station, Michigan, USA - S6-5 metaG | ecosystem: Host-associated > Plants > Roots > Rhizosphere > Soil | place: USA: Michigan... | reverse complement strand
TACGCGGCGAAGTTTGCGAGCGTGTTTTACGGGCCGTTCCGGGAGGCGGCGGAATCGGCGCCGCAATTCGGGGACCGGCGGAGCTACCAGATGGATCCGGCAAACGGTCGCGAGGCGATGCGCGAGATCGAACTCGATCTGCAGGAAGGCGCGGACATGATCATGGTGAAGCCGGCTCTGTCGTATCTGGACCTGATCTCGCAGGCGCGGCAGAGGTTCGATGTGCCGATCGCGGCGTACCAGGTGAGCGGAGAATACTCGATGATTGTGGCGGCGGCGCGAAACGGATGGATCGATCACGACCGGGCAATGATGGAGACGCTGACATCGATCACGCGGGCGGGCGCGGGGATTATTCTGACGTACTTTGCGAAGCCCGCGGCACGGCTGCTGGGTTGAAAAGCGGCGCGGGCGGCTAAGGGCTTGTTCTCTGAACCCGCACGTGATAGCGTTTGGCCCATAGGAGCGTCATGAAGAGAAGGCATTTTCTTTTGGGCAGCGGCCTGCTGGCCGCCGGACGATTCGCCACAGCGCAACAAGAGGGCGCGGGCAGAAGGGAGCGGGGCGCGATGGCTCGTGAATCCCGGGGACTGGAGCCCTTGAACGGCGGCAAGATCGGCAGCATGCCTGCCATGAAGATCACCGACATCAAGACGTTCCTGGTCGGAGCGGAGAACCGAAACTGGGTCTACGTCAAGATTCTTACGGATCAGGGCATCTATGGCATCGGTGAGGCTTACTCCGCGGGCCCGGACGAAGCCACCGTGAAGGTCATCGAGGACTTCAAGAGCTGGCTCATCGGGAACGACCCCCGGAACGTACAGTATCTCTTCGATCTGATGTACAACACCACGCGTTTTCCCGGCGGCATTATCACGAACTCCGCGATGAGCGGCATTGAGCACGCCTTGTGGGACATTGCGGGCAAATCGGCGGGCGTGCCGGTTTGGGCGCTGCTGGGCGGACGAGTGCGCAATAAGATTCGCACCTACCAAAGCACCGGCGGGGCCACACCCGAGCAGGCGGGGGAAGCAGCGAAGCGGATGGTCGAGACTTATGGCTACACGGCATTGAAGATGGGCATTCAAGCCTCGGGGAGCATGCCCTACAACCAGGCAACCCGGGTTACCGCTCAGCACGTGCGCGCGGTGCGGGAGGCGGTCGGTCCCGATGTGGATATCGGGGTGGACGTGCACGCGAAGTTCTTCGAAGCGGAGCGCGCCATCAGGCTAGCAAAGGCCATCGAACCCTATGATCCCATGTGGATGGAGGAATCGGTTCGCCCCGAAAACTACGACGCGATGAAGAAAGTCTCGGACCATGTCAGTATCCCGCTGGCCAGCGGCGAGTCGAATTATGGCATTTATGAGTTCAAGCAGCTGATCGAGCGTCAGTGCCTGGACTTCCTGCAGCCGGATATCTGTTGTTGCGGCGGGGTGCTGGTGATGAAGAAGATCGCGGCGATGGCGGAGGCGCAGTACATGATGATCGCGCCGCACAATCCGATGAGCCCGCTGGCGACCGCGGTCAACGTGCACTTCGCGGCGTCAACGCCGAATTTCTATATCCTCGAATATTCCGCTCCGGTCTCGGGCGCCCGGAAGAATGTTTTGAAGGAACCGCTGATGGTCAACAAGGATGGTTATCTGGACATACCGAACAAGCCTGGCTGGGGCGTGGAGTTGAACGAAGAGGCCTTTTCGCGCATGCCGCCGGTTCCGTGGAAACGCGGTACCAGCTTCCGTGCGGATGGCTCGCCATACTTCCAGTAGGAGTGTTGACTGTCCATTTTCCGTTGTCATCCGAGCCATGTTGGAGTAGACTGATCTGGCAATGGACGCACGTGTAGAACTTTGTAAGTGGAAGGTCGCTGCGATTTGTGTCAGTATCTTCGCGGCAGGGGGCTGTCAGAAGAAGGCAGTCACGGCTGCACCTCCGCCGCCGCGTCCGGCTGCGGCAGCGGCCGCGACGCCGCCTCCGGCCCCGCCTGAGTCCAATCCACCCAAAATAGTGCAATTCGAGGCCGAACCGACTTCAATTCAGCGTGGCCAGTCCTCGACGCTGCGTTGGGAAGTAACGGGCGATGTCGCGAGTGTTTCGATAGACCACACGGTGGGTGCAGTCCAACCGACGGGTACCCGGCGGGTATCTCCGGGTGAGTCGGCCAACTATACGATAACGGCGAGCGGGGCGGGCGGTAAGATCACGGCGCTGGCAACGATCAATGTAACGGCGCCGCCTCCTCCCCCTCCGATAACCACGGCCCGGCCGCGCGGCACGCTCGATGAGCGCCTTGCCTCGGACTTACAAGATGCATTCTTCGACTATGGCCGGAGTGAAATACGGGTCGATGCGCGCGATATTTTGGGGAGGGACGCGTCGGTGCTCAAGGCTATTCTGAATGACTTTCCGAACAGTTCGATTGTGGTCGAGGGTCATTGCGACGATCGCGGGTCGGCGGAGTACAATTTGGGGCTGGGCGACGAGCGGGCAAGCCTCGCTGTGGATTTTCTGGTGCGGTCGGGAGTGCCGGCGGATAGGCTGAGGACGATCAGTTATGGCAAGGAGCGGCCGCAATGCGTCGAATCGGGCGAGCCTTGCTGGCAGAGAAACCGAAGAGTACACTTTTCGACGGCGAGTAACTAGGGGCGACCCAAAAAGCTCGGCGAGGATAAGAAGAGCTGCTGCCCAACCGGCACGTTAAAGCCGAATTTAGTCCCGCCAAACCCGGGCTCCGTCAGTTCGGCCAGCAGTTCTGAGCTGTTGCCTTTTTGGAGACTTACCGTGGCTCCATTCGCTCGTATCTCGATGCTGATGGGGTACCAGTACGTTTTCGCGACGGGCTTGTTGGCAATGACTTCACGTTTCCCGTCCGAGATGCGCGTGGCTCGGAACCCGTCATCATCGATCACACAGTCGATGTAGTTCTTCTCATTCACGTAATGCAGAATCCAGTGGGCGCGAGCCTTGCCCCCTTGCGCGTGAATTGTAAACCGGACATAGCTCAGCGGCTTCGGAAAGAGAATCAGACCGGGCTTTCCGTCGAAGTAGTCGTCTTTCGGGGTCCAGAGACCCTTATCCCAGTCGGCAATCGTGAAGTCTTTGGGCGCGACGTCCTGCTTGAGGTCGATGGTCCGAACGGAATCCCAGGAGATGATCTCCGTCGCTTTACGCTGCAGGTAGCCGTCGGCGTCTGCCCTGAACGTGTACGTGCCTTCGGGCAGTTCCAGACGCGTTCCGGTAACATCATGGACTGAGGCGTCGCCGACGCGCGTGTAAGTAATTTTGCTGTCGGGAGGCCGTTTGCTGATTTCCACCGGCACTGGCAACACACTCCCCAAGCGCAAGTCGAGTTCGCTGGTTTGACCGGCAGTGACTTCGATCGACTTCTGGGCGGGCTGGAACTGTCTTCCTTTTTGCGCCTTGAAAATGTGGGGCCCGGCCTTCAGCCCGGGCACGGTGCGATTGTCTTCGGAGATGGTCCCGAGCGAACTGCCGTCTACGAATAACTCCGATCCGGGCGTCAAGCGGACCCTGACGGAGGCCGATTGGGGACGTGGTCGAAATACGAAGGAAACCGTTTTGTCCTCACCTTTTACGACCTCTGCCTGTTGCTCGCCCAAATCGACATCGTAGCCTTCTTTGACCGCGCTGACCAGATACTTGCCGGCCTTCAGATTGCCTACTCGAAATGGCCCTTTCTTGGAATTGCCGCGCTTTACGTCTTTTCCGTTCGGGATACGCACGACGATCGCAGCACCCTCCTCATTGGTTTGGACGAGCAGAGTGCCCGTATTCGGATCTGACTCTATGATTGCCGTCAGAGATCGCTCGGGCGTGATTTCGATCGCGTGTTTCCGCACATCCTTGCCGGTTGTCAGCACTAACTCATGGCTTGCAGTGGAGAGCTTGGGCAGGTCGAGTCCATTTTTGTCGAGTTGGCCCAGCGCCTGACCATCTAAATTGACGTCCACCGATGACACGCCGGTGTAAATCCGGGCCTGGTCCCCAAAGCTGCTGATGAAGAGAGCAGAGACACCTTGCACAGCAGGCGGCCCGGTGATCGCGGCCGGCCCATCCGCCCGGACTTCGAATTTAAAAGCGACCGTGGTGCTGCGGCCAGTAGAGAATTTGACGGAGTAGGCGCCAACCGGAAGCTCGCGGAGGAATTGGCCGTCCTGAACGGTGACTGGTTCTTCGTCATTGATCGCCACGCGGCCTTCCGATGGAAATTGAAGCTTCAACGCAAGGACCGGCGCCAGGGCCAGCGGCACGGCAAGGCGTGCGCCGGCCGCCAGGTTCACCGTGGTCCTCGCGGTTTGGAAGCCGGGCAATCTGGCTTCGATCTCAACGGATCCGGGAGGCAGGGAAAACTGCAGCGGCGCCAGAGCAGTGCCGGCCGGCTTGCCATTTACCAGGACAGCCGCGCCTGACGGTGAGGTGGTGATCGCGAGCGTTCCCTGTGGGGGAGTCGGCGGAGGAGGCGGCGGCCCAGACCGGCGAGAGACGAAGAGGATGAGTAACAACACCGCGAGGCCGGCCAGTGCGCCGCCGCCCCACAGCTTCGGGCGGGCCTTCACCAACGTGAGGCCTCGCTGCCAGACGGCGATGGTACGCACCTGGGGGGATACGGTTTTGGGAGGCGGAGCCTTAGCAGGAATTACCTCGGGAGTGGGCGAGACCTCCTCTTCCTCCACCACCGGAACCGGGGGTTGTTCCGAGGCTCGCCGAACTGCTTCCGCCGCGGTGAACAGGTCCGTATCAACGCCGGACAACAGAGAGGGTTCCTCCAAACGGCCGGAGTAGGTGGGCAGGGTGGGCTCTTCCACCGGGACCGGTGCATCCTGACGAAGCCTCCGGGCCTCTTCGAGTTCCTGGTGCTTGATTTCTTCAAGCCATTTCTTCAACGAAGCGTGCAGCTGGATCAGGCGCGCTTCAGTCGGAAAAGTCTGAAGTCCTTGTTCGACGGCTGCAACGGCAGCGCGAAGGTCCGCCTGGGACTGCAATTGCCGCACTTCGGAAACGCAGTGATCCACCGCCGCATGACGACGATGATCCTGGATCAAACTCAAGAGACCCTTGGCTTCACCGTCTTCGGGTTCGATTTGCAACGCGCGGTGCAAAAGCTGTTCCGCCGCGGATGGATCCGTATCGATGATGCCACGGGCGTGCCCGACAAGGGCTTCTCGCAAGGCGGCGGTCACCACTGGATTGCGGTCATCGAGTTCATGCGCGCGGGACAGCACGACCACGCCGTACTGGCGCCGCCCCGCCGCACATTCTTCTTGTCCGAGGGCGACCAGTCGCCGGACTTCGGCCGCCTTTTCCAACCCTTGCCGCGCCAGCTTTTCCAATTGGGCCAGTTCGGTATCGCCGGGGTGCTCTGCCTGCGCGCTTGCCAACAGCGAGAGCGCACGGTCGTAATCTTGAGTTTCCAGCGTCCGATCGATCTGTTCGACCCAACGATTCCTGGCCTCTAAACGAACGTGCTGATCGCGGCGGCGGACGACCCGTTCAATCTCCATGGTTAAGCCTGGATACAGGTCGTATATGGTCCGGACGATCTCCCACTGCGAAAGGGCTTCGCTGAACTGGGCTTGCTGTTCGTGCATCCGCGCCCGCACTACGATCGATTCGATCAGTTTGCGTTTCTCGCGGGTGCGCTGCAAAAGTTGTTCGAAGTGGCGTTCGCCCGGGTTGGTCTTGACCGCGTCCTCAACGATGGCGATGCGCCGGTCCAGATCCGGCTCAGATTCCACCTTGCGATCCGTCTCCGCGATCCGGGCCGAGAGGGCCTGCCGGTGCTGTTCCTCGACGTCGATTTTCAAGGCCTGAAAGAGCGCATTTTCCGGATACTTTGTCAGCTGAGCGGCGCAACTGGAAAGAGCAGCCTGGAAGTCAGCCGACTCCAGCTGGTGTTTTGCCTCCACATAGGCACGCTGCATGCTCTCGTGCTCGGAACGGACCTTGTTATAGAGGTTCTGATAATTCGTGGCGCGTTCGGGCGCGGCCGCATCGGGCACCCGGCGGTCCAGGTCCAAAACCCGCTCCAGCTTGCTCAACGCCGAGCTGATATCGCCGCGCTGGTCGGCAACCACCGCCGCCTGGTATAGCTGCTCTTTTTCCTGGCGGGCCCGCGTGTGTTCCTGCTCCAGGCGGCCCACTTCCGAGAGCATCTGCAGGGCGCGTCCATCCTTCGGCCTGAGTTGGAGAATGCGTTGCAATGCCTCGCGTGCGTGGTTGAAGTCAAACCGTCCAAGGTGTTGACCGGCAAGACGGAACCACTCTTCCATGTCACGTTCGGTCCGCTTGTTTTCGACGCTGCCTTTGAGGCTGAGGGCTTCGACATTGGTCGGATCCAGCTGCAAGACCTCGTAGATTCTCTGCAGCGCTAAGGGATATTCCTCCGTCTCGATGCGACTATGCGCGGTGTCCAGTAATTGTGCGACGGTCTTTCTGCGGATGGCGTCGTCGATCCGTCTTCGCAGATCGCTGATCGCGGTGTCCAGATGCCCTTCACCTTCGAGCTCGCCAACGATTTCCGCGGCATATTGGCAATCCCCCCGCTCCAGAGTCTCGATGGCGCGCTGCAGTCTGGGCCGCATACGGGCCGGATTGAAGATTTCGATCGGTTCGTTGCGCACTGCCTTCTGCAGGGTCTCGGCGAATTCCTTGGCGGAAGCGTAGCGGTGCCAGGGCTGTTTGGCCATGGCTTTATGAATTGCCTGACTCACGGCCTGGTTCACGGCCGGGTTGAGTTCGGAGGCGGGAACCTGAATGGAGTGCAGAATCGCGTCGGCAACGGAAGACTCGCTGGCCCGTTCAAACGGCCTGCGGCGGGTCAACATTTCGTAGACAACCACGCCCAGGGAGAAAATGTCGGAAGCCGCGGAGACCGGCTTCATCTCGATCTGCTCGGGTGCCATGAAGAGAAGCGTCCCCTTGCGCCCCCCGGTGCGGCTGGCTTCAATGCGATGAGCTACCCCGAAATCGATGATCTTAATCGAGTCATCCTCCAGCACGAAGATGTTGCTCGGCTTGATGTCGCGATGGACCAGCCCCTTCTCGTGGGCCGCCTGCAGTCCGCGGCAGGCCTGGCAGGCGATGTCGATGGATCGTTCGACGGTGAGGCGCTGGCTGGAAGCGCGGATCAACTTATCGAGCGTCACGCCGGGCAGTAGCGGCATCACGAGATACGGCCGCGAAACGCCTTCCTGTTCGAACTCGCCGACATCGTAGATCTCGATGATGTTGGGGTGAGTCATGGACGCCAGAACTTCGCACTCTTTCTGGAAGAGCTGAAGTCCCATGGCATCTGTCATGTCCAGCAGGGTCTTGATGGCCACCTGCCTTCTCATCACGCCATCGACGGCGCGGTACACGACTCCCATCCCACCTTTTGCCAGTACTTCTTTGAGTTCGTATCGGCCTTTTAGCTTGGCGGGGGCGGGCATAGGCTGTCAGATAGTAAAGCGCAATTCGGCAGTCAAAGGGGAAGCGGTGAGGCTAGCGCTTCTTTTCCACAACGGGAGGCTCCATGCCGAAGTCATATCCCTTTCCATAATTTCCCTTGGGAGGCTCTGCGGTACCAATCAGGAAAAACACATACTCGCCCTTGACGAGGTTCGCCGGGGTTAGTCTAAACAAACCTGCACCTACTTCTAGTGAATCGAACGGCCGGATCGTGTCGGCCTTCAGTTCAGGTTTTGGTGCAGGCGGACCCATGTCGAGCTCCCGGCGATCCTTTTTCCGGTCAAGAGCCACCAGAACAACTTCTTCGATTCCCTTCCCCTCAGCCAGACGCATGTAGAATGGCGTTGCGGCGTCCTGAAGCTGGGTTTTTGCCGTCGAACCCGCAAGATACGCCACAGCCCTACCCTTCTTCAGGAGCACCTTTCCGAGCCCGGCTCCCTGCTGCTGACCCATGAATAGCTTGATGTCTATCTGAAGCGGGGCGTTTCGGTAAATCCGGTATAAGCCAGGTTCAGGAGGTATGCGCGAAGCGTACGGATCGTCAGGATACTTCTTAGGAGGGACAGCTGGTTTCGGAGCCGGCGGCGCCGGTTGCGGCGGGGGCGGAGGAGGTGGAGGCGCGTAGGGCTGTGTGGGATCGAGCAGGAGTTTAACAATGCTATCGCTTACGCCCAGCCTTTTCAACTCGATGATTTCATCCCTGCTGAGGTCGAAAGCCTTGCCGCTCTTCTTGATTTTGGCGGCGAGCACATCTTCAGAAACTTCCTTCGAAAGTTTGACAATGTCTTCGACGCTGAGCGGCGCCGGGCCGGGAGCAGGCTGGGCGGCACTCCGGCAGACTCCGGCTGCCAGCAGGAGTGCCAGCGCAAAAACCGATCGATGTGTAACCATAGATCCCACCGTTAGAGGTTAGATCAAACCGGTCATTCTTGCAAACGGCATCGAATTGGGTGTAAGGTGACATCCAAGGATAAATCAGTGCAACGGAATTCTGCGGAGGCTCACCATCAGGATGTGAAGCCAGGAACCGAACCACCGGGTCCAACCGAGAATCTCGCCTTGCTTTATCAGAGTCTGCTGACCGGCATCATTCGCCTGAAAGGTCAGCGTCAGCATATTCCGGATAGCGAGACATTCCGGAAACGGACGAAGGCCACGTTGCAGGACGTCGAGCGCGTGGCGGTAGCCACCGGTTACGATGTTCGTGATGTACGAGATACCCACTTTGCCGTGGTGGCGTTCCTCGATTCGGTGATACTCAACTCCAAAGATCCTGTCCGGGCGGAATGGGAAAGAAAGACGCTTCAGGAGGAGTTATTCGGACAGACCGATGCCGGTTTGGTCTTTTTTGAAAAACTGGATCAGTTTCGTTCCCGGCGCGATACGGAACAGTTAGCCGATATCCTCGAGGTCTATTTACTTTGCCTTCTGCTAGGTTTTGAAGGGCGCTACTCGGGAGCGCGGCGCGGTGAACTCGAAGGCATAACCGACAGCCTGCGAATGCGGATTGAATACGTCAGAGGGCGCGACGATCACATCTCTCCTTCAGGAAGCCTGCCGCCCGCGTCGGCGCCAGTGGCGATTCCGGTGCGCCGGAAAGACCACCTTCGGCTGCTAACGATCGCCCTGATTGTATTTACCCTTTTTATTTTCGTGGTATTGAAGTTAGACCTGGTCTCCATGAGCGAAGGCGTACGCGGGTTGTTCTGACGGTCTTTGAGGGCTTAGAGTGACTATCAAGAGTCTCTTCTTTTGTCTGTTTTTATACGTATGTCTCGTCTGGGTTGGTTCTGCGTATTTGAACACGGGCCAGGACATCCAACATTACGGCCTCCTGTTCACCGCGATTGGTTTGATTGCGGTATTGGCCTTCATCATCGGCGCACGCCTGTTTGGCTGGTGGCGGCTGTCGCGTGCCAAGGCAGCAGTGCGACCGGCGCCGCCACCCAAGTCGGTCGCTCCGGTTCATCCAGACGATGAGGCCATGAGTGCTCTCGTGGCAGAGGCCAATGCGGCTCTTGCGAAGGCGCCATCGTTCGCCTGGAGGCGTGATGGGGCGTTGTTATCGAAGATGCCGCTGTACTTGTTAATCGGGCCCGAAGGTAGTGGTAAGACTAGCACTTTTCTCAATTCGGGTCTGGAGCCCCAGTTACTCGCGGGACAGGGAACCGCTCCCGTCTCGCCCACGCGGTTATGCAATCTTTGGCTGGCAAAGGATGCTGTCTTCGCCGAGATTGGTGGTCGAATGTTCAGCGGCGAACTTGGCCGGTGGAGTCAACTACTGACAGCGCTGCGCCCACAAGCGGCGGTTCCTTTCTGGCGACGCCTTTGGAGCGAAACCGAAACGCCGGCGGACCTTCGCGGAGTCATCGCGTTTTGTGACTCCAAGGAGCTTACGGGCGCATCCTCAGACCCCCAACGCCTGGAGCGTTATAGCCGGGATTGGCAGGAACGCCTGCGTGCGATTGCCGTCCGGTTTGGCGCGGGCTTCCCGGTCTATGTGGTCGTCACCAAGTGCGACAAAATCCCTTTCTTTTCGGATTTCTTCCGCCGGCTGCCGGAATCGGAGATCAATCAAGTCCTGGGCTGCACGCTTTCCGCGCAGGTCTCTCAGACGGCTGGTCCGAACGAAGTTTTTGTAGAGGCCGAAGCCAAGCGCCTCACGGCATCCTTTCGTCCGCTCTATCATGCGCTGGCCAGACGCCGCCTCACGCATCTGGCGCACGAGCCCAATTTCGCCCAGCGCCCGGGAGTCTATGAGTTTCCCCGCGAGCTCAAACGGATCCGCTCGCCGCTGGTGCAATTCCTGACCGACGTGTTCCGCCCTAACTCGCTTGGACCCAGCTTGGCGCTACGGGGTTACTATCTCACGGGAACACGCGAAACCGAGGTCGAACGCGCCGTACCTGTCGGAATGACGGACTCGGTGAGTCAGGCTCCGATGGAAGCGACACGACTGTTTCGCGGCGATGCCACGCAAATGTTTCAGGACGACGTTTCAAAGGCGCCGAGCCCTGGCGGCCGGAGAGCCCTTCGCTGGATGTTCGTGGCCGATCTCTTCCATCAGGTGGTATTACCTGACCAGCCGGCTCGAATCGCACGCCACGTCCCGACGGACGACAGGATATCCCGGTATCGCAGGCTGGCTTTCGCCGGAATCTGCGGACTCTGCGCCGTCTTATGCCTGGCGTTCGTTGTGTCCTGGTGGAACAACAAGAGCCTCCTTTCCGAAATTGACTCCGTCGCCCGGCGCCAGCCCAACCGGAACGGAGCGACCTCGCTCCAAGACCTGCAAGC
>Ga0163163_10005737_pt1 | contig 10770 bp, 8 predicted proteins | sample S65metaG_FD_119766 | JGI IMG/M metagenome (GOLD analysis project Ga0163163, IMG submission 119766) | Switchgrass rhizosphere microbial communities from Kellogg Biological Station, Michigan, USA - S6-5 metaG | ecosystem: Host-associated > Plants > Roots > Rhizosphere > Soil | place: USA: Michigan... | reverse complement strand
GGTCGATCAGGGCGATCATGTCGGCCGACGAGTCCATGGCCACGCGGAAGCGGCGCTGCTGCTCCTCGACGCGCTTGCGCAGCAGGAACTGCCCGATCTGGCTGCCGATGGCGCGCATGCTGGTCAGCATCTGCTCGTCGCTCGGCCGGCTGCGCCGGCTGGAAAAGATCAGCACGCCCACGCAGCGGCCGTTGGACTGCACCGGAAGGCCCAAGGCGCTCTTGATGCGCGCCTTGTCGAGGAGTTCCTGGTAGGCGAGCGGCTTGCCCACGAAGATGTCTTCGCGCCAAACCGGGGTGTTTTTTTCCATCACCTCGGCGGCGAGGCCGTCGCCCATGCGCATCTCGCGACCGCGCGCGGAGGAGACCATGTCCGCGATCGTGGGATCGGAAACGCCCCAGGCCTCGATCACGCGCAGCACGCCCGAGGACGGGTCTGGCACCACGTAGGTGCCCATTTGCCACTCGCCCAGCTCGCATACCGAGCGCATGGCCGCGGTGAGCGCGGCCGACTCGCTTTCGGCTTCGGCCAGCCCGCGCGTGACCGCGTGCTCGAGCAGGCGCAACTGTTCGACGCGCTTCTGCTCGGCGCGCAATTCCGCGTCCTTCAGGGCGCGCTCCACCGCCGGCGGGAGGCGCACGAGGTTGCTTTTCAGGACGTAGTCGAACGCGCCGTTCTTGAGCGCCCGGATGGCGTATTCCTCGCCGATGGTCCCGGACAGGAAAATGAACGGAATCTCCGGGCTGGACTCGCGCGCGATCATGAGGCCGGACATGCCGTCGAAGTGCGGCATGGAGAAGTCGGACAGGATGACGTCGGGACGGAAGTTGTCCAGGGCTTCGCGCAGCGTCTGCTCGGTCTCCACGCGCAGGCCCACGCAATGCAGCCCGGCGCGCTTCAACTCGCGCAGCGACAGTTCCGCGTCAAGCTTGGCGTCCTCGATCATCAGCACCCGAATGGGCTCGCTGATGCCGACCGCCTTGATGGCCGGCGCGTTCATCCCAGCAGTTCCGGTTGGCGAGAGTTAAACATCTCCGCTTGGCCGCGCCCAGGCGCGTCCTCTCCCATGCGGCCAAGCCAGCCCCTCCGCTGCGCCTGCCGCGGCGCACAAGGCGCCATTGCTAGGTTTTCCTTAGAAGCAGAGTAAAGAATAGCGGCTCGGTCCCTGCTTAACAAGCATAAAAGCCACAACGGCCAAACTGTTTTGTGCAAAAGTGCACGCCTAGTGCACTGCAGTATGGCAGATTATCGTCACTTCTGATGCCGATTTGAGGCCGGAGTTCATTCTCTCATCGTTGTTCGAGATGCCCGGCGGTCTTTTCGTAGACAGACTCGGGCGCTGTTTAATACACTCGCCTTCCAGCGGTCAACAAGCAAGGGCGCCAGGAAATTCCCACATGGACGGATTTTCCGGCGTTTCGGGAGGGAAGAAGTGACACGGCAGGGCGGTCGGAGAAACCTTGGGGCTCGCGGCGGACTTAAACCTCGATCGGGACCGGGGTACCTCGGGCTGCTGACGCTGGTAGGCGGCTTGGCCGCCGTCGGGGCCGGCTTGGACGCACACGCCGCGGCTTCGCGCGACATCGCCGAGCTGAGCCTCGAAGAACTCAGCGACGTCAAGATCACTTCAGTCTCGGGCCATGCCGAACGGCTGTCCGACGCCGCTGCCGCCGTCTACGTCATCACCAACGAAGATATCCGCCGTTCGGGCGTGCGCAGCCTGCCCGAGGCCTTGCGGCTGGCGCCCAACCTCCTCGTGGCGCGCGTGAACGCCAGCCAGTATGCGATCAGCGCGCGCGGCTTCAACGGGACCATTGCCAACAAGCTGCTGGTCCTGATCGACGGCCGGGCCGTGTACACGCCGCTCTTCTCCGGCGTGTTCTGGGACGCGCAGGACGTGATGCTGGAAGATGTCGAGCGCATCGAAGTCATCAGCGGCCCGGGCACCACGCTGTGGGGCGCCAATGCGGTGAACGGCGTGATCAACGTGATCACGCGCAGCGCAGCCGACACCCAGGGCGCGCTGGCCGGCGTCGAGGCGGGATCGGCGGGGCGCAATATCGGTGCGCGCTACGGCGGCAAGGTGGGCGACGGGTCGGGCGCGTTCCGGGTGTACGCCAAGGGATTTGACGAATTCAACACCCGGCGTGAGGCCGCGCCCGGGGCCACGGCCAGTGACGCCTGGAGCCGCGCGCAGGCAGGCTTCAGGATGGACTGGAGCGGCCATCGCGACGGCCTGACGCTGCAGGGAGACGCCTACCGCGGCACAGAAGACCAGGCGGCGCTGGGGGACGTACGCATTTCCGGCGCCAACCTGCTGGGCCGCTGGACTCGCGACCTGGGCAACGCCGGGCAAATCCGGCTGCAAAGCTATGTGGACCGTACCCAGCGCAACATACCCGGCTCGATTGCCGAAGGCCTGACCACGTATGACCTGGCCTTGCAGCACAATCTGCCCGCGATGGGCAGCCATGCCTGGACCTGGGGCGCGGGATACCGGCTATCCAGCGACCACGTCACCAATGCGCCAGCAATCGCTTTTCTGCCCGCCGACATGACCATGCGCTGGTGGAATGTGTTTGCGCAGGACGAGTTCGCGCTGGCGCCGGACCTGCGCCTCACCGCCGGAGCGAAGTTCGAGGCCAATCCCTTCAGCGGCAAGGATTTCCTCCCGTCCCTGAGGCTGGGCTGGGCTTTGGGTCCGAACAGCCTGCTGTGGGGGGCCCTGTCGCGTGCGGTGCGCGCCCCGGCACGGCTGGACCGTGACCTGTTCGCGCCCGGCAATCCCCCGTACCTCCTGGCGGGGGGACCGGATTTCCGGTCGGAGATCTCCAACGTGGTGGAAGTGGGTTACCGGGCGCAGCCTTCGCCCCGGCTGTCGTACTCGGTGTCCGTTTACCGGAACTATCATGAGCGGCTGCGCAGCCTGGAACCCACGGGCAGCGGCAACTTCGTGATCGGCAACAAGATGACGGGCACCACCACGGGCCTTGAAGCGTGGGGCGGCTACCAGGTGGCCGGCAATTGGCGCCTGGGCGCGGGCCTGCTGCTGCTGCGCCAAAACCTGCGGCTGGAGCCGGGCAGCGGCGATCCCACCGGGCCGCCTGGGGCCGGCAACGATCCCTCCAGCCAGTGGAGCCTGCGCTCCTCCTACGACGTGCCGGCGGGAAAACTGTTCGGCCGCGGCGAGTTCGACATCACGCTGCGCCGCGTGGGCGCGCTGCCCAATCCTTCCGTTCCCGCGTACACCGCCCTGGATGCCCGCTATGGCTGGACTGTTCGCCCCGGCGTGGAGGTCTCCCTGGTCGGCCAGAACCTGCTCGACGCTGCCCATCCTGAATTCGGGGCCCCGGCCACGCGCAGCGAGATCGGGCGCGCGCTGTTCGTCCGGCTGGAGCTGTCGCGGTGAAACCGCTTTCCACGACAACGGGCGCGAGCGGCCACGTGTTGCGCTTCCTGGTGCTGGCCTGGGCGCTGCTGGCGGGCCTTGCGTCGGCTGGAGAGTGTTTCGCGCAGGCGGATGCCCAGGCCGAATATCGCGTCAAGGCCGCCTTCCTGTACAAGTTCGGCAGCTACATCGAGTGGCCCGAACAGGCCTTTGCGCGCGCCGACAGCCCGCTGGTGATCGGGGTGCTCGGCGCCGATGCGCTTGCCGACGAACTGGCCCAGATCGCGGGCGGGCATACGGTGAACGGCCGTCCGGTGACGGTGAGGAAACTGCGCCGCCAGGACGCCCTGGCCGGCGTCAACATCCTGTTCGTCGGGCGCGCCGAAAGCAGCCGCCTGGCCGACATTCTGGCTGGCGTGCGCGGCCAGCCGCTGCTGGTGGTGACCGAGTTCGAGGATGCCCGCCCGCATGGCGCGGCCATCAACTTCGTTGTGGTGGACGACAAGGTGCGCTTCGACGTCGACCTCGAGTCCGCCGACCAGAGCGGCATCAAGATCAGCTCGCGCCTGCTGACCGTGGCGCGCAAGGTATTGACCAGGTCGTCGTGAGCGCATGAACCAGGACATGCCGGTCAGCAAGGTGGCACAGGCCGCGGCGGCCGGCAAGGCGGGCCGCTGGGTGTTGTCGCTGCGCCACAAGCTCCTGGGGGTCATCCTGGCCACGGCCCTGGTTGCGCTGCTGGTGGCCTTGGGCGCGATGGTGACCTACGACCTGCGCGCGTCGCGCGCCAACTGGGTGACGGACGTGACCACGCAGGCCGAACTGCTCGGGCGCACCCTCGCGCCCGCCATCAGCTTCGACGACCAGCGCGCGGCCCGGGAAAACCTGGACCTGCTGCGTTTTCGCCCGCGCATACGCGCCGCCGCGGTGTACAACGCCAAGGGCAAGCTGTTCGCCACCTATGTCCAGGAGGTGGCCGAAGGGCGCTTTCCCCCCTTGCCGGACGCGGACGGGGCGCACAGCGAGGGGCGCGACGTGGTGGTGTTCAGGCGCATGGTGGACAACGGTGAAATCGTCGGCACGGTCTACCTGCGCGGCGACTACGATTTCGCCGACACCGCGCTGAGCTACCTTGGCATCGCGCTGCTGGTGGCGCTGGCGGCCATGCTGGTGGCCTTCCTGATGTCCTCGTGGCTGCAGAAAATCGTCACCGCGCCCGTCCTGTCCATCGCCGCCATCGCGCGCGACGTCATGGAGCGGCGCGACTATTCACGGCGCGCGGAAAAGCTCAGCGATGACGAAGTCGGCCTGCTGGTGGAGTCGTTCAACGGCATGCTGGCCGAGATCGAGCGGCGCAGCGCGGAAATGGAAACGGCCAACTTCAAGCTGGCGGCCGAGGTGGCCGAGCGCAAGCGCACGCAGGACGAGGTGGTGCGGCTGAACACCGAGCTGGAGGACAGGGTGCGCGAGCGCACCGTGCAGTTGCAGACCGCCAACGGCGAGCTGGAGGCCTTTTGCTATTCGGTGTCGCACGACCTGCGCGCGCCGCTGCGCGGCATCGACGGCTTCGCCACCATGCTGAGGGAGGATTTCGGCGAACAGTTGCCCGACGAGGCGCGGCGCTACATGGACGTCATCCAGTCCTCGACCCTGCGCATGGGCCAGCTCATCGAGGACCTGCTGGCGCTGTCGCAGGTGTCGCGCAGCACGCTGCAGCCCGGGCCGGTGGATGTTTCCGAGATCGCGCGGCAGGTGGTGAAGGCGCTGCGCGAGCGCGACCCGGAGCGCCGCGTCGAAGTGTCCATCTGGGACGAACTGCGCGCGCAGGGGGACGCACGGCTGCTCAAGGCGGCGCTGGAAAACCTCATCGGCAATGCCTGGAAGTTCACCTCCAAGGCGGACCATCCGCGCATCGAGGTGGGCGCGCTGGTGGGCCAGAGGGGGCAGGAGCGCGTGCAGGCACAGGTGGGCGACAGGAGCGGCGAAGCGGTGACCTATTTTGTGCGCGACAACGGCGCCGGCTTCGACATGGCCTTCGCGGAAAAGCTGTTCCGGCCCTTCCAGCGGCTGCATGGGGAGGAGGAGTTTCCCGGCACGGGCATCGGCCTCGCGACCGTGCAGCGCATCGTGGCCAAGCACGGCGGGCGCATCTGGGCCGACTCCAAGGTCGGCCGGGGAACGGTGTTTTATTTCACCCTGGCGGCGGAGGGCGCTGCACCCCGGGCGGCCAGCGCCTGACCCCGGGGCAGCCCACACTGCTAGTCAATGGCGGTGCCGCAGGCGGCGCGCATGAGCGCGGCGGCCAGGGTATTGGGGGCCACGGGGGTCCAGCCGCTGGGGTCGTAATCGCTGTAGACCAGTTCGCCTCGGCCCATGCCGCCCGCATACCAGCGATAGGACAGCAGGCGTGACTGGCGCTTCACGCAGTCGAACTCGCTTTGCGAAGCGGCTGAGCGGAAGTACTTGTTGTTGGGGTCGGACAACTGGGGCTGGGCCAGGTCTGACAGCGCCCACATACGGACAAAGCCCCCTTCGTAGCGGCGGATATTCCCCATGTCGAAGTAGGCCGTCATAGTGTCGTTGGCGGTCAGCCAGGCCCAGTCGGCGGCCGCTGGACCGCTCCAGAACAGCGACAAAATACCCAAAACCGGACCCAGCAGTGTTGCAAGGGCGCTGAACGGATGTCTTCCCATTCGGTGACGTCTCCAGAGGATTGGCTACAGAGGATGTCGGGGGAATCCTACGCCTTCGTTTCCCGGTAGCGGAGCGTCAGGCGGCCTCTGGTGTGTACCAGTTCATGTTTTTAGTGCGGCCCCTTGGACGGGCGGCGGGGGGGTGAGGGCATCCGAAAGGGGCGGCTCTCGAAGCCGCGTCATAAAGGGACGGCAAGCTGCGGAATGGCAAGCTCACCGATGACAAGCTCAAGCTCGCGCATGCACCGCCTTTGACGGGTGTTGCATCCTGGTGGAAGCAGGAGCTTTCACCTGACAAAAACAGGAGCCTTTTCCGAATTCGAACAGGAGTTTCGGCTCATGGCGGAGATGGAGATTGTCATCAGAATGGCCTTACGCTGGAGACAACGAACCGTGGAGACGCGGCAGTGTGGATGGTGTGGATAGCAGGCGTCGTGATGGTGGTCATGCTGGTGTATTCCATCGCGACCGTCACCAAGGACATGGCAAGGCGGCCCGGAAACGCAGTCGCGCAAGCGGGTGAAAACCCCGATAAGGACCAGGAAACTGGTCCCCAGACGGGCTAGGCCCGGGAAGCGAAGGAGAGCGTGGTGGAAATGATGGCCCAAGAGACCAGTCTGGAAGACGCCATCCGTGAACTGCGCAAGCTGTTGCCGGCGGACACGGCCGCGGCGCAGGCCATCGACCGCCGCGAATCCTGGCAGCAGATCGCCGTGAAGGCGGTGCGCGAGGGTTACAGCGACCTGCTGGAGGAGTTCAACGGCATGGTGGAAGGGGTGCTCCGGCGCTGCTCGTAGCGTCCCGGCCCCCGCATCAAACTTATGCCTCGCGGGTCAAATCGCGGGGCTTTTTTGTGCCCAGTCTCCGGCCGTTTATCAACCCGGGGTGAAAAGGCTCTACGGAGTCAGGATCGAAGTGTCCGGCTCGTTTCAGGACCGCATCGCAATCGTAAAAATACAAGATGGGGAATTCCGTCCCATTGGGCGATCAGCACGGCGTTCTGTCCAAAGTGCCTGCCCAGCCTGCACACATCGTCCGCGCTCGCGCCCAGAACCAGCAGGCCGGGTTCGTCGGGCCAATGGCATCGAGGATCCTGGCCGCGAGTCGGCAGGGCGGGCCAGCGCAGCCGTGCCACCGATTGTTCGAGTGCCCGCATGCGCCTGCGATTCTGCGCTTCGCGTAACTTCCGGCTGAAGGGATTGCACGCGGTGATGCAGCCTGCGCTGGATACGCCCAAGCGCTGATAAAGATCGAGCAATTCGGGCGAGCGGCGGTCGACGCGCAAGGTGAAGCGGCGCGTGCCGTCGAATACCTGGTAGTGGGCGGCCCGGTACGCGGCGATGAGGCCGGGCGGAACCGGGCCGGAGCGCGAATGCAGTCTCTTGGTCAGGGGACGCTCAGCGCGCGCCCGCTGCGTCTAGCAGGGCAGCGGCCATGGAACGCGCCGTTGCAGGCGCTCCGGAGTCCTTGTCCATCTGCGCGGAAATCACTGCGCCATCGTAGAGCAGCACGAGCTGGCGCGCGAGTTTCTCGGGATGCTTCGCGCCTGCCTCGCGGGCGAGGCTCTGAAAAAGCCCGCGCATCCAGGCCCTCGAGCCGTCCGACACGGCCTTGGCCGCGTCACCGCTGCGCGACTCGGAACTGGCGCGCACGAAGGCGCAGCCGCGGAAACTGGAGTCCGCCACCAGATCCTGCAGGTAGTCGAATATGGCGAGCAACCTGTCGCGCGGCTTGTCGTGCCGCGCGATCTTGGCCTCGATGCGCTGTTGGCGCAGGGCATGGCGTTCGGCCAGGTAGGCGCGGATGAGTTCCTCCTTGCTGCCGAAGACGCTGTACAGCGACGCCTTGGCCACGCCCGCGCGCTCGATCACGCGGTCGATGCCCACCGTGTTGACGCCTTCTTCGTAAAACAATTCCGCCGCCGCGGCCAGCAGGCGCTCACGCGCCGAGCGCCTGTCGCCCTGCGCCGGCTGTTCCATGAGCGGTTGTTCAACCCGCGTTTGAGCAGATTGGGCAGCGGCGGATTTTTTTGCGTTCATGGGTTGACTATACCAGACAGGTCTGTATACTTCAATCCATTCAGACAGACCGGTCTGTTCGATCATGTCGTAAGCCAAAAATTATTTGTTTTCAGGAAGGTAAAACATGAATTCCACGCTCTCAGTCCGCCCCGGAATGGCCGCCGCGAAGACGGCAGCCCCTTCGGCCACCCTGTCTCCCGCCATGGCTTTCTATCTCCAGGTATCCATTGCCGTGTCGTTCCTGGCGGGGTCCAGCGCCCCCACGCCCCTGTATTCCACGTATCAGGCGCATTGGGGCTTCTCGTCCATCATGGTGACGGTGGTGTTCGGCGTATACGCGCTCGCCGTGCTGGCGGCGCTGCTGGTGTTCGGATCGCTGTCCGATTACATCGGGCGCCGGCCGGTGTTGATCGCCGCCAGTTTCGTGCAGGCGTTGACCATGCTGCTGTTCGCATCGGCCGGCAGCGTCGATCACCTGTTGATCGCGCGCGTGGTGCAGGGCGTGGCCACGGGCTCGGCCGCCGCCGCCGTGGGCGCGGCCATGCTGGACATCGACCGCATCCGCGGCACGGTGGCCAATGCGGTGGCGCCCATCATGGGCACGGCGCTGGGCGCGCTGCTGGGAGGCGTGATGGCGCAGTATCTGCCCGCGCCTACGCACCTGGTGTATCTGCTGCTTGCCGTGGTCTTCGTCGCACAGGGCGTCGCGGTGATGTTCATGCCCGAGACGGCCGGCGGACGCGCCGGGGCATGGGCCTCGCTGAGACCGCAATTTCAGTTCCCGCCCGCGGTGATGAAGGCGCTGGTGCCGGCCGTGCCGGTGCTGGTGGCGGTGTGGGCGCTGGCCGGCTTCTATGCGTCGCTGGGGCCCGCGGCACTGCGCATCCTGACCGGCTCGGCCTCGCTGTTCATCGGCGGCGTGACCCTATTCACCATGGCCGGCAGCGGCGGGCTGGCGGTTCTCGCGCTGCGCAACCTCGCCGGGCCGCGCATGATGGCATTGGGCGCGGGCGGACTCGCCACGGGCGTGCCGGTGACGCTGGCGGGGCTGGTCGAGTACTCCACGCTGATCTTTTTCGTCGGCGCAGTGATCGCGGGCGCGGGCTTCGGCGCCGGCTTCCAGGGCGCGGTGCGCTCGGTGATGCCGCACGCGTCCGCGCACGAACGCGCCGGCGTGCTGTCGCTGGTGTACGTGGTGTCGTACTTCGCCCTGGGCGTGCCGGCGGTCATCGGCGGCTTTCGCGTGATGCACGGCGGCGGTGTGTACCGCACGGCGCTGGAATACGGCGTGGCGGTGACGGTGCTGGCCTTGCTAGCGCTTGCCGCCATGCTGGCGCAACGGCGTTCAAAAGCCTGACACCGCAAACGGCAACGATTAACATCTGAGCACCGGATACAAACACTTACACGCACGCGGATGTTTGATACCGGAGAAGAGGCGAGGGCTGGGATAATGGGGACATGACCGCACCCGCTTCCGCTGTCGCTTCTTCTCCCGCCGCCCCCGCCCATCCGCATGCTCCCCTGCCCGAACGCAGGGTGACGCGCCGCGAGTTCCTCGAAATCTTCACCGCGGTCATGGTGCCCATGTTCATGGCCATGATCGACCAGACGCTGCTGGCCACGGCCACGCCCGTGGTGGCCGCGGATTTCCACAACCTGTTCGACACGTCTTGGATCGGCACGGCCTATATGCTGGCCTCGGCGGTGATGATTCCCGTGTATGGGCGGCTCGGCGACCGCTACGGCCGGCGGCGCATGCTGGTCACCGCGCTCGCGGTGTTCGTGGCGGGGTCGCTCGTGTGCGGCGCGTCGCAATCCATGCACCAGCTCATCGCCGGCCGCGTGCTGCAGGGCCTGGGCGCGGGCGGGCTCATGTCGCTGTCGTTCGCCCTCATCGGCGAACTGGTGCCGCCGCGACAGCGCGCCAGCTACCAGGGCTACTTCGCCATGAACAGCATGGCGGCCAACATGCTGGGGCCCGTGATCGGCGGTCTGGTGGTGGCGCATGCGAGTTGGCGCTGGCTGTTTTTCGTGAACCTGCCGCTGGGTCTGCTCGCCACCTGGCGGTTGATGCAGTTGCCCGCCAGCAAGGCGAACGCGGATGCGCCGGGCATTTCGGATCCGGCCGGCCTGGCGCTGTTCGCGGTGGGCACGGCGTCGTTGCTGTTCGGACTGTCTTCGGCCGGCCACCGCTTCGACTGGTGGTCGTGGCCCACGGCGTTGTTCGTGGGCGGCGGTGTGCTGGGTTGGGCGGCGCTGCTGGGCCTGGAGCGGCGCCGGCTGCGGCAGGGTGTGGCGCCCTTTTTCCCCGTGGACCTGCTTGGGGACAAGCCGACCCGGCTGCTGTTGTCCACGGCGGTGCTGTCCACGGCCTGCCTGCTGGCGCTGGTGTTCTACCTGCCGGTGTATTTGCAACTGGGCCTGCACACCGGCGCGGCGCGCTCGGGCCTGCTGCTGACGCCGGTGCTGTTGGGCTTCATCCTGGGCGGCACCTTGTCGGGCCGGCGGTTGGGGCGCAGCGGGGATCCCAAGCCCATTCCCATCGCGGGACAGTCGCTGTCCTGTGCCGCGTTCGTGGGCCTGGGCTTTGCGCCGCCGCATCTCGGCGTGCTGGGGGTGCTGGGATTTGTGGCCGGACTGGGGCTTGGCCCCACCATGCCGGTCG
>Ga0163163_10005736_pt1 | contig 10770 bp, 6 predicted proteins | sample S65metaG_FD_119766 | JGI IMG/M metagenome (GOLD analysis project Ga0163163, IMG submission 119766) | Switchgrass rhizosphere microbial communities from Kellogg Biological Station, Michigan, USA - S6-5 metaG | ecosystem: Host-associated > Plants > Roots > Rhizosphere > Soil | place: USA: Michigan... | reverse complement strand
CGTCCAACGGAATGCTTTCGCTCCGGATCCATGGCGTCACGTGATGAGTCACCGCGGTCCAACCCTTGTGATAAATGCCTCGATTGCCGAACATCTCGAAGTACTGCGTCTCGTGACGTTCCGCCGCTTTGCCGTCGTTGAAGGAATAGAACATGCTCACGCCTTCGATCGGATCCTGATGCACGCCGTTTACTGAAACCGGCTCCGGTATTCCCGCGGCTTCCAGGATGGTCGGCGCGACATCGATGACGTGATGGAACTGCGAGCGAATTTCGCCCCGGGCCTTGATGCCTTTCGGCCAGTGGACGATGGTGCCGTTGCGTGTGCCGCCAAAATGCGACGCGACCTGTTTGGTCCACTGGTACGGAGTATTCATGGCGTGTGCCCAACCGACGGCGTAGTGGTTGTACGATTCCGGCCCGCCAAGTTTGTCGATGCGTGAGGTGAGGTATTCCGGAGTTTCAAGCGCCTGCAGACCATTGAAGTAGCTCATCTCGTTGAAGCAACCGTTGAGCGAACCTTCGGCGGAGGCTCCGTTGTCTCCAATGATGTAGTAGATGAGCGTATTGTCCATGACGCCCAGTTTGGTGATGCTGTCAATCATTCGGCCGACATGGTGGTCGGTGTATTCCAGAAAGCCGGCATAGACTTCCATCTCCCGTCGGAGTACCGGCTTGAATGGTTCCGGCATCTCTTCCCAGCTCGGGATCTCCTTGTGACGTGGTGTAAGCGGACAATCCGCCGGAATCACTCCCAGCTTTTTCTGACGGGCGATCGTCTCTTCGCGAAGCTTGTCCCATCCGCCATCGAACTTGCCCTTGTACCTGTCGGCCCATTCCTTCGGCACATGGTGAGGCGCGTGTGTCGCGCCGGGCGCAAAGTAAACGTAGAAAGGCTTGTCTGGCGCCAATGCCTTTTGCTGCCCAATCCAGTTAATCGCCTTGTCCGTCATGTCCTCGACGAGGTGATACCCCTCCTCGGGAGTCTTATTCGGTTCAACTGGAGTGGTGCCCTCGTACAACGTCGGGTACCACTGATTGGCTTCGCCGCCGATAAAGCCATAGAAGTATTCGAAACCGCCGCCGCCCGTCGGCCAGGCATCAAATGGACCGGCCAGACTTGTTTGCCAGACCGGCACTTCGTGACATTTGCCGAACTGTGCCGTGGAGTATCCATTCAGCTTCAGAGTCTGCGCCAGAGGGGACATGGAGTTGGGCAACACAGAACAATAACCAGGGGCACCTGTCGCGATCTCGGTGACTCCGCCCATGCCGGCGGAATGATGGTTACGCCCAGTCAGCAAGGCCTGGCGCGTGGGGGAGCAGAGGGCAGTCGTGTGGAAACGATTGAATTTCAAACCACCGGCGGCCAACTTTTCCGCGGTCGGAGTCTGGCAGGGTCCGCCGAATGCACTGCTGGCACCGAACCCGACATCATCAATAAGGATGATCAATACGTTTGGCGCTCCTTTGGGAGGACGGAGCTGTTCGATCGGTGGAAACTTCGTATCCGGATCTTTCGCATCGTAAGTAATCAGGGTCGGGCGCGTCGTGTTCGGCATTGGAAGATGCGAGCGGTGCTTCTTATCCTCTGTGGTCATTATTCTTTCCCCATTTTATTAACCGCCGGGCGGCAGATTGGTCGCGGCAATTGTGGAGCACAGATACAGAACCACTAACTGTAACTGTGAGCAGTATTCACAAAGTGCAGCCACCCAATCACACCTGTGAAGATGCGTCACACCGGTTGTATACTCCGCGCAACAAAATCATCACGTTGCGCGATGGCAGCAGACTTGCCAATGTGAGCGAGGAGGAACTGCATGATCACGAACATCTTGTTCGCCCTTCTGTTGGCAGCCCCCGCACAAACTGGAACCATTCAAGGCACGGTCGTTCGTGAGGGCACAACTGAACCTGTAGCCGGGGTGAAGATTACTGTGGGCGGTGGAGCGCCGATGAATCCCCGGCAAGCGCAGATGATTCTCAGTGCGCAAACCATTGGTGCGAGCATTTTGCCGGAAGACATTGATGCTGCGCGCACCGTTATCGCCAGGCAGGCGTCGGGCGAACCGGCAGCTGCGGCCACACCTTTAACGGCCGTCACCGACAACGACGGTCATTTCACGGTACCGAATGCTCCGGTGGGAAAGTCTTCCGTGCGTGCTCAGCTAACGGGTTACTTCGGACCAGGCGTAAATGGAATATTCCCGGATGGTGTGAACACTTCGGTCGTGGTGAAGGAAAATGAATCTTCGAATTTGAAGATTTCACTGGTGCCCGCGGGAACCATTAGCGGAAAGGTTTTCGATTCGAATGGAAAGCCGTACTTCAATGCGATCGTTGGTGTGCTGCGGCCGGGATATACAAGGGGAACATCCTCGCTGGAAGGGGTTGATGGAAAAACCACCGACGACCTCGGAGGGTTTCGCATCTATCCGTTACCTCCTGGTGAATACTACGTCGTCGTCATCACGCGCAATCCGGGCTCTCGTGCAACAGCCGAACCATCTGCCGAAGTCCAGGTTTCGACACTCTTTCCCAACGCCACGACAGTGGATGCGGCCTCAAAGGTCAAGATTGCAGCCGGCGAAGAGGCGCGCGGAATCGATGTGCATGTGCGAACCGCGAGAACATTCACGATCTCCGGACGCGTCAGCAGCACGTTTCCACCGGTTACCACTCGCACCGGCCGCGGCGGAGCGGTAATTCCGTCGAATGCAGCGCTGGCCATTGCAAGCCGAGAACCGGATGGTTTCTCGGACATTATTGGCGGAGTTACAACGACCGCCGATGCCGAAGGGAAGTTTCAATTCCCGAATATCCCGCCTGGCTCGTATGACGTGTATGCGCGCCTTCCCATCAACAAAGGCTGGGGAGGGCTTGCCCCGCCGGAGCGAGCTACCAACGCATCCGCGTACGGACGTGCGGTCGTCGAAGTGCGTGGCAGCGACATCGACAACGTTCAGGTTGTCGTTCATCAGGGATTGGATGTGCGTGGCCGAATCACCGTCGATGGAGTGCCTAAATCGGCGAAGGTATTTTTGAACCTGACTCCCGACGAGACCATCGACCGTGTCGGAGATTCGCAGACGGCAAACGTCTATGGCCAGGTCACGATCTATCGTCCAGCAATTGCCGATGATGGCACGTTCAGCATTCCCGTCGTTCCCGAAGGTCATTATCGAATCGCCGTTCAGGTTCATGAACCGGGTGCAACCTATGTTGCCGACATTCGACAAGGCAGTTTCAGCGTGTATGACAATGGACTTCATGTTGGCAATGCGGAGGTCGCTCCTCTGGAAGTGGAAATCAAAACCAATGGAGGAAGCGTTGATGTGCTGGCACTCGGCGCAGATCAGAAGCCGGCGGTTGGAAAAACAGTCGTGCTCGTGCCGGCGCAACGAAGACAAAACCCCGTGCTCTACATGGTGGGGCAGACCGATACACAGGGCCATGTCGCGATGCCGAATGTAGCGCCGGGACAATACAAAGTTTTCGCGTGGGACAGCGTCCGTCCCGGTTCATGGATGAACGCCGAGTTCATGAAGAAAATTGAAGAAGCCGGAACCGCGGTGACGGTGGGCGCGGGAACCCGCCAATCGGCGCAGGTGCGGTTGATTCCAGGTTCCTGAGTCGCAGGCAATCGGTTGGGTCACTTCAGTGTTCAAACTGTAGGCGCGGTCTGTGACCGCGCACAATCCTTCATTCGGATTTGGTGTGGTTGATTAAGTGTGCGCGGTCACAGACCGCGCCTACAGTGCTGAGCCGGAAAAACGTCAGGGTGTCATCAGGAAGTAGGAGATGACCTTCCATTGGCCGGAATCTTTGGTCCATACCGTCCAGAGTACCGAAGGGTCCCCCACCGTCTTGGCGATACGAAACCCTACGGCATAGTAGTTGCCATAGACTTTCCCGGTTCCGGGTTCTTTGAAGTAAAGGTCTTCCCCGGGTTTCCTCTCCGTACATCCCGCGGCAGCAGCCATGTGGTCCGGCACGGAGGCGATAGCATAGGCTTTCGGATCGGAGTGCTTCACGAGCTTCACGTCTGGATGCGAGACAACGGGCGCGGCGATCGCCTGTTCCAACTTCTTAACCGGCCCGATCATGGTTACAACCTTCTGCATTCCCGTCTGGACGAGCCGACCGGCTTCTTCCGGACTCCTCGGCGCCGGGGTGTCGTCATCGCGATACAGGTTCACGCAGGTATAGGCACTCGGAGAGAGATACTTAAACGCTTCGTCCGGCTGCCCCAGCACAAACCACTTGTTAAGGAAGTCGCCTGCTTTCTGAGTCAGGTCCTTGTCTCCGGAAACGTAGACAACCGGAGGCGCCGCTGCGGCAGCTAATGCGGCATCCGAGGTCGTATCGGGTACGCGGTATCGTTCAAACTCCGGTTCGAGGTCATAGGAGATGATTTTCCAGTATCCATTATCCTTTGCCCAGAGAACTGCAACGGTTTCGGTCTCTATTCCGGTCAACTTAAACTTGAATACCGATCCGACATACTTACCGAAGGACTTCGAGTTCACCGCTTTCGGGGATAGATTTGCGGGGTCGATCCGATTGAGGCATTTCATCTGCTCCGCAAGATCTTCGCGCACGTCGTATAGAACGAATTCCGATTCGTAGGGTTGTGAGATCACCTTGCCTCGGGGTCCGGTGAGCCGAACGCCCTCGACGGCATCTGAAAGTTGCGCCACCTTTCCGATTCGCTGGTTGGCCGCCTTAAGCCCCACCATCAGCGAAAATTTTGCCAATCCGGCGTCCACAGGGGGGCCACCTTCCAGCTCGCGACAACGGAATGCACTCTCTGCAAAATAGGGGGCCGCCACGTCGGGCTTCTGATCCACCAGCCAGGATTTCAGAAAATCGCGCACCGCCACTTCGGGCCGGGCGCTGGCCTTGACGGCAGGCTGGTTTGTGGGCCAGTTGTCCGATTCAGATCCCCTGTCCAGTAATGGCAATCCCAGGAACCCGCGCCACCAGCTTGAATAGCCGGTCCACTGCCCATTGTGGCGCTCGTCGTTGTTTCCGGCACGTACATCGGAGTTCGAAGCGGACAAATGACCGTTGATGAGAAAGGCGGGAAATTTGCTGGATCGATAATCGACGTCAATATCGGCCAGCTTTCCGTCCTTCGTCGCTGAAACCTGTATGGATGGCGCACCGCCCTTGCTTCGATAGCAGGTCGGATAGCCCTTGTGAAAGACAACATTGTCGGGGCCGCGCGCAAATTCCTGGCTCCTGGCCAGAATGTCCAGCGCGTTGGGCTTCAATACAACGTAAATTCGAAACTGTTGATCGCCGCTGGCGCCTTCAATTTTCCCGGCAACCGTATCCAGACGATCAATCAACGTTATTGCCGAAGCCCCCATGGTAGCTCCCGACTGATCTTTCAGAGTCGTGTGTACCAACGCATGAGTGATGGCGCCGAACGATGTCTTCGTGGAGACAGGCAGGCTGTCATACCCCTCCTGCGGAGACACCGTCTTCTTGACGACCTCGCCGAATCGCCGAAACCAATCATCGACGAGGACCTTCTGCTCGGGTAACAGGTCAGTGTACTTGTCCCCAAGAAGCGCCGGAGGAACTGGAGGCTGCTGTTGTACCGCTGCGGAAACCGCGAAGTTCAGGATCAGGAAAATGCAGAATGTCTCTATGGACATGACACCATAATGAAGGATGTTTCGTGAAGTCATAGGTGACTTAATCATAACCGTCTCACGATCCCTCTCCCACCTGCATTTTTCTACAGGTGCTTCAGAATCGGCGTATCCATGAAGTCCCGCTCAACTGTTTCCGCTATAATCCACCGCCATGAAATCACTCTGTGCTCTCGGAATGTTTGTCGTTCTTCTTTTCCAACCGCAGACGCTTCCGCCGTTGCGTGTGTCGGGCAACACCACGACGATCGAGCTGTCGCCCGTCCTGGTCGCCGCGAATGGACTCTACCCGGGTCCCATCACCGTGACGAACGGCGGCATTCCCAACATCATGGATGGAACTGCGGATGTTGCAACCAACGCCGAGACGCAACTGCTGCGGCAGTCCGTGGATGATCCAAACCTGCGGGTGATCTTCACCGTGGCCGAGAGCTTCTATCGCATCGTTGCACGAAAGTCGGCAGGCATTGCGAAAGTCTCGGACCTGAAGGGCAAGCGCATTACAACTCCGCGCAATACGTCGGCCGAATATTTCCTCGTCAGAATGCTGGCGACGGCAAACCTGACGGAAGCCGATGTCACCATCGTCCCGATCACCCCAGTAACCGAAATGTCCGTCGCTCTCAAGGACCGGCGCGTGGACGCCATCGCAATGTGGGAACCGGAGTCCGAACGTGCCATCGCCGCCGCCGGCGACGACGCCATTGTGCTGCAGGATCGCAACGTCTATCGGGAACTCTTCAACCTGAACACGTCCACGAAAGTCCTGGCTGATCCGGCGAAACGGCGCGCCATTGTGGAGTTCGTGCGCGCTCTCATGACGTCATCGGAACAACTCCGGTCGCGTCCGCAGGATTTCTGGGCGTACATCTCTACGAAGCTGAATTACCCGCAGGAACTCGTTTCGAAGTCCTGGCCGGAGCTGCGCTACGCGGGCGCCATGGTGAGCGACCTTCTGGATGTCATGGAACGTGAAGAAGTCTGGGTCGCCCGGGAACGCAATCGTACGCCGCGAACACGTGCGCAACTCGCCACGTTGATCGATGCCTCGCTGGTGCAGGAAGCACTCGCGCGACGATAGGCGTCACTTCGTCATGGGAAATATCATCAGGAAGTGTTTTCCATCCGGCATGAGATCGTACTGCCGCCGCAGCGGACCTTGAATAAATCCAGAGACTGGCAAGGCCACAGGCGTCGCTGCAGTGAACACACGTTCCGTGGTTATGGCAACGGCATACACGCGGTTGCCGCTGTCGAAGAAGAGTTCCTTCTGATCGGGAGACCATTGCGGATGTTCTCCACCCGATGTTGTCACCTGAACTGCTGGAGTGCCTGAAGGAAACGGTCGAACCCACACTTCAAGCCTCCCCGTTTGAGCCGAGACATAGGCAATCCATTTGCCGTCCGGAGAAAAGTGACTACTGTGCTGCGGCGAACCGGGAACGACAATGAATGGAGTCTTCTGCTTCGTGGAGAAGGAATACGTAAACACGTCGTAGTCGCCGACGGGCATCAGCGTGATAAATGAAAGTTCCTTTCCCATTGGCGATAGGGACTCCGGCGCCCGGACCGGTTTTGCAAGCTGCTCTGGAGTGCCGGTACCATCGGCAGCGCGCCAATATAGCGCCTCCTCATTTTGATCATCCGTGATGTAGAGAATGCGTTTGCCGTCGGCAGACCAGATCGGGCCGCGGTTCGATCCACCGGTGCTCAGCTTTCGCTTCGCCGCAACATTGGACAGCTTCGCGATCCAAAGCGCACCGTCATCCTGAGTGTCGAAGACAACCTCGCTTCCGTCGGGCGATATCCGGGGAGCGAAGGTCCTGCCCGGTATCGGACCCACCGGCGTGCGAGTTCCCGCTCGATCCACAAGCGTCAGCTGGTTGTCGATCTGAATTGAAAGATTCTGGGATGCGACGGCTACCGCAACGATCACACAGAGAATCAGAACTGTCCAACGCATGGAACCTCCACGAAAGGTGGATGAAGCATAAATCGAATTTGGCGTGAGGGAAAGAACTTGGGGTGTGCTTATAAGCATACTTGGCGAATCACTCCCGGAGGCAAAGCTGTAGGGGCGGTCTATGACCGCCCAAGAACCTTTATGGTGAGACATCGTGGGCGGTCATAGACCGCCCCTGCAGCAACCCAGAATCTGTCGTCGAGTTTTACTTCTTCAACGGAACACGCCGCTCCAGTTCGTCGAAAAAGTTGAGCAGGAAGTTGATGTGAGAAGCAACTCCTGGATCTTCGGTTTTGTCGGCGGGCATCAGAGCCGCGATACGTTTACCATCCGGAGCGAGATCGAAGTTTCGGACGCTGCCCACGAGATTGACGAGGGGCTTTGGCGACCACTGTCGTTCCTTCTCGGCAACGAACGAATTGCTCTTAATGGCATAGGAGACAGCCATGATGTGTGCCTCCGGGGTTTCGAAGATGAGTTCCTGCGCCCCTCGCGACCATCTGGGGTAATTCCCACCGCCATTGGAGATTTGCCATTTGCTGCCATTGTCTGGAAATGCTCGAACATAAACTTCGGTGGTTCCCGTTTCGTTTGACGAGTAGGCCAGCCATTTTCCATCAGGAGAAAATGCGGGCGCGCGTTCGTCCGCTTTCGTCGTCAGAAATGGTTCAGGTTCGCCGGCGTGAATACCCGAATCCGCATCGCCGCTGACAGTCGCAGTATAGATGTCGTACCCAGTCTCGCCGCTTTCCATATAGCCGAGACGTCTTCCGTCTGCAGAAAACGACCAGGGAAACATGAGCCCGCCGTTCCCCTTTAGCAACTGCTGGGGCCCGCCACCGTTGGAGCGAATCCACATCAGCCCCGCGGTGTCCTGATAGACGATATAGTTTGCATCCATGCTCCAGATCGGTCCGGCGCTTTGCCCTTTTCCAAACGTCAGCTTCGACAGGTTGTCGCCGCGAGGGTCATAGACATATATCTCGGACCCCCCAGAAGTGCTGGACTCCAGCGCAAGCCGATTACCGTCGGGAGACAGGCGGGACGACCATAGACTCCGGCCTTCGCGATCAAAGGCTCCATCCTGCCGGACGAATCCATCCACTGAACCGTGACGAGTCCACCTGTCGTCGAGCGAAAAACCATAGTGCCGTCATCAGAAATATCCATCTCGACGGCTCCGGAGGGAGTGGAGCCAATTCCTTCAAGAACGGGAACGGCATTGCCGATGACTTCGAGCTTGTCCAGATCGAACGGTTCCGCGAAAAGGGCTCCACGCGTGACATAAAGCAGAAACGCGTGGCCCTGTCGCGTTCTTACAACACGGCCTGCAGTTCCGCCCTGCTGCAGTGTTTTTGTTTTTCCGTCTGCAAACGATTTCAGTTTAATCGTCGCTGCGTCAAACCCGGTGGGTCCGCTATGGGCCGTATAGACTACAGCCTTACCGCCCGGAACAATGTGTGGCCAGCGATGGGTCGTCTCGCCTTCGGCAAGTTCGGTCACAGGCATCGGTACGCCTCCGCCTTCCGGAATTCGAGACAGGATTCCGGTGCTGGCGAGCGATGCAATGATGTAACCGTCTTCTCCCCAGGATCCACCGCGGCCCAGCACGGTATCGCCGATTGTCAGGACGGGGCCGCCATCGACAGAAATCTTTTTTAATTTTCCGCCGGCGAAGAATGCCAACCACTTGTTGTCTGGAGAGAAGAAAGCGCCAAATGCGCCGCTGGTATCGGGAAGTTCTGTCGCAGTGGATTGATCCAGTCTTTGAACAAAAAGCCGGGACTGCGAAATGTAGGCCAGACGCTGTCCATCCGGAGACACAACGACATTCGCACTGGATATCGCAGACGAAGCAAAGACGACGCCTGCTCCCAGGTCGACGTTCAGGCGTACCAACGGTTTCAACGGAGCCTCCAGTGGACGTGCTCCGTACCATCCAACACCGAAGACCGCAGCCACAATTGCAGTCAGGACTGCCAATGCCGGCCACAAGCGAGATGAAGCCCGCCGGACCGGAACGGCGGTGGCGGATTCGTGTTCCAGCAGAAGCGCCACTCCACTGATGTCGCGCAGCCGACTTTTTGGATCCTTTTGCAGACAGCGCGCCAGCACCTGGCGCACCTTCGGCGGAACCAGGGCAAGGTCGGGTTCCTTCATGATGACCGATGCCAGCGTCTCGGAAACATCCTCACCACGGAACAGCGGACGGCACGTGATCATTTCATAGAGCACCGCTCCGAACGCCCAGATGTCCGCGCGTTTGTCCACGGGCTTGCCCCGCGCCTGCTCCGGACTCATGTAGGCAGCAGTTCCAAGAATGATGCCGGCCTGCGTCGCAACGACGTTCATTGTGGGCGAGTCCGATTGCGAGGCGGATGAGGGATCTATAGCCCCACTCTTCGCCAGGCCGAAGTCGAGCACCTTCACGGTGCCGTCGGACCGGATCTTGATATTGCCTGGCTTCAAATCGCGATGAACGATGCCGCTGTCATGCGCCGCCTGCAGCCCTTCCGCAACCTGAGCGGCGATATGCAGCGCTTCGTCCAGAGGGATGGGCCCTTCCGCGATGCGCTCCGCAAGCGTTGGCCCATCGATCAATTCCATGACCAGGAAGTTCGGTCCCACATCAAATAAACTACAGATATTGTGGTGATTCAGCGATGCGATGAGTTTCGCTTCGCGTTCGAACCTTTCGTTGAAGCGTTCCGCCGAGACTTTGATGGCCACCTCACGGCCGAGGCGTTCGTCTCGCGCCCGATACACCTCGCCCATTCCGCCCACGCCGATCTTTTCGAGAATGTAATAGGGGCCGAGTCTTTCGCCCGCGGACAGTGACATGTGGGTTTGGAGTCTAAGGGAGCACGGTACAAATTGCGAAATATTTCAGAGCGAATCCCTCTCCCGAAGGGAGAGGGTGGGACATCAAGAGATGGCGCACCGGGTGAGGCGTGCAATGAATCTTATCTTCACCCCTCACCTGCCGCTTCGCGGCACCCTCTCCACATATCTCCCATTTTCTTGGGTTTGAATTCTGATTGAACAGCCAGACCCAAAGCAGGATCATGTTCAGCCGGGGAGGCTTAATCCTTGAAGACCTTGAATACTCGAATTTTCTCAATCGCAGCGCTCGCATTGACGT
>Ga0163163_10005732_pt1 | contig 10772 bp, 5 predicted proteins | sample S65metaG_FD_119766 | JGI IMG/M metagenome (GOLD analysis project Ga0163163, IMG submission 119766) | Switchgrass rhizosphere microbial communities from Kellogg Biological Station, Michigan, USA - S6-5 metaG | ecosystem: Host-associated > Plants > Roots > Rhizosphere > Soil | place: USA: Michigan... | reverse complement strand
GGGGTTTCATCGACCGTAATCGTGTTGCCTGCATGGGCTGGAGCCAGGGTGGTTACATTTCGGCGTTTCTCACCGCATCGTCGGATCGGTTCGTTGCGATTTCAGTGGGGGCCGGGATCTCTGATTGGTCTACCTACTACTACAACACTGACATCACGCCATTCACGATCAACTATCTCGGGAACAACCCGGTGAATGATCCGGAGATTTACCATAAAACATCGCCAATCGCGTATATCAAGAACGCGCGCACGCCGACGTTGATTCAACACGGTGAACTGGATCGACGTGTTCCGATAGCCAACGCATACGAATTGCGGCAGGCTTTAGAAGACAAAGGCGTGAAGGTCGAAATGATCGTTTACAAAGGATTCGGCCACGGCATCACCAAACCAAAGGCTCAACGTGCCGTGATGCAACACAATCTTGGTTGGTTCAATCACTACCTGTGGAACGATCCATTGCCGGATTTTGCGAGGCCGGAGCTGCCGAAGAAGGAAAAAGAAACCGATCGAAAAGCCACGGATCAATAGGCTCCTTGGAGTGCGGTGCCCCTGCACCGCTTTGGTAAAGCAAAACTTTCGCTCACACCCGTGTTGAGCATGTCGAGTAGTACGAAAGCGGTGCTGGGGCACCGCACTCCAAGGAGGTTAGTGAAGCTGAATTGTCTTTTTATCAAAGCGGTGTCGAGCCACCGCACTCAATTGAGAGGCGTCTAACATTTGTATGCTGAGTTGTTCGAAATCATTAATCATCACTCTGATTTTGATTGTTTGCGCAACGTGGATAATCGCGCAGACACCCAGCGATCAAGATGACGTTATACGTACAGAAACAGACGTCACCAATCTGCCATTCACCGTCACCGATCAACAGCGACGTTTCATAACTACCGTTCGCGCTGAGGACGTGGTTGTCCTTGAAGATGGTGTTCAGCAAAAGTTGTTCACGTTTCAGCAGGAAACGGAACGACCGCTTTCAATTGCTTTCCTGATCGATGTGAGTATTTCTCAACAACGCACCCTTGCGGATGAAAAAGCTGCGGCGCGAGGATTTATTGAGAAGGCAATACGTTCGAACAAAGATCAACTCGCGATCATCCCGTTCACAGGACTTGCTTTTCTTGAACTCGGAATGACGCACGACATTTTGAGTGCCTACCGCGTTCTCCAACAGATTGATGTTGCTATTCCGGCATACCAGGGAGCCGGTCGTCCTTTATCAGGTATTCCAACCGGACCCGGCATGGCGGCGCCTCCTGACGAAGGCACAACAGCAATCTGGGATGCGGTCGCATTGGCATCTACTCAGGTTCTAGCTAAGACGCACGATCAGCGACGACGGGCAATTATTCTGTTAACCGACGGGCTCGACACGACGAGCCGGCTTAGGCGAACTGAAGCAATCGATCGAGTGATTGGCGCCGAAGCGATTGTCTATGCGATTGGTATTGGCGACAGTAAAGGAGAAGGAGTGAACAAGCCGGTGTTGCGCGAACTCGCCGAACACACCGGCGGTCGGGCTTTCTTTCCGAAGAAGGAAGGCGAACTGCAAAGCGCCTTTACCGAGATCGAACAGGAGCTTCGCAGTCAATATCTGATTGCATACTCTTCAAGTAACAAAAGACAAGACGGCGCCTACCGGAAGATCACCATCGAGATCACAAATCCTGATCTAAAAAATCAAAAACTCACGATTCGTCACCGTCCCGGCTATTTCGCAAAACGGGGACTTTGAACTTTGTACTTGGTGCTTTGTCCTTTGTGCTTGGTTCGCCGCCTGCCTGGAATCACAAAGCTCTAAGTACAAAGCACCAAGTTCAAGACACAACTCTCCATAGCCCAGATCTCGCGCCTACACCAGCGTCATCAACCCTCCCGTGTGCCAGAACAACACTCGATCGGTTCTCTTGAATTCACCTCTTCTGCAGTATTCGATTAGTCCCGCTGCGCCTTTGCTTGTGTACACCGGATCCAGCAAGAGACCCTCGGCGCGTGCGAACAACTCCATCGCTTCTTTCGATTCGTCCGTTTGTACGCCGTAACCCGATCCCGTAAATGAGTCGTCAACGGTTAACTCGTGACTTGAAACAGAACCCGGCAGGCCCAACTTCTTGAGCATCGGAACGACAGCTTTGAGTGCAGCGTCTTTGATTTCGTTCGCAGGATCGTCGGCACTGATGCCGATAATCCGATGCTGTTCGTAACCAAAGAGTCGCTTAGCTACTTCAAGGCCAGCTTGCGTGCCACCTGAGGAAGTAGCCAGAACGATTGTGTCGAACTGTTCGCTTAACTCCAACTGCTGAACACTGAGTTCTTCCATTGCTGCGACCATACCGAACGAGCCGACATCGTTTGAGGCACCGAGTGGAATCTTGTAGATGCGTTCGCCTTCTGCTTCCAATGTCGCTGCGATTTCATCCATCTTTTCATCGCGCTCCTGACGGGAACCAACCGCATAAACTTTCACGTCCAGTAATTCGGCAAGTCGCGAGTTGGCCCGTGCGGATTTCGGATCGCCACCGTTCAAAACCAGGACGCACTTTAGTCCCAGCCTTCTTGCGACAAGGGCAGTAGTGCGAGCCAGGTTCGAAGTAATCGAACCGTTGGTTATTACGGTTGTTGCGCCGGTAGCCAGCGCGTCTGCCATCACGTATTCGAGCTTTCTGAGTTTGTTTCCACCACCGAAGTATCCGGTGAGGTCATCGCGTTTGATGTAGATTTCCGGAGCGCCGGGAATTAGTTTTCGAAGTTGATCGGCACGTTCTACCGGAGTGTTCAGGTTCGCAAGTCTGATTCGTTTCAGGTTGAAGAAATTCTCCATCGGCGTTGAGAGCGACGAGGACGTCAGATGTGAATTGACTGGTGAGTTGCTTGTAACGTTGAGATTCATTTCTTTCCTTTCCTGCACAGGGACTGCTTGACGCTTCGTGACAAAACGTCCAGTCCGCCGAGCTCTCAAAATCGCTCGGCAAGATAGATTGCGTCGGTGCCCCGATATGGCTTTAGCTTATCGGACTACTCGACTTTGCAGGTGTTTCGACAACCTAGAACTTATCGGACACCCAGCTGCGCTATTAAAAATTTGGGACGGGAAATATGGCCAACACCGAGATGTGGGTTGGCCTAGATACAAACGCAACGGCAGGCAGGAACGAAGCGATGACTAGCGAAATGATTCTGAACGGCGATGTTATTTTCGAAGTTCATGATTGCGTGCTGGCATTGTAGCAAGAGAACTTCGGATTTGGGAATTCGGGATTGCGGACGCCGAGGAATTTCGGATTGCGGATTGGGGATTTGGGAGTTCGGATTGCGGATTTCTTTTCGATCGCGGAGTTCGTTTTTGATTAGATGTCGGCATGGGTTCGATAAGACCGGCTCAATCAACACAAAATCCGAAATCCGAAATCCGAATTTCCAAATTCCTCACTGCTTGAATGTAAACCACTCTTTTTCTTCGTTATCATAGATTTGGAAGCTGCTCGCAGTAGCGTTACGAAGTTTCTGCTTTGATTCGCTTCCGTCACTTGGGACTGACCACGATGCCGTTGAGCTATCTTGCAAAATTAAATCTCGTTTCAAGCGATTCGTCAGGATCAACGTATCTGCTGAAGTCGAGTAGTTACCCTTCTCTTCCATCGCCAACTGATCCTTAAGCCCAACGGCGGTAAGTGAGATATATCCCTGCTGGAAGTAAGTTCCGTCAACATGGAAGGTGATGCGGACTTTCAAGACGGCCGCTTGCTTTGTTTGTTCTCCAATAGTCTTACTGATCTCGCATTGATAAGTGCCTGGTGCAATGGCGGATGCGATCGACGACGGGAGCGTTTGACTGGTTGGCGCGTTGATGGGAGAAGGCGACGGAGGAGACAGGAGAGATAGTGGATTGAAGGACGGGCTTGGACTTGGGCTTTGGGTAGCCGTTGCAATGGAAGGTGCTGAACTGAGGTTCTCGTTCGTGCTGCTTCGATTATGATCGAGCCACCAAAGTCCAACCTTGATCATTCCCCACAAGAGAACGATAAGGATCACGCCGAACAACACCAGGATTGTTTTGCCAAGGGATCGAGGAGAAGTAGGTGAGGGCGGCCGAGATCGAGGGATTGGAGGTATATGAATATCTGCGGTATTCGAAGCAGGGTTGATTTCAGTTAGTGCCGCCTGCTGAGGCGTTTGAAAAATTGCGGTTTTCTCGAGGGCCCGTGGATCAACGAGACGTGTGCCATCGTCCAGGCAGAAAGAAAAATCTTCAGCGTAGGTACGGTGGCATTGGGGGCATTCCATCATTGGACCAAGTTCCGACGATGCGCATTGCTGAATGTGGATTTAAAGCAAGTCTAACACGGGGACGGGGGAAGGGGAGACGAGTGATAGGGAGACGGGGAGAAGCGGAGACGGGGGAGACGGGGAGAATCGGGGAAACACGGATACAAGAATTGTCAGATAGAAAGGCCGGCGAAAGATTCACCAGGTCACTCCGTCTCCCTGTCGCCCCGTCACCCCGTCACCCGTCGTTCTTGCCCTGCGCGGTCTGTAAATCAAGCAATCAGCAATCGGCAATCGACAATGCCCTCAGTGGCTCATCGCGTAGATCACGACGTTGATTCCAAGCTTGTAGGCGGGTAATCCATATTTCACCGGGTAGCGTGAATCGTTAATCCATTCCCACGCATCGCCCAGGTCGCAATTAAACGAGATGAACGTGACGATGCGTCCATTCTTATCTTCAACACCCATGTAGTGTGGGACGATGCCGCCCTTTTCAGAAGTTTCCCCGCGTATCGCGTTATAGATGTTTGGCACCTGTACGACTTCTTCTACATCGAGATACGAATGAAAGATCGGATGCGAGAGCGGTAGATCCTTTGGCGTGTAGCCCTCCGGCCAAACTTTGCGAAGTTGCGTTTCCAGGTTTTCCCATTCATACACTCCCCAAAAATCGTCGAAGAACATGAACCCGCCGCGGGCAACGTACTCGCGCAGGCGTGCTGCCTGTTCGTCTGACAATTCAAGGAATCCGGGTTCGACAAAATAGATGATCGGATAATCGAATATCCGATCATCCATAATCGCGATCTGCTCAGGACGTGGAGCAATCTTTAAGTTAGTGCCGGCCCACTCACGCAGGCCAACAATGAAGTTGTTATCAGCGTTCGGATAATCCGTCGTCCAGGTTCCACCGCCGTATCCGTAACCGTAGCCTCTGCGGCCACGTGCCGGTGAGTCGTAAATTGTGCGGACGAATGTGTACTCACCAAATGAAGGACCAGACTGTTGCTGCTGAGCTTGAGGGCGTCGACGTTGACGGAAGTTTTGAAAGTCGTCGAATGGACGCTGGCCCAGCGTGGGAATCAAGAGCGCCGCCAGAAGAAGGGCGGGGAGAATACAGCGTTTTAAGGTTCGTAAGATCATCTGTTCAATAGAGCGTTATTGTTCATATATCATTTGTCATTTAGGGAATACGGGTTTTTGTCATGTTTAAGAACGAGAACAACAAACTTAAAGACCAAAGGCCGACTTCGGTATTCCCAAATGACAAATGAAAAATCTCAAATGACCAATGACAAATGATCTTTCGTGCAACCAATGATCACTACCTTTGCTTCGCACCAGAAAGCCTCCTGTAATACTCCTCAACAGCCTTCCGATACCTTTCCGGCGCTGCTCCCTCATCGCGTAGACGCAGGTTCGTACGTCCACTCTGTTGTTGAATCTGTCTGCTTAATTCCAACTCGAGTTGACGCAGAGGCTCGACCACATCTTGTTTGAGAAGGGCAGCGGTCGCCGCATCACCTTCCATGCGTCCATCCGCGAGTTGTTTCAGCCGATCAATTACTTCATCGAGTTGACGTGTGGCGCCCGTGCTTGTCGCACCCCATTCGCGTCTCAAGTCCTGGGCTTCACGAAGGCGTTCACGCACTTCAGCCGGTATCTGACGGTTATCGCCCCAGCCATCACCTACGGGTCCCCACTGCGGCGCGCCACTCATGCGTTGACCGCGTTCACGAGCGCCAAATGATTGTCCACCATTTTGCGAGCCCCCACTTTGCTGTCCGCCTTGCTGAGCACCCTGTTGCTGTCCCTGCTGTTGACCACCTTGTTGTTGTCTCTGTTGCCGACCGCCCGGTTGCTGACCACTTGATTGACCCTGTTGACTTGGCTGCCCCTGTCCCTGCTCCTGGCCTTCATTCGGTCTAGGATTCTGTCCTGCATTCTGACCTTGATTCTGTCCTTGTTTATTTCCATTTCGGCGAGCCGCGTTTTCATCCATCCGACGGCGCAGCGAATCGAGGTTGTCTGCTAGTTGCCGCGTGCGGTCCAAATTTTCTTCAGCACTGGACCCAGTCGAACTACCTGCGCTTTGCTCTGCAGCTTGCAGACGTTCAGAAACGGCATTCAAACTTCGTTCAATCGCACGCTCGTCCGATCGGTTACCACCTTGCTGTGCTCCGTTCAGGTTCTGCTTGCCCTCGCGAATCCGATCTGCAACCCGATCGCGCGCCAAAGAATCTGCCGCGTCTTTTAGCTGTCGCGCCGCACGTTGTTGTCCCTGACCCGAACCCATCGAGTTGGCCGACTGCTCGATATCCTGTTGCAGGCTGTTCACACTGTCTGCAAGCGTGTCCTTCTTCTCCGCCAGCTGTTCGCGCGCACGTTTTGAATTTTCATCCTGGGCGTTTTGTCCACCGCGCCTCGCAAGGTTCTCGATGTCTCTGGCGATGTCGCGTTGTCGCGAAGCAGCCTGCGCTGCACGCTGTCGTAAATCGCCGATCTGTTGTTGGCGTCCTGACGATCCGGCCTGACCACTCTGCCGACCAGATTGTCCAGTCGTCTGTTGCAAACGATCCTGTGCCTGGCGCAGACGATCCAGAGCTCGCTCCTGTTGTGCAGCTGACTCACTCGGATTAGTACGCGAGGAAGCCTGGGCTTTCTGCATCTCGTCTGCCGTTTGATTCAACTGCCTGGCGAGTTCCTGCATTTGCGCATCACGACGCTCACGAGAGAGCCGCTCCAGTTCACGTGCCGCTTTTCGAGTCTCGTCAATCAACTCTTGTTGCTGTCGTTGACTCCCGCTGCTTGAACCATTTGCCGGCTGGCCCATCCGCCGCCGCTGTTCGTCGAGAGCCTGCTGTTGGCGACGCGCGAGTTCTTCCAGTCGTCGTTCAGCATCTGTCTTTTCCTGTTGTGCTTGTTGTTGCTGCGCACGCTGAACTGTTTCGTACTGGTTCTTCATCTTGTCGAGTTCGAGTTCGAACAGCCCGGCGAGTTCTTGTTGTTGACGTTCAGAACTGCCGTCCTGACCCCCGCTGCTTTGATTTCCGAAGGCGACCTGGACTTCGCGAAACAGAGCATCGGCCGCTAAAAGGTTTTGCAGTGCGCGCTGCTCAGGAGGTAATGCATCTTTGCCGGTTTCCTTGCGGAGCGGCGGCGGTGCATTTTCCATTTCCTTGGCTGCCTTCGAGAGTTTCTCGGCAATCTCCAGCATCTGTTTCTGACTATCATCGCCCATCCGGCGTCCCATGCGATCAAGAAACTCCAAAGTGTCAGTCCTGAGTTTTTCCTGGCCCGCCGCGACCGCTTCGTAACCGTCTTTTCTTTCCTGCGGCGTGTACTTGTCACCTTCTCGAATCAAACGGTGCGTTGCTGCAATCAGATCCTTTTGCCTGCGCGACAAGGCATTCTGATCCTGATCGCCACCTTGTCCACCGCCTTGTCCGCCCTGCTGCTGGGACTGCTTGTACTCCATCTCAAAAGGTTTGACTTCGATGAAGTAAATGTCGCTCGTGGCCTCGTTACTCGCATCGCGCGCTTTGGCGTAATACGAGATGAAGTCACCTGGTTTGAGTTTGTACTCCTCGAGAAAGAACGTGTATGCACCCGTCAAACTACGTGCTGATTCGCGTGTGAGTTGTTGGAGGTTGACCGTCTTCTCATCGCCGCCATTCACTGTGAAGTGCAGGTCCATTGAAACCACGCCGTAATCGTCCTCCGCGCGTGCCTGGGTGAACACCTCTTCGAGATTCGTAGCTTTCTTGTCTCTGCCGGGCTTATCAAAAGAGATGGTGGGAGGTTGATCTTCGAGAATTGTCACATCGTATTCGTTCGACCCGCGGTAAGTCTCACCGTCGTTACTAACGAGTTCGATGTAATAACTAGTGTCGCCAGTGACAGAGATGTCTCCGACAAAATCTGCGCCTTGTAACTTCATCTCACTCTTTTTTCCGTCGGCGAAGACGATGCGAGCTGCGCGCACTTTGCCGGACAAACGCGCCGTGATCGTGGCGACCGTACCCTTCAATGCAGCGATGTCCCCGCCATCTTCCACAACCTTTGCCGGCAGATGAGTGAAAGCTGGAAAGTTCAACGTCAAATCAAGTTGCTTAACGAAAGGAAGGTCTACGACATTGAACTTATAAACCTCGGAACGAATTGAGTTCGACTCGACGAAGTATTCCATCGAGTCTTGAATATTGAAGATCGAAAAGCGAAAGTCAGTTTTGGCTTTCGCTGGTTCCATTGTCTGACCTTGCCAGTCCGCTTTTGAACCTAACGGTCGCGAAAAAAGCGTGACTGTCTGCGAGTCGAAGTTAACCAGGCTGGCGATCACGTCCTGATCCGAACCCTTTGGAACGCGTGCTGTCCCAGGCTTCACTCTGATACTCATCGCGTTGGTGGAAGCAGCGAAGGTTGTCGGAGCAACAAGTTGTGCCACGCCTTCCGAAATTTCTCGAGGCCCCCATCTCAAGACCGCAGCGAAGATCAAAAGACTCGCGAGAGCTCCTGCTCCGTAAGTCAACAAACGAGAGCGTCGAATAACGTCGCCGATATTTACGTTGTTGGATGCATAGTTCGCGTCCGCATGCAGTCGATGAATCAGTGCCGGCGATATGTTCTGATTTGTGCTGTCGTCTGAATACTCGACGGATGCGACGAGTCGATCTTCTGTGCCTGGACTTTTCTCTTCGATTAAACGCGCGAGACGAGTATCACTGATTCGTCTTACCAGTGGGTGAACCAGAGCGAAATAGATCGTGGCAAGAACTGCTAACAGTGAGCCAATTCGCAGGACGACGATTGCCGCGTTGTTGGTGCGAAAACGATGAGCCGTCCACCCGCTTAGCAAAAGCACCGCAGCGACGACACCGAGACAGATTGCGATTCCTCGTAAGGTGAGCAGAAGTTGTCGACGACGACGCGCGCGTTGGAGGAGATTCTGAAGGACGGTTGTTTCAGGGCTCATACTAATTCTCCCCAATGTTTCATTTAATCATCTTCACTACCTTAGTTCTGCGCGAAATCAGCGACTCAGTCAACAGAAGCAACAGCGCGATAAGCAAGAGCGACCACCAAACCCTTTGTCGACCTTCAATTTCTTCGCTGCTGAGTTTGCGCTCAGCCTCGCTGCTTTCTGCATTGCCGGCTCCTCCCGTAACGCCGGCAATAAACTGACCAAAATCTAATTTTGAAAAGTCACCTTCCGAGCCATCAATGTCAACAGCCGCAAAGTCCGGTCGCGTACTGTACCGGAGACGATAGAACCCCGGCTCACGACCAGTTACGAGAAGATCTCCCGCAGGTGTCAACCGGTTCTCATTTAGTCTTGCACCACCGGGCGTGTCTACGGCGGGAACACTTCCATGCTGTTCTTTATGAACCGTGAACGTTTGGCCCAGACCGTACCACGAATTCTCTTCGTGCGTTCCCGCATAACGGACCATCTGATGTACGAAAGGCAAGTACAAAGGCGTCAAAGGAAGGTCGTTCCAACTTGGCCCGAGTGACGAAGTGAACAAAAGCACTCGTCCTTTTCCTGGCTGTGACTCCAGAAGCGCAGGACTGCCATCTTCGAACCTTGCCAACACAGTGGCGTTGGCTGCCGGCTGCGATCTGAAATACCCAATCACGTGGGCTGCTGCCAATCGCCCGCTTTGTTGAAATACTTCAAATATCGGATGGTCGAACTTCACATCACTAATCGCGACAGTCTCTCCAGCCTTTGTTTGCACTGACTCAGTCAGTGTCGCCGGCATGACCTGCTGAAGAGCATTGTTAAAGCTACTTACTTCTGTTCGAGGTCCAGTCGCAACGATCAGTTGTCCTCCATTCGAAACAAACTGACTGAGGCTTTCTGCGAGAGCAGGAGCAAGCGAACCAGCATCATTGAGAATCACCAGTGAATACTCAGCGATACGTGTCGGGTCGACCGACCCGGCAGTTTTCAACGTGAAGCCGAATGGAAGATCCTCGTCAGTTGTCAGTGCACTCTGAAGATGAAGGCTGTCGCTTCGACCACGAGTAGAACTCTCGACGATTAGCGCTTTCGCGGGGATCTCGCGTTTCAAAGTGAAATAAAAACGGTTGTCGGCAGGGAAGTCAGCGGCGTTGATTTCGATCGTGCAACGGTTTGCACCGTCGTTGAGGTTAAACCCTGTGAACTCGACGACCCTTGAATCACGACTGTTGAGACTAATCTCGCGCTTCTCGACAGTTTGGTCGTTGATCTGAAAGTCCACTTGTAAGCGATCCCTTGGCGAGTCGCTGAAGTTGGTGATGTGAACGGCAAGGCTCTCTGAATACTTCTGTCCAAAAACTGTTCCACGTGCTTCGACGTCTGTTACTGCTACGTTCGCTGCGGGACTATTGCCGCTAACATCAAGCGTTTTGAGTTGTGTGTCGTTGGCAAGTTTGAAAGTCGCGTTTGCCTGGTTCCAACCTGTTGCCTGAAAGTCTGAGATCATCACGATCTTTCTTTGTCCCGCGGTTTTCAGT